>Ga0307410_10000440_pt1 | contig 16660 bp, 16 predicted proteins | sample 322Ometagenome_3_FD_203707 | JGI IMG/M metagenome (GOLD analysis project Ga0307410, IMG submission 203707) | Maize rhizosphere microbial communities from greenhouse at UC Davis, California, United States - 322HYB-O-3 | ecosystem: Host-associated > Plants > Roots > Rhizosphere > Soil | place... | reverse complement strand
GGCGCGATGTCCGTATCCGCCGCCGTCGCGGCAGCGGCTGGAATCGTGGCGCTCACGATGCTCGGCGGAGTGAAGTTGCGGAAGAGCTGAAGAGGCTTTGTCAGCCGTTCCGGGCGATCCAGTCTTCCACGACGGGAGCGATCCGGTCGCGCCACTTCCGGCCGTTGAAGATGCCGTAATGGCCAACGTCCCTGGCAAGGAAATATTGTTTCTTCGACGCAGCCAGACCGGTCGAGATATCGAGCGCCGCCTTGGTCTGACCGATGCCCGAAATGTCGTCCCGCTCACCTTCGATGGCAAGCAGCGCCGTATCCTTGATCGCCTTCGGATCCACCTTTTGGCCGCGATGCACGAGCTTGCCATCGGGGAGCGAATGCTTCTGGAAGACTGCATCGACGGTCTGGAGGTAGAACTCCGCCGTCATGTCGCAGACCGAACGATATTCGTCGTAGAACTTCTGCGTAGCGGCGGCCCCTTCTTCATCCCCTTCCACAAGATGCTTGAACATCTCCCAGTGGCTGACGAGGTGGCTGCCGAGGTTCATCGTCATGAAGCCGGCGAGCTGAAGGAAACCGGGGTAAACCTTGCGGCCCCCGCCCGGGTAATAAAGCGGAACGGTCGCGATCGCATTGCGCTGGAACCAGCTCAGCGGTCGCTGCGTCGCCAGCGTATTGACCGCCGTAGGAGCTTCGCGCGTATCGATCGGACCGCCCATCATCGTCAGGGTCCTGGGCCGCCATCGATTCTTGGTTGCATTCATCAGCGCGGTGGCGGCGTAGGCTGGAACCGCCGGCTGGCAGACCGCGAGGACATGGGGGCGTTCACCGCCTTGTTCCCCAATGGTCTCAATGAACTCGATCAGATAATCGATGTAGTCGTCGAGGTCGAACGTACCTTCGCTCAAAGGGACCGCCTTCGCGTCCCGCCAGTCAGTAATGTGAACGTCATGGCCCGGGAGCATCCGTTCGACCGTGCCGCGAAGAAGAGTGGCGTAGTGCCCCGACATCGGCGCGACAATCAACAGCTTGGGATCGTCCTTGGGCGCACCCTCACGGACAAAATGTTTGAGCTGCCCGAACGGCTCGCGAAGCACGATCTCCTCGTGGACGGCCACCTTCTTGCCCTTGATCGTCGTCCGCTTCAGACCGAACTCTGGCTTCCCACGCGGCGCTGCAGCATGGGCGAAGACATCGAGCGCTGCGGCGATTAGCGGGCTTCCGGAGATGTAAGCAAATGGATTGGCTGGATTATTCAGCCATCCTGCACCCATGCCCGCCAACTTGCTCGCGCCCGCAAGAAATGAGCGCTGAACTTCATAGGCGTCATAGAGCATTCAGGATCACCTTCCACCACCGGACACAAACAGATGTGGACCCCAATCGCTCCCTCCGCAAGGTGTTGTTGTGCGCTGCAGCTTCCGCAGTGCGCAATTGAGACACGGCCGTACCGCTGCTAGTCCCGCACCATGGCCAACGCCCCTACTCGCCCGCCCGGCCGGTCCATCAGGAACCTGCGCATGGTGTGGAGCTTTGCGGCGCAATACCGGCTCCAACTCGCTGGCGCCGCCGTGGCCCTCCTGGTTGCCGCAGCGGCCACTTCAGGCGTGCCTTTCGCCTTCAAGCTGATCATCGACAAAGGGTTCGCCACCGGCGCCGGCGGCACACGCGACATCGCGCGCTGGTTCGAATATCTGCTGATGCTGGTCGCCATCATGGCGGTCGCGACGGCCGCCCGTTATTATTTCGTGTCGTGGCTCGGTGAGCGCACCGTCGCCGACATCCGCCTCGCCGTTCACCGCAACCTGCTCCGCCTCTCCCCTGGCTTCTTCGAGGAGAACCGGCCGGCCGAAATCACCTCGCGGCTTACGGTCGACACCACGATCATCGAGCAGGTGGTTGGAACGACGGTCTCGATCGCCCTGCGCAACATCGTCCTTGGGACGGTGTGCATCATCATCCTTTTCGTCCTCTCGCCGAAACTTGCGGGACTCATGCTCATCGGAATTCCTTTCGTCGTCGGGCCGATCACCCTTCTCGGACGCAAGGTCCGTCAGATCTCCACCCGCAGCCAGGACCGCATCGCCGACGTCGGAGCGGTTACGAGCGAGGTTCTCGGCGCGATGAAAATCGTGCAGGCGTTCGGTCAGCAGGGTCGCGAAACCGGCCGATTCGGTGAAGCCGTCGAGCGCGTATTTGCGACGGCCAAGCGCCGGATCCTCATTCGCGCCCTGTTGACCGCGACGGCGATGTTCCTGTTCAGCGCCGCGATCACCATGATCATCTGGCAGGGAGCGGTCGACGTCGCGGCCGGAGAGATGACCGGCGGCACGATCGCGGCTTTCGTTCTTTATGGGGGCCTACTCGCCGGCGCTTTCGGAGCGCTGTCGGAAGTCTACGGCGATTTCCTCCGCGCGGCTGGCGCGTCGGAGCGGTTGACCGAACTGCTGGAGGCGGAGCCCGATATCCGGCCGCCTGCCAAACCTGTGCAACTGCCCGAGCCGCCACGCGGAGAACTGACGTTCGAGGACGTCACCTTCCACTATCCGACGCGGCGCGATGTGTCGGCGCTCGAAGACTTCAGCCTCGCGGTAAAACCGCGCGAGAGGCTTGCGCTGGTCGGACCGTCCGGTGCCGGCAAGACGACGATCTTCCAGCTCGCCGAACGCTTTTACGACCCGCAGACGGGACGCGTGCTGCTCGACGGAGTCGATCTCAAGGACGCCGATCCCGCCGACATCCGCCAGCGCATCGCGCTCGTTCCACAGGAAACGGTGATGTTCGCTGCCACCGCGCGCGACAATCTGCGCTACGGAAACTGGAATGCGAGCGAGGACGAGATCTGGCAGGCCGCGAGAGATGCGCATGCGGAGGAATTCCTGCGCAAGCTGCCGGAAGGCCTCGACACCTACATGGGCGAAGGTGGAGCGCGCCTGTCGGGAGGACAGAGGCAGCGGATCGCGATCGCACGCGCGCTTCTTCGCAACGCACCGCTGTTGCTGCTCGACGAGGCTACGTCAGCGCTGGACGCCGAGAGCGAGCGGCTGGTGCAGGAAGCGCTCGACCGGCTGATGGCCGATCGGACGACGATCGTAATTGCCCATCGACTTGCGACAGTGCGCGCGGCCGATCGAATCGTCGTGATGGATCACGGCCGGATCGTTGAAGAAGGAACGCACGCGGCACTCACGCGCCGCGGCGGACTCTATGCGCGGCTTGCGCGCCTGCAGTTCGAGGATCGAGCGGCTTAGCTCTGCGTACCGCCGCTCGGTGCGGTGCCACCGCCGCGACGCGACGCTCCGCGACGAGTGGACGTCGAGCGCTTTCGCGCCGCCGGTTTGCGAGCGGTCGTTTTGCCAGCGGTTCCAGTGCTGGCGGACTTCTTTGCAGCGCTCGATGCACGCGATTTCGTCCCAGAAGACTTCGCACGCGTCGTCGTCGACTTGCGCGCAGTCGTCTTGCGGGCCGCCGTCTTGCGCGTTCCGGTCGAACGAGAGCGTCCCGAACCCTTAGCGGTCGCGGCGCCACCGCCGGTCGCGCCATCCTCGTCCGTCCACTTACCCGACATGACGCGCTGCGCGGCATCGGCGACGGCTTCCGCGATCAGCGAACCCAGTTTCGATGCGCTTGCAACCATCGTGCTGGCAGCCGCCTGGGCGGTGTCGGCAGCGTCGAGACCGGCGTCGCGGATCTTGCGGCGCGCGGCCGGGCTGGCGCTGATCGCGGCTGCAGCCGCGGCAAGTCCGGCGGCGAGCATTTCACGGCTCATCGCTGCCTTGGCGAGCTTGTCGAGCGTGTCCTTATTGCCCCCGGTCTTCTTGCTGGATTTGGCCATCTCAACCTCCCGTTGATTCTCTTGCCGCAAAGACACTTCAGCTGCTGAACGGTTCCGTTTCGGCTGCGAACCATGCGTGTAATTCCGAACGTGTCCGTTGCCCAGATACGTTTAAGGGGACCGCCGCGGAAGCGACGATCCCCTCGAACATGGTCAGCGGCCGGAAGTGATTGGCCGTCCGTCCAGCTCTATGGCCGACGAACCCCCCTTTCCGACCTCTCTGCTGAACCATGAGACATCGGATCACCTCCTTTCGCTGCGTTGAAGCTGAGGGAAGAATGATTCGGACAAGCGCAAATCACAAGACTTGAAATGCGCCGCAAATGTGCAATTCTCGGGAATTCACGTGCCGGATTCTCAGGTGCGGCAATCTTCGATGACATGCGCTATTTCGGCCCCCGCCGGAATCACCAGCGCCGGCGAACCGGGCATCAGCAAGGCAAATCGGCCCCGGCTGAACGCGAGTGCATCGAGCAGCGCGTCCGCAGCGCCAACCTGCGCGATGACACGACCGGAACGCTGGTCGAAGCGCGCGGCCAGGTTGCGCGATAGCGAGCTGGTCCAGAACGAAAGGTTAGCGGCAGGCGCCGCGCTGATCCGTGATATCGTCATCAGCCGCGTGATCTTGCCGCATGCAAGCACCATTCGAGTCGTGCCGGTACCATCGACGAAAGACGCTTCGCTGCCGCCCGCGACCGAGCGATATACCCAGGAGCCGGGACTGACCGGCGAATAGCTGAAATCCGTTGCAGTCACCTGCGCCTTTGCCGATCCAGACGCCAGCACGCAGGCCGTCGCAAACAACGCGATCCTCTTCACTTCCACTCCACTTCACTTGTCGGGGTGAGTCACTTGGATAGCCGGTCGATCTTCTCGCGCAATGCCGCGAGCTCGGCACGAAGCTGGTCGATCTCGCTTTCCCCGGAGGGCTTTTCACGCTTGTCCTTGGGCTTGGCCGAGGAGCCGGCGAAAGCGCGACTGGCGCCCTCGAACATCTGCATGTTCCGCTTGGCAATGTCGGCGAACATCTTGCCGCCGAAAGCATCCTGGAAGGCTGTCTGGTTGCTTTGAAACGCATCCATCGCGGCCTCGAGATATTGAGGCACCATGCCTTGCATCGAATTGCCGTAGAGGCTGATCAGCTGCTTGAGGAAATTGACCGGAAGCATGGTTGAGCCGCGCGCTTCCTCGTCGACGATAATCTGCGTGAGGACCTGGCGGGTAATGTCCTCGCCGGTCTTCGCATCGACAACCTCGAACTCGCGACCTTCTCGAACCATTTCGGCCAAACGGTCCAGCGTGATGTATGAGGAGCTTTCCGTGTCGTAGAGACGACGGTTAGCATATTTCTTGATCGTCACCTTGTCCGAAGACCTGGCCATGAACCGCTCCCGAAACTCCTCTGACCACCTACTACCGGACGAGTGTGCACCGCAACATGAACACGCCCCGCGTCCGCTTCCGCTGTTTCTCGGATTGGTACGGAGTGTCGGAGAAAAGCAGCCGGAACTGGCACGAGCCGCGCTGGAAGGCCTCGCAACCTACGAACGCGCCGAACGGCGCGACTTACGCAGCCGGCGGGATGTGCTCGCAGAGGCTGGCGCTGCCCGTCTCTACGATTTTGGCGGTAATGGACCGCCGGCTGTCCTCGTCCCCTCCCTCATCAACCCTCCGCATGTGCTTGATCTCGATGATGAAGTTTCGCTCGCCAAGGCTGTGACAGGGATGGGACGAAGGTCTCTGCTGCTCGACTGGGGCTCAGCGCGCGAGCGCCTTGATCTCGATATCGGAGGCCATATTGAGCGACTTCTGCTGCCGTTAATCGAGGGGCTTGGCGGGAGAGTGGCGCTGGTCGGATACTGCCTCGGCGGCACGATGGCCGTCGCCGCCGCCAATCTTACCGAAGTCGAGCGCGTCGCGACGATTGCCGCGCCATGGCGCTTCGCCGGCTATCCGAAAGGATCGCGCGCGTCGCTCCTCGATCTCTGGCAGGCGGCCAGGCACACTGCGGATCGATTGAATGTTCTGCCTATGGAAGTGCTGCAGGCGGCCTTCTGGTCACTGGATCCGCAGCGCACCGTGTCCAAGTTCGCCCGCTTTGCCCAGTTGGATGCCGACGGCGCTGAGGCGCGGCGTTTCGTCATGCTCGAGGATTGGGCGAACGAAGGCGAGCCGCTGCCGCTTCCCGCGGCACGCGAGCTGATCGAAGACTTCTTCACTGCCGATTTGCCGGGAAAGGGTGCTTGGGAGATCGGTGGGCGAGCGATAACCGACGTGTTGGGCGTTCCCCTTCTCCATTTCACCTCAGCGCAGGACAGGATCACCCCGGACGCAAGCGCCGCCCACGGCGATCGCGAAGAGATTGCAGCGGGCCATGTGGGAATGGTGGTCGGGTCGGCGCGCAGGCAACTCCAGGGAGCCCTTGCGGCATTCCTTGACCCGGCTTGCCGCTAGCGCCACCTAAGGCTAAGCGCGGCTCCCACGCACCCGTAGCTCAGCTGGATAGAGCGTTGCCCTCCGAAGGCAAAGGCCACAGGTTCGAATCCTGTCGGGTGCGCCATTCCCGTGCAACGACATTTAAACCGCCTCGGCGAACGCCGGCGTGGGCTGCATGTCGCGGCTGATCTCGATGGCCCGGGCAGGCTGGATGGCCCTATCCGGATAGGCGTCGAGCACGATCGTCGGGATCAACCGCTGCGTCAGATCCGAGAAAGTGAAACCGATCTGACCATTATGCGGGCCTGTCGCTTCGACGATCGCGTCAATGTCCGAAGCCTGGAAGCCGAGCGAACCGAGACGCGGCTCGAGGAGTAGACGGCGCATCGCTTCGTCGGGTCGGGCGAACGTCAGCATTTCGGCCGTCCGGCGCTTCACGGCCGGGTCCAGCGAATGGTAACGGTTCGTGCACATGATGACCGCCGCCGGAAGGCGTTCGTTGGCGATCCGGTCGATTCCGCGAATGAACGCATTCACGCCACTCCGGTCTTCGTGGTGCATGTCCGATTCGCGCGATTGGGCAAGCGCATCGGCCTCATCGACCAGAAGAATTACTGAGCCCGGCGTCTTCGCCTCGGCCGAGTTCAACTTGTGGGCTTCTTTCAGCGTGTAGTCGAACGCGGCTGAGATCAGCTGCGTCATTTCACCGACCTTCCCCTGCCCCCGCGCGGCCAGGCTCAACGGCAGGAGAACGACTTCGATATGTTCCTGCCTGGCGACGGCATCCCCAATCGTCTCCGCAAGCTCGGTCTTTCCGGAACCCACGTCGCCCGCAAGGATGACGAGAGGCGGACGATTCAGAACCGTGTCGAGGAGGAGATCGGAACCCGGATGATGCCTCGCTCCCCACTCCGTCAGCCCCTTGGGATGAATGAGCAGGGCAAGGATCTTGGTCAGCTTGGCGATGTGATCGTCCAGGCCGATGAGCCGGCCGAGCCGGTCACGTGCGTTAGGATTCGGGTATGCCTGTCGCCGTTCGAACAGATGTACAGCGTCGATCATCGCGCTAGCCCCCAGCCATGGCACGATATTCGTCACCCAGCCGCATTGAAAGGCCTGTTTCAGGCTCGTGCCGGAATCGGACTGCAGCCAGTGGAACCCCCCTTCCCGCGTTCCGTTGAGCGGCGAGATGATCCACCAGCCGCTAACCCCGCCCGACGACTTCGAGACACCCGGCTCGACCGAGGGTTTCTTCGAGGAAGTCATCCGCCTGATGGCGGAGTCGGAGATCCCGTTCCTTCTGTCCGGAACCTACGCCTTGTCCTGTTACACGGGCATCGTTCGCCCGACCAAGGACGTCGACGTATTCGCCAAGGCTGGCGACGCCTTGCGCATGCTGTCCTACTTCAAGGAACGTGGCTTCAACATCCAGATTGTCGATGAGCGCTGGCTCTACCGGGTAACCCGCGACGAGATGTTCGTCGACATCATCACCAACATGCCGACCTCGCAAACACACGTCACGGACGAGTGGTTCGCCGACGCGCCGGAAGCGCGGCTTTTCGACACCAAGGTCCACCTGGTCCCGCCGACGCAGTTCGTCTGGTCGAAGATCTTCGTCGCCGACCGTTATCGCTACGACGGCGCGGATGTGGCGCACATGCTCCTGAGACGCTCCGACGACATCGACTGGAAGCAGCTCATTTCGAACATGGAGCTCTACTGGGAAGTACTGCTGATGGCGGTGCTGAACTTCCGTTTCGTCTACCCCAGTGAGCGGGACAACGTCCCGCGCTGGGTGATGGACGAGCTCTTGGGACGCCTCCACGCACAGCTCGAAATGCCAGCGGCGGAGAAGAAGGTCTGCCGCGGACGCATCTTCAGCCCGCGCGACTACACGATCGACGTGAACGAATGGGGCTTCTCGGAGCCCGTCGGCAACCTCGAAGAAGATTATGCCAGCAAGTAACGAGACGATGACCGTCGCCGCCATAGGTGACCTTCACGTGACCGAAGATTCGGTCGCTCACTATCGGGAGATGTTCGCGGAGATCTCGCGCGTCGCCGACGTTCTGGTGCTGTGCGGCGACCTCACCAATTTCGGGAAGACGGCCGAAGCGGAAATATTGGGTGAGGACATTCGAAGCTGCACAATCCCCGTTCTCGGAGTCCTCGGCAATCACGATTACGAGTGCGGGCAACCCGAGGAAGTGACACGCATCCTGCACGAAGCAGGAATGACGGTGCTGGACGAGCAGGCCGTCGAGATCAACGGTGTCGGATTTGCAGGGGTCAAAGGATTCATGGGCGGCTATGGACGCGGCGAGCTTGCACCGTTCGGCGAGCCCATTGCAAAGATGTTCGTCGATGAGGTGATGAAGGAGGCGCGGAAGCTCGAGAACGCGCTTCGTACGCTCCGCACCGATCGGAGCGTCGCCGTACTCCATTATTCACCGACTACGGACACGCTGGAAGGCGAACCACCCGAAATCTTCCAGTATCTCGGCGCTCAGCGCCTCGCCGAACCAATCGATCGCTTCGATCATGTAAAGGCGGTGGTCCACGGCCATGCACATCATGGAAAATATGAAGGCAGCACGCCGCGAGGCATCCCGGTCTACAACGTCGCCCAATTCGTGCTGAAGCCCCTGTTTGGCCGCCCCTACGCCTTGCTCGAAGTGTGAAGAGCCGCATCTTCGGTGCCCGGAATCGGTGTAGGCGTGTGCAGGGTTTCGATTACGTACAAGCGCTTCACGAGCACGTAACTGACCACTGTCAGAGGCGCGGCCAGGATCACGCCCAGGGTACCGAAGAGCGCTCCAAAGGCGATCAGCGCGAAGAGCAATACGACCCCGGGCAGGTCGACCGCATATTGCTGCACGAGCGGCGTAAGCAGATACCCCTCGAACTGCTGCACTGCGAAGTAGAGAAGCAGTACCCACAAAGCGAGGTCCGGACTGACCGCGAGCGCCAGCAGGACGGCCGGAATCATGGAGAGAATCGGCCCGGCGAACGGAATGAATTCCAACACGCCTGCAAGCAGGCCAAGCGTGAATGCTGACGGCATCCCCAGAACCCAGAGGCCGAAGCCGGTCAGAAGTCCGACGACCACCATCGCGATCAGCTGACCGCGTAGCCACAGGCGAAGCGCCCGTTCGGACTCGGTGATGGCTTCCAGCGCAAGTGGACGCTTTCCGGACGGGATGAGCTTCACTGCGCCGGTGAGATAGAAACGCGGCTGGGTCGCGAGGAAGATTCCGGCGACGAGCACTACGAGAACGTCTGCGATCCCGCTGCCGATCGACAGGATCGTCCGGCCGAACGCGGAAAAGCTGCTTCCACCTGGTGCGCGAATGCTCTGGGCCCATTGCTTCACGTGCTCGCCGAGACCGAGGTCGCCCATCCGCACTTCGAGCCTGTGCCAAGCGACAGGGATGGTTTCGCGGAGCGTTTGGATCTGCTGGACGACATGCGTTCCGAAGAGTGCGATCAGGCCAATTCCCAAACCCAGAATGATGATGATCGATAGGGCTGTTCCGAGGCCGTTACGCCAGCCGGTGAGCTTGCAGATCCGATCGGCAAGAGCGCGAAACACCGTCGCGACCACGACCGCTCCGAACAGCATGAGCAGGAGCGTTCTGAGTTGCCATGCGATGAAGAAAAGCGATGTGATCGCCAGGACGATGAGCACTCGGCGAACGAAACGCCGCTCGTCGCTCATCGACTTTGGCTCAGTCATGGTTCACGCCGGCGGCCAGCTCTCGAGGATTTCTACGAAGCGCGACAGCCACGCATTGGTCTGGTGCCCATCGACGACGCGATGGTCGATCGTGAGCGTCACGTAAGCCATCGGGCGGATGAGCATCGCCTCCTGGCCGTTCACTTCGCGGACGATTACGCGCTTTTCCAGTTTGCCGACACCGAGGATGGCCGCCTGTCCCTGGTGGAGGATGATTGGCGCAGCGAGGAGCGAACCCGAGACGCCGTGGTTGGAGATTGTGAAGCTTCCGCCGGAGACGTCCGAACGCTCCAGTTTCCCTTCGCGGGCGCGGCCGGTGAGATCGTCGAGCTTCTTGGCCGTCTGCTCGAGCGAGAGGCTGCCGGCATCCTTCACGACGGGGACGACGAGGCCCTTTTCGCCAAGCGCGGTCCCGACACCAATGTCGATCGTCGGCGAGATTGCGATGCGGTCCTTTTCCCACCGACCATTAATTGCGGGCGCGACGGCCATTGCTTCGGCCGCCGCCTTCACGATGTAGGCGGTGTAACTGAGCTTCGTGCCCTTGGCGGCGAGCGCTGCCTTGTGCGCAGATACGGCGGAGAAATCGGCCTCGAACAAGGCGGTGACGTGCGGCGCTTCGCTGACCGCGCGCACCATGTTCTCCGCGATGGTCAGCCGCATGCGATCATGCGGAATGTTCCTCGCCGAGAATTGCCGTGGCTGCGCAGTCGCCGGCTCGCCGACGCTGACCGTCGTGGCTGAAGCGACTGCGCGATCCACATCCTCGCGCGTCACCCTGCCGTTACGGCCAGTCCCTTCGATTCGAGCCGGGTCGATGCCATGCTGCAAGCATGCTCGGCGCACGGATGGGCTGAGGCGAGTCTCACCGCCACCATCAGACGGTTTGAAACCAACAGGCTCCGGGACGGCCGGCCGCGCTTCGGCTTTCGGCACGAACGACTTGGGCTGAACCTGCTCGGCGCTGATCCGCCCCAGCAATGCGCCGGGAACGGCTTCCGCGTCCGTGTCCAGCACGATTTCGGCGAGCACTCCGGCGGCAGGCGCAGGCACTTCCTGCGTAACCTTGTCCGTCTCGAGCTCAACCAGCGGGTCGTTCTCCGCGACCGCATCGCCGACCTGCTTCAGCCATGCACGGACGACCGCCTTTGTGCCTTCCTGCTCGTCGGGAACGCGCACTTCGATCACGTCAGAACCCCACGAGCCGGTCGATCTCGACTCGGATGCTGTCCACGGTCGGGAGCGCCCATTCCATCAGCTTGGGATGATGCGGGCTCGGAATGTCCGGCATGGTCACCCGCCCAACCGGAGCGTCGAGATCGAGGAAGGCTTCGTCGGCGACGACCGCGGCAATCTCCGCCCCGAAGCCGCCGGTTCGCAAATCCTCGTGAACGATGAGGCAGCGCCGGGTCCTGCGAACGCTTTCGAGCACCATTTCCTTGTCCCACGGCATCAACGTCCTAAGGTCGATGACGTCGGCGCTGACACCGCCCGCAGCGCCTTCGCAGCGCGGGACCATTGCACCCCAGGTTACGATTGTGATCCTGTCGCCTTCACGGGTTTTTTTCGCTTTGCCGAACGGCAGGACATATTCGTCGCCGGGCCAGGGCCGGCGCGCCCAGCTATCGTCGAGCATTGCGCGATGTTCGAAGAAAAGCACCGGGTCGTTGCCGCGAAGGCTGCCGCGAAGGAGGCCAACCGCGTCCTCGGCGTTCGACGGCACGGCGACCTTCCAGCCCGGACTGTGAACGAACTGCACTTCGTTCGTCTGGCTGTGCCAAGGGTCGCCGCACTTGAAAAATCCGCCCGGCACCCGGAGGACCATCGGCGCCGCGAAACGGTTGTGCGTGCGCCACCGCATCGTTCCGCAATCGTTGATCTGCTCCGTCGCGGGCTCGGCATATTTGCGGAACTGGATTTCGGGGACCGGCATCAATCCGGCCAGCGCCATTCCCACCGCGCGACCGACGATTCCTTCCTCGTTGAGCGACGTGTCGAAGACTCGCTCGCGCCCGAACTTTTCCTGAAGACCCAGCGTCACCGCATGGACGCCGCCCTTGGGTCCAACGTCCTCGCCGAAGATCGCCACCCGGGGATTGCTGGTCAGCTCCTGGTCGAGCACCCGGCGGATGGCAGTGACCATGTTGATCCGCTGGCCTTCGGGCCGCGGCTCGGCGGTCGACTTGGGCGGCTTGTACCCAGCGTTCCAGATGCCGCCGACCTGCTGCATCTCCCCATCGAAAAACACGTGGTCGGTCACGACGTCCGGAGTCGAGACACCCCGCGCCTCGGCGTCGGCGCGAGCCGCTCCGACTTGCCAGGCGACTTCGCTTTCCAGGCGTTCCCAGTCCTCCTCACCGATCTGGAACCCGGAGCAATGGTCGCGAAGCTTGGGCAGCGGATCGCGGGTCCATTCTTCGGCGACCTCGTCCTCCGACTTGTATCCCTGCGTGTCCTGGAAGCTGTGACCCTCGAGCCGAGGAACCGTCAGGCGAAGCAAGGCCGGCGCGCGCTGGGTTCGAACATGCGCGACCGCGTCGCGAACGAGCTGCGCGGCTTGCTCCGGCTCGGTCCCGTCGCCGTTGAAGATCGTCAGTCCTCGGAAGCTAGCAAGATTGGCCGCGATATCCTTGCCAGGTGTTTGATATTCCGAAGGAACTGAGATTCCGTAGCCGTTGTCCTCAATATAGATGAGGAGCGGCAATTGTTGAGTCGTAGCAATGGTTAACGCAGACCAAAATCCACCTGTTGCGCAGCTTGCGTCACCGCCGAGCACTACGGCGATGGCGTCGTCCGGACCTTTCTTCAGGACCTTCGACTTGTAGTCTATCGCCTGTGCCCATCCGGTCGCGGGCGTGTACTGCGCCCCCACCCCACCGCTCATCGGCAGCGCGTGAGCACCACCGGGATTGGGGTAATTGAAGACGACGCCAATATCGCGGCCGTCCGAATAGCCACCGGCCAGGCCCATTCCCGATCCAAGTGCGTCGGCGAGCGGGACGTCCAGCGCCAGCAGCAAGGGCCGGGACCGGTAATAACCGCAGACCGCATCGCCATCCCTGAGGTGAAGGCCCAGGAGCACCTGCGCCATGTCATGGCCGCGCGCCGAAAATTGGTAGAGGACCTTCTTGGCCGGGACGAGCTCCTGCTCCTCGAGCCGATCCAGTTCCCGGCTGGTCAGGACCAGCCTTGCGACCTCGCGCCAGTTCACGTCTGCGGATACCCGGCCCGGGTCGCGGTCAGCCATGGTCAGGCGTCCAGGATCCCGACCACGGCGGCGGTAAAACGGTCGACCTGGTCATCGCTGAGACCCACGACGTTGAAGCGCCCGCTATCGGCCATGTAGATCGCATGGTCCTTGCGCAGCTTCAGCACCTGATCCTTCGAGATCGGTAGCATCGAGAACATGCCGTACTGTCCCGCGATGTAGGCGAGGCGCGGGTCGGCACCGGCGATCTGCGCACGCACCGAGTTGATCCGGTCGCGCATGGCGGCAAGCTCGCCTGGCCAGCGGTTGCGAAGCTCGGGCGTGTCGAGCACGATGCGCACCGCCGCCGCGCCATGGTCCGGTGGCATCGACCACATCTCGCGTGCTCGCTGGAAAACATGGGCCATCGCCCTGGCCGTCGCGTCGTCGGTGGCCGTTTTGACGAACAACGCGCCGACGCGGTCACGATAGACGCTGAAATTCTTGTCGCAGCTCTGCGCGACGATCCCCTCATCGCAGGCCTCGAGGATTCCCCGCAGACCGAGCGCATCCTCTTCCAGCCCGCGGCCGAATCCCTGGTAGGCGATGTCGACCAAAGGCAGCAGGCTGCGCTCGCTCACGATCCGCGTAACCTCAACCCATTGCTCGTTACTCAGATCGGCTCCAGTCGGGTTGTGGCAGCAGCCGTGCAAAAGGACGACGTCGCCCGGCCGCGCTTCCTTGAGCGCGGCGACCATAGAGTCGAAGCGGATGCTGCAGGATGCACGGTCGTAAAATGGATATTCGACCATCTGGAGCCCGACCGACCGGATGATCGGCGGATGGTTCGGCCAGGTAGGCGTCCCGACCAGCACTCGTGCGTTCGGATTGGCCGTCGCGATCAGCTCGAACCCAAGACGAAGTGCACCGCATCCGCCAGGCGTCTGAACTCCGGCAATTCGGCTATCGTCCGCGTGGACGCCCAACAGGATCGGCCGAATGAGCTCGGCGAAACGCTTGTCGCCCGCGCTTCCCAAATATGATTTCGAGTCCTGCGTCTCGAGCAGGATTCGCTCGGCGTCCTTGATGACGGGAAGGATCGGGGTCCGTCCTGCCCCATCGCGAAATACGCCAACACCGACGTCGATTTTCTCTGGCCGCGGATCGGCGTTGGCCAAGGCAATCAGCCGCAGGAGCGAATCGCTCTCGACCTCGGGAAGATCGGCGAGCCCCCTCGCCTTCGCGTACGTTTCGCTCAGCATGGAATGCGCTTAGCGCAACTTAGGCGTCGTAATCCACTGCGACCCCTTCCCCGACCGGAACGGACTGGCAGGTGAGTACGTAGCCGGCCGCAACTTCCTCGTCGGTCAGGCCGTAACGCGCGGCCATTTCGACCTTTCCACTCGTCACCTTGGCACGGCAGGTCGCGCAGACTCCGGCCTTGCACGCGAAGGGCGCCGGGAGGCCTCCGGCGCGAGCGCTGTCGAGGATGTTTGCTTCGGTGAAGGCAATCTTCCGGGTTCGGCCGTCCAGAGTGACAGACATAGTCGCACCGGCTGCCTTGGTCTGCAGCTGCGCCATCTCGGCCGCGAGAGCGGCGGACGGGCGATCCGCGGTGAAGCGCTCGATGTGGATGCGCTCCTTGTCGACATTCCGGTCGAGAAGCGCGCCCTCTGCGGCATCCATCATCGGGCCGGGGCCGCAAATGAACCAGGCGTCGACGCTGGCCGGATCGCCAACCAACGCGGTTATAGCCTCGTCGCAGCGAGCACGATCGAGCATCCCGTTGAAGAGGTCGATGTCGCCTTCTTCCTCGGCGAGAAAATGATGGAGCGAGAGGCGGCCGAGATAGCGGTCCTTCAGGTCCGCCAGTTCTTCGAGGAAGATGATCGAACTGCTGTCGCGGTTGCCGTAGAGCAAGGTGAACTGGCTTTCGGGCTCCTCCTTCAAGGTGGTGCGCAGAAGCGACATGACCGGCGTGATTCCCGAACCGCCCGCGATTCCGACGATCTGACGCTTCGCAGTGGGAGTGAATTCGGTAGTGAAACTGCCGTGCGGAGGCATGACCTCGAGAATGTCGCCCGCCTTCAACCTGTCGCCGACCCAATTGGAGAAGACGCCGCCGGCGATACGCTTCACCGTGACCATCCAGTCCTGCTCGTCAGGGGCTGTGCAGAGGGAGTAGTTCCGGCGGATCTCCTCGCCGTCGACCTCCGCTTTCAGGGTCAGGTGCTGGCCGGCCTTGAACCTGAATGCATTCCGAAGATCCGGGGGCACCTCGAAGCGAATGGAATTGGCCTCGGCGGTCTCGGGGACGATCTCCGCGACCTTCAGGGCGTGGAAATGCTTGTCCATTACCAGGTTGCGTCGGGATAGGTGCGCGGCAGGAACTGCATGACCGCCAGCACGTGACCGAGATGCTCACTGTGATGGCCGCGACGGCCGCCCAGGATCGGACGCTGGTCGGCAGGCTGCTCCATCTTTGCTTCGGCAAGTACCGTAGCAATCGCAGCGCGATACTCGTCCTCGAATTCGCGCGGATCCGGTGCAATGTCTTGGTCGATCACGTCCTGGAGCGTCTCGTCGACGTCGAACAATTCGGGCACGAAACGCCAGTTCCAGTCGAGGCCTTCGGCCATCCGCCGAGCACTCTCTTCCGTCCCGTCGCCGAGACGGATCGTCCATTCGGCCGATAGCTCACGATGATAGGCGACTTCCTTCACCGCCTTCGAAGCAAACTCGACCAGGAATCGGTCGCTCGACTGAGTCAATCGCTGGAACAGCATGTGCTGCCAGGTCGAGAACAACAGATGCCGCGCCATCGTCCGCGCGAAATCGCCGTTCGGCTGTTCCACCAGCAGGCAATTGCGGAAATCGAGGACATCCCGGTGGAAGGCGAGTTTGTCGCCTTCGCCCGCTTCGTCGAGCAGCAAGGTGGCCTGCCCTACGAGGTCCAGCGACAGGTTTGCGAGGCTGATGTCCACCTCGAGCACCGGCCCGTGACCGCACCATTCGCTGAGCCGCTGGCCGAGGATTAGCGAGTCATCGCCAAGACGCAGCAGAAAATCGTGGCGCGCGTCCACGTCGGTGACTGGCGAAGCCGTCGCCATCAGATGTGCTTCACCTCGTCCGGGATGTCGTAGAAGGTCGGGTGGCGGTAGATTTTGCTCTCCGCCGGCTCGAACAACTCACCCGCCTGCTCAGGATCGGATGCGGTGATTTCGGCCGAGGGCACGACCCAGATGCTCACCCCCTCTTGCCGGCGCGTGTACGTGTCGCGCGCGTGGCGGAGCGCGAGCTCCGCGTCAGGAGCATGAACGCTGCCAAAGTGGCGATGCGCAAGGCCGCCCTTGGTACGGACGAAAACCTCCCAGAGCGGCCAGTCATGGCTCACGCGGCCTTCCTCGCCCGGCGTTTTTCTTCGTGCGCGGCAGCCGCGTCGCGGACCCAGGCGCCGTCGTCCCACG
>Ga0307410_10000439_pt1 | contig 16668 bp, 12 predicted proteins | sample 322Ometagenome_3_FD_203707 | JGI IMG/M metagenome (GOLD analysis project Ga0307410, IMG submission 203707) | Maize rhizosphere microbial communities from greenhouse at UC Davis, California, United States - 322HYB-O-3 | ecosystem: Host-associated > Plants > Roots > Rhizosphere > Soil | place... | reverse complement strand
AAAGTCGTAAGGGGCGACCTCACACACCGTAGGGCCAAAACGTCTCAGTGAGTAACATACCCGATTCGCGTAGAAAATTAGCGCGATCCTAGCCCTACCAGACTTACTCGCCTCACCGTGGAAGCGGCGGGCTTTTAGCCCGATATGCGAACTTCAAATCTTGGGGCTTGAGCCCCGGGCTTTGGATGCACATACGGATATTCGGCGGCGAGCCTGGCGCGACCTGGATTGTTGCTAATGTATTCGTGACGAAGAAGGTTCGGTTTTGCAGGGGAGCGCACGCGGTCATAATCGCACGGTGTCATACGGCGGTACGATGGGGCGAGAGAAATTGCGGTAGGGGTAACGATCGTAATCAGTTGGCCGGGGCTAAAGCCCTCAACTTTCTAGTTTGGCATTCGCTGGGCTGAAGCCCAGCGCTTCCACGGTGACTCGCACACACACCTTCTTCAGCACACAGCATCAAGTCCACAAGCGCCGACTGTTCACTTTGTTTTCTTTTCCAACTCTCTTACCTGCTTTGCAAGGTCAGGCAAGCGGTTGAATACCACCACCGATTTCAGCCATTGCTTGTTGTCAATGGCGGGATAGCCACTGACCATGGCTTTCGCGTCAACGTCGTTGGGGATGCCGGTCTGCGCGGTCGCGATTGCGCCGTCGCCGATCTTGCAGTGTCCGGCGACGCCGACCTGCCCGGCTAGGATTACATTCTTCCCGACTTCCGTCGAGCCGGCCAGGCCAACTTGCGCGCACAGCATCGTGTTTTCACCGACTGAGCTTCCATGTCCGACCTGCACAAGATTGTCGATCTTTGCGCCGCGCGCGATTCTAGTTTCGCCAATGCTGGCGCGGTCGATGCACGCGTTCGCCTGGATCTCTACGTTGTCGCCGATGATGGTCTTGCCCGACTGTACGATCTTGTACCAGTTCTCGCCGTCGCGTGCGAAGCCGAAGCCGTCGCCGCCAATAACAACGCCATTCTGAACGCGAACATTGTCTCCGATGACGCAGTATTCGCGAACGACCGCGTGGGAATGGGCGAAGAACTTCTTGCCGATCTTCGCGCCTCGGTAGATTACGCAGTGCGCCAGGATCACCGCGCCTTCGCCGATCTCCACATCTTCATCGATGAACACGTACGGCCCGATATGCGCGCGCTTGCCGATCTTTGCTGAAGCATCCACGATCGCGGTGGAGTGGATCTCCGGTGAATATTTCGGCGCTTGGTAGAACAGTTCAATCGCCTTGGCAAAGGTGAGGTAAGGATTCGCGCTTCGCAGCAGGGGAACGCTGCCGGCAGTGAAGTCGTCCGAAACGATGATCGCGGCCGCTTTCGTGGTCTTCGCCATCGGAATGTACTTGGAATTGGCGACGAACGTCACCTGCCCCGGCCCGGCCTCCTCAATCCCTGAAACTCCCGTTATCTCCGGATCGGAAGTGGCATTGTCGAGGCGCACTCCAAGAGCGGTGGCGATTTCAGACAGTTTTCGGACGTTGGTACGCGATTGAGTAACCGGCACGATTTGCTCCCCTGAATTGCGTTAGCGGGATTGTAATGCACACGCGTTGAACGCGCGGGCGGAGAGCACCAGAGTGGCAACTACTCCGAAAACAACATGGGAACCTGGCGGACGTCTTCTTCGGCGCGACGACGCCGGCCTTGACCGCCGATTACCGCCAGCACACGCAACTCGGCGAGCGCACTTCGCGGAACGAAAATTCGCTGCGTGTTCGAACGCGTGTCGGGAGGATTCAGCAGGTAGCCCTCGGGAGTGTTCTGGGTAAGATCGTTGGGCATCAACCCTTCGAGCGTCTCCCCGTCCTTGAAACGCAGCCGCACCCATAATCCTTCAGTTCGGGGACGCGTCGTAAACGTCTTTCGCGCAAGCGATTCTGAGTCGCCGAACTCGCGGACGAAATAGACCACCTTGATCTCGCGCAGTTCGATTCTGATCACCGTTCCCGCCTGATTCAGCAGTTCGAGCTTGCCGGCGTCCACAAAGCTGGCGGGAGCGACGAATCCGTTGATGGTGTCGCGGTCGCTTTTGCGGACGATGACCTTCTTGTGAGTTGACGGCATGCGCAAGTGCCCTAAGGCAGGGCAGATGCACAATTGTCGCACCTTTCAGAAAAAGTTAGGCGTGGGAAAGTTGAATAGTAGCCAAATTGAAAACAGTATGTTATTGTCTCGGTTTGCAGCCGGTATGATGCAGTCGGCTGTAAGTATCTGTCAGGGAGAGACTTAATACACTCGGACGCTGGCCGCCCCCCGGCTTCTCAGGTCCTGGCAGCACAATGGCCGCCGACGGGTTCTCCCTCGTAAGTGTAAGCAAATAATGGCCGATTACATATATACAATGGAATCCCGGCTCACCCCGGATCAGCAGCGTGGTGTGAGCTTGGTACAGGACATCGCCCGTAAGCACGAGATGAATGTGTACCTTACGGGAGGCGTCATACGCGATATCATCACCGGCTTCCCCATTCATGACCTTGATTTCACCGTCCAGGGGAACGCCCTTAAACTCCAGAAAGACCTGGAATCCGGTGGCGCTCACATACAGGGCGTAGACGAGGACCTCAGGGTCCTTTTCGTACTGCTGCCCGGGAACATTCGCGCTGAAATCAGCATGGCACGCCAGGAGCGTTACGATAAGCCCGGCAAACCTCCTGTGATCTCAGCCGCTACAATCAATGAGGACCTGCGCCGCCGCGACTTTACCGCCAACGCCATGGCGCTTTCGTTGAACCCTGGATCCCGTGGTCTGCTGCTCGATCCATTCAACGGCGTTGCCGACGTGGAAGCGAAGCTCATTCGTATCCTGCACAATTATGCCTTCCTGGAAGAACCTTCGCGCCTGATTCGCGCAACGCGGTTTGCCGCGCGCTTCCACTGGCCGTTGGAAGAACGTACCCAGGCCCGATACGACGCTGCGAAAGAGGGCGACTACATTCAGTACATCAACAAGCGTGCGATTGGATACGAAATCGAGCACCTGGCTTACGAACAGGATCCGATCAACGTCATGCGGGCACTTGAGCGTGAAGGCTGGCTCAAGGTGCTGCATTCGCACTGGAGCGTCGCGAAGGTGGATAGCGGCGAACTCAAGGACGTGCTCGCTTCACGCCAGACCATGGTCGATCTCGGATACAGCGTGGATCTCGCGCCGGCTGTCATGTACTTCCTGACGCATCGCATGCCCGATAAAGACATTGCGGAGATGCAGCGCATCATTCCGCGCAAGGGTTTTGTCCAGCAATGGCGGAACCTTGAAGACGAAGCTAAGAACCTGGCCAAGCACTTGGCGGGCAAAGAAGCCGCTACGCCATCGCGCACATGGCAGTTGCTTGAGAAGACGCGACCGGAAACCATCTTGTTCCTTGAAGCAACGACGCGTCAGCAGGGGATTGCGCAGAAGATCAAGAATTACCTGACCAAGTGGCGCCAGGTCCGGCAGAAACTTCCATTGCCGGAAATGACAGAACTCCTGATCACGCCGCAATTGCCGGAGTATCCGAAGATTGCGAATGACGTCTTCATGCTCATGCTCGACGGCAAGCTGCGTTCGCGTACGGAGATCCTGAAATTCCTGAAGCCGCTCGCTCCACCGCCACCACCGCCGCCTCCACCGCCACCCGTGAAGCGCGGACGCGGCGCGAAAGCCGCTGCGGCTGCTGCGGGAACAACTCCGCCTGGAGTTCCGGCGCAAATTGCAGCCGGTGCTCAGCCCGTCGCCAAGCGGGGACCGAAGCCGGCCAAGGAACTTGTCGCAGGTCAGCAGACGAAGAAGCTTGCGAAGGATGCTCCGGCAGCCGGAGAACCAGTGACGAAGCCTGCTTCGAAGCCGGCGGCAGCGTCGTCTAAGTCTGCGGCGCCGTCGTCTAAACCGGCAGCAAAAGAAGCTCCGAAGAAAGCTGCGCCAAAGCCTGAGCCAAAGAAGGCCGCGAAACCCGCGGCAAAAGCGGCAAAGAAGCCTGCTCCGGCCAAGCCTGCGAAAGTTAAGCCTGCGAAAAAGGCAGCACCGGCAAAGAAGTCGGCGCCGAAAAAGAAGAAAAAGTAGAACGGTTTGTTGCAAAAAAATGGCGCGGCTCCGGTCGCGCCGTTTTCTTTGATCCCTCGATACAATTGAAGCATGTCATCTGTACCCAAGCTTGAAGCCGTCATCTTCGATTACGGAGCGGTTCTTTCCCATCTTCCGACTGCTGAACAACTAGACGAGTTCGCTTCAGTGGCGCGCCTTGCACGCGATGAATTCTGGACTCTGTATCTCGCGACGCGTGCGCCTTATGATCGCGGTTCGCTCGATGCACGCGGCTACTGGAACTATTTTGGTGAGCGGGCCGGCCGGAAGTACTCCGATACAGAAATCGCGCGCCTGTCAGAACTCGACATCAACGTATGGCTTAGCATGAACGACTCGATGCTCGAAGTCGCGCGCGAAGTGCGCAATGCCGGAATAACGACGGCGATACTCAGCAACATGCCTGCGGACTTAATGTACGTGCTACGCAGGGAAGCGGACTGGCTCGGTGTCTTCGACAAGCACTTCTTTTCTTGTGAGATCGGAGCAGTGAAGCCGGAACCTGAGATTTACCAGTACGTCGTGAACTCGCTGCAGGTCTCGCCACAAAGCGCGCTGTTGATCGATGACAATCCCGAGAACATCGCGTCAGCGAAAGCATTCGGACTTCGCGCGCTGCACTTTGAGTCGTTCCATGGGCTCATCCCGAAGCTCGCGGCAGAATTAGACGGCGCCGGAAGCGCCGTCATGAAACTGCTGAAACGCAGAGCTAAGGATTAGGTCCTTGTTATCCCGAGCGGAGCGAGGCATCCCTATTTGAGAGGAACCCTTGGTTTCGCGCTTACCGCAATTCTTCCATGCACTCGTCCAGCACCGACTTCGGCGGACGCGTCACCGATTCCGGCAGCGTCGCCAATGGCAAGTCCGTCATGTCGAGCATGTCGAGGAAGTTCGGTGCTTCGGTGTTGATGTAGAACACGCCCGTCAGGATCTCGCCATCTTTGTGCGATTGCATAATGCGTCGGACTGCGGCGATCTTGTCCGTAGGATCGTAATCCTCTTCCAACTTGTGCAGGCGAAGCTGCGATCCGTCGTGCATCGTCACGTTGAGAGTCGCACCCGGGTCGTAATCGACATCGATCTCCTCGAATGCGGGCACGAAGTTCACATCGTGCAGTGGCTCTTCGTGGTCCTTCATATATTTGTAGGACTTTGTCGAACCTTCGTGATCGTTGAATGTCACGCACGGAGAGACCACGTCAATCATCACAGTTCCGCGATGCGCGATGGCGGCCTTCAGCATGGTGTGCAGTTGCTTCTTATCGCCCGAGAACGAGCGCCCCACCATCGTAGCGCCCAGCATGATTGCCAGCGCGCATGTATCGATCGGAGGCAGATCGTTGATAACGCCTGTCTTGAGCTTCGATCCCAGATCGGCCGTCGCTGAAAACTGGCCTTTCGTCAGCCCGTAAACGCCGTTGTCCTCGATGATGTAGATCATCGGCAGATTACGCCGCATGAGGTGTACAAATTGGCCGATGCCGATCGAGGCAGTGTCGCCATCGCCGCTCACCCCGAGCGCCATCAGCTTTCCGTTTGCGAGGACTGCGCCGGTTGTCACCGAAGGCATGCGCCCGTGTACGGAGTTGAAGCTGTGCGAGCGCGCCATGAAGTACGCGGGACTCTTTGACGAGCATCCGATACCGGACATTTTGACCACGCGCTCGGGCTGAATACCCATGTCGTACATGGCATCGATAATGCGCTCGGAAATCGCATTATGGCCGCATCCCGCACACAGAGTGGTCTTGCCGCCACGATAATCGAGCACCGTGAGCCCCACGCGGTTCGTCTTTGGTGCCGGCTGTGAAGTCGGTGTGGTGGCCATTACTTGCCCTCCTGGCAAATGATATCGTCCGTGACCGAGCGCGCATCGATCGGCAGGCCGTTGTAATGACGGACGCTCCGCAGTTTCGGGATCTCCCCGACCGCAAGATCAAGTTTCAGCAAGTCGTGCATCTGCCCATCTCGGTTCTGGTCGATGACGTACACACGCTCGTGCTGCGCAATGAAATCGTGCACTTCCTTCGTGAATGGATACGCGCGCAGTCTCAGGTAGTCGAGAGTGACGGCGTACTCTTTCTTTAGCTGATTGAGAGATTCCCCGGCGGCCCAGTGTGACGTTCCGTAGGCGATCATGCCGATCTTCGAATTGTTGTTGACCTCGAGCACCGGCTTCGGAACGAGCGTGCGCGCGTGTTCAAACTTGCGCGACAGCCGGTCCATGTTGTTCTGGTAATCGTCCGGACGCTCGCTGTATTGCGACTTCGGGTTGTGTCCGCTGCCACGCGCAAACCATGCGCCCTTTGGATGATCGGTGCCCGGTAGAGTGCGATACCCGATCCCATCGCCGTCAACATCTTTGTAGCGCTCGAACCCGCCAAGGCGCTCCAGGTCTTCTTTGGTTAAAACCTTGCCGCGATTGATCGGAGTGGTCGGGTATTCGAACGGCTCGCTCATCCAGTTGTTCATCCCAAGATCCAGGTCGGACATGACGAACACCGGAGTTTGCAGCATTTCCGCAAGGTTGAACGCGTCGCTCGCCATCGTGAAGCACTCGTGAGGCGATGAAGGAATCAGCATCACATGCTTTGTATCGCCATGCGAGAGAACTGCCGTGCTCAAAATGTCGCCTTGCGCGGTACGCGTAGGCAAGCCTGTGGACGGGCCCACACGCTGGATGTCCCAGATCACGGCCGGAACTTCGACGTAGTAGCCGAGGCCGCTGAACTCTGACATCAGCGAAATTCCTGGACCGGCCGTGGCCGTCATGGAACGCGCGCCCGCCCAGCCCGCGCCCAGCACCATGCCAATCGCAGCCAACTCGTCTTCGGCCTGAACGATCGCGAACGTCGCCTTGCCGTCCGGGCCTACGCGATAGGCCTTCATGTAGTCGATCAGCGACTCGACGAGTGAGGAAGACGGCGTGATCGGATACCACGTGACCACGGTGACTCCGGCAAACATGGAACCAATCGCCGCTGCGGCGTTGCCATCGATGATGATCTTGCCTGTGTTCTCGTTCATCCGCTCAACGGTGAACGGATCTTCCTTTGTCAGTGTCGCGGCCGCATAGTCGTAGCCCGCCTTCGCGGCATTCCAGTTCAGATCGGCCGCTTTCACTTTCTTCGCAAACTGCTTCCGCAGCGCTTTCTCAACTTCCACCATGTCGAGGTTCAGCAACTGTGCGACGACCCCGACGTAGATCATGTTCTTGACCAGCTTGCGCAGCTTCGCTTCCGGACAGACCGTTGCGACGATCTTGTCGTACGGAACCGAGTAGAACGTAAGGTCGTTGCGCAACGCGCGCAGGTTCAGCGGCTCGTCATAGAGCACCACCGCTCCCGCCGCGAGCGACATCGCATCTTCTTGCGCGGTCTCGGGATTCATCGCGACGAGGAAGTCAATTTCCTTCTTACGGGCGATGTATCCGTAGCTGCTGGCTCGGATGGTGTACCAGGTCGGCAGTCCGGCAATGTTGGAAGGGAACAGGTTCTTGCCGGAAACCGGAACGCCCATCTGGAAAATAGTGCGCAGAAGGATGGTGTTGGCAGACTGCGATCCCGAACCGTTGACCGTTGCGACCTGGATACTGAAATCGTTGACGACCGGCGCGCGATGCGTCTGCCCGGACGACTGTCCCGGCGAGACAGCGACATCACTGGTGGCCATTAAGCTTTGTCCTTATCGTTGAAGTGCTAACTGTTGCCCCAAAAACCGGTGTGAATTGCTTTGATTATACGCCAGCGCGGATGCTCGTTGGGAAGGACGACAAGGGAAGGCACGAGCCAAGTTGCGCCGCTCGCAACACAGGCAAGAGAGGGGCACGACCTAACTCGTGCCGCTCGCGACATAGGCAAGGGAAGGGCACGACTTCAGTCGTGCCAATCACAATGTCATCAGAAGGGGCTTTAGCCCCTGAGGTGAGTCGCCATCGTTTAGCAGGTCCACGCAATGCGCATCACGCAAGGAGATGATCGAAATGTTTGAATATTGATATGACGTATGACGAGGTATTCTCGTTCGGCCCAAAATCGGTTCGTAGGATATCTCGATCTCGGTACCTCGGCCATCTCGCGAAACGAACGCAAAACTCAGTCTTCGACGCTCGAGGGATGTACTTACCTTCTAGAGGCGTGCAGATGATCCAGTTGTTCGGATCATTGTATGGGAAGCCATTATTGAGGTTCGCTTGAACATTCGGTCGCAAACGCCGATACGAAACTGCACTAAAATCTCCGCCCAAATATCCCTGCGCCGCAGTCCAATTCTTAATATTAGTGGGATGGTCGAGTACGGATAGGACGCTGCGCCACCAATCTTCAAAGTTCATATCTCGAAACTACACTGTCGCGAAGAACTGAGCCATATGCCGGAACTTGTCATACCGGGCTTTCATCATTTGCTCTTTGCTCATGGCCTTTAGCTCGGCAAGGTGCTTCTGAAGTTCCGCGTCCAGCAACTCAGCAGCGCCCGGATGATCGTTGTGTGCCCCACCTGGAGGTTCCGGCACCACGCCATCCACGCATCCAAGCTCGACCAGGTCGGGAGCAGTGATGCGCATTGCTTGTGCGGCGACGTCGCGCTTGCTGGCGTCGCGCCACATGATCGACGCGCAACCTTCTGGTGAGATAACCGAGTAGATGCTGTTTTCCATCATCAGTACACGGTCGGCGATAGCGATTGCAAGTGCTCCACCGCTGCCGCCTTCGCCGGTAATCGTGGTGATGATCGGAACTTCAAGTCTCGCCATCTCGCGCAAGTTGTAGGCGATGGCTTCACCCTGGCCGCGTTCTTCAGCGCCAAGACCGGGGTACGCGCCTGGCGTGTCCACAAACGTAAAAATTGGCCTGCCGAACTTTTCTGCAAATTGCATCAAGCGAATGGCCTTGCGATAGCCTTCCGGGCTCGGCATTCCAAAATTGCGATACACCTTCTGCTTGGTATCGCGGCCCTTCTGCTGGCCGAGAACAAGCACATCTTCCCCGTGAAAACGTGCCATGCCGCAAACGATTGCTGCATCATCTGAGAATCCGCGATCGCCGTGGAGCTCGGAAAAATCGGTAAAGATGCGATCGATGTAATCGAGCGTGTAAGGACGTTGCGGGTGGCGCGCCAGTTCGGTCTTCTGCCACGCGCCCATTTGCGACGTGACCTGCTTGCGAAGCGCGTTAACGCGATCATGCAGATCGTGCAACTGGCGGCGCGCGTCGTGGTTGTCTCCCGCTGCCTGCTCGAGATGCTCGATTTGCTTCTCTATTTTTTCAAGTTCCTGTTGTGCCTTTGTCGCGACTTCCATATGAGAGCTGTTGTTATCTCCGACTGCCGCGGCTTCAAGTTCATCAGCCTGATCGGCCAAATCTTCCGCAACGGTGTGTCCGTTGACAGGATTCACCATCGTCTCTACCAATTGCATCCAGTATCCGTAAGCGGGCAGAACTTGGGCGAAATCTACCTGTTCTTTGGTGCCTGCTGCGGTTGCGTGCCTGGGAGACGCCATCACCAAACCTCCACTGCTGACTGCTAGTCGACAATACGAACACTGCCGCGGCCGCAGATCTCTTCGACGCGGGTGATGAATGCACGGTCCGGTTGAACATTATAGCCGTCGGCCTCCATCACTACCATGAAATCCCCAGCGCGATCCAAATCAAACAAGACCTTAGCATCGCCCTTTCGCTCGCTGAATAACGTGTGCAGACGGTCCACTGTCGAGTCGTCGGAGTCGTCAAGCGGAATACGAATGCGAATCGAGCGCGGAAGTTTCGGCTTGGCCTGCTCGAGCGGAGTGATCTCGCTTACAGCAATCTTCGGATTCGAACCTTCTTCGACTCTGACGGAAGCGCGCACGAGCACAGGAACTTCCAGCTTCACTTTGTCACCGAGGCGCTTGAACGCTTCCGGAAACACCATCATGTCCACCGCGCCGAACATGTCTTCCAGAACGGCGTTCGCGTACAGATCACCTTTCTTCGACTTCATCACCTTCGGATTGCAGATGATTCCCGCGGCGGTGATTTCGTCTTTACCGGTTCCGGTCTTCATCGCGTTGATCTGCTCGGTGTTGAGCGCGCGAAAGTCCTCGATCTTCTCTTTGTATTTCTCGAGCGGATGTCCGGTGATGAAGAAGCCTAGAATTTCTTTCTCAAACGCAAGACGAGTGTGCTCGTCCCAGTCGGGCGCATTGGGAAGTTTTTCTTCCTGCTCGGGCGATTCCTGATCAAACACGCCGAACAGGCCGTGCTGGCCGGAATCGGCGTCGCGATGCATCTTCTGCGCATGTTCCATCGCTCGGTCAAGAACAGCCATGAGCTGCGCTCGGCGCCCAAGGGAATCCAACGCTCCTGACTTGATCAGCGATTCCAGCACGCGCTTGTTCAGCAAACGAAGATCAACCTTCTCGCAGAACTGGAAGATTGATGTGAACTTCCCCAGTTCCTTGCGCGCATTCACGATCGACTCGATAGCGTTGTGTCCAACGTTCTTTACGGCTGCGAGTCCGAAGCGGATCGCTTCGCCATGCGGAGTGAAGTTTGCGTCCGACACGTTGATGTCCGGAGGCTCGACGCGAATCTCCATTTCGCGGCACTCGTTGATGTACTTCACGACATCGTCAGTGTTTCCCGTGACCGACGTGAGCAGCGCCGCCATGAACTCGATCGGGTAGTGCGTCTTCAAGTACGCGGTGTGATACGCGAGCAACGCGTACGCTGCGGAGTGCGACTTGTTGAATCCGTAGCCCGCGAACTGCTCCATCAGATCGAAAATCTTCTCGACCTTCTTTGCCGGAAAATTACGCTGCAACGCGCCTTCCATGAAGCGCGTACGCTGCTTCGCCATTTCTTCGGCGATTTTCTTGCCCATCGCGCGCCGCAGCAGGTCGGCTTCGCCGAGTGAATATCCGGCAAGCACGTTCGCGATCTGCATCACCTGTTCCTGGTAAACGATGACGCCGAGCGTCTCTTTCAGGATCTGCTCGAGTTCGGGCAGTTCGTACTCGACTTCGCGCTTGCCCCACTTGCGCCCGATGAAGTCGTCGATCATTCCGCCCTGGATCGGCCCAGGACGATACAGCGCGTTCAAAGCCGTGAGGTCCTCTACCGTGGTCGGCTTGTAGCGCCGCAACACATCGCGCATGCCGTGCGATTCAAACTGGAAGACTCCTGACGTGTATCCAGTGTGAAACACCCTTTCGTACGTTTCCTTGTCGTCAAGCGCAACTTTTTCCAGATTGAGCTTCTCGCCGCGTGTCTGCTGGATCAGCTTCAGGCAGTCGTCCACGATGGTGAGCGTGGTCAGGCCGAGGAAGTCCATCTTCAGCAGGTTCATCTTCTCGACCGCTTTCATGTCGAAAGCGGTGACGATTTCGTCGTTCTTCGTGCGATGCAGCGGAACCAGATCCGTCAGCGGCTGCGGCGAGATCACAACTCCCGCGGCGTGAACTCCGGAGTTGCGTACGAGTCCTTCAAGCTTCTTCGCTGTGTCGATCAGCTCGCGGACCTGCGACTCGTTCTCGTAAGCCTGCCCGAGCGTCGGAGAATCCTTCAATGCCTGATCGATGGTGATATTCAGCGTTGTCGGAATCATCTTTGCGATGCGATCGACTTCGGCGTAAGGCATATCCATTGCGCGGCCGCAATCTTTGATCGCGGCTTTCGCGGCCATTGTGCCGAAAGTGATGATCTGCGCAACGTTCTCGCGACCGTATTTTTCGGTGACGTACTTGATCACCTCGCCACGGCGGTTCATGCAGAAGTCCACATCGATGTCAGGCATGGACACGCGCTCAGGATTCAGGAAACGCTCGAACAGCAGTTCGCTCTGCAAGGGATCGATGTCGGTGATTCCCATCGCGTAGCTCACGAGCGATCCGGCGGCGGAACCTCGGCCTGGGCCAACCGGGATGTCGTGCTCTTTCGCGTAGCGTATGAAGTCCCAAACGATCAGGAAATATCCGGGGAACTGCATCTGCTTGATGATGTCGATCTCGCGCGAAAGGCGTTGCTCATAGTCGGCAAACGACTTCTTCAAGCGGCCTTGCGCATGAAGCTCCCGCAGGATGTTCATGCGCTTTGCGAAGCCTTCGCGTGCCACGTGCTCGAAATAGCTGTCGGCGGTGAACCCTTCCGGAACCGCGAAGTGCGGGAACGGGTTCTTGATCTTCTCGAGCTTCACATGGCAGCGCTCGGCAATTTCGAGCGTTCGCGCCAGCGTCTGTTCCGCGCCGTTGAATACACGTGCCATTTCTTCGTAGTTCTTTACGAAGAACTGGTTGGTCTGGAACTTCATCCGGTTCTCTTCGTGAATCGACTTGCCGGTCTGGATGCAGACCATCACGTCCTGCGCGTGCGCGTCGTCTTCACATAGATAGTGGCTGTCGTTTGTCGCTACCATCGGGACGCCGAGGTCTTTTTCTAACCGGAAGAGGTCTTCGCGAATGCGGTGTTCTTCGGCGAGTCCCTGGTCCTGTATCTCAAGGTAGAAGTTCCCCTTGCCGAAGATGTCTCCGAATTGTGCTCCGGCTTGGCGCGCCGCTTCGTACTTGCCTTCGGTCAGGCGTTCGGCGACTTCGCCCTTCAAGCAGGCAGAAAGTCCGATCAGTCCCTTTGAATGCTCGGCCAGGAACTTCTTGCTGATTCGCGGCTTGTAGTAGAAGCCGTGCAGCGACGCTTCCGAGGTGATCTTGACCAGGTTGCGATAGCCTTCGTCGGTCTCGGCGAGCACGACCAAGTGGTTGTAGCTGTCGCCCTCAGGCGCTGCCCGGTGGTCTTCCTTCTTACAGACGTACAGCTCGCACCCAATGATCGGCTTGATTCCCGCGTGCTTGGCGGCGTTAAAGAAATGGACGGCGCCGAAGATGTTGCCGTGGTCAGTCATGGCCACGGCAGGCATGCCCAATTCTTTGGCGCGCTTGACCAGCTTCTCGACGTCGTTTGCGCCGTCGAGCATGGAGTAGTCGGTATGCAGGTGGAGATGTACGAATTGCGACATTGAGGTCCGGACCGCGGGGCTAAAGGACTATTGTATCGGTCTTAACCCCTGTGCGGCACTGTGGAATTCAGGGTTGAGCTTGACCCCTCCCCCCGGTGGCGCAGCTTTGTTTTCAACAACTTACGCGAACGGCAACCTCCAAATACTTGAGCGCGTGAGACTTACACGTAAAAACTTGAGCCGCAGAGACTTAGCTGCTGTTTTCAATTGTCAAAGAGCTACAGGCCACTCCGCACGTAGCGGGTGGCCTGTGATGTATTGAGTGTAGGGGACGCGAGGAGGCAGAGCAAGAAAAAAGAAGAGGGCGAGGTTACGTGGGTAATGAGGGATCGACACGGACCGATTAGGAGTTGAAAGTCAACCCACGTCAGCGCTGAACAGCACAGCGCGGGATGTGGGGCACCAACTCTTCTGGAGCGGAATAAAACCCACATCTGCGAACGTCGCGCAGATGTGGGGCACCCGACCACTTCACTCTTTGACCAGCACATACGACTCCGCCCGGAACCGAGGCGTGCACACGCAGAAGAAGACCAGATCGGTTGTGCCTGAGTTGGTGATGCGTTGGCGGATGCCGGCGGGGATTCTAACTACGTCACCTGGCACGACTTTTGTTGGCGCGAGATCGCCGATTTCTACGACGCCTTCGCCAGCGACGATGGCGTAGCGCTCTTCGATGTCGAGGAGTTTGTGAAACTCAGTCGCAACTCCCGGCGCGACGCGTGCTCTTGCGATTGAGACTGCCGCGTCACCATCGTCATTCGCAACTTCCAGAATGAAGCAACGTTCTTCAGTTACGTATTCCTTGCTCGGATCGGCTTTACAGACTTCAGCCTTCATGGTTTGACCCCTTCGAGCGAGCGCGGACTGCTGCGGCAAGTTCGCGCAATAGCGGAAACGTGTCGTCCCAACCGAGGCAGGCGTCTGTAATGCTTTGGCCGTAGGTGAGAGTCTTCCCGCGGGACAGGCTCTGCTTTCCAGCCACTAGATTGCTCTCGAGCATTAAGCCGATGATGCGCCGTTCGCCCGCCGCGATTTGCGCTGCTACGTCGCGACAGACAGCGGATTGAGCATTGTGATCTTTCCTGCTGTTCGCGTGGCTGCAATCGATCATGGCTCGGGGAGCAACTCCTGCCGATTCAGCTAACGCGCACGCCTGGGACAACGAGGCTGCGTCGTAATTGGTCGTGGTGCGTCCGCCGCGCAGGATGATGTGACAATCGGAGTTTCCACTGGTGAAGAAGATTGCAGATTGTCCGTACTTGGTGTGACCGAGAAAGGTGTGAGGTTCGGCTGCCGACTTCACCGCGTCGATTGCGATCTGTACGTTCCCGCTGGTCCCGTTCTTGAATCCAACAGGACACGAAAGACCCGAAACAAGTTCTCGATGGCCCTGGCTCTCAGTCGTCCGGGCGCCAATCGCTCCCCAACTTACCAGCCCGGCCAGATATTGCGGAGTGATCATGTCGAGGAATTCCGTTCCAGTGGGCACGCCTAGCTCGGCAAGATCAAGCAGCAGGCGTCGCGCGATCCGCAGACCGTCATTGATTTTGAAAGAGCCGTCAAGGTAAGGATCGTTGATCAAGCCTTTCCAGCCAACGGTTGTGCGCGGCTTCTCGAAATAAGTTCGCATCACGATGCAAAGCTCACGCGACAACTCCTCAGCGGCCTGCTTCAGCAGCCGTGCGTATTCAACTGCGGCTTCGGGATCGTGGATCGAACACGGGCCTACCACAACGATAAGGCGCTGGCTCTGCCCGGAAAGAATATCGATGATTTCGCGCCGGGCTTTGAATACAGTCTCAGCCGCTGCGTCGCTGGTCGGCAGTTCTTCTTCCAGGAACACCGGCGGAAGAACAACCTTGGTTCGTACAATCCGCAGATCTTCGATTCGATGGAACATACGTAGCTAGCCCAAGTATAGCCAGTACTGCCTACTGCGTGAGACCCTCCACCTCTGGTTTCAACGGATCGCTTTTCTTGCGCGTTGGCGTTCGTAGAAGGCCGCGACCTTCATGCGATTGCCACAGGCGGACATGCTGCACCATTGGCGGGTGTGGCTCCGTGTGGTGTCATAGAGAAACAGAATGCACTCGGGATTCCCGCATCTCTTTACCCTGTCGAATTTGCCTTCGACGAGCAGATCTCCGGCGGCACGCGCCACGGGATAGAGCATGGCGTTGGGCGACCCGTCAGTGAAACGTTCTGACCACTCGCAGCGATTCGCGACGCAAGCGATTTCGCGATGGAGAGGCACACTGCGCAGAAGCCGATTGATTACGCCGAGGGAAGCGCGTGGTATTTGGCGTTTCTCCACGATGGCGGCTGCGATCAAGCGCATGGCGCTGCGGAGTGCGAGGGCTTCGCGGAAGAGCGAGGCCCATTCTTTGGCGTCGAGCTTCGACGAATGATTGTGCGGTTCCTTCCTGGTTGGAGCCTGCGCGAGCCAGGCGCGCAAATCGTCCGGTGTTTGTAGCGCGTCGATACGTTGCCCATCCGACACCATCTCGGTGTTTACGAGATCGAGTGCAAGGTTGTCGGCAATGAACAGGAACTTTCCCATTTTTTTGAAACCTTTCCCGGTTCGCATAGTCTAACGCCGTATAACCATCGTATTACACATTAGATGGTTAAAGACAAATGAAGGAGTCAGAATGAGCGCGATCACACTCACCACGGGACATATAGGTCTTAACGTGACGGACCTCAAGCGGTCAACAGAGTTCTATTCCAGCATCTTCGGGCTTGCCATACTGAGCAGTTCCGATGCGCCAGGCCGGGAATTTGCGTTCCTGGGCGCGGGAAACAACGTTGTTTTAACGCTATGGAAGCAGAGCAAAGGGCCACATCAGACGGGCGTTCCTGGCCTTCATCACCTCTCATTTCAGGCAGGCAGCATGGAGCAGGTTCGTGAAGCCGAGAGACGTTTGCGTGAGCGCCGCGCCAAAATCTACCACGATGGCATCGTTGCTCACGGAGAGAACACTTCGAGTGGCGGCATTTTCTTCGAAGATCCGGACGGAATTCGGCTGGAGATATTTGCCGCGTCCGGCGCAGAGCAACAAGCCCCAGCTTACGCCGGCGTCCCAAGTTGCGGTTTCTTCTGAGTTCAGGAAACACGGAGGCGATCATGCCCAGGACAGGCGAACTGATTCATACATGGCACGAAGGCGAAATCGCAGTTCAGCAGCAGGCCGGAGTTGTTGAGCAGGCGGCACGGCTTACGCGAGGGATTCGCGCGGTCATTCCGGAAGCGGCCCAGCGTTTCCTGGTCGATCAGCGGTTTGCGATTCTGTCCTGGGCTGACGTTGCAGGGCGCATTTGGGCTTCGTTGCGCACCGGTCCATCGGGTTTCCTGGTGCCTCGGGATGAGCAGACCCTGGTGATTGCGGGCGAGTCGCCGGACGCAGAGCGCATGGCAGCCGCCTTGGAGGAAGATCCGAAATTGGGCGTGCTGGTGATCGAATTCGCGACGAGGCGGCGGATGCGAGTCAACGGGGAGGCTTCAGTTCTTCCCAATCGCGACATAGTCCTGCGGACGAGCGAAGTTTATTCGAACTGTCCACAGTACATCCAGGCGCGGACGGTAGAAGGC
>Ga0307410_10000437_pt1 | contig 16691 bp, 20 predicted proteins | sample 322Ometagenome_3_FD_203707 | JGI IMG/M metagenome (GOLD analysis project Ga0307410, IMG submission 203707) | Maize rhizosphere microbial communities from greenhouse at UC Davis, California, United States - 322HYB-O-3 | ecosystem: Host-associated > Plants > Roots > Rhizosphere > Soil | place... | reverse complement strand
ACAAGTTCGAAGCCGCGTCAGGCGCGTTCGACGTAGCGATTGGAGGTAAGAATTGATGGCGGATCTGAAGTTCGAACTCGTGACCCCGGATCGCCTGGTCATGTCGGACGACGTCTACATGGTCGTCGTTCCGGGCACCGAGGGCGATTCCGGCATTCTCGCGGGCCATGCGCCCTACATGACGACGCTGCGTGACGGCGACCTGTCGGTCTATCGGACACAGAACGGTCAGCCGGAGAGGATTCCGGTGACCGGCGGCTTCGCGGAAGTCAGCGAGCGCGGATTGACGGTGCTCGCGGAGAGCGCGGGCGCCTAATTTCCCTTGGGAGCATAGCGCCAGCGCTGCGCCTTCGTGCCGTCCTTGAGCGAAATTTCGGCGACAAGTTCCCGACCTTCGCGCCAGTAACGGATCCGCTGCGGGAAATCGTGTTCCGCGTTGAGAAACGTCACATCCCGCGCGCTGCTGGCAACCCAGTGGAAAGGCGCGCGGTTCTTGTTGGAAGGGGCGCCGTAAAAAGTCAGCTTTGGCCGGTCCGGATCGTCGGTGGGCGCTCGGACGATCTGCATGACTTCCCAGTTGATAAGTCGCTCGCCCTTACCGCTTCGCCCGCTCCCGAGCATGATTCCGCCGCGTGGATGCGTCCAGCATTCCTCTACCCAGACGCCTTGGGAGTGCGATTCCCAGCAACCGGCCATCCATTCCGGCAGGTTGGCTTCCTGCGGCGCCCCAGCCGCAATTGCTGCCGCCATCATTAGCCACATGGTCGCCCCCTGTTTCCGGGCTTTAGCCTACACCCGGTTAGCTTTTTCTAAAAGTTTGGGTCTTATTCACCATCCCGATTGCGGCGGAACTCGCAGGAAACGGGAAGTTAGATGAACGCATTCGGCAAACGAAATGGCGGGGGCAGCGGCGGCGGTGGACGTCCGCAATTTGGTGTCGCCAAGCCGATGAAGTCTTCGGGTGGAGCGGCTTCGGCGGCGTCATCTGTTCCGGACGAGGCCGAGCAATTCCCACCCGTCTCCGATCTGACGTCCAGCCTCGATGGCGGGATGCCGGAGCCGACGGCCGTGGGCGGCGCGGCGATGGATCGCCTCAACAACCGACAGAATGGCGATGGTAACCAGGCGAGCAGCAAGGCCGAGGGCTTCGAGGCCGCGGTTCACCGGATCAAGGAGCAGGTTCTTCCCCGCCTCCTGGAGCGCGTCGACCCCGAAGCGGCGGCAACCCTCAGCAAGGACGAGCTGGCTGAAGAATTCCGCCCGATCATCGGCGAGGTGCTCGCCGAGCTGAAGATCACGCTCAATCGCCGCGAGCAGTTCGCTCTCGAGAAAGTTCTCGTCGACGAGCTCCTCGGCCTCGGGCCGCTCGAAGAGCTGCTCGCCGACCCGGCAATCAGCGACATCATGGTCAACGGGCCAGACCAGACCTTCGTCGAGCGCAAGGGCAAGCTCGAGATCGCGCAGGTCCAGTTCCGCGACGAGGAGCATCTGTTCCAGATCGCTCAGCGCATCGTGAACAAGGTCGGCCGCCGCGTCGATCAGACCACGCCGCTAGCCGACGCCCGTCTCCAGGACGGCAGCCGCGTCAATGTCATCATTCCGCCCCTCTCGCTTCGCGGGACGGCCATCTCCATTCGTAAGTTCTCCGAAAAGCCGATCACGCTCGACATGATGAAGGGCTTCGGCTCGATGTCGGACAAGATGGCGACGGTCCTGAAGATCGCCGGCGCGTCACGGATGAACGTCGTCATCTCCGGCGGTACCGGTTCCGGTAAGACGACCATGCTCAACGCCCTGTCGAAGATGATCGACCCCGGCGAGCGCGTGATCACGATCGAAGACGCGGCCGAACTTCGTCTGCAGCAGCCGCACTGGCTGCCGCTCGAAACTCGGCCACCGAACCTCGAAGGGCAAGGCGCGATCACCATCCGCGACCTAGTCATCAACGCACTGCGTATGCGTCCTGACCGGATCATCCTGGGCGAAATTCGTGGACCGGAGTGCTTCGACTTGCTCGCGGCGATGAACACCGGTCACGACGGCTCTATGGCGACGCTCCACTCCAACTCTCCGCGCGAGTGCCTCGCGCGTATGGAGAACATGGTGATGATGTCGGACATCAAGGTCCCGAAGGAGGCAATTAGTCGCCAGATCGCGGACTCGGTCGACCTCATCGTCCAGGTGAAGCGTCTCCGCGACGGCTCGCGCCGCACGACCAACGTCACGGAAGTGATCGGCATGGAAGGCGACGTCATCGTCACCCAGGAACTGTTCAAGTTCGAATATCTGGACGAAAGCGCTGACGGCAAGATCATCGGCGAGTATCGCTCAATGGGCCTACGCCCGTACACGCTGGAGAAGGCGAAGCAGTTCGGCTTCGACCAGCCGTATCTGGAAGCTTGCCTCTAACCGCTTGAACCAAGCGAAAGGCTGTTCCATGGCCATCTCCAAATTGCTGGGGAGAATGGAATGCGCCGTTTCGCTTTGCTCGCCGCCCTCGTCCTGCCGCTGACTGCCGCTGGAGCCACGCAAACCGCGCCTGCGGCCCCGCAAGCGTCCACACCTGCTCCAGAGACTGCACCTGCACCCGCTCCCGCAGCGCCAGCGAAACCGACTCTTGCGACCGCCGTCGCAGCTTCGACGCGCACGCCGGCGAACGTCGCCCGGGACAAGTATCGTAATCCTGAACCGACTTTGGCATTCTTCGGCATCAAGCCGACCGACACTGTCGTGGAGATCTGGCCCGGTGGCGGCTGGTACACAGAGGTGCTCGCGCCGTACCTGACGGCTGGTGGAGGCAAACTCTACGCTGCTGCGCCGGACTGGGGCCGCAGCGGGGTCGACAAGCTGAAAGCCGCCAATCCAGCGCTCTACGGCGGGATCCAGGTCGTCGATTTCCCGGTCTTCGACGGCAAGGCTGCCGAAGTTCCGGCCGGCACCGCCGACGCGGTCCTCACCTTCCGCAATGTCCACAATTGGCGAATGGGTTACCGACGGGACGGCGAGCCAGACTACAGTGTCGATGCGTTTCGACAGATCTATGCGATGCTGAAGCCCGGCGGCGTGCTCGGCATCGAAGATCACCGGCTGCCAGAAACCGCCGACGCCGAGCGCGAACGGACGAGCGGCTACATCAAGGTTTCCACCGTAAGGCGTCTAGCCGAAGACGCGGGCTTCCGGTTCGCCGGGTCGAGCGAGGTCAACGCCAACCCCAAGGACACGGCCGACTGGCCAAATGGCGTCTGGACACTGCCGCCTTCGCTTGCCCTTAAGGACCAGGATCGCGAGAAATATCTTGCGATAGGCGAAAGCGACCGGATGACGCTGAAGTTCATCAAGCCGGCAGAGACCGCAAAGCCTTGATATCCGGGGAGATGTATTGAACCGCCCATAGAAGATTCCGATGGCCGAACTCGCCGGACCAACGGGCGGCGTCAATCGCTCGCTTTTAAGTACGCCAGACACATCCGGCCAAGCTCAACTTTCAGAAGTTGCCAATCGTAATTCTGCGCAGATTCGCCGGTCGAGCCCAAGCTCAACTCGTGCAAGCGTCGCGAAGATTACGTGATAGGCGGAGCTTGCCTCGATCTCGCGACTCTTGCCTCCGATCTCCTCGGCGAAACGGAGCATGGCTTCCGCGCCCTCCCGTGCAGACTTCAGCGCACGTTCCTTGCCCGGCCCGGACACTAGTGCATCCTGCGAGGCACGCTGCATAGACAAACGCAGCAGTGGCGCGTTCTTGCGGAGCACCTCGGCGTAAGCGTCGAAGTAGCGCGGCACAAAATCCGCCAGCGACTCTGAGCTGGCAAGCAGCTGCTCGAGCATCTTGCTCTCCGCGCCGGCAATTTCTTGGAGCGTATTCGCGATAACCGCACGAACGAGATTGTCCTTGCTTTCGAACCGCAGGTGGATCGAGCCAATCGAAACGTTCCCGCGCTGGCTAACTTCCAGCAGCGTGAATTCCTCGCTCCCGCTCTCCAGCATCAGTTCGCGCGCCGCGCCAAGCATGCGCTCAAGCGAAGCCCTGCTGCGGCCCTGTTGAGGTTGACGACTGACTGTTTCGACGGCCAGCGGCTGCAGCTTCTTGTTCAATCGCGCTGACATGCGAAAGCACAAACTCTACCAACAAGAACGTCAATTCTAACTATGGATGGCCGCCGCTACAGTTGGCGAGAGTGAGAGATGCGTTTCGCGGCATTTCTCAATTCGAGACATTCAGTCCAAACTCGTAATCATACCAGCAGCAATTCGCGCAAAATACCCGATTGCCCCTCTAGGATTGGAGGGGGACGAGTTCGTCCTCAGCCGAACCGTCTACGCGAACTATCCCAGCTAACTAATTGGCTGATTTAGGCGGGAATAATGGTGGGCGTGGCAAGGATTGAACTTGCGACCCCTGCGATGTCAACACAGTGCTCTACCACTGAGCTACACGCCCACTCTAGAGCGCGCATGTAGAGAGCAGTGGCGAAGGGCGCAACCCTTGGAGGGCCATCTCTTGCGGTTGCGCGCACTTGGTTGGCATGAGAGCATGGGCGCATGTCGACGGTACGCATCGAAAGGCGCTTTCGGGGGCCGCCCGAGACCGGAAACGGCGGCTATGTCGCAGGGCTGGTCGCGGCAGCGCTCGGCGGCTCGAATTGCACGGTGACGCTGAAATCGCCGCCTCCGATCGACGAGGATTTGACCTTAACGACGCAGGACTCCTCCGCGAGCCTGATGTGGGACGATAGCGTGGTCGTCACGGCAACTAGCGAGCCCATGGAGATCCAGGTGCCGCCCCCACCCTCCCTCGCCGACGCTCGCGACGCGGAGCCTCGGTTCACCGGCCATTCGCACCATATCTTCCCCGGCTGTTTCGTGTGCGGACCGGACCGGAAAACCGGCGACGGCATGCGCATCTTCCCCGGAAGGATGCACGACAAGGCGCATCGGGTCGCCGCCACCTGGACTCCGGATGAGACGGTGGCGGACGAAAATGGCCTTGTGCGCCCGGAATTCCTCTGGGCTGCGCTGGATTGTCCAGGCTATTTCGCGGCGGAGGCTAAGGCCGGCATGGCATTGCTCGGCCGGATGTCGGCCGTCTTGCACCGCAGGGTGCCTGCAGGCGAGCCGCTGGTGGTCACCGGCTGGCCCATCGAGACGCAAGGTCGAAAGCATCAGGTCGGAAGCGCACTGCACGATGCCGATGGCGAGTTGGTGGCCGCAGCGAAGGCCACGTGGATTACGCTGAACGAGGTGGAGCCAGCCGCTTAGAGGCGGCCGTGCTGGTCTTCGGTCTGGAAGATACGGTCGACCTCGGCAACGAGGTCTTTCAGGTGGAACGGCTTGGACAAAAGCTTGGCGCCCGGCGTCGTCCGTCCACCCTGAAGCGCGACCGCCGCGAATCCGGTAATGAACATCACTCGGATGTCCGGATCGATTGCCGACGCCTTCTGGGCCAGCTCGATGCCATCCATCTCCGGCATGACAATGTCGGTCAGCAGAAGGTCGAAACGGTCCGATTCGAGGTGCGGCATGGCTTCCGTGCCGCAGCCGACGGCGAGAACCTCATAGCCGACACGCTGAAGCGCCCGCTGCAAATACTCGCGCATGGACGTATCGTCTTCGGCCAGGAGAATTTTCGCCATGGATTCCCTTATGCTCGGAACGTTTAAGATTTTCCAGCGTGATGGGTTCCGGTTGACCCGAAACGTTACAGACTTACACAGGATTTCTTGGAGCCGATGCCCTTAGCCCCACCGGCCGTCTATCCGCCCCGAGCCGATGTGCCGGTGCTGATTTCCGTGCCTCATGCCGGCCGGGACTATCCCGAATGGCTCATCGCCATGTGCAAGGGCGGCGCCCAGGCTCTTCATGCCCTCGAAGACCCGCTGGTCGATGAACTGGTCGAAGGCGCAATCGACAAAGGGATCGGCGCGGTCGTTGCGCAGGCTCCTCGCGCCGCCGTCGACTGCAATCGCGCCGAGGACGAGATCGACCCTACCGTAGTGCGCTCCGGCCCGATCCCCGCGCTCAGCCCCCGTGCGCGCGGTGGTCTCGGCATCGTTCCCGGTAGGACAGCTACGCACGGAACATTATGGCGCCAGCCGATCGGGGGGCACGAGCTGGAAGAGCGGCTGACCCAGGCGCACCGGCCGTTCCACCGAGCGATCGACGAAGCGCTTCTCCGTTTGCTCGACCGGTTCGGCTGCGCTTTGCTCCTCGATTGTCACTCCATGCCTCCGCCCGACAGCGGTCCATCGGTCATCATCGGCGACCGCTACGGACAGAGCGCCGCGCCTTGGGTGACCACGGAAGCGGTCAAGGTGGTTGCCTCCATGGGCTTCCGCGCCGGCGTCAACCAGCCGTTCGCGGGAGGCCACGTCGTTCAACGCCATGGAGCGCCGTCGCGCGGCGTCCACGCGCTCCAGATCGAGATCGACCGCCGCTGTTACCTCCAGCCGCATTCGGCGCGTCGGGGTACCGGCTTTGCGAAGTCCGCCCGATTGTTCGAGGAGTTGGCGATGCGGCTCGGTGCCCACCTGATCGACAGGCGATTCTCCGAGGCCGCGGAATGAAAAAAGGCCGCCCCGGTATGCGCAGGGCGGCCTAGTTCAGGGAGGAAACGCACCCGCTGGTGCGCAGTCCGCGCCGTTGTGAGGGGGAGCACGCCGGCGGGCGGACACCCTCAACGTAGGAAGGCGGCGGCGGACTTCAATTCGGCCCGCCGCGCATGGCTCACGCTTCGGCGGTAGCTGGCTGCGGGACGCCGATCGGGCCCTTCCCCTGCTGCACCTGGCGCGAGAACACCTCGCGGATTTGCGACAGCGAGAAGAGGTGCGCGTAGATGAGGGCGAGCATGCCGCTCTGGTTCATCTTGCGAAGCTCGTCACCGCGAAGCTCGCGGAGCTTTTCCTCGTCGACCATGCGGAAACCACGATAGACGAAGGGCTGCGGGGCGCCTTCCGGCTGAATGGCGACCTCGCCGTCCATCAGCAGGTCGCTTTTCTTCAGCTCCTGGATGAAGGCTGCAGTACGCTGGCCGGCAGTCTCGAACTGCTCGCAGAATGCCAGGACCGCCTTGGTCGCATCCGAAGGTTCGGTGCCGTTGAACAACGCTTCACCCTCGTCGAACTCGCCGACGGCGCCCGAGGTCGGGTCGAAGCAGAGCGAAAGTTCGTCGCTGTCCGGCCGAAGGCGCGCCAGCAGGAACGGATAGCGGCGCAGGTAGGCCGGGATATAATAGGTCGGATCGTGCGGAAGCCCGTTGTCGTCCAGAAAGGCGTTGGTGCCCTCGTTGAGACCCATCAGCGCCAGCGGCACCGGCTCGCCGCCCGTCGAGAAGACGATCGGATAGTGACGCTGCAGAAGTGCGAACTCATCCACGGTGGCAGGGATGGCATGCGCCGTACCCATCGCCGGAGCATTTTCGATCCGGCGGATCTTCATGTTTGCATGCTGGCCGGAATTCAGCGCCTCGAGTGAGTTGTAGAACAGCGGCAATTCCTGTGTGGGCGCGGCAGTCGCCATATTTCGGGTCTCTCCTGGGTGTCGGCCCCGGGTGTGCGCGCACGTTTCCAGGGGGCCGATGAAAATCGTCGGTGCGCTGTATGCAAGGCCCTGCGCTTGCGCAAGTGCTGTCAGCCATCGCTGAGCGGATCGACCGACCGACACAATTCATTGATTGTTCAACGGACTGCCCGCAAGGCTGACGCTTCCGGGGTTCACGACGATTTTAATGCAGTTCACGCTTCTCCTCACGCTCTTTTCGGCGATGTTCGGCTTCGCGACCGCTGGGCCTTCCGAAGAAGTGCGCACTCTCGTCGTCGAAGAGGAAGTCATCATGCGCATTCCCGTCCGGTCGCGTCCGATCCGCCCGCTCGCGTGGGAGGAGAAAAAGGGACCGAAGTGCGTGAAGGCCGGCGATATTCGCGGCGCCGCCCTTTCCGGCCGCGAGACGGTGGACTTCCTGCTGTTCGATCGCACCCGCTTGCGGGCGGAGCTTTCCGAGGACTGCCCGGCGCTGGACTTCTACAACGGATTCTACCTGACGCCCGAGGACGGCAAGGTGTGCGCCAGGCGCGACGGCATCCATTCGCGCATTGGGCGAAGCTGCCGGATCGAGCGTTTCCATCGGCTAGTCCCCAGGGAATCGCGTTGATTCCTTGACATTTCGGGCAAGCGCGCCTTAGCCCCGCACGTCGAAAATGCCGCGGATTTTGCGCGGCACTCATCGCCTCTCATCCGGATATTGCATGACTTTTGCCGATCTCGGCCTTTCCGACCAATTGCTCCGAGCCGTGGAGGAAAGCGGCTATTCGGAGCCGACGCCGATCCAGCGCGGCGCGATTCCGTCCGTCCTGATGGGCCGCGACCTCATCGGCATCGCCCAAACCGGGACCGGCAAGACCGCCAGCTTTGTGCTGCCGATGATCGACATCCTCGCTCACGGCCGCAGCCGCGCACTGATGCCGCGGTCGCTGATCCTGGAGCCGACGCGCGAGCTGGCGGCGCAGGTTTCCGAGAATTTCGAGAAGTACGGCAAGTACAACAGGCTTTCGATGGCCTTGTTGATCGGCGGCGTTCAGATGGGCGATCAGGTGAAGGCGCTCGAAAAGGGCGTCGATGTCCTCATCGCCACGCCGGGCCGCCTGATGGACCTGTTCCAGCGCGGCAAGATCCTGCTCAACGGGTGCGAGCTCCTGGTCATCGACGAAGCCGACCGCATGCTCGACATGGGCTTCATCCCCGACATCGAGGAAATCTGCTCGAAGCTGCCGAAGTCGCGGCAGACGCTTCTTTTCTCAGCAACGATGCCGCCGCCGATCCAGAAACTTGCGGCCAAGTTCCTGAACGAGCCGAAGCGGATCGAAGTGGCGCGTCCCGCGACCGCCAACGTCAACATCGAACAGCGCCTGATTCAGGTCTCGTCCGACAAGAAGCGCGACACGCTGCGCGGCTTGCTCCGGGCCGACGAGTTCAAGAACGCAATCATCTTCTGCAACCGGAAGTCGACGGTTCGCGAGCTTGCCACGAGCCTCAAGCGCTCCGGCTTTGCCGTCGGCCAGATCCACGGTGACATGGATCAGTCCGACCGCATCGCCGAGTTCGAACGGTTCAAGAACGACGAGATCAACATTCTCGTGGCGTCGGACGTGGCTGCCCGCGGCCTCGACGTGAAGGGTGTCAGTCACGTCATCAATTTCGACGTGCCGTGGCAGCCCGACGACTACATCCACCGCATCGGCCGCACCGGCCGCGCTGGGGCCACTGGAACGGCCATTATGCTTGCAACCCGGGAGGATCGCGAAGCGGTCGCGGCGATCGAGAAGCTGACCGGCATACCGATTGCTCGCACTGACGACTCGAAGGGAGCCGAGCCTGAAGCAAAGCCCGCACGTGCGGAAAAGCCGGGACGTGCCGAAAAGTCAGCGCCCGCCGAAAAGCCTGCGCGTGCTGAAAAGGCCCCACGGTCGGAAAAGCCGAAGCGTGAACCGCGCCGAGCGAAGGAAGAGCGCGAGGATCACCAAGAAGTGCGTGAGGATCGCGAGGAAGTCGGCGAGCGCTCGCCCGTCGTCGAGGACATTCAACCCGACTGGAACGGGCCCCTGCCGTCCTTTCTTTCGGTCGGCGCAGCCTAAGGCACATCTTTGTTTCTAGAAGGCGGATTCTCGCCTTCCTAGCTGAGGTCCCTACGCAAGAAGGGACTTCGTTCATGACTGACTACGTGCCCCCGAAGGTCTGGATCTGGAATGTACCCAGCGGCGGGGAGTTCGCCAGCATCAATCGGCCCGTCGCCGGCGCGACCCACGACAACCCACTGCCCGTAGGGAAGCACCCTTTCCAGCTCTATTCGCTGGGGACGCCTAACGGTCAGAAGGTCACGATCATGTTCGAGGAACTGCTCGAGCGCGGTCACCGCCACGCGGAATACGATGCCTGGCTCATCAAGATCAGCGACGGCGACCAATTCGGAAGCGGCTTCGTCGACCTGAATCCGAATTCCAAGATTCCTGCACTGCTCGACCGCGGCGGACCGGAACCCATTCGCCTTTTCGAGTCCGGCGCGATCCTCGTCCACCTGGCCGAGAAGTTCGACGAATTCCTTCCGGAATCGGGCCCGGCACGCGCGGAAACTTTGTCGTGGCTGTTCTGGCAGATGGGCAGCGCCCCCTTTCTTGGCGGCGGCTTTGGCCATTTCTTCGCCTACGCTCCCACGAAGCAGGAATATCCCATCAACCGCTATGCGATGGAAACCAAGCGGCAGCTCGACGTCCTCGACCGGCGGCTGGCGGACCACGAATTCATCAACGGCCGCGATTACTCGGTCGCCGATATCGCTATCTGGCCGTGGTATGGTCAGCTCGCCCTAGACCGCAGCTACAAGGATGCCGGCGAGTTCTTGGCAGTAAGCGACTACGCCAACGTCCAGCGCTGGGCCCGGCAGATCGACGCGCGGCCGGCGGTCAAGCGCGGCCGCATCGTCAACAAGACCAACGGCGACCGCAGCGAGCAGCTCCGCGAACGCCACGACGGCAGCGATTTCGCGCATTGCACTCAGGATAAGCTAGAAGCCGCTTAAGCGGAGTTCTTCTTTCGGTATCGCGCTAGAAAGTCGGCGACGTACAGGGTCAGCCGACCCTCGCCGATTGCCTCACGAAGGCCCTGCATCAGCCGCTGATAGAACCACAGGTTATGCTCGGTCATCGACATCGCCCCGAGGATTTCGCCTGAGCGGACGAGATGGTGGACGTAGGCCCGTTCAAATTGCGAGCAGGTCGGACACGGGCAGCCCGGCTCCAACGGCTCACGGTCTTCGGCGAACTTCGCATTGCGGATATTTATCGGACCTTCCGCCGTGAAGGCCTGGCCGGTCCGTCCCGATCGCGTTGGCAACACGCAATCGAACATGTCGATCCCTCGACGCACGGCTTCCACGATATCGTCCGGCTTGCCCACGCCCATCAGGTATCGCGGCTTGTCCCCGGGAAGCTGGCTCGGCGCGTAGTCGAGGCAGGCGCACATCGCGTCGTGCCCCTCGCCGACGGCCAGTCCGCCGACTGCATAGCCGTCGAAGCCAATATCGATGAGCGCGTCCGCCGAGGACTTGCGTAGGTTTTCGTCCAGACCGCCCTGCTGAATGCCAAACAAGGCCGCGCGTTCAGCGTGCTCGCCGCCCCGGTCGAATTCCTCGCGCGCCCGTTTGGCCCAGCGCATCGAGCGCTCCATCGCGGCAGCCGCCTCAGCTCCTGTGGCGGTCGCCGGCACGAGCTGGTCGAATGCCATGACAATGTCCGACCCAAGCAGGCGCTGGACCTCGATGGACCGCTCCGGGCTGAGCATGTGCCGGGTGCCGTCGAGGTGGCTCGCGAACGACACGCCCTCTTCCGTGACCTTGGTCAGTTCGCTCAGACTCATCACCTGATAGCCGCCGCTATCGGTCAGGATCGGCCGCTCCCAACCCATGAAGCTGTGCAGCCCACCGAGCCGCGCCATTCGCTCGGCCCCGGGCCTGAGCATGAGGTGGTAGGTATTGCCGAGTATGATATCCGCACCTGAAGCGCGGACGTCTTGCGGCTTCATCGCCTTGACCGTCGCGGCGGTCCCGACAGGCATGAAGGCAGGCGTACGGATCTCACCGCGCTGCATGGCGATGATGCCCGTGCGCGCGGCGCCGTCGGTGGCGTCGATGGTGAAGGAAAAGCGGGTCATTGACGCGCTCCCCCCTAAACGTTCGTGCCGAGCCAAGTCGAGACGCGCCCCCTCGACTTCGCTTGGGACGAACGATTACGGCCACTTCATGATCGAGCCTTGGGTCTATCCGGCGCTGACTGCCACTGCCGTCCTGACCGGCTTCATCGACGCCATCGCCGGCGGCGGCGGGCTGATCATGTTGCCGGCTCTGCTGTTCTCTGGCGTGCCGCCGATCCAGGCGCTGGCGACGAACAAGCTTCAGTCTGTGTTCGGGACAGCAGTGGCCGCGGGCAATTACGCGCGTGCAGGCCTCATCCGCTGGCGGGACTACAAGCTTGCCATTGCGCTGGTGTTCGCGGGAGCCTCGGCAGGCGTACTGCTCGTGCAGTCGATCGACGCTACCGTACTGAGCCTGATCATTCCGCTGCTCCTCGTGTCGGTGGCCACCTACGTTCTCCTCAGCCCGCGAATGTCGGACGAGGACGCGCACCAGCGCCTGAGCGAGCGCGGCTACGCACCAGTGGGTGGTCTCATCGGCTTGTACGACGGCTTCTTCGGGCCGGGTACGGGAACGTTCTTTACGACGAGCCTCGTGGCCTTGCGCGGCTACGGCCTCACGCGGGCGACCGCCGTCACGAAGCTGCTCAACTTCACCAGCAATGTCGCGAGCGTCCTTTTCTTCGCGCTGGGCGGTCAGATGCTCTGGTTGCTAGGGCTCTGCATGGCCGCGGGTGCGATGCTTGGCGGGTGGCTCGGCTCGCACAGCGCAATCCGTTTCGGCGCGAGGCTCATTCGGCCACTGCTGGTCGTCATCTCGCTCGGGCTCACCGCCCGGTTGCTCTGGGGTTACTTCGCCGGCTGAGGAAGCAGCAGGCTGGCGTCGCCGTAGGAATAGAAGCGGTATTCGCGCTCGACGGCGTGGGCGTAAGCGGCCTTCATTACCTCGAGACCCATCAACGCGCTCACGAGCATGAACAACGTCGACTTGGGCAGATGGAAGTTCGTGACGAGGCCATCGACGGTCTTGAACCTGTAGCCCGGCGTGATGAAAATCGCGGTGTCGCCCTCGAAAGGGCGGATGATCCCGCCCTCGTCCGCGGCGCTTTCCAGCAGGCGCAACGAGGTCGTTCCGACCGCGATCAGCCGGCCGCCCGAAGACTTCACGGCATTGAGCCGCTCGGCGGTCTCGGCGTCGATCCGGCCCCATTCCGCGTGCATCTTGTGGTCGCTGGTGTCCTCGGCCTTCACGGGAAGGAAGGTGCCTGCGCCCACGTGGAGGGTGAGCGTCTCGCGCCTTATGCCGTGCTTCTCCAACGCTCCGATCAGACGCGGCGTGAAGTGCAGCGCCGCCGTGGGCGCCGCAACCGCACCATCCTGCCGAGCGAACATCGTCTGGTAGTCGTCGCGGTCGCTTTCGTCCGCGGGGCGCCTGGAAGCGATGTAGGGCGGCAACGGCATCCGACCCGCGCGATCGAGGAGCACTTCGACCGGCTCCTCGCCATCGAAGTGCAGGAGAACTGCGCCCTCTTCATTCCGCTCGGCGGCAGATGCAGTGACCCCGCCACCGAATTCGATCGTGTCGCCGACACGCAGACGCTTGGCGTTACGGACGAAGGCCCACCATTCCCGAGTACCCTCGCGCTTGTGGAGCGTGGCGCCAATGCGGGCATCACCACGGCGGCCCTCAAGTTGGGCCGGGATGACTCGCGTGTCATTGAAGACGAGCGTGTCGCCTGGCCGCAAAAGAGATGGCAGATCGAGCACCGACCTGTCCGAAATATCCTCGCCGTCCACCAGCAGCAATCGCGCCGAGTCCCGCGGCTTGGCGGGCCTCAGCGCAATCAGCTCGGCGGGCAGGTCGAAGTCGAAGAGGTCGACGCGCATGCGCGCGCTTTAGCCTCCGAGCGACGCGCGGACGATCTTCGTCGGCTCGGCCGGCGGCTCGCCAGGCGCGATCGCATCGACGGTCGTCATGCCTTCGACCACGCGGCCCATGACCGTATAATTGTTGTTCAGCGTGGCGTTGGGGCCAAGCATGATGAAGAACTGGCTGTTGGCGCTGTCCTTGTCATTGGCCCGCGCGGCACCGAACGTGCCACGAAGGAAGGGCAAGGAGTTGAACTCGGCCTTGAGGTCGGGGAGATCGGAACCGCCCTGCCCCGACCCCTTGGGATCGCCGCCCTGGGCCATGAAGCCGGGGACAACGCGGTGGAAGGTCAGGCCATTGTAGAAGCCCCGGCGGACGAGCGCCTTGATGCGCTCGACATGCTGGGGGGCTGCGTCCGGCCGCAGCATGATGACTACGGAGCCGCCGCTGCTGAGTTCGATCGTCAGCCGGTTCGAAGGATCGCTCGCAACATCCTGAGGGGCAATGACGCTAAGCATGGCCGGCTTTGGCGCCGGAGCCGGTGCCGGCTTGGCCGCAATCAACGCCACGGCCGAAAGTGAAAACAATACCCGCCCAATCATGCTCCCGCTTCTCCTTCGAGGTGCCGCTTTACATCCGCCGCAACCGCCGGCGTGACAAACTTGTCTATCGCTCCGCCATAGCGGGCGATTTCCTTAACCAGACGTGAGGCGATCGGCTGAAGCGAGACGGCCGCCATCAGAAAGACCGTCTCGATGTCGTCGTTCAGCTGCTGGTTCATACCCGCCATCTGGAACTCATATTCGAAGTCCGCGACGGCTCGAAGCCCGCGGATGATCATCGTTGCGCCCTGCGATTCCGCGAAGTTCATCAGCAAGGAATCGAACTCCACGACCGAGATGTTCGAGCCGAGGTCGGCCACCTCGCGCCGGACCATCGCCATCCGGTCGGCGAGAGTGAACATCGGCTCCTTGGACGGATTGGTGGTCACTCCAATAACGAGCCGGTCGACGAGGTGCGCCCCGCGCCGGATGATGTCGATATGACCGAGCGTGATCGGGTCGAACGTGCCCGGATAGACGCCAATGCGTTCCGCCATCTGTCGCCACTCCCCCTAGTGATTGCGCTCTATGGCAAATCTGGCGAGCGCACGCAGCAGGTCGGCCTCATCGCCATGGTCGACCAGATGTTCGATCGCCTGGTTGACCAGCATGCGCGCCTGCTGCTCGGCGCGATCGGCCCCCAGGACAGATACGAAAGTCGCCTTGCCCGCTTCAGCATCCTTCCCGGTCCGTTTGCCTGCAGCGCGCGGATCGCCGGCGTGATCGATAAGGTCGTCGGCAATCTGGAACGCGAGGCCGATATTGCGGGCATAGCCGCGATAGGGCGTGCGCGCCTCGTGCGGGAGGCGGGCCATGATGCATGGCGCCTCCACGGCATATTCGATGAGTGCACCGGTCTTGAGTTGCTGCAGGCGAGTGATCGCGGGCAGATCCAGAGAACGGCCCTCCGCGGCCAAGTCCATCATCTGGCCGCCCGCCATTCCCGACGGACCGGAGGCTTTCGCAAGTTCGAGCACCAGGTCTGAGCGGACGAACGGGTCTTCGTGCGTGTCGGCGTCCGCGAGGATTTCGAAAGCGAGAGCGTGAAGACTATCCCCAGCCAATACGGCGGCTGCTTCACCGAATGCCTTGTGGACGGTCGGCTTGCCCCGCCTAACATCGTCGTCGTCCATGCACGGCAAGTCGTCGTGGATCAGCGAATAGACGTGGATCGCTTCGATCGCCGCACCGACCCGAAGCGCTCGGTCCCAGGCGATTCCAAACAGATGCGAGGCGGCCACCGTGAGCAAAGGGCGGAGGCGCTTGCCGCCGCCGATCGCCGCGTGACGCATTGCTTCGAACAGGACGTCGCGACCGTCGTCGCGCAAGACGAGAAGCCGTCCGAAGAAGTCGTCGATTTCGTTGCAGACGCGCCGGGACTCTTCGTCCAGCGCGATGCGGCCGCGATCTACCGTCTCAACCGGCATCGAACGGAGTGACGCCGGACGGGCGGCCATCGGCGCCGAAGGCGATCTGCTCGATCCGCTCCTGCGCCGCCTTCAGCCGAGCCTCGCAATGGCGGCGAAGGCGGTCGCCCTCCTGATACAGCTCGATCGACTGGTCGAGCGGCGCTTCGCCGCGTTCGAGCAGGCGCACGATCTCCTCGAGCCGCGCTAGCGCCGCTTCGAAGCTCAGTTCGCTCTGTTGTTCGGGCGCGTCCATGGCAGAGGAATGACCCCCTTAGGCTGCTAGATCAATCGCGGCGGAACGGGTCGCGGATGCCCGGGACGATTTCGTCGGAAACCGGTTCCCCAGCCTCGGCGGCCGCAAGAGCTGCCTCCGCGTCGCGATGGTGCTGCTCACGCTCGGCACGAAGCTGCTCGATCAGGGCGTCGCGGTCGCTCTCGAAGCGCGTGTCGGCCGGAGCGGCGGCCCCAAGGGCCTTTTGCGCCTTGGCAATCGACGCGTCGAGCTCGCGCTGCGTCGTTAGACCGAGCGTCACCGGATCCTTGGGCGTGATGTTCGCCATGTTCCAGTGAGTCCGGTCGCGGATCGCGGCGATCGTCGTACGGGTCGTGCCGATCAGCTTGCTGATCTGCCCGTCGCTGACTTCCGGATGATTCTTGATGATCCAGGCAATTCCGTCCGGCTTGTCCTGGCGCTTGGAGACCGGCGTGTAGCGCGGGCCTTTGGTGCGGCGAACCGGGTCCGGCGCTTTGTGCATCTGCAGCGAGTAATTCGGGTCCGCCTGCCCCTTTTCGATTTCCTCGTGGGTCAGCTCGCCGGCGCGAAGCGGATCGCGTCCGGTCAGCTTGGTCGCGGCGGTATCGTCGGCAATCGCCTGCACTTCGAGGATGTGCAGCCCGCAGAATTCGGCAATCTGTTCGAAGCTGAGCGACGTATTGTCCACCAGCCAGGCGGCGGTCGCATGGGGCATCAGGGGCTGGGCCACTGGGTCTCTCCGGTCTTTAGAAACAATAAGGGCCGCCCCTTACGGAGCGGCCGGCGTTGGGAGCGGCTTACGCTCGCGGCGCTTCCGGGGCAAGGCTCTCAAGCATTCATCTCGACATGATTGGGGTGAAGCATGATCCGTTCCATCCAGGCGA
>Ga0307410_10000436_pt1 | contig 16694 bp, 14 predicted proteins | sample 322Ometagenome_3_FD_203707 | JGI IMG/M metagenome (GOLD analysis project Ga0307410, IMG submission 203707) | Maize rhizosphere microbial communities from greenhouse at UC Davis, California, United States - 322HYB-O-3 | ecosystem: Host-associated > Plants > Roots > Rhizosphere > Soil | place... | reverse complement strand
GCACATCACGGCGGAGACGCGGCCGATGCCGGCGGTGTGGCTGATGCTGCTCGATCTCGCTCGCACGCATGGACGCGAGCACACGTTCCGCGAGCTGGCGGGCGAATTCCACCGGCGCTTCAACGTGCGCGCGCCCGCATGGGACGGTTACCCTCCCGATGCCGACGAGCCGGGCCTCGAAGCGTATCCGCGCCTGGTCAAGGAGATCACGCTCGCCTGGGGCACGCACGAATGCCGGCGCCTCCTCGACCGCCTGCTCTACGACAACCGCAATGGCGACCGCAAGGGCTTCACGCTGAACGCGTACAACGACCTGATCGCGCTGAGGCGCGCCGCCGACGCGGTCATCGACACGATCGAGCAGGACCTCGCGGAGGAAGCGAAGCTGCGCACGGCGTTCGCCTCGGCCGAAGCCGAGGCCGTTCCCGACGACGAGGCCCCTCGCCCCGATCGCTCGCCGCTGGTTCGCGACCTCGAGAGCCAGCTCGACAACGACCTTCGCGCGTCGACGCAGCCGGCATCGGCGCTCGAGCGCGAGCATCCCGCGCTCGCCGGCATGCTGGCGCGGGAGTGGGGCAACGCCGCGCTGTCCGCTCGCTTGTGCGAGATGCTGGCGCGCGGCGGCGACGGCGCTCACGGATTGTCCAAGGAAGCCAGCGACGAGCTCGCGCTCCTTCGCTCGATGGCCGAGCGCCTGTCGACGGTGAACGGCATCGCGCTGCCCGGCGAGGAGCCTGCCGAGGATCGCACCGCAGCGTCACGCTGACCGCGTTCGCGACGCCCGGTTTCCGCGCGCAGTCGCCGCCCGCGAGGTCAATCGACCAGCAGGCCCTTCTCCAGATGGATCACGCGGCGCGCCTTCTCCGCCGCCTTCGGATCGTGCGTCACCATCACGATCGTCTTGCCGATCTCTGCGTTCAGCGCGCCGAGCAGCGCGAGGATCTCCTCCGCGGTGGTGCGATCGAGGTCTCCGGTGGGCTCGTCGGCGACGATGAGCGTCGGATCGGTGATGAGCGCACGCGCGATCGCCACGCGTTGCTGCTGGCCGCCCGAGAGCTCGTTCGGCCGGTGGTCCGCGCGATCAGCGAGTCCGACGAGCGCCAGCGCCGTCGCTACGCGCTCGCGACGATCGGCCCGCGCGAGGTCGGTCAGCAGCAGGGGAAGCTCGACGTTCTCGAATGCCGTCAGCACCGGCATCAGGTTGTAGAACTGGAAGATGAAGCCGACGTGCGCGGCGCGCCACGCGGCGAGGTCGGCATCCGACAGCCGGGCGATGTCGACGCCCGCCACGTGGATCTCGCCGGACGATGGCTTGTCGATGCCCGCGATCAGGTTGAGCAGCGTCGACTTTCCCGAACCGGACGGCCCCATCAGCGCGATGTAGTCGCCGGCGCGCACGACGAGCGAAATGTCGACAAGCACCGGGATCAGCTGATCGCCGCGCACGTAGTACTTCGACAGCGACCGGACGTCGATCAGCGGCGCGTCGTCGCCCGACGCCGTGCCGGGCGCGACGCCGGGATCGATCATTTCTGCGGCACCTTGACGAGCGCACCGCTCGGAAGCTCGGGACCGGGCTTCAGCACCGCCCTGTCGCCCGACTTCACGTCGCCGGTGATCGACGTGAGCTCGCCGATCCTCGCGCCCGGCGTGACCGGCACGGCAACCGCGCGCTCGCCGCGCACGACGAACACGACGCTGCGGCCATCGCGCTGCGTGAGCGCGTCACCTGCGACGGCAAGCAACGGCTTCTGCTGCTCGGGCGGGACCTCCTGCGACAGGAACGCGACCTTCGCACTCATCTCCGGCAGCACGCGGGGATCGATCTCGTCGAACCGGACCTTGGTCATCACCGTCGCCTTCGCGCGGTCGACCGTCGGCACCATGCGGCTGATGCGACCGCGGAAGCGCACGTCGGGAAGCGCGTCGAGCAGGATCTCGGCCGGCTGGCCGACGCGCACCTTGGACAGGCTCGATTCGGACACGTCGGCCTCGACCTCGAGCGTCTGCATGTCGGCCATCGTGACGACCGCGCCCTTCGACTCGGACGCGCTGGAGAACGGGGTGATGATGTCGCCGACGTTGGCGCTCTTCGACAGGATCACGCCGTCGAACGGCGCGCGGATGAGCGTGTAGTCGACGGCCACGCGGGCGTTGCGCGCGTTCGCCTCGGCGACGGAGATCGCCGCGCGCGCGCTCGCGACGCCGGCCGCGGCCCGGTCGCGCCGCGCCTTCGACGTGTCGACCGCCGACTGCGAAACGAATCCCTTGGCGGCGAGGTCGACGTTGCGGACGTGCTGCTGGCTCGCGTCGCGTTCCTCGGCAAGCGCCTGCTCGAGCGCGGCGCGCGCGGCGGCGACGCTCGCCTCGGCGCTTTCCGCCTGTGCGACGACGTCGCGGTTGTCGAGGCGTGCGATCAGGTCGCCCGCCTGCACGCGCGAGCCTTCGGTGACGCCGAGCCATTCGAGCCGACCGGTCGCCTTCGATGCGATCGCGGCCTTGCGCTGCGCAACGACATATCCGGTCGCGTTCAGCACGACGAATTGCTGCGAGGGGTACGTCGTGACGACGGGTGTCGTCTGGACCGCCGTCGCGCGCGGGATGACGACGAACGCGACGACCGCGACGACGAGCGCGACGAGGAAGAGCGCGAGCCAAAGCCAGTGTCGACGGCGACGCACGCGAGGGGCAGCGCTGCGGTCGATCCGAAGCTTGGTGAGGTCGGCGTCTGGCATGACGGTGTGGGCATCGCCGCGGCGCCGCGGCGAAACGCGCGATTCTAGCCTGCGTGCGCCGCGCTGCCGGTCGCTCAGCCGCCGTCGAGCGGCGTGGGCGCGGTCGCCGCGACGTCGCCACGACCGCGCGAGGTAGCGGCGAGCGTGCGCCACGTCAGGATCGCGAGGCCCGCGCCGATGCAGCCGATGCCGGCCCACTCGCTGCGCGTCAGCCGCTCGTCGAACAGCAGCATCGACGACGTGAGCGCGATCACCGGCACGGCGAACATGTTGAGCGACGCCGTTCCCGCCGACAGGTAGCGCAGCACGTCGGTCCACAGTACGAAACCGAGCGCGGTCGACACGACCGCCGTCCACACCAGGAACCCGACATACGTCGCATCCCATTGCGTCGCGGGCTGCGTGAACACGAACGGCAACAGCGTGAGCGGCAAAACGCCGACGACCATCTGCCAGCCAAGGAAGTTCAACGGGTCGAGCGCATGCTTGCGCTGGAAGTACTTGGTCGCCACCGTTCCCGCCGCCCATCCGAGCCCCGACGTGACGGCCCACAGCTTGGGTGTGAGGTCGCCCTCCCAGCGCCACGGCTCGACGACGAGCACGAGCCCCACCAGCGCGAATCCGACTGCGACCCACAGCGCGCCACGCACGCGTTCCTTCAGCACCGGCCAGGCGATGAGCAGCGTCCAGAACGGCATCGTGAACACCAGCACCGACGTGCGGCCGGCGCCACCGGCGGCGAGCGCCATCGTCGTCGCGCCGAAGTTCATCGTCGTCTGGAAGAAGCCGGTCACGATGATCGGCCACCACACGCGCGGCGGCTCGAGCCGCCGCTGGATCGCCATCACGACGAACACCGACGCGATTGCGAGCCACGTACGCTGCACGTTGTAGACGATCGGGTCCGCCCGCGACAGCGCGAGCTTCATCGCGATCCAGTTCGTGCCCCACAGCAGCGTCAGGACGACCAGCGCGACGTACGCGCTGCGTCGCGAGTTCACGCCGACCAGCGATTTCATCGAAGGAACTGCTCGATGGCGCGCGCCACCGCCTGCGGCTGGTCGTGGTGCAGCATGTGGCCCGCGTCGGCGATCGTGACCAGCGTCGCGCCGTCGATATGGCGCATGCGCTCGCGCACCCCGTCGAGGCCGTCGGTGCCGCCTTCGCCCTCCGGATGCCGGTCGAGCCAGCGCGGGATGTGCGAGTCGGTCGCGGCGATCCACAGCGTCCGCGCTCGAATCCGCCGCCAGGTGGCGAACACTTCCTCGAGGCGGTAGACCACGGGGAACGGCAGCTTGTGCTTCGGATCCGAGCGCAGCCGCACGCGACCGTCGCGGTCGAGCTGCGCCCAGTGTCGCGCGAGGAACGCGGCCTTGTCGGCGGACAGGCGCGGATCGTTCTTCATCAGGCGCGCCGCGACCGCGTCGAAGTCATCGTAGGGGGCGAACGCCGGCGCCTCGCGGAGCGCGTCGAGCCACGCGGCCAGCTTGTCGGGCGCGCGATCGGCGGTCTCCGACGGAATGCCGAAACCGTCGAGCGCGATCAGCTCGACGACGCGCTCCGGTCGCACGCCGGCGTAATGCAGCGCGACGTTGGAGCCGAGGCTGTGCCCGGCGATCCGCACCGGTTCATCCGGCGCCAGCGTGTCGACGAGCGCCTCGAGGTCGGCGACGTAGTCGGCGAACCAGTAGCCCTGCGCATTCCATTCGCTGCGCCCGAAGCCGCGCAGGTCGTACGCGACGACGTGCCAGTCGCGTTCGAACGCATCGACGAGGAACTGGAACGACGCGGCGACGTCCATCCAGCCGTGCAAAAGGACGAGCATCGGCGCGCCGCGCTCGCCCCACTCGAGAACGTGCGCGCCAAGGCCGCGGAGCGTGACGCGCGACTCGCGCGCGGCGCGCCGCGGAACATAGGCGCTCAACGCTTGCGCCGGCACTGCGCCAGGCCGTCCTGCCACCCGGTGCGGTAATTGCCGTCGGAAGGAAAGCGCGCCGCGTCCTTGCGCTCGGGGCCGGTCGCGCTCGCGCAGCCGTCGGCGAATCCCTGCCGATACGGCAGCGGAAAGCCCGACAGGTTGATCGGCGGAGCGGGCGGCTCGGCGCTGCGCGGAAGCGGAGGCGCGCTCGGCGCGGGCGCAGGCGTGGGCGGCGCGGTGGCGCAGCCGGCGACCAGCAGGACAGAAGCGAATAGGAGGACCGTTGCTCGTGACATCGAAGCGGCTCGCGGACGCGGGCGCGACGTCGTGACGCGCGTCGGCCGGGGTAGAATCGTAGCGGCGCCGGGGAGGCGACTCGCGATACTAGCATCGACGCGTGCGGGCATCCGCGGCGCGCGACGTCGACGCGCCGGCGCGCGCCTCCCGCACCGTAGGACAGCACGATGACCGATCCCGCTTTCGTCCACCTGCGGCTGCACAGCGAGTTCTCGATCGTCGACGGCACGGTGCGGATCGACGAGGCGATCGCCGCCGCCGCGAGCGACGCGATGCCGGCGCTGGCGCTCACCGATCTCTCCAACGTCTTCGGGCTCGTCAAGTTCTACCGCGCGGCACGCGAGCGCGGCATCAAGCCGATCGCCGGCTGCGACGTCTGGCTGGCGCACGACAGCGAGCGCGACGCGCCGTTCCGCGCGCTGCTGCTGTGCGCGCATCGCGACGGCTACCTGCGCCTGTGCGAATGGTTGACGCGCGCCTATCGCACGCACCAGCACCGCGGCCGCGCCGAGCTCGCCCGTGCCTGGTTCGACGAGGGCACCGACGGCCTGATCGCGCTGTCGGGCGCACGCGACGGCGACATCGGCCAGGCGCTCGCGCAGGGCAACATGGCCGGCGCCGTGAAGCTCGCGCACGAATGGTCGCGACGCTTCCCCGGCCGCTTCTACCTCGAGCTGCAGCGTGCCGGACGCCAGGACGACGATGCGCTGGTCGCCGCCACGCTCGCGCTCGCCGGCGACACCGGCCTGCCCGTCGTGGCGACGCATCCGGTGCAGTTCCTCCACCGCGACGACTTCCGCGCGCACGAGGCGCGCGTGTGCATCGCCGAGGGCCATGTCCTCGCCGACCCGCGCCGGCCGCGCCCGTTCACCGCCGAGCAGTATTTCGCCACGCAAAGCGAGATGGCCGCGCGCTTCGCCGACGTGCCCGAGGCGCTCGCCAACAGCGTCGCGATCGCGCAGCGATGCAACCTGACGATTCCGCTCGGCAAGAACCACCTGCCCGACTTCCCGGTGCCCGCCGGCGTGACGATCGACGAGCACCTTCGCAACGAGGCGCATGCCGGCCTCGACCGCCGCCTCGTCACGCTCTTTCCCGACGCTGCCGAGCGCGAGCGACGCCGCCCCGACTACACGTCGCGCCTCGATTTCGAGACGGCGACGATCGTGCAGATGGGATTCGCCGGCTACTTCCTCATCGTCGCCGACTTCATCAACTGGGCCAAGTCGAACCACGTGCCGGTCGGGCCCGGGCGCGGCTCCGGCGCCGGGTCGCTGGTCGCGTATTCGCTCGGGATCACCGATCTCGATCCGCTGCGCTACGGGCTCCTGTTCGAGCGCTTTCTCAATCCCGAGCGCGTGTCGATGCCGGACTTCGACATCGACTTCTGCCAGGACAAGCGCGAGCGCGTCATCGACTACGTGAAGCGCAAGTACGGTGCGGAGAGCGTGTCGCAGATCGCGACGTTCGGCACGATGGCGGCGAAGGCGGCCGTGCGCGACGTCGGCCGCGTGCTCGACCTGCCGTACGGCTTCGTCGACAGCATCGCGAAGCTCATCCCGTTCCAGCCGGGCAGGCAGATCACGCTCGCGCAGGCGCGGGAGATGGAGCCGCTGTTCGCGGAGCGCGAGCGCAACGAGGAGGAGGTCCGCGAGCTCGTCGTGCTGGCCGAGGCGCTCGAAGGCCTGACTCGCAACGTCGGCATGCACGCGGGCGGCGTGCTGATCGCGCCCGGCAAGCTGACCGATTTCTGCCCGCTGTACGTTCAGTCGGGCGCCGATTCGATCGTCTCGCAATTCGACAAGGACGACGTCGAGGCCGTGGGCCTCGTCAAGTTCGACTTCCTCGGCCTCACGACGCTGACGATCCTCGACTGGACGCTGCGCTACCTCCGCAAGCTCGATCCGGCGTCGGCGATCGATCTCGCCACGCTGCCGCTGGACGACCGCGGCGCGTACGAGGTGTTCAAGAGCGGCAACACGAGCGCCGTGTTCCAGTTCGAATCGCGCGGCATGCGCGACCTGCTCGTCCGCGCCAAGCCCGACCGGTTCGAGGACCTGGTCGCGCTCGTGTCGCTCTACCGGCCGGGTCCGATGGACCTGATCCCGGACTACATCGACCGCAAGCACGGCCGGCAGCGCGTCGAATACCTCGATCCGCGGCTCACGACGATCCTGGGGCCGACGTACGGCGTCATGGTGTACCAGGAGCAGGTGATGCAGATCGCGCAGGTCATCGGCGGCTACACGCTCGGCGGCGCCGACCTGCTGCGCCGCGCGATGGGCAAGAAGAAGCCGGAGGAGATGGCGAAGCATCGCGACATCTTCGTCGCCGGCGCCGAGAAGAACGGCGTCGCGCGCGCGAAGGCGACGCAGCTCTTCGACCTCATGGAGAAGTTCGCCGGCTACGGCTTCAACAAGTCGCACGCGGCCGCCTACGCGCTGGTCGCCTACCAGACCGCCTACTTCAAGGCGCATCATCCGGCGGCGTTCATGGCGGCGAACCTGTCGCTCGTGATGGACGACACCGACAAGGTGCGCGGGCTGTACGCCGACGCCCTCGACCAGGGCGTCACGATCCTGCCGCCGGACGTCAACGAGTCGACCTACCGCTTCGAGCCGGTCGACGCGAAGTCGGTGCGCTACGGCCTCGGCGGCATCAAGGGTACCGGCGAGCACGCGATCGACAGCATCGTGGCGGCCCGCGCGACCGGTGGCGCGTTCCGCGATTTGTTCGATTTCTGCCGCCGTGTCGACAAGCGGCTGTGCAACCGGCGCGTCGTCGAAGCGCTGGTCAAGGCGGGCGCGTTCGACGCGATCGACGCGCGGCGCGCAACGCTGTTCGCGTCGGTCGGCATCGCGCTGGAGGCGGCGGAACGCGCGGAAGCCGCCGCCGGACAGGTGTCGCTGTTCGGCGAGGAATCGCGCGAGTCGTCGGTGCCGCTGGTCGTCACGCGGCCGTGGACCGACGCGGAGCGCCTCGCGCACGAGAAATCGGCGCTGGGGTTCTATCTGTCGGGGCATCCGTTCCACGCATTCGCCGCGGAGCTCGCGCCGCTGGTGAAGACGACGCTCGGCAACCTGCAGCCGCGGCAGGAGCGTTACCTCGTCGCCGGCATCGTCACCGCACTTCGCGTACAGACCGGCAAGCGCGGCAAGATGGCGTTCGTCACGCTGGACGACGGCACGTCGTCGGCGGAGATCGTCGTCTACAACGAGAACTTCGACGCCGCGCGCGCGCTGCTCGCGGAGGACCGGCTGGTGATCGTCGAGGTGCGCGTGCTGCAGCGCGTCGGCGAGGACGGCGAGGTGCAGGGCCTGCGCGTCATCGCCGACAACGTGTTCGACTTGGCGGCGGTGCGCAAGCGCTGGGCGCGGCGGCTGCGACTGTCGTTCAACGGCAACGCCGACGCCTCGATGCTCGAAGACGTGCTCAAGCCGTTCCGCGGCGGTGGCGTGGCGGTCACCGTCGCGTACGACACGGGCAGCATCGCCGGCGACATCGAGCTGCCCGACGCGTGGCGCGTAATGCCCGATCCGGCGCTGATCGAGCGCCTGCGCGAATGGCTGCAGCCCGCGAACGTCGAGGTCGTCTACCAGGAGGCCGCGGTCAGGAGCGCGTAGTCGGCGCTGGCACGGGCGAGTGCGCGGCGCACGGCGATCACGCCACGCGGTGTGGCGCTGCCTCTCGCGACCTCGCGACCGCGACAAGCGCGTCCACCGAATCAGCGGCGCTTCGGCTTACCGTCCCGATCATGGACTGCCGGGTCGTGAATGCTTGACCGCTACGCCGCGTTCCTTCGCCCGCGGGGGGTGCTGCGCTTTCTCGCGATCAGCTTCCTCGCCCGCCTGCCGATTGGCACGCTCGGCCTCTCGACGCTGCTGCACATTCGCGAGCTGACGGGCTCGATCGCCTTCGCCGGCAGCGTCGTCGGCGCCCAGCTCGTGTCGTCCGCCGCGATGGCACCGGTGCTCGGGCGCTGGATCGACGTCCGCGGCCCCGCGCGCGTGCTGCAGCTGACCGCGATCGTCCCCGCGCTGTCGATCCTCGCGATCCACTTCGCCGGACCGCTCGCGCTGTCGCACGCCGCGATCTTCGCCGCGGCGGTGCTGACCGGCGCGTTCCTACCGCCGATCACGACGATCGTTCGAACGATCTGGCGCCACCGGTTCGACGACGAGCGCGCGCGGCAAACCGCGTTCGCCGTCGACAGCGTGCTGATCGAGCTCTCGTTCACGCTCGGTCCGGCGCTCGTCGCGTTGCTGATCGCCGTCGCGTCGGCACGCACGGCGTACGGCTTCGCATGGCTGTTCACCGTCGCCTCGGTGCCGTTGCTGCACCTGTCCGGAGGACTTCGCTGGTGGAAGCAGGCGCCGCCGGGCGAGCGGCATCTGCTCGGGCCGCTGCTGCAGCGCGAGCTCCTCGTCATCTATGCGGCGACGTTCTTCCTGACGCTGGCGTTCGGCGCGCTGGAGGTCGCGTACCCGGGCTACGGGCTGCAGTGGAGCCTCCCGGCGTGGGGGCCGGCGCTGATCGCCATCAATTCGGTCGGCAGCGCGATCGGCGGACTCGCCTACGGCGGCATTCACGTCCGCATGCCCGTCGAGCGCCAGCTGCCGCGCCTGATGGCGATCTTCGCCGTGCCGATCGCGCTTCACCTCGTCGCGGGCGGACCGTGGACGATCGCGCCGCTCGCGTTCCTGTCCGGGTTGCTGATCGCGCCGTCGATGACCGGGATGACGGTCATTGTCTCGCGGCACGCGCCGCCGGCGTACGTCACCGAAGCCTTCACCTGGTCGGCAACCGCGATCGTGACGGGCATCGGCGCGGGCATGGCCGCGGGCGGCGCGCTGGTCGAGCGCTTCGGCGCACAGGCCGCGATCGTGCTGTGCTGCGCGAGCGGCCTCGCCGCCGCGGCGCTATCGCTCGCGCTCCGCAAGCGCTGAGGCGAAGCGCTCGCGCAGGGCTGTCTTCAGCACCTTGCCGGTGTTGTTCCTCGGCAGTGCGTCGACGAACACGTACGCGCGCGGACGCTTGAAGCGGGCGATCGACGCGATGCAATGGGCATCGAGCGCGCGCTCGAGACGGCGCGTGGCCTCGTCGTCGAGCCGCATCCGCGGTACGACGCAGGCGACGACTTCCTCGCCCCAGTCGGCGTGCCGGCGACCGATGACCGCCGCGTCGGCGACGTCCGGATGGCGCAGCAGCGCTTCCTCGACTTCGCGCGGGTAGATGTTCGCGCCGCCGCTGATGATCAGGTCCTTCGACCGATCCTTGAGCGTCAGGAATCCGTCGCCATCGAGTGCGCCGACGTCGCCGGTATGCAGCCAGCCGTTGCGAAGCGTCGCCTGCGTCGCGGCGTCGTTGTGCCAGTACTCGCGCATCACTGTCGGGCCGCGCACGAGGATCTCCCCGTCGGTACCGCTCGCGAGGGCCTGGTCGTTCTCGTCGGCGATGCGGAGCTCGATGCCAAGCTGCGCGCAACCGACCGAGCCCAGGCGCGCCTCGTCATCGCGCGCGAACGCGTCGGCGAGCGACGCACGGTCCATCGCCGTGATCGTCATCGGCGACTCGCCCTGGCCGTAGATCTGCGCGAGACGCGGGCCGAGCAGCGCGAACGCGGCCCTCGCGTCCGCGACGTACATCGGTCCTCCGCCGTAGACGATGCATTTCAGCCGCTCGAGCGCGAGCGAGCGCGCGGCCGTCGACTCGACGAGGCGCTTCACCATCGTCGGCGCCGCGAAGAACAGGCTGCGGTCCCAGGCCGCCACCAGCGCGACGAGCTCGGTCGCGTCGAATCCGCCGGACTCCGGCACCACGTTGACGCCGCCGCGCGCGACGTGCGGCACGGCGTACAGTCCCGACCCGTGGGAAAGCGGCGCCGCGTGCAGGATCGCGTCGCCGGGCGACACCGGCTCGACGTCCGCGAGGAAAGCGAACGTCATCGCCAGCAGGTTGGCATGCGTGATGACGACGCCCTTCGGTCGTCCGGTGGTGCCGCTCGTATAGAAGAGCCACGCCGCATCGCTGCCGGCGACGGGCGCCGGGGCCGACGCACCCTCGCCCGCCAGCATCCGCCGGTAGCTCGCATCGGCGAACGCGACCAACCGCGCCGGCGTCCCCGCCGCACCGAGCGCGTCGCGCCACGCCGGGTCGACGAACGCGATGCGCGCGCCGCTGTCGTCCAGCACGTAGCGCACTTCGTCGACGTGCAGCTTGGCGTTGACCGGAACGGCGACCAAGCCGCCCCACCAGCAACCGAACAGAGCCTCGACATACTGCGGGACGTTGCGCGCGACCAGCGCTACGCGATCGCCGCGCGTGCAACCGGACGCCTGCAGGGCCGTGCCGATCGCCGCCGCGCGCGTGGCGAGTTCCGCGTAGTCGTACAGCGTCCGTGTGCCCAGCGCCACCGCCGGCAGGCGCGGCCATGCCGAAGCGGTGCGCACGAGCAGCGATGCGAGGTTGTGAGCGCGAGCGAGCGGCATGGCGGAGAGCGAGCGGGGCAACCACTACAATGATGCGCGAAAAGCCAAGCGAGAGCGACGATGCCACTCCCAGCGAAGATGAGGGCGGTCGACATGACCGGCACCGGCGGGCCGGACGTGCTCCACGTCGTGGAGCTGCCCGTTCCAGCGCCGCGCGAGGGCGAAGTGCTGATCGAAGTCGCGTTCGCCGGCGTCAATCGCCCCGACTGTCTGCAACGCGCCGGATCGTATGCGCCACCGCCCGATGCGAGCCCGATCCTCGGTCTCGAGGTCGCCGGGCGCATCGCCGCCGTGGCCGACGGCGTCGCGCGCTGGCGCGTCGGCGACGAAGTGTGCGCGCTGGTGCCGGGCGGCGGTTACGCCGCGTATTGCACGACGCCGGCCGCGTGGTGCCTGCCGATCCCCGAGCGCGTGTCGCTGCGCGATGCATCCGGCCTGCCGGAGACGCACTTCACCGTCTGGAACAACGTCTTCGACCGCGGGCATCTTCGGGCCGGCGAGTGGATGCTCGTGCATGGCGGGACGAGCGGCATCGGCATCACCGCCATCCAGTTGGCGAAGGCGTTCGGTGCGCGCGTCATCGCCACGGCCGGTTCGGCGGACAAGGTCGCCTTCTGCCGCGAGATCGGCGCCGACCATGCGATCGACTACCGCACGCAGGACTTCGTCGCCGAAGTCGCGACCCTCACGGGCAAGCGCGGCGTCGACCTCGTACTCGACATGGTGGGCGGCGACTACCTGCCTCGCAACCTTCGCTGCCTCGCCCTGGAAGGTCGCCTCGTGCTGATCGCCTTCCTGCAGGGCGGCAAGGCCGAGATCGACTTCCGCCACGTGATGATGCGCCGGCTCACGATCACCGGCTCGACGCTGCGCGCATCGCCGCCACAGCGCAAGGCGGAACTCGCGCGATCGCTCGAGTCGGAAGTCTGGCCGCTCTACGCCAATGGCACGCTTCGCATCGTGACGCACGCCGTGTTCCCGCTCGACCGCGCGCGCGAGGCGCACGCGCTGATGGAGTCGTCGGCACACATCGGCAAGATCCTGCTCGACGTCGCCGGCGCGAGCGGTCAGTAGGTCGCGCGTCCGCCCGACAGATCGAACACCGCGCCGGTCGAGAAGCTGCACTCCTCGCTCGCGAGCCAGCACACCATCGCCGCGATCTCGTCGACGGTCCCGAAGCGGCCCATCGGGATCTTCGACAGCATGAAGTCGATGTGCTGCTGCGTGATCTGGTCGAAGATCGCCGTGCGGACCGCGGCTGGCGTCACGCAGTTGACGCGGATGCCGCTCCTGGCGAGCTCCTTGCCGAGGCTCTTCGTGAGCCCGATGACCGCCGCCTTGGAGGCGCTGTAGGCGCAGGCGGTCGGGTTGCCTTCCTTGCCGGCGATCGAGGCGATGTTGACGATGCGGCCGTAGTCGCGTCGCTGCATCACCGGCACGACCGCGCGGTTGCAGTGGAAGACGCCGTGGAGGTTGACGTCGATCACCTTCCGCCACTCGTCCAGCGGGTATTCCCACGTCAGGTGATTGGCGCCAGCGACGCCGGCCGAGCACACGAGGACGTCGATGCCGCCGAGCGACGCCGCGCTCGCCTGCGTCGCGCGCTCGACGCTGTCGGCGTCGGCCACGTCGACGGGCTCGATGTGGGCGAAGCCGTGCTCGCGCTGCGCGGCGGCGAGCGCGTCGCGATCGCGGTCCCACAGCGCGACCTTCGCCCCGCTCGCCGACAGGCGCCGTGCGATCGCGAGTCCGATGCCCGCGGCACCGCCGGTGACGACCGCGGTGCGTGCTGCAAAATCGAGCTGGTTCATGGCGCTCTCCGCATCGACCTGCGAAGAGGATAGCAGGCCGACCGACGTCAGCGCAGGAAGCGCAGCACGCTGACGAGCACGACGATCAGTGCGGTGAGCCCGACGACCGCCAGGATCGCGGTGAGCAGGTGTCGCGTCTCGCCCTGGAACACGATGAGCTCGTCGGCGAGCTCGGCGACCTGCGCCGACGAGGCGTACGAGCGCTGCGGGCCCGGCTCGCGCGACGGCTCGTCGTCCTCGTACGGGTCGGGCTCGTCGTCGAAATCGCGACGTGCGTCGCGCACCGCGGGCGTGCCGGCGTTCGCGATGTCGACCGGCACGACGAACGTGAGGTTGGTGACCGGCACGCGACGGTGCGCGACGTTGTCCCAGTACTTGCCCGCACGTCCCTTGCTCGATCGATACGTGACGCCGCGCGGGCCCGCCACCGTGCGCTCGCCCGCCTGCATGAAGATCTTGTGCGGCAGGCGGCCGGAGCGGCCGAGGTCGAGCAACACGCGGAACTCGCGCGGGCCGAGCGGCACATCGACCTGGAATTCCGCCGGCGCCTGCGACGTCGCGTTGCCCGATTCGGGAACGAACGTGAGCCGCCCGTTGATCTTGCCGTCCGCGCGCGTGAGCAACCCGCCGCGCTCGCGAATGCGCAGCATTCCGTTCAACGCCTCGAGCCGCCCGCCGCTCGCGAGCTCGACCGATTCGCCTCGCGCGAGCGACACCTTGAGCACGAGGATCATCTCGGCGCCGTCCTCGATCACGACGCGGGCCTTGTGAGGCTTGAGGCGGATCAGAGGCATTCGTGGCGCGACATCGACGTGCGGCGCGGTGAATGGCTGTTGCGGCGGGGAATCGAATTGACGCGCGCTCTTGCGCATATTGGAATTCCGACGCGCCGCGTTCGTGTCGAGCAGGCCTTACGCGCGGCTGCGTAGGCACGACGATTCTAAACGGATCGCTCGCGTCGTGCGGAATCGTTGGGGCAAGACGGCGACGAACGGGACATCGTCGACGTCGAAGAATTTGACACGCGCCGGACGCGGCAGCGGTTTGTACAGCCGGCCGCGGATTGCTCGGACCGGCCGCAGCGCACAGGCTGTTCATGCCGCTGGCATGATGAACCGTGCGCGAACGCCCGGACGAGCGGCTCGGGCGGTGGTGCCGGCAGTAGGAATCGAACCCACGACCAACGGTTTACAAAACCGCTGCTCTACCAGCTGAGCTATGCCGGCCCGGACGAACGCCGATTGTAGCGCCGCGTGGCCCGGCGCAGCCGCGAACGCGGAGGGCTACTTGACGACCTGCAGGTGCGACGGCCGGGCACGAGGCTTGTCCGCCTCGAGCTTGCCGCGCGCGTCGTCGGGCGCGGTGGCCGCGGCGAGCGATGCGGCCGGGTCCTGCGGGACGTTGAAGGCGAAACCGTAGCCGGTTTCCTTGGCGAAGATGCCGGCCACCGCGGCCATCGGCACGGCAACCTCCTGCGACACGCCGTTGAAGCGTGCGGTGAACTGGATCCAGTCGTTGTCGATCGTCAGCCGGCGCGTGGCGCTGGCGCTCACGTTGAGGACGATCTCGCCGTTCTTCACGTACGCCGCGGGCACCTTGGTCTGCGGATTGACGCGCACGGCCAGGTACGGCGTCAGGCCGTTGTCGGCGCACCATTCGCAGATCGCGCGAACGAGATAGGGCTTGGCGGACTGCTCGGACATGCGGCGCAGGATACTACGGGCGTACGGTCGAGGGTCAAGCCCGGGTCGTAAGGCTGCGCGACGTCGCGCGCACTCCTACAGGTCCTGGCACCCTCGGGATCCCTCGTTTGTGTTCGACAGCCGCACGACGGCCAGCGTTCGCGGTGCACCGCCCGCGCCGGCCGCCGCGACACCTGAACTGCACAGTGCGGTCAGCCCGAGGCCGCGCTGCGCGACCGCGACGCTATCGCGCCCGGCGGATGCACGCGCAGCGTCGCTCCCGAATCACTTCCTCATGCCACGCTCGGCCGACGTGAGCGCTTCCGAGAACGCCGGGCGCGCGAACAGGCGCTCGGCGTACTTGAGCAGAGGCGCCGCCTGCTTGGGCATCTGGACGCCGTAGTAGTCGAGACGCCACAAGAGCGGCGTGATGGCGACGTCGAGCATCGAGTACTCCTCGCCGAGCATGTGCTTGTGCTTGGCGAAGACGGGCGCGATCTGCAGCAGCGAGTCGCGCACCAGGTTCCGCGCGCGCTCGGCATTCTTCTGGTTGTTGCCCTCGAGCGCGTCGATGTGGACGAACAGCTCCTTCTCGAAGCGATGCAGGAAGAGCCTCGCCCGCGCGCGCATCACCGGATCGGCCGGCATGAGCTGCGGGTGGGGGAAGCGCTCGTCGATGTACTCGTTGATGATGTTGGACTCGTGCAGCACGAGATCGCGCTCGACCAGCACCGGGACCTGGTTGTAGGGATTCATCACCGCCAGGTCCTCGGGCTTGTGATCGAGGTCCACGTCGATGATCTGGAAATCCATCCCCTTCTCGTGCAGCACGATGCGGCAGCGCTGGCTGAAGGGATCGGTCGTGCCTGAGTACAGCGTCATCATGGCGATGGGTTCTCCGGATGCGGGAAGAGCCGCCGCTGCGCTCGCGTGCGCACGACGCCCGTTGCTTCATGCCGTTGCCGGCGGGCGTCGACGGGCCATGCCCGAAGCGCGCGCGCAAGACCGGTCGCCACGAAGACGCGCGCTCCGGTCGCTTCGCTCGCGCGCGTGTCCGACGCCTGGTTCACCGGCGGAGTCAGTGCAGGTCCTTCCAGTACGCACGCTTCAGCCAGTACGCCGCGGCGAACAGGCCGACGAGATACAGCAGGACGACGATGCCGCTCCGCACGCGCGCGTTCTTCGCCGGCTCACCCATGTAGTCGAGGAAGTTCACGAGGTCGCCGACGGCGCGCCGGTACTCGACCGGGCTCATCGAGCCGGGCGTGTCGGGCTGCAGCGTCCGCACGACGTACTTGTGGTCCGCCGCGGGCACGACGGCGGCCAGGCGCTTCTCCGCGATCGCCGCGCCTTCGGCGGCCTCGTGCGTCGGGAACTCCGCCGTCGCCAGCCGGTTGACGCCGGACAGCTGCCACAGCACATGGGGCATGCCGACGTTGGGGAAGACGAGGTTGTTCCAGCCGGTCGCCGACTGCTCGTCCCGGTAGAACGCGAGCAGGTAGTTGTACAGCCACTCGGCGCCGCGGACGCGCGAGATGACGCTCAGGTCCGGCGGCGCGGCGCCGAACCAGCCCTTCGCGTCCCGGGCACGGTATGCGACCTGCATCGTGTCCCCGACCTTCACCGGCGAGAACCGTACGGCGCCGTCCTCGCTCTCCTCGAACGTGCCGCCGAACATCAGGTTCTCGGCGATCTGCGCTTCGGTGAGACCGATGTCGGTCAGCCGGTTGTAGCGCATGTATTTCGCGCTGTGGCAGTTCTGG
>Ga0307410_10000435_pt1 | contig 16707 bp, 23 predicted proteins | sample 322Ometagenome_3_FD_203707 | JGI IMG/M metagenome (GOLD analysis project Ga0307410, IMG submission 203707) | Maize rhizosphere microbial communities from greenhouse at UC Davis, California, United States - 322HYB-O-3 | ecosystem: Host-associated > Plants > Roots > Rhizosphere > Soil | place... | reverse complement strand
CCAACAAAGTAGGCGGTGAGGACGGACTGTGCGCCCGTCTTGACCGCACGCTCAGCAGCAGCTTTCCAGAAGGTAATAGTGAACATCAGTTAGCTTCTTCCTTTTCGGTGTCCTGCTCCTGGTTGTACCGGGCAGCAGCCCTCGCGATGTCGTCCGCTTGCCCGGCGTCGATGATGCGTCCGTCGAGTTTCGCGGCGATACGCTCCACAGTCGAGGACACGATCCCCTCGGCCTGTACCGGGTGGATCATCGGGTTTGTCATCGCCTCACCAATGGTTTCGATGACTTGCCGGTGGTGGTCGCGTTCCTCACTGATGAGTTCGCCAAGGGTGTTGCCGCCCTTGTTGTCGAACATGATCAGGTCACGCGTGGCCTTGGCGATCTTCTGAATGTCTTCTTCTGTGATCACTTCGTACTCCTCGGAAGTTTGGGGGTTGATGTCGCCGGCGGGTGCGAGTGGGCCACTGCCGAATAGGGTTGCTGGGTTGATCCGCCCGTACATGTACGAGTTGAGGACGTACCCGTCGGGCAGGGCCTCGAAGTGAAGGTGCGGGCCCGTGCTGGCGCCGGTGTTCCCGGACAGTCCGAGCGTCCACCCCTCTTTGACGTGATCGCCCTTGTGGACCCAGTTGGCGTCGTCCTTGCAGTGGCCGTAGATGCCGATGAAGTGTCCGTGATCCACGACGTAGGTGAACCCGGCAAAGTTGGGCGAGATCCACCACGGGTTGTCTGCGTAGGTGCCCGTCAACCTGCCGACATGCAACACAACACCGTCAGCGACAGCCCGCACCGGTGTACCAACCGGGCAGGGGTAGTCCGTGCCCGTGTGCCCGTCAGGCTGGTAGTTCCCAAACTGCACGATGATCCAATGGTTGAACGGGAGGTTCTTTGTGGGGTTGTCCCCGAAGTCCTGCGACGGCTCATAATCAACCGGGTGTCTCATGACCTTGCCCTGTCTTGTTCTTCTTGGTGCCGGTCAATAAGTGACGGGTCAAGATGTGGTTTCAACGATTCGGGGATACCAGGGATTGGCGGCTTCGATCCGCCCTTAGCCCAGAACACCATCCGCTCAATGAAGTTGATGGCCGTGGAGAAGTTCCGGGAAACAACGTTGAGGTCTTTGCGGAGGTCTTTGACGTCTTCTTCGAGCGACTCGACGCGTTCCATGAGGTTCTTCGCGAACGTCACCGCCGTCGCTTCCTTCGCCGTCTTCGAGGAAGTCCTGCCCGCATAGGTCGCACCATAGGCTGATGCGGCCGCAACAATGAGGACACCAACGAGGGTCAGTACTTGGTCAGGGTTCACGTGTCGTCCTAGTGTCTCTGTCGTACTCGCCCTGCATGCCTGAGACGATCATGGGGGCGGCTGCGAACAGCCAGTAAACGGCGGCTGACAGGTACGCTTGGGGCGACCCTACGAGGGCGCCTATGAGAAACAGGGCACCCCACATTGCGGGGGCGAACACGAGGGCGGCGAACCCGAACCAGTCTTTAGGGCGGCACATGAACGCTGAGACGATACCGAGGAGCCCGGCGACGATCCACAGCGCGGCGAACGGTTCCAAAGGGACAACAGCCGTCAACCATTTGAGGGATGCTTGGCGTGACCCGGTCCCTGGCATGATCCAGAAGCTCGCCCCGACGATTAGGTACACGCCGGCGAATAGGAGCTGGAAAGCTCCGCGGCGTCCGTTTGCTCGGGGGAACCCGTTAGATGTTTTGCGCATGGTTGCCTCCCGGCGTGTTGTGACCACCGGGAGGCGGTCTGGGTTAGGGTTTGGTTTGTGTGGCCCCGGAGCGCAAGTCCGGGGTCACACCTAGTTGAACGTTGTTACCCGATGCGGGTTATGCTGATGCGGAAGTCGTAGGAGCGTGGCGAACCGGACGAGTGGTATACGTCGAACACGAGGACGTCCCCTGCGTTGGCCCGATAGTTCGGGTGAACAGCTGTGGCGATGTCCTCCCCGGTCATGACCGCACGAGTGACAGCGTTACCGTCGAACTGGAACTCAACGAACGACCGGCCAGTGACGCCCGCCGCAGCCTTGGCCGTGAACGTGATGGCGTAGTTGCCGGCGTCACGGAACGCGAGCAGGTTCTCTGAGGGGTGGGTGACGAACGCCGTGTCCGTGGTTCTGGTCGCGTCGAGAGTCAACGCCCCGGCACCCCACAGTGTGGTGTTGGGTACGGACTGGCCTGTTCGGGTCCACTCGCAGTGGCCCGATGTTTTCCAGGCTGTCCCGTCCCACTTCTCGGTAAACATGGATTGGTCTTTGCGGAGGACCATTGTGCCGATCTTCAACGTCCCACCAGCCAACGCGGCGAGTCCGTCACGTTCGGCCTGGTTGTTCACGGGGATGGGCAGGTTGAGGGACAATGCCATTTTGGCTAGGTCCGAAGTGAGCTCATATGGGTCACTGTTGGTGGGGACCTCGGCGCCGTTGTATAGGGTGATCGCCATTAGTTGGACCAGTCCATTTCTAGTTTGCCCGATTCGGGGTCTTTGAGTCGGCTCTGAAACCCGACGTACGGGTCACCGGATATGGAAATGCCGCCCCCAGCAATGAGGACGGCATGGAAACTGTCGGGCAGGACGACCCAGCCGGGCGATAACCCGGCAGTGAACGTGTGACCAGCCGGGGTGTACCGTGCTGGGACTGTCACGTCGAACGGTCCAACAGTGCGGGTCACATCACCGCCCGGCCTCGACTGGGAGGTGTGCGCGTACAGGTGGACGGTCGCGTCCGAGTTGTACGAGCCTGCGTTGAGTCGTGCAGGGATCCGGAAGCGTGCCTGCTTGATCGTCTTCCCGGCAAGGACCGTGTTAGCTGGGCCGTAGAACCATGCACCCGTAGTCGCGCCCGAATAGTAGGAGCCGGAGTAGATGTCTTCGCCGCCGAACCGTGACGTCGCGTAGGAACCCCAACCGCCCGGACCCCACCACGTATCCGAAGCAGTGGCGGGCGTCTTCTGCGTACCGGTGATGTCCCCGCCGCCCGGTGGCAGGGGCGTGTTCGCCGGGGGTGTGATCGTCATTTCGTTGACCAAACCGAGGATCGTCGGGGTTGCGGCGTCCCACGTGATGTAGACGTTGTCCGCGATGGTGTAGTCACTGAGCGGCCCGAGGTACCGTTTCGTCGTGTACGTCACACCGTCCTCGCCGCTGATTACGATCTCCAGCACACCGAACGCGAGGATCACACCCGTAGACGGTCGCGGCTGATCCGTGTACCCACCAAGAACAAGCGCCGAGTAAAGGCCGCGACCCTCACGGCTGATGTCCACCACGATCTGCCCACCCTGCAACGGCTGAATCGGGTCCATCCAACGCGCCCCAATAAGGTTGCCGTTGATGTTCGCCCACCACTGCGACCCGTCCCAATGCGCCGTCCCGTAGGCGCGCCTGGTCGAGCCGTCCGGCATGGCCTCCATCATGTGTTTGAAAGCGTCCAACGGTTCGCCTCCTACGGCAGGTCATCCCAAGTCAGATCCGGTAAACGGCCCCACGTTGAAGGCATCCGGTCCCAAATAAGTTCCGGTGTCCCGGCTGTCAAATACTGCGCCCACTCGGTACGACCAAGTGCGGTGATCATGTCGTTGTACGAGCACTGAACCGTGATGCGCGTCCCAGCCGGCACCTTTGCACCCGAGCGACTAATACCCACGATCTGGCAAGGGAAGTAAGCGACATGCCCGGCAGTCAACGGGTAACCAACATCAATCCAGTCGCCGCCCTGCAACTCAGGCCGCGGTGTCGTCTCAACCTCAAACTCCACCGCAATCGAAGACAGGAACTCGTCCCGCAACTGGATCCCGTACGCGAGCGCCTGACCATACGTTTCGATCATGTCCGACGTGTAGAACTCCTGCGCCCGCCCATGATCCCCACCAAACCGCAACGGGCCTGTATCAATGGACACGACAGCGGTCACCGGTTTCCCGTCGCCCGAATCCTTACCCGACACAACCCACCGGTTATAGAGCTTGTCCAACACTTGTTTGCGGGAGACGCTGACCATGCCCTTCTCAGGCTCAACACGCCACACCGGATCCGTGACACGAGGGTAGACGCGTAACTCACCGTCGCCGCCCATCCTGTACCGTGCGTTACGGCGTGCAAGGATATCCTGAACCGCCTCCAACCGCTCACGGTCATAGACGGTCGTCCGAGGGATAGCAGCGTCCGTAACGCCCGCCTCCACCACAACCGGGAAATGATTCACCAGGAGACGCTGCACCTCAGTCAAATACGTTGCAGCCAGCGCGGGTGATTCGGGGGCTTCCAACTTGTCCCGGTCAGGGTTGATAGTCAGATCAACCGCCGTCAACTTCACAGCCGCCGTGACAATCGCTTTCTTGCGGCGGTGTGGGCCGAGCTGCGAATCCGGTACATCCAACCCGAACTCGTCAATCTCACGCCAATCCACAACCTCAACAGGCTCATTCCCTGTTATACGGAACTTCCCATAGTTGATCGCACCCGCACCACCCACACGATAAATGATCTGCAACTCAGTGCCGCCAACACCAAGCGCATCATCAAACCGCCACGCCCCAAGCTCGCCCCGAGGGTCCGCAACAGTCAGGCTCACCTGCTGACCGATCTTCACCGAACCCCCGGCACTATCACCGAAACTCCAATCAACAACATCCAGCGGCTCATCCAACACCAACCGGCCACCACGCCAAGCCCACACCAACAACGAATCCGCCGGCCTCGAACCCTCAAGGGCCCGCTCCGTCACCACATCAACAGGACGCACGCTAGCCTCCTATCGGGTTCTTCAAATCATCCAAATACGTTTTGCCCGCCATAAGATCCTGCTTCTGCTGGTACGTCTCCAACAGAATCTCCACATCCCCATACGTGAACGTCGCTGTTAGGACACGGATCGCCGGGGCCTGGGTTACGTCCCCAGCCAAATCCCATGACGTAGTGAAGCCTCCCGAGCCAGCGTTCAAGGGACGCTCGGAAACGTTCGCGACCGCCAAGAAGCAAGTCCCACCAAGAGCGCCACCCCAAGAGGCGGGGAGGCGTACAAGGATCTGACCGGCAGACATGAACAGTCGCCGCAGTTTGGTGTTTTCTTCCGCAGCGTCGGTAATCATTGAGAAATCGACACCAGCAGCGGCCATGCGCTCACCGAACAACGCCATCGGCTTGTTGGATCCCATAATCTTGTACACGGAAACGTCGGCGGCGTACTCCAAGGCAGCCAGGGCCTTTGAGGCCAGCACGGGCCCACCGTTCGCCGCACGCCGCTTGGTGATCGGGATCGCCGACTGTGGCACCAGAGCATCCTGCACGTAGCCGACCAGCGAATCGACAGTCACCGGATCAGAGGTCACCCTCACAGCACCACCCGGACCAGACAGCACCTCAACCTCGTAGGTGATTGGGCGTCCCAAAGGAGCCGCCCAATCCTCCACATAGGTAGCGTCATTCATGAGGACGCGACGATAACCCTGCACCGATTCACGCTCGCCATCAGCGATCCGCCAGACCGTGACGACCGAATCGCCGACGCCAAGATCGGTGATCGTAATCCCAACCTTGGCGCACGGCGACTCGAGAATAGCCTCAACCGTTACCGCAACCATCAGTGTCCTACCCTCATTAGTCTTGAATTGGAGTCGAACGCACGGACGGTCGCGGCGGAAGATTCACTCAGGTAGGCGTTGAACTCGCGGTCACCAACCATGAGCGTCATGCGGCCCGACATGTTCGCCTGCAACGCGGCAGGGGTCGCTGGGGAGTATGCGCCGGCGCCGAACGTCGGGACACTGGGAACATCCACCAAGCCCGTAACGGAACCAGCGATCTTCCCATGCATCGCATCAAGACCATTGATAAGGCCCTGACCAATGTTCACGCCGTAACCCATAAACACGCGGGACGGCGAATGGATACCAAGCAGATCCTCAAACGGGCCCCGGATAGCCTCAGGGACGATACTCAGTACTGCCCTGCCGATAGAACCCATCATGGAACCGATACCGTCAATCAAGCCCTGGACGATGTTCTTGCCAACACTGAACAGAGCATTCCCGGCGTTACCGATAGCTCCCGTGATCTTCCCGATCAGGCCAGAGAAGAACCCAACAACGTTCCCGATCATCCCCGAAACACCATTGACCACGTTGTTCCACGTGTCAGCGAAGAACCGGCCAATGTTGCCGAGGGTGTCCCCAATGAACCCCATCACCATGCCCATACCGGCGCTGATCACCGACCAGACAACTCTGATAGCGCCACCGACAACAGCGACAATCGTGTTCCAGATGCCAGAGAAGATGTTCCCGATGCCCTCCCAGACCTGCGACCAGTCACCCGAGATGATCCCGGTAACAACCTGGATGATCCCCTGAACAATCTGCATCGCGTTCTTGATGACATCGGCGATCACATTGAAGACCAGCACGACCACCGGAAGAAGCGCATTAATGATCGGGATAAGGTCGGAGGCGATCTGCACAACAAACGGTGCGATGGCCGCGATCAGCTCACCGAACATCGCGGCAAGAGGCGGGAGAACCGTGGACACCAGATTAACAATGATCGGCAAAAGCGCCGAAACAAGTTGCGACACCAGAGGGATGACAATAGCTAAAACGCCAGCAATAGAACCGCTGATCTGCGTAAACGCTGTAGCCAATAACGGCAGAATCGGCGTGATTACCTGAAACAGCAGACCAAGCGGAGAAAACGAAGACACAAGCTGCATAACCTGCGGTACCAGTGGGCCGAAAGAAGATGCAAGGGAAGCGAACAGCGGTCCCGCTACTGCCATGATCGGCGCGAACGCGCCGCCCAAGCCCTCATCGCCGAGGCCCGCGGTGAACTTGTCCAGTGCTGGAAGAATGTTCGTGTTGATGAACCCGAACACGCTAGTGAGTGCAGGGAGGAACAACCCGCCGATGCTCGTCTGCACATCCTTGAACCCGGCAGCCATACGCTGCTGCTGACCCGCGAGGGTCTCGCCCTCTTTCGCGAAGTTACCAGTCGCGTCCGCTGTCTGCTTTGAGATGAGCGACAGGGTTGCGGCCTGCTGCGCCGTCTGGTCGAAAGACCCGCCGACCTTCGCGAACCCGAGAGCCGCAGCCTCAGCGTCGATCTTCGCCTGGTTGAGAGACACGCCGTAGCGCTCGATAGGGTCCCGTTCGCCCTTCAGCGCCGAGCTAAGAGCCTCAACCGCTTCCGACGTAGTACCGCCAAACATTGACGCCAAGTCAGCGCCAGTTGTGATCAGCGCGTTCGTTTTTGGCGCCAACTGATCCATCGCCACGCCACCGTTTTTCAACTGCGACCCAATGATGGTGCCAAGCTCGTTGAACTCATTCTGCGTAAGGCCCAGGGCGCTGTCCGCAGACTGCGACCACTTGAGCATGTCCGCCGCGTTCTCCTTGAACACGCTACCTATCGCGCCGGCGCTCTGCTGCAAATCACCCGCGCCAGTAATCGCGCCCTTCAGGAACGTCCCAACCGACAACGCCCCAAGCGCCGCCGTCGCGATACCTGCAAACCCGGCACCGAAGCCCTTACCCGCAGACTTCCCAGCATCACCGCCCGAAGATTCCGCCGAACCGAACGCCTTCTTAATGTCACCCGCGAGAGTGTTGGTGCCCAAGCCAACGGAGATAAAAGCGGATCCAAGTTCCGTAGCCAAAAGGCACCAACCTTCTCTATGTAATTACCAACCAAGCCATCCGCGGATCGCCTCAATGGACTCGGCCTGACCGCCGAACTTCTTATGCTCCGGAACCACACCAGGCCGCTGAATGGGCTTTGGCCGATTCCGGTTCTTCTGCCCATCCCGCGACCGCATCCAATTACCAGCAATCACAGCGTCAGCAACAACAGCTAGTAAGTGCTCGCTCAAACCCCACGGGGCTGCGTCGGGATGCATCTCCCGATATAGCGCGGACGTGGCAGGTTGGTACTTGATAATGTCCCGCAAGTCGGCCCACGACAGGACCGCCGGCACGTCCGAAGCGCGGTACCCCAGCGCCAATAGGTCGTAATTGATGGCCCCTCTAAACTCACTAAGGAGCGTTAAGAGGCCCCGGATTCCCCCACGGCAACCCCACTATCGGCCTGCCACGCCTGAACCAGCGCCGTAAGCTGGTCCTTATCCAGCGTGCGGATCGCCTTACCAATCGGGGAATCAGCCTCACCAAAGACCGACAGGTAAGGGCCGATAGCGTTGTCCGGCGCGTTCTCAATCGCTTCCAGAACACCAACCGCAAGATGCTCAAACTTGGGGACACTGAACGACTTCGAACCAACCTTGAACTCGAAAAGGTTCTGCTTCAGGGACCGCTTAGCGGCAGGAACTTCGTAAACCATTAGGTGACTCCAAAGAATGTGGGTGACTGATTCGGTGAGTGACTAATTGGGTGATGACCTCGGGGCGGGGAGTCACCACAACCCGCCCCGAGGAGCCTTCATTACGGGGCGAACACGCCATCGTCGAGGAACTTGTAAGCCTTATTCCCCAACTCGTCAGCGAACGCCTCCACCGTGACCTGGTAGCCGATGACCTCAGAGTCGGAGTACGTGATGTCCCCAACCTCAGTGATCTGACCATCCGGCACGTAGATGCGGATCTTCGCGTCGCCGTCCTTGACCTCAAACACGTACGCCTTGTGCGGCAGGGCCGTGGCGTTGACCTGGACCTCATGCAGGGTGCCCGTCGAAACGGTCGCCGCAGTCGTGGTCACATTGTCTTCGCCGTAAACAGCGGCCAACACGTCAGCGTTCAGCGTCTCAAGGAACGTGAACTGGTAAGTCACGTTGTGTTCGGTCTGAACAACCTTGACCGTGTCGCCACCCCACGCCCGAATCCGGTCAGTAGACCGCTCGTTCGTCTCAGTGACGCCGTCCTCGCCGATGTAACCCGCGGCAGTGAACCCGGACAGCGCCGAAACAGCAGTAGTAGGGGCAGTAGCGGTGAGGGCCCCGAGGAGCACACCACCCGTCGCCAGCGGAACGCCAGCAACAACCTTCGCAGCCGAATTGGCCATTGTTTTCCTCCAAAGAGTGGGCATAGCAAATGACCGCACGGGGCGGTTTTGCTGGTAGAATAGGAGGGCCAAATAAAACGGCCCGGGCAGTGCGGGAACACTGTCATCCGGGCCTTACCACTGTTTAGGAGTGGCTATGACCAAGCGTACATGTTCCATTGAAGGCTGCGGAAAAATTCACCGCGCCAAAGGGTATTGCAGCAACCACTATCAGCAGTTCTCCAACCCCGCTGCGAAGAAGCCGAGGAACGACCCAGCCGCAAGGTTTTGGGCGAAGGTCGATAAGAGCGGTGAGTGCTGGAATTGGACTGCGCAAAAGGGGCTTTATGGGCATGGGTTGTTCAAGGTCGAAGGAGTCCGCGTAGGTGCCCATAGGTACTCATGGACACTTGCTAACGGCGAGATACCCGAGTCGGCTAAATCGCTACTGGCCTGACATGCCAACGGACAGTGAACTGGTAGCGGGGTTTCGCCGTATCAGGGTCGGGGAAGAACTGAACCCCACCAACCGAATCGACCCGGCGCACAAACACGGCACCCGCAGTCATACCAGCAGCAGAGAACAGAAGGGCCTGCGCGGTGCGGGCAATGTTAGACGCGGCAGGTTCGTCAGCGGCCCAACACTCAACCGTCAACTGCACTGACTCCGAAGCAATGTTCACCCTGTCACCACCAGTCAACGACACCCGAACCATCTTCGCGGGCATCGCCTTAGGAACCCTTGTAGCGACTTTGTCAGCCAACGAACCCAAGCCGTTACGCAACCACACAACAGCGGCAGCCTCAACATCAGGAGAAATTAGAACCTCAGCCATGCATCAGCCCTTCTTCTTACCCGACCAGTTATCGGCTTGCTTCTGAGTGACAAGGCTCGTCTTACCCGACTTACTGGTGTAAAGGGTCATACCCTGACCGGCAAGAGCCCTTAGAAGCGAATGGTTCCGCGAGTTATCAAGGATGGACTTGAAGTCTGTTGTCCAAACGTGCCCAATGGCTCGACCCAACGTTCCGCGGCCAGGAGCCTGAACAACACTGCCCTCATAGGTCGCGTTCTGATTTACCGCCGAAAGGATCCGATCAATTTCTTCCTGGATACGATCAACGGCGGCATCATTACGACGGATCTCCTCAAAGCCCGCAACGTTCCACACGAGCTTTGTTTTGCTACCCATCGACCCTCCGCAGACTAACGACAGCCCCAGCCTCACGATTCGAAAACATGTTCCGCCACTGACGGACCACACCCTCAACCTCATAAGTCACGCCACGGACAATGACCTGATCACGCGGCAGAAACGGCATGTCATAAGGCCCGTACAGGGTCGGCTCAACAATCACGCGACCCTGACCAGGCAACCGCGGCTCACTACTGGATCCGGGATCAAACCCAAACCCAGTCAGCGTCACCGCGGGACCATATGTGGCCACCTCGTTACCGTGAGCATCCTCACCCGCCCCCAAATACGGGACACGCTCCACAGACTCACTCACGGCCACACATCCGAATCAGGCCACACATAGTGCTGGCTATAAGGAGACGTGACAGGGATCGTGTCGATAGTGAAAGCGCCACGGTTCGTACCCGCCGGCGAAATCATCCCCAACTCAGCATCGGAAACCCAAAGGCTCCCCGGCTGATCACCGCCATACGTGACAGACCCAGTAAACGGGCCCGTAGTCTCCTGACGCTGACGAACACCCTCCGGATTCCGGAACACACGCTGAACCATGGCCGTAACCACGTCCTGGATGTTCCCCAAAAGGTCTGGCTCGGTAACCGGTTCAGCATCAACACGCTCAGCAAGCCCCGGAACCTTAGCCCGGAGCAGCCGCTCAGCCTTACCAATCCACGTATCAACAAGGGCCGAATCGGTAGGAGCGTCATCACCAATCCACGCACCTAAAACCTCAGACGCAGTAGTCCAAGCCATGACGCACCCCCACTAACTAGTTGACTTACGCGGGCGCCTGCCACGCGGCGCGGAAACCTTGACAGGCTCCACGACTTCCGGTTCCTGCTTCTTGAAACCAGCACGGGAAAGCTGGTCGACGAACTCCTCAGAGACATCGACCAGCTTCCCCGTGAACGGGTTAACCAGGAGCATTACGCGGTGGTAGCGCCAGTCAGCTTCACGAAGTGAGCGCCGTTGCGGACGGCGAAGCCCACCTCAACCTCGGCGCGGATCGCGAACATGTTGCGCTGCCACAGGTTCAGCTGAGTGCCGCCCTTGTTCACGGTCGCCTGATCAGACACGCTGATCTGGATACCCTCAACGGAGCCCCACACGGCGGAACGGGCGAAGTCGCCAGCGAAACCAACAGTGTCAGCACCCGTAGCCGGGTTGTTGTACACAGCAGAAGACCGCAGCACGTCGCGACCGAACACGGAACCGATGGAACCGTTGTCGTTGCGGGCGTCACGCAGGAACGCGTAGTTACCCGCGCCGTCCTTCGCCGTCATCAGGGTGCCCTCAACCTGCGGGGAAACCAGCCAGTGGCTAAGGTCGCCACCGGCAGCGCCAATGGTCGTCAGCGCGGTAACAAGGTCACCCAAGGTGTCCGTACCGTCAATCGCAACAGCCGTCGAAGCTGACAGGACATCAAAGTTCGAGCCCGGAGCCGTACCGTGCAGGATCGTGCTGTCAAACTTACGACCCAGAGCAGACGGCAGACGACGGGCCAGCTCCGCGTACAGGGCAGGCAGATCGCGGCGGAACTCATCAGAGAACACCTCGATAACAGCCAGCTTGTACGGGGTGATGGACTTGGACGAAACCGTAGCGTCAGAGACAGGCTTCTCGTCCGTCTCATTCACCCAGTCAGCCGTAGCATCCCCGGTGATCATCGGGATAGTGATACCCGAACCCGGCAGGGTAATCGCACGAGCCGCCTGCATGATGACGGAATCCTGGACAGCGTTAGCCCAAATCTCGGACGAGATCTCCTTGGGCAGAAGGGCAGAAACACCGGAGCTTGTCCGGTTCAGATCAATACCAGCCATGTTGGCCTACTCCTTATGAGGAAAGTTTGGACGTGAAGAAATCAGCGAACTGGTCGCCAGTCGAGCCCTTCACGGTGTTCGTGTTCACCCGGTTGAGCGAAGACGAAGACGGGCCGGCAGGTTTCTGCTCGCCCCGGAAAGCAATAAGCGCATCAGCCGCAGCCTCAAGCTCCTCGGCCGTGCTGCCCGTAAGCAGCGCCGCAGGGACACCCTTAGCGTTGGCAACCTCGGCGCGCAGCTTGCCCGACTTCAGTTCGGCGTTCTCACGCTCGATCTCAGCCAGACGCTCAGCAGTACGCTGGGCCTCGGTCTTGTTGGCTTCCTCCCACTCGGCGAACTTCTGGGCTTTCGCCTTCAGTTCCTCATAGTCGGTCGGAATGTTTTTGCGCTCCCGAGCAACACGCGCCTGGATGATCCGGTCAAGTTCTTCCTGTGATGCAGGGGCCTTGAACTGGCTCTCAGACTCGGTATCGTCGGTGTGTTCTCCCGCTACAGCGGTGTTGTCCTCAGACATAGGTGTATCCATCCGTTTAGAGCCTGTCGGCTATTTGATAGGCCACACTTACGGCGTGCGTAACCGCTTCGCAGGAGAACTGCGGAAGATTATTTGACATCCAAGTCGTGCCGCATAGCGGTCGCGATCATCTTGGTTTTGTCCGTAGGCGAGACTTGCTTGCTGTCTGAGTTCACCCATTTATAGGTGTTCTTCAGCGAGCCGTCAGAGGATTTTGTTGTCTGTGATTCAAGCGAGAGCCCGGCGTTGATCTTGTCACGGGCAGTCCCGTAAGCGTCGAAATACTTGTCCGCGTCAGCCTGCATCTCAACGGCGTTACCTTCATACACTTGGACCGTCCGACACTTGCAGTGATCGTGGAACTTCTCACCGACAGCCTGGGAACCTCGGGGCTTAATGCCTTTACCCTGCCCGCCGCGCTTACCCTTGGTGCGATGCACCGGAACGCCACGGCCAACCACGCGCAACGCCGACTCCTCAGAGTCATAGTCCGCGCCGCGGCTAGCCAGCATCCCGCAAAATCCGCAACAACCAGCCTTAGGCACCCTCTGGAACCTCGTGGTCACAGGATCCTTCTGGGCGTTCCCGTAGATCGTGTCAGCAGCCATCGTTGACAGGATCGAAGTGAGTCCGCCAGAGAGAAACTGGAACATCAGGTTAGAAGCGCCTTGCTCCAACATCCGCGGCTGCGTTCCGGAGCCAACAAGAGCACCCCACCGGTCAGCCTCAACCTCGTCCAGCGTCTCCGCAGCAAACGAACCACGAACACCCGCCAAATCCCGGACCTCCTCGTAAAAGGAAGCCGAAACATCAGAGGACGCCGCCGCGTAGGGGTTGAAAACCTCCGGGAATGCCTCGAACAGGATTGCCTTCGAACGTTCGGGCGAAAGATCCTCGACGCTCGACAGCAAAGCCCGCAAATCCGCAAGCGCCGCTGTCGAAAGACTGTCTAGAGCCAGGTCATACCCGTTGATTACCGACAATGGGATCATTACTCATCACCAGAACCTCGGACCGAAGCGGCAGCCACGACATCAGGGTTAGCCTGGGCAGCATCAAGCCGCTGACCAATGCCCTGGACGAGCGAAGACACTGCCGAACGCCTACGATCCGCCATAACCCGGTCAATCGTCGTCTGATCGAAGCCCATCAACTCCAAAGTCACCGCCGAATCAGGCGGAAGAACCCCCGCAGCAACAAGCTTCGTCGTAGCGTCAGCCTGAGACGCGAGCGTCGGAGTAGCAGGGTTCCGCCACTTCGTAGACAGCAACTCAAGACCCTCAGAAGACCCATTAGCGATCTCCACAGCCATCCGCATCGCATCAACCCACGCCGAACCAAACGGCTCATGCGCAGACTCAGCATCAGAGTTCAAATCCAGATAAACCGTGTGCATCGCAGCATCAGACGCCGGATTATCGTGGATAATCCCCAACGCATTCACAGGGATGGACGTCTCACCAGAGAACTTCGCCGCGATCGTCCGCAACATCTCCGTATGCGGAGACATTGAAGCCTGCGAGAACTGACCAACAGTCGGGGTTTCCCCATCCTCATCCTTAGACAAACCAAGGATCCGGCCGGTAATAGCCTCAAGCGCTGTCTTAGCCTCACCATTCGGGCCCGTAAACGCAGACTCGTCAGCACCAAGAATGTAACGCTGAGGGGCACTGTAGAACTCGGCAGTGACCTCCATGCGGAGCGCCGTGCGGATAGCCTCATCCGTGATCTTCATGACCCCCTGACTGATCCGCGAACGCCCAAACGGGTACTCCGGGCTCGAGTCATAGGCGAGCATCACAACAGGGCAGCGATCCAACGGGTTCGCCGTCTCCTCAAGGAGCCAACGCCCACGATCAAACAAGCCAGTCACAACCTTGTCATCCAAAAACAGGATGAACTCAGTGGGGTAACCAGCCTCAGCCGAAACCACAGACACAGCAGCGCGAACGCGCCGCCTAATCGGGTCCCAAAGAGCCGTAGAAGTCGTCGGCGACAAAGTCCGAACCACAGCAGCCGGCTCACCAGGACCGCCAGCCATCACAGCAACAAACGACACCCCATAAGTCAGCGCCGACATGTGCGCGTGATGCGCCTCAATCCCAAGACGGTTATCAGCCCAAATCCGGTCAATACCAAAATCAGAACCATCACCACCAGGCACAGCGAACCCGCCAAGCTTGATCCGCGACGCCAAAGACTTCACAGCCTTATACGGCCAACCAATGACAGTCTCAAACGACTGCAACTGAGGCGGAATCGCAATCCCCAAGTGACGCACAAGCTGCTTGCACTCGAAATAGCGGCGGCGAGTGAGGTTAATGCCCTCAACCGCCCGCAACTGCGCAAGGCACTCATTGAGCGTCGCATTATCATCAATGGACAGCCCCGGAACAACAAGAGTGTCAATCACGGGACATCCCCACTTTCGGAATCACATAACAAGGACACGGCCCGTCTTAGCGGGATCACGCGGAGGCTTAGCAAACTTGACGACGCCATAATGGGCGCACGTCGCAGCAAGCAGGGGGGTTAGGTCAATTTCCAACGTCTTACGCGACCACTTCCAGCCGCCGGCATCGCCAAGGTTCGCCTTCTTCGCGCCACCCAGGGACAGGTTTAGTTGGTGCTGGTCGTAATGGGTGATCGAAGCATCTTTTGTAGCAGCGTCATAGAAGCCGCCACAAGCCTGCATCAGTTCGTTGCCCGACAGCGCACGAACCATCACGCCACGACGCTTCAGAACAGGCTCCAATGACCGTGCGGGACTGTAAGCGTCCATCACCACGGGTATCCGCCTGCCCGCACGCTTCACCAACCACTCAACGAGCGCATCCGTGTTACCAGACACAGAGCCCATATCGGCAAGCTCCACATGCACGCCCGCGTCAGTACGCAAGCCAACTGACACCGCAGCCATCGTCCGCTCAGGGTTCATGTCGATCCCATAAGCAGAAACCGGCACATCAGGCACCGTCAAAACAGCACGATCCGCCCAAACAGGCGCAGGAATCACCGACAACTGCTCATCAGACGCCCACATACCAAGACGCTCACGGGCGAACGTCTCCTCAGACATCGCCCCGAACTCATCCTCGATCGTCGTCTGATTCAGGCGAATCCCAAGAGACGGATTAGTCGCAGCCCACAAAGATTTGTCGGCAACATCAACGTCACCAGACACAGACCACTCAACCCACGCCAAACGCTTATCCTTGCCAGCAACACCAGCAGAACGCATCCGCGTAAACACGTCACCGTCCATATTCGGCGCCGGCGGAGTCCCCAAAAGGATCTGCAACGGATCACCAGACGGGGCACTAGAGATCGTAGGCAGTAGCGCGGCCTGCGCATCCTCGCCATACTCCTGAGCCTCATCACACACCAGAACATCAACCGTGAACCCACGGCCAGAGCCCTTAGAACGCGCAATGAACTCAACAGAGCCGCCGTTATGCAGGATTATTGCTTCCTGCCCGTTCGTCTTCCGAATGTCCTTCACAAGCGCGGCAAGCTCCGGGTATCGGCGCTCATTTTCAAAGAAAGAAGCGATACGCAGGAAAGCTTTACGCGCCGTCTTCACCTCATGGGCGGTATGGAGGATCTTCAAGCCCAATTGGGCCATGAAGAACAGCTCGACCATCTCCAAGATGCCGTTCTTACCGTTCTGCCGCGGCACAGTGATACCCCAACGGCCAGCAAGCCACTTGCCGGCACGATCACGGTTCATCCAGGCATTCAGCACGTTCAACTGCCACGGATCCGGCTTCAACCCGTAAGCCTCAGCCAAAAAAGCGCAATCGTCAGCGTCGGACCACTTCGACTTCGGATGATTGGCTACACGAGGTTCCTGAACCCCAACGAGTGCAGCCACAACATCACCTATCCAGTTTTCTTAGCCCGAGCCTCGCGCCGCTTATTCAGTTCATCCAACGCAGTCAACGGCTTCTCCAACGTCGGCGCCTCAAGCTCATCAATCTGCAAAAGCACATCCGTAAACTGCCTCGAGAGCGCCGCAACAGCGGCTGGCTGCGTTGCCGTATCAAGCTCCGCAGCTAGGCGCTCCCGGAGGGCAATCAAGCCTGCCAAACGGCCCTTCGGGGCCTCCTCGGAGAGGGACATTTCGCCTCCAGACCTGAAAATGGGAACTCGGGGGGATATTTAGCCCT
>Ga0307410_10000434_pt1 | contig 16712 bp, 15 predicted proteins | sample 322Ometagenome_3_FD_203707 | JGI IMG/M metagenome (GOLD analysis project Ga0307410, IMG submission 203707) | Maize rhizosphere microbial communities from greenhouse at UC Davis, California, United States - 322HYB-O-3 | ecosystem: Host-associated > Plants > Roots > Rhizosphere > Soil | place... | reverse complement strand
AGCTCAGGTAAAACATCGATAAGTGGCATTCCAACAATTTCTTCTCCACGGCCAATCATTTGAAGCATGTGTTTATTTATCTGCTCAATAATCAAATCATCTCCTTTTAGTATCAAAGTCGGACAAGGAGTCTGGTCAATCATAGATTTTAATCTCCTCTCACTATCTTCTAATTTTCTTCTGGCATATACTTGTTCTGTAACATCTACAGCCATATGCAATATAGCCGAACTTCCTTCTGCTTCTAATATGGGATCGTAAGAAAAATTAAAATAGCGACGCTGCAGTTTCCCATCAATCATTATATCAACAGGCTGTTCATTTCCTCTAAAAGGTATTCCGCTTTTTTGAACATTAATAACAGTTTGAAGTGCCTGCTGACCACTAAGTTCAGGCAAGGCATCAACCATTTTTTTCCCAAGCACTTCCTCTGCAGTATTTTTATTCATAAATTGCAGCATTGGCTTATTAATGGTCTCAATAATAACATCTTCACCTTGAGATAGCAGCATGGCAATCGGAGATTGCTCAATCATAGTCCGAAAACGGGTTTCGCTTCGCTGTATTTTTTCTTCGGCTTGTTTTATCTCCGTAATATCCCGGGTTGTTCCCGCAATAGATTCCACTTCTCCTTGTTCATTAAAAACGGGAGCAAAAATATAATCGTAAATCCGTTTACCTAATACAGCGTGAGGAAAAGACACAGTTCCCCTAACCCTTTCTTTAGTAGCAACAACTTTATCAATTTCCCTTTCGTGCATTAGTGCATGCCATTCCTCATACCCATTTTCTCTTAAACCGCGCCCGATTGCATCTTCTTCAGATTTGCCCCACATAGTGAGTAACGCTTTATTAGCATAAGTAAATTTATAAGAGAGGTCAAAAACATACACCAAATCCGGTGTATTGTTTGTAATAGAATCAAATAGACGTTTTTGCTGCTCTGCAGCTATTAGCGTATTATCTGCAAATAGTTCTGCTTGTTTTTTTTCTGTTATGTCTTCTGTAGTGACAATCAAAAGCTCATCTTGCTTTAAAGCCGTAAACCTGAACCAATGGTTCATTCCCTCACCGATATACCATTTTTCAAAATTAGCAGTGATACCAGTTTCAGCAACTTCAATAAATTTTTCCAATATCCCGTTTTCTTTCACCGTAGGAAAAAGTTCGCTGTACCGTTTGCCTTTATAATCTATATCACCAATCCAGTTGAGTGCATAATTTGTATTGAATAGCAATATCGAAAAATCTTCAACTCTGGCTTTGTCATTATACACCAATTGCATCACAGCGATATCATTTGATGCAGAGTTAAAAACGGTTTGAAAGAGATTTTTATTTTCTATTAACTCCATTGTTATTTTAATGCCTAAAAGCACAGTTGCTTTCTTTAATTATTGAACCTAATTATACTTTTAGTCCATAAATTATCTCTTATAACAATGCTAATGAATATCTATGTACCGATTTATTTACTATAGCTAATATAAAATATTATTTACAAGAATCCCTAAAAATTATTGAGAAGTAAAATGAAAAGCTGAAATTATTTAAAAGCAAGGGATTTGAGCTTAAGTAACTTGAAATTTATAAGTAGTTTTTTAGGGATTTTATAAAAGCCAGCCAAAAAAGTGGCTTACGAATTCTTTAGCCTACAAAAACAAAAAAGCCACTCGATTTGAGTGGCTTTTGATGTGAACGCAGAAGGATTCGAACCTTCGACCGTCCCGATTAAAAATCGGGATGCTCTATCCAGCTGAGCTATGCACACTAAAAACCATACAAAACAAAAAAGCCACTCGATTTGAGTGGCTTTTGATGTGAACGCAGAAGGATTCGAACCTTCGACCGCCTGCTTAGAAGGCAGGTGCTCTATCCAGCTGAGCTATGCGTCCATTTGTTTTTAAACTTTATGGCAAAGTTCTTGTCGGGGTGGCAGGATTCGAACCTGCGGCCTCCTGCTCCCAAAGCAGGCGCGATAACCGGGCTACGCTACACCCCGAGCTTTAGACATAGATTTGTATCTGTGGTCTTCCCGATCTCAGTCGGGACACGATAACCGGGCTACGCTACACCCCGAAGGCAAAAATTAAGCGGAGAGACAGGGACTCGAACCCTGGCGACGGTTACCCGTCGACAGATTAGCAATCTGCTCCATTACCGCTCTGGCACCTCTCCATGCTCAAGGAACGTGTCCTATTTTGCGGTTGCAAATGTAGTACAACATTCAATATCTCACAACTATTTTCGTGCTTTTTTTACATTTTTTTTAATCTTTTTTTTAAAAGACTTCACAATCAAACAAATAGAATTAATAAAAATTTCATCTTAATTTAAAATACATCCGAATTAAACCAAAATTTGAATTTGTTCAAATAATGAGTAAATTTGCTAGATTAACTAATATTACACAGAAAATGAACAAAAGAGTTGTTATCGTTTCTGCCGTTAGAACGCCTATCGGAAGTTTCATGGGAGGTTTATCTACCGTACCCGCACCAAAATTAGGTGCTGCCGCTATAAAAGGAGCACTTCAAAAAATTAACCTTGACCCAAAATTAGTTGATGAAGTTTTTATGGGGAACGTTATTCAGGCCGGAGTCGGACAAGCGCCTGCACGTCAGGCCGCTATTTTTGCCGGTTTATCTGATGAGGTTTCCTGTACAACTGTAAACAAAGTTTGTGCTTCCGGAATGAAATCTGTAATGTTGGCTGCCCAGGCAATCAGCTGTGGAGATGCTGAAATCGTTGTTGCCGGAGGAATGGAAAACATGAGTTTGATTCCACATTATGTACAAATGCGTGCAGGAAACAAATTTGGTCCTGCTACAATGCTTGACGGAATGCAAAAAGATGGTCTGACAGATGCTTACGATAATAACGCAATGGGAGTTTGCGCTGACTTATGTGCATCAGAGTATAAAATTACTCGTGAAGAACAAGACAATTACGCTATTCAGTCTTATGAAAGAAGTGCAAAAGCATGGGATTCAGGAAAATTTGACAACGAAATTGTTCCCGTAGAAGTACCACAAAGACGTGGAGAGCCTGTTATCTTTTCTAAAGATGAAGAATATACTAATGTAAAATTGGATAAAATCCCTTCATTAAGCCCTGTTTTTACAAAAGAAGGAACTGTAACTGCCGCAAACGCTTCAACAATCAATGACGGAGCTGCCGCGTTGGTTTTAATGTCAGAAGAAAAAGCAAATTCCTTAGGCTTAAAACCTCTTGCTTACATAAAAGGATATGCAGATGCAGCACAGGAACCAAAATGGTTTACCACAAGTCCGGCAAAAGCATTACCAAAAGCATTAGACAAAGCCGGAATTGCTATTGGCGATGTTGATTATTTTGAATTCAACGAAGCTTTTTCTGTGGTTGGTTTAGCCAATTCAAAAATACTAAGCCTTGATAACAATAAGGTAAATGTAAACGGTGGCGCTGTTTCTTTGGGACATCCGCTAGGTTGTTCAGGAGCGAGAATTATCGTAACTTTATTAAATGTTTTAGAGCAGAATAATGCTAAAACCGGTGCAGCAGCAATTTGCAACGGCGGCGGTGGCGCTTCGGCAATTGTTATCGAAAGAGCTTAAATAATAATACTTTAAATTAGGAGTTATCTAAAATTAACTCCTAATTTTTCAACTTATAAATCACCCTAAATGTTCGGAATTTGTAATCTAGCCATAGTACCCGTTCGATCTGAGCCTAGCGACAGAAGTGAAATCGTTACACAACTTTTGTTTGGTGAGCACATCGAAATTTTAGAACGCCAAAACCAATGGTCCAAAATAAAAATTCAGTTTGATGATTATGAAGGCTGGGTCGATTCTAAACAATATCAAATAATTTCCGAAGCAAATTATAATCAGTTGAGTAACGAAGCCATTATTCTCAATGCCGACTTAATTGATTACATTACTGCGCCCAACAACTTATTACTGCCAATTCCGCTTGGCGCATCACTGTCTTTTCTCAACAACAGCGAAATCAATACCTCGAATTTCGATTTTGAAGGAACAAAAACCAGCGGTGTAAAACCTAAAAATGCCTTAATAGCCACAGCCTTTATGTACCTGAATGCGCCTTATCTCTGGGGTGGAAAAACACCATTTGGCATAGATTGCTCCGGTTTTACTCAGATGGTTTACAAACTAAACGGCTATAAAATACATCGTGACGCCTCACAACAGGCGTTAGAAGGCGAACCTTTGAGTTTTATTGAAGAAAGTGAAGTTGGCGATCTGGCTTTTTTCGACAACGAAGAAGGCAATATAATCCACGTTGGCATCATAATGGAAAACAACTATATCATTCACGCCAGTGGAAAAGTTCGCATTGATCGTCTGGATCACTTAGGAATTTACAATCCCGAAACAAATAAACATACGCACAAACTACGTGTTATTAAGAAGATTATATAATTCTTCTGTTGCAAATAGAATTATTCTTAAAATTTTTCTAACTGCTATTCTTAAACAACAAAATTACTGTATCTTTACAGCAAATTAGTTGCCTTATGAAAAAAGCTGCACAAAACACAAAACCTTTTGATACTAAAAGAAGCATTCAAAATGCATCAGGAAAAGTTATATCAATAAGGAAATCTACACTATATTCAGGTGGAAAAGAATACAGCTGGAGTAATAAATTAGAGCGCGTGGGAGTTATAAGATCTGGCATTCCATATGATTCAATCGAAGAAATTAGCCGACGATTAAACAACCCTGTAAAATCAGTTTTAGCAATCGTAGGAATTCCACAAACCACTTACAATAAGAAAAAAAGCGAGCATTTATTACTCGATAGCCGGGATAGTGAATTAGTAATCCTAATCAACGAATTAATAGATTACGGTTTAGAGGTTTTTAATAATGAAGAAGGAAAATTTCAAAGATGGCTAAAAAAACCTAATTTGTCTATTGGCGGAAATACACCTGAAAATATGCTGGATACTATTACAGGGATAAATGAGGTAAAATTTAGCCTTAACAGATTAGAGTTCGGAAATCTGGCGTAATGATAGTATTTAGGATAGAAAGAGAAAAATATCTAACCACTACTTTAACAGGAGTTGGAGCATCAATGACCGAAGGATATCGTTGGAATAGCCTTAACACAAAAATAGTTTACACTGCCGACAGCAGAGCTTTGGCAACACTTGAAGTTTCTGTACATTTAGATTTGAGTGAAGATTTACCTTCCGATCGTTTTTATGTAGAAATTGATATTCCGGATAACATTACAATTCAGGAAGTAAATTTAGAAGATCTCCCGGAAGACTGGAATTCCAAACCACCCATTTTAACGACTCAGATAATAGGCGATGATTTCATATATTACAATGACTCTGCAATTTTAAAAGTTCCCAGCAGTATTGTACCGCAGGAATTCAACTATTTGATCAATCCAAATCATCCAGATGCTTCAAAAATCAAAGTTGTAAGTACTACAAGAATGGTTTTTGATTCCAGATTAAAACAATAGGAAAGACACAAAAAAAAAATTGCCACAGCTTAAAGAATTAGAAATGATTTTCAAATCTGTGTCAATCTGTGAAATCAGTGGCAAAAAAAAAAAATCAGCCAAAATCCGCGTCATCCCCGTGCCAACATTTATACAGTAATTCGAACTGTCTTTCTAAACTCAGAAGGACTATTCCCCTTTTGTTTCTTAAAGAATTTATTAAAATGACTTTCATCCGTAAAGCCAAATTCATAAGCAATCTCATTGATTCTTTTATCACTAAACTGCAAACGATGTTCAATCAGTTTCGTTTTATAATTGCTGATATATTGCTGCATGGTTTCGTTAGCATGCTTCTTAAAATAACGTCCTAAATACGTATTCGAAATCCCGAAATACTCACTAAGCGACTCCGCCTTAATCCTTTCCGGATAATAAATATTGTTCTGAATATATTGCAGAATATCCATCGCCTTAGCTTCGCAGCCAATATTTACCTGCTCAGGCAAATACTTCGCAATATTTCGCGCTACCACAATAATCAGAGTATTTACCAATTGCTGAATCAGTTCTTTATTATAAACATCCTTATCCTGATGTTCCCGAATAATCGCTTCCACCATTACTTTTACCAGACACTTATCGGCATCATTTTTCAAAATACAGCCCGGCTGATGATTTGCATTCTGCAAAATATATTCTAAACGCTGAATATTCTCATTTTGCAGACTCGAGTTCTTCAAATAAATATCATTAAACCTCAAAAAGAAAAACTTCGTTTTGGTCTCAATCGTAAAATTATGACAATCCTCAGGCGTCAATAAAAACATATGCCCTGCATCATATTCAAAAATATTTTTGTTGATGCATTGCGAACCTGTTCCCTCCAGAATATAAACCAATTCAAAGAAATTATGACGATCCCCAACATCCGGATATTCATCCAGGGTCTCAAAAGAAACAGTAAACGGTTCATATAAATTTTCTTTCTTCATGAGCTATTGATTATTTGAAGCTGCAAATTTACATAAAAAACACAAATATATACAAGTTATCACTCCTAAAAATGGTATAATTTTGTCAAGTGAAATTTAAGATTAAAAATAACATTATGGAATATAGAAAATTAGGCAATACCGAACTTGAATTATCAACTATTACATACGGCGCATTTGCCATTGGTGGAAACATGTGGGGCGGAAACGAAAAAGCAGATTCAATCGCTTCTGTTCATGCTTCAATCGACCACGGCGTGACCACAATTGATACCGCACCTTTTTACGGATTTGGTTTAAGCGAAGAAATGATTGGCGAAGCGTTAAAATCTCACGACAGATCAAAAGTACAGTTATTGACCAAATTTGGCCTGGTTTGGGACGGAAGCAATAACAGTAAAGGCGATTTCTTTTTTGATGCCGACGACAACGGAAAGAAAATCCCGATTTATAAATACGCCTCAAAAACCAACGTTATAAAAGAAATAGAAGAAAGCCTAAAACGACTTCAAACCGATTATATCGACTTATTGCAAATTCACTGGCCAGATACCACAACGCCAATTTCTGAAACCATGGAAGCCGCAGAAACCTTAATTCAACAAGGAAAAATCAGGGCTTTTGGAGTTAGCAATTATAATGTTGAGAAAATTAAGGAAGCACAAAAAACAATTAAAATTGCATCAGATCAGGTGGCTTACAGTATGCTGAACCGCAAAATTGAAGCAGAACTGATTCCTTTTACAGTTTCAGAAAATATCGGAATTATTGCCTACAGTCCGATGGAAAGAGGATTGTTAACCGGAAAATATTTTACAGACAGTAAACTAAAAGACAACGATCATAGAAATGGATATTTCAATCAGTTTGACCTTCAAAAAGTAAAAACTTTAGTCGAAGAACTTACCTCTTTGGCGCATGCAAAAGAAACAAGCCTATCACAATTGGTTTTGCGCTGGACCACTTTGCAAAAAGGAATTTCAATCGTTTTGGCCGGTGCCAGAAATGCAGAACAAGCCATTTCAAATGCAAACGCAATGAATTTTAATTTATCAGCTTCAGAATTAGAATTTATAGATCAGGCAATTTCAAAATTAAATTAAAAGATTTAAAAGAAACTCTGCCAGAGCTTTGTCAAAGTTCAAAACTTTGACAAAGCTTGATATAGCCATTCGTTTAAAAAAATAAAATCAATAAAACAATTTGGGTGTGTCCCCGCAGAAAAAGCGGGGTCGGGCTATCCGTTTCAATCTTTTTGTGCCAAACCCCGGCACAAAAAGGATTTTCACTCCTATCCCTCACACAAACATTTTCATAAGAATATTCAAGACATGAAGAAAATATTTATCATAAACGGCAGCCAGAATTTCGCACATTCAGGCGGAAAATTTAATCAAACCGTTACAGATTGGACAATCGAATACTTAACAAACAGTAAACAATTCGAAATTAAAACAACCGACATCAAACAAGAATTTGACCTTAACGAAGAAGTCGAAAAATTTGTTTGGGCAGATGTTGTAGTATACCATACACCAGTTTGGTGGTTTCAGTTACCAAACCTTTTCAAAAAATATATCGACGACGTTTTTACAGCCGGACACAACAAAGGAATCTATAAAAGTGACGGAAGAACGAGAACAAATCCCGACATTAATTATGGAACCGGCGGGCAATTACACGGCCGTAAATATATGCTCACTACAAGTTGGAATGCGCCTGCAACTGCTTTTACACTTCCCGGAGAATTCTTCGAAGAAACTTCTGTAGATGATGGAGCGATGTTTGGTTTCCATAAAATGAATAAATTTGTAGGAATGGAAAAACTGGACAGCTTTCATTTCCACGACGTTGAAAAAGGTGCCACTGCCGAAAACATTGACATCTTCAAAGAAAATTACACAAAGCATTTAGAAAAAATTCTTAATTTTTAATACCGTTTAATTATGATAACCATCACCGCAATTATCAAAAGCAAACAGGAAAACATAGAACAGGTTCAAAACATGGTTCATTATTTAGTTACCAAAACCAGAAAAGAAGCTGCTTGTTTGCGCTACGACCTGCATACAAATGAAAATGTTTTTATCATTTGGGAAGAATGGAAAGATCAGGCTGGTTTTGACTTTCATAATAATCAAACCTATCTGCAGGATTTTATCAAACAAAGCGAAAATTTAGTAGCCTCTCCTATTCAGGTTTATAAAACAACACAATCACTATAAATAGTTACAATAATTAGATTTCAAAAAGCTAACTTGCTTCATATAAATATTTAAATATGAACCAATATCATCTTGCCGAAATTAATATTGCCAAAATGAAAGGGGTCACTATAGCTGATCCGATTATGAAAGAATTTGTAGACAATCTAGACGCTGTCAACAAATTAGCTGAAGAAAGTGAAGGTTTTGTCTGGAGACTTAAGGATGATAACGAAAACGCAACAAATCTCAATCCGTACAATGACGAACAAATTATTGTGAATGTTTCCGTTTGGGAGAATATTGAAACTTTAGAACACTATATGTACAAAACATTTCATAGCGAGTTTTTAAGACGCCGCAAAGAATGGTTTCTAAAATTCGGAAAAGCAGCTACAGCAATGTGGTGGATTCCAAAAGGACATATTCCAACGCTTGAAGAAGCAGTACAAAAGTTAGATTATTTACAGCAAAACGGTCCTTCTCAATTGGTTTTTGACTTGAGAAATAAATTTCCTGAGCCAGAATTAGAAAATAAAGTATGATTTTTTTTCCACAAATACACGAATTTTATAAGTGAAAATTCGTGTATTCGTGGAAAACCTTTTTTAATTATTTAATTCCACCAAAAGCACCAAAACACATATTCTTGTGCAAAATTTCGACACTTGTAAAACCAACTTTCTTCATCAAATCCAATTGATAATTCATCGATCTTGGCGAATCCTCTTTTTCTACATAATCCAAAACTTTCTGACGGTATTCAGCACCACCAATCCCTTCTAGATAATCGCCATAACGCTGCCAGGTATACTCATTTAATAAGTTCGTATCCTGTGTAATCAAATCCGAAATCATAAAACATCCGCCTGGTTTTAATAATTTGAATATTTTAGTAAAAGTAGTTTCCCAATCCTCATCATCCCTCAAATGATGCAAAACCGCACCCGCCAAAATAATATCAAAATGATTTTCAGGCAATTCGACATCACGAATATCACCTTGCTTCACCTCTGTTTTTCCATTTGTTTCGTTAGACACCCGCTCAAAAGCACGATCCAGCATTGGCAAACTCAAATCTACTAATGTGCAATTTAATTTTGGTAATTTCGACAACATCTTTAAAGTATAATTCCCGGCACCACAGCCAATATCCAAAACGTTTTGAGCATTCGGAACAATTCTTTTAGAAGCTTCTGTAATTAATTCCAAAGAAATAGTGGCATCAATAGTCGCAACCTGCCCCGTCTCTAAATTCGAAAATCGTTCGACATCATTATCAAAACGTTCCCTGATCTCTTCAATAGTTGATTTTTCCATTTGTTTTTTGTTTTAGTTTTTTGTTTTAGTTTTTGTTTTGGTTTTTCACGCAGATTTGGCAGATTGAGGAGATTATTTTATTTTAAAACATATTTTCACTATCATATATGATCTTTAATATAAGAATAAAAAAATCTGCTCAATCTGCCAAATCTGCGTGAAACAATTAAATATACCTTAGATATACTCTCAGCATTAAAAAAAAAAATCTCCCCGAAATCTGCGTGAAACAATTTTTACCAAAAGTATCGCTTTGATATATACTTCAAAAATACTTATTTTGTCAATTATCAATACTTAATAGGTATTTATGGAATTACGTCATTTAAAATACTTTCTCGCTGTCGCCGAAGAACTGAACTTTACCAAAGCAGCAGAAAAACTATTTATTTCTCAACCTCCCCTGAGCCGGCAGATTGCAGAACTCGAAGAAAAAATTCAGGCACGTTTATTCATTCGGAACAACAAAAAAGTAGCACTGACCGAAGCCGGAAAATATTTCAAAAACGAAGTAACAGCCCTTTTTCAGAACCTTGAACGCATTACTGCTAAAACAAAAAAAATAGCCGAAAATGTTTCTGGCGAATTCAGAATTGCCTATATCAGTTCGATTTATTCGGCAGTAATTTCAGATCTGATAAAACATCTCAAAGAACAATTTCCTTACGTCAACTTCAAATTATTTGAAGTATCGACGACCAAACAAATTTCAGCTCTGGAACAGGGAAAAATCGATTTGGGAATTATTCGGTCACCCGTAAAATCTCCCAAAATAAAATCGCAATTATGGTTTCAGGATGGCTTTTCTGTGGTTTACAACAAGAATATGATTCAAATTAAATCCGAAAAAGACATTCCGGATTTAAAAGAAGAAACTTTTGTTTTTTTCAATAAAGATTATGCACCGCACTATCACGAAGTTTTGCTGGAACTTTGTGCCTTTTATGGTTTTGAACCTCAAGTCGTTCACGAATCAAATAATATAAATTCTATTGTTCAGTTGGTCAAGAATGGTCTTGGAGTTTCTATTGTGCCATCTAACATTGCAAAAAACAATTCTGATGCCGAGATTGGTTTTATTGAATTGAAAAAAGTCAATTTGTATACCGATGTTTCATTAATCATTTCAAAAGAAGATAATTCTGAAATCACAAAATCTGCAGTTGCTTTTTTGTTGAGTTTTAAAAGATAATCTGGCAAATAGTAGCGACCTATTGTCATCTTGAGAAACGAAGGACCACACAAGAAACTCGACAAAGATTGCCCCCACTTCTTGTCATGAGAAACGTGTGACAAACTCAAAATAATTTGTGCAATTCATGACAAAAAAGTTACAATTTATCACAAGCAAATTCCCTGAAAAGACGGAACTTTTAAATACCTTAGCAAATTATAATTGCGTTAAAAAAATCAATAAAAAATGGCTGAGCAATCTTCAATTATATGTCCAAATTGTGGGACACCAATCGATGTAAACGATGTTTTGAAACATCAGTTAGAAGATAGTATCCGTAAAGAATTTCAACAAAAAGCCAATACTCAAACCAGAGAACTGGAGCTTAAAAACGAACAATTCGAAAAAGCAAAAGCCGACTTTGAAGCCAAAAAGAAACAGGAAAATGAACTTTTTGCTGAACGCCTGGAACGCGAAAAAAAGACAGCCGAAAAAGAAATTACCGAAAAACTAAAAGCCAAGCTCGAAGAAGAAAATAAAGATCGTCTGACCTTAATGGAAAAAGAGCTTTCTGAGAAATCAGAAAAACTTCGCGAATTGAATAAAATGGCTGGCGAAATTGCAAAACTTCAACGCGAAAAACTGGAAATGAAAGAAGCAATCGAAGCCGAAGCCCAAAAACAGCTAAACGCCACATTGGTTTTGGAACGCGACAAAATCCGTAAACAGGAAGAAGAAAAAAACGAGCTTAAAATAAAGGAATACCAGAAACAGTCTGACGACCAGAAAAAACTGATCGAAGAAATGAAACGCAAGCAGGAACAAGGTTCTATGCAATTACAGGGCGAAGTAATGGAATTGGCAATCGAAGAATGGCTGGCCAACAACTTCCCGTTAGACAGTATTGATGAAGTCAAAAAAGGAGCCAACGGCGCAGATTGCCTTCAGATAGTAAATACCCGCGAACATCAAAATTGCGGTTCTATCTATTACGAAAGTAAACGTACAAAAGCATTTCAGCCTTCATGGATTGAGAAATTCAAGAATGATATCCGAACCAAAAGAGCCAATATCGGCGTTTTAGTTACCGAAGTAATGCCAGCCGGAATGGACCGAATGGGAATGCGCGACGGAATCTGGATTTGTACATATGAGGAGTTTAAAGGCTTAAGTGCCGTTTTGCGCCAGTCGCTTATACAGGTAAGCCAGGCAGTCCAGGCGCAGGAAAATAAAGGGGATAAAATGTCGATGCTGTACGACTTTTTAACCAGCAACGAATTCCGTCTGCAGATTGAAGGAATTGTAGAAGGTTTTACGCAAATGCAGGGTGATCTTGAGGCCGAAAAAAGAGCCATGCAGAGAATCTGGAAACAACGCGAAAAACAAATTGAAAAAGTAGTTCACAATACGCTCGGAATGTACGGATCGATTCGAGGCATTGCCGGAAATGCAGTTCAGACCGTAAGGGCTTTAGAATTGGATTTTATTGAAGAAGAAAACGAAGACCCTAAAGATTTATTATAATAGTTGTCGATAAGACAAACAATTAAAAATCATAATTTTCCATATAACACACTGGCTTTTAAAACTTTAAAGTCAGCGTGTTTTTTTGTCGAGCTTTTAATCTACTTTCTTAAAAACAATCAGTTTGCCAGAAGGATTAGACAAAGTCAATCTGTTATTTTCGATAGAATACGTGGTTGAACTTTGCAATGTTTTCAGAAATTCAGCTTCTTTATTCCCTTGCTGACAAGCCATTAAAGTCGAAACTACTTTTGTAAACCGCAGTAAATCTTTCTCATAAAAGATTTGTCCCGTGATGGCATTACAGCCTCCGAAACCAGAAAATCTATTTTCGGCAGCGTTAATTTCCATACGAGGAAATTCTTTCTGAAAATCGGTAATAAAAACTTTATACCCATTTAATTCTTCCAGAACCCAAATATCATGCAATCTGTAGTCTGTGATATATTTACCGCAGCCGGTTAGTTTTTTAGTCTCGAGGTCTCCATTGTTTTTTATTTCAATTTTTGCGCTGTAAGGAGACACTGCACCCGACATAGAATCCTGACAATCCAATTGTTGAATAGTCACGGTTGCCGAAGTTTTATCATTTTGCAGATTATACATTTTTACATTAGCGTCCATTGCGGGAATTGGTGTTGCCGAATCAAAAGTTACGCTTTCCATTCCTTTTATGAGGGAGGTAAAAACGGTTTTCTCCTTCCCTATTTTAATTCCCCAGAAAGGTTCATTTCCATTTGCTTTAAAATAATAATTCATATCATCTTCCTGTTCAGTTACAGGATTGGATTGTTTTATATCAGAAGTTTTTCCGGCCGTAGATTTACAACCAATTGTCAAGGAAAATGCTAGCAATAATAAAAATATTTTTTTCATATGGTTTCTATTTGATACTGTTTTAAGAAAAATACAAGTAAAATTCTTATGAATTTACGATTTATTTTTGAAATTATTATTTAGAATCTTTTCAAATTTAGTTAAAAATTAATAATTGCGATTTCTCTTTATCCTCCGCCAGGCAACAGATTACGATAAAATACGTAATTATCAAATCAATTAAGAGAATAAAAAATAAACTGAATACGTATTTTTATAAGTATAAATACTTATATTTGCGTAGTAATACTTAATTGAAGAAATCATGATTAGAGTAATAGTAGTTGGAAACGGCATGGTTGGTTATAAATTTTGCGAAAAATTCATTGCAAAATCAGGACAGGAAAAGTATCAGATCACTGTATTTGGAGAAGAACCGAGACGCGCTTATGATCGCGTGCATCTTAGTGAGTATTTTGGAGGAAAAACAGCAGATGATTTAGCACTCTCTACAAGCGAATGGTATGCAGAAAACAATATTATTCTAAACACATCTGAATTAATTACAGATATTAATCGTGATGTTAAAACGATACATACGCACTTAGGAAAAACACATACGTACGACTACTTAGTTTTGGCAACAGGCTCTTCTGCATTTGTACCGCCAATTGAAGGTGTAGAAAAAGAAGGTGTCTTTGTGTACAGAACCATCGAAGATCTGGATGCTATCATGGCATATGCCAGAAAAATAAAACAAAAAGGTGCCACAGAAGCTGCTGTTTTGGGTGGCGGTCTATTGGGTCTTGAAGCTGCAAAAGCAGTTAGGGACTTAGGATTGAACCCACATGTGGTAGAATTTGCGCCGCGCCTGATGCCAAGACAGTTAGATCAGGGAGCAAGCGATATGCTTAAGTCCAAAATAGAAGAATTGAACATCGGAATTCATCTTAACAAAGCAACCCAGTATATTGACGGAAAAGAAAGTATAACAGGAATGATGTTTGCAAACGACGAATTGTTAAAAGTAGACATGTTGGTTATTTCTGCCGGAATTAAACCTCGCGACGAACTGGCAAGAGTTTCAGGACTGGAAGTTGGCGTAAGAGGCGGAATTGTGGTAAACAATCAAATGCAGACATCAGATCCTTCTATTTTTGCTATTGGCGAAGCGGCACTTTATAATCAGAACATTTACGGGCTTGTTGCTCCGGGTTACGAAATGGCCGATGTAGCCGCTGAACAAATCTTAAAGGGTTCTAAAACCATGAGAGATACCATCGATATGTCGACACAATTAAAATTAATTGGAGTTGAAGTAGCGAGTTTTGGTGACCCTTTTATCGAAAACGAACAGGTTACTGCCATTGTTTATGAAAATAAACTGAGCGGCGTTTATAAAAGAATCAACGTAACAAAAGATTCTAAAACTTTACTGGGCGGAATTTTAGTAGGAGATTCAAGTGATTATAATTCTCTTTTTCAGATTTATAATAATGGAATGGCTTTGCCTAAAAACCCCGAAGATCTGATTTTAGGTTCACGCGACGGTTCTGAAGGCTCTTCAATGGGAAGCGTAATGGACTTACCGGATACAGCTGTAATCTGTTCTTGCGAAAATGTAACAAAAGGCGCAATCTGCTGTAAAATTTTAGACGAATCCTGTGCTTCTTTATCTGATGTTGTCAAAGCAACTAAAGCAACTTCTGGCTGTGGTGGCTGTAAACCAATGGTTTCTGATTTGGTAAAAGCGACTCAAAAATCTTTAGGCAAAGAGGTAAAAGAAGTCATCTGCGAACATTTCAGTTATACACGTCAGGAATTATTTGACTTAGTGAAAATTAATAAATACGAGAATTTCTACGATGTTCTGGATCATCACGGAAAAGGCGACGGCTGCGAGGTTTGTAAACCTGTGGTAGCTTCAATTTTCTCCAGTATCTATAATGATACAGCCAATAAACATGTAACCACTCAAGATACAAACGACAGATTTCTGGCAAATATTCAGCGAAACGGAACCTATTCTGTTGTACCAAGAGTAGCCGGAGGAGAAATTACTGCAGAAAAACTGATCGTAATTGGTGAAGTGGCCAAACAATTTGATTTGTACACAAAAATTACCGGAGCGCAAAGAGTAGATTTATTCGGCGCACATTTAAGTGACCTGCCAAAAATCTGGAAAATATTAATTGACAATGGTTTTGAAAGCGGCCATGCTTACGGAAAATCACTTCGTGCGGTAAAAAGCTGTGTTGGAAATGCATGGTGCCGTTACGGAATGGACGATAGCGCCGGATTTGCAATTGAACTTGAAAACAGATATAAAGGAATTCGTTCTCCACATAAATTAAAAGGTGGTGTTTCGGCCTGCATTCGCGAATGCGCAGAAGCCCGTGGAAAAGATTTCGGATTGATCGCTGTTGAAGGCGGCTGGAATTTATACATCGCCGGAAATGGTGGTGCCAATCCAAAACATGCTGTTTTACTAGCCGAAAAAATCGACAAGGAAACGGTTATTAAATATATGGACCGCTTTCTGATGTATTACATCCGCACGGCTGGTCCGCTAATCAGAACTTCGACCTGGCTGGAAAAACTAGATGGCGGCCTGGATTATCTAAAACAGGTAATTATTGAAGACAGCTTAGGAATCTGCGAAACGCTTGAAGCCGAAATGCAGACTTTGGTAAATACTTTTGAATGTGAATGGAAACAGGTGTTGGAAAAACCAAGATTATTAAAACGTTTCAGCCATTTTGTAAACTCTGACGAAAAAGACGATAACATTGCTTTTGTTCCGTTAAGAGATCAAAAAATGCCGAAAGCGTGGTCATAAATTAAAACATTAAATCACACAGAGACATAGATTTGCACTTCAAAAAGCTTTTCACTTCTCCAAAAACAGAAATGATTCTCTTTTGACAATTCTTTTTTCAGACCAGTACGTCTATGTCTCTGTGTGGTTAAATAAAGCTCCAAAAAAAGAAAAAAAATCATTAAACGTTTGCTGTCCTTCTTACCCTCTTTTTTACTGCGCCATCAAAAACTCTCTTGATTGTAAAAAGAGGGCTAAGAAACAGGAACAAAAAACCTAATCAAAATGGAAGAAATCTTAAATCAATATGAAACTGTACATGCAAGTGATGCGACAATCTGGTTCAAAGCTGGCAAAGTAGAAGATTTTCCAACAAACCGAGGCGGATGCAT
>Ga0307410_10000433_pt1 | contig 16724 bp, 15 predicted proteins | sample 322Ometagenome_3_FD_203707 | JGI IMG/M metagenome (GOLD analysis project Ga0307410, IMG submission 203707) | Maize rhizosphere microbial communities from greenhouse at UC Davis, California, United States - 322HYB-O-3 | ecosystem: Host-associated > Plants > Roots > Rhizosphere > Soil | place... | reverse complement strand
CGGCCACCGCCGAGACCTTGATGTGCGGCGTCGTGACCGGCATGACGATCAGCGCGTGACACCCGAGCCGCTGCGCGGCGAGCGCGACGCCCTGTGCATGATTGCCGGCGGACGCCGCGATGACGCCGCGCTCACGCTCATCGCCCGACAGCTGCGCCATCTTGTTGTAGGCGCCGCGCAGCTTGAACGAGAACACCGGCTGCTGGTCCTCGCGCTTCAGCAACACGCGATTGCCGAGCCGGGCCGACAGCGTCGGCGCGAAATCGAGCGCCGACTCGATCGCGACGTCGTACACCTTGGCGGTGAGGATCCTGGTGAGGTAGTCGATCGCCATCGGCGGCAACTCTAGCAGCGTCCGCGAGGCCGCGCGCCGGCCGGCGCTCGCGGCACGAAGTCGACGCGCGACCGCCGCCGGAAATCGCCTCGTTCTGGCGACCGCCAAAACGAGCTATCTTTGCGTCACCGGGACGCGAGAGGGGGCGTCCGACGGATCGGAGCATCGGGCAGGGTCGTCCGCATGCGCGTCCTGATCGTGAGCGATGCCTGGTGGCCCCAGGTGAACGGGGTCGTGGTCACGCTCGTCCACACGGTCGCCGGCCTCGAACGGCTGGGGCACGACGTGCACCTCGTGACGCCCGAAGGTTTCCGAACGCTCCCCGCGCCGAGCTATCCGGAGATAGCACTCGCGCTCAAACCCGGCCGGGAAGTGGCGCGACGCATCGAGGACTTCGACCCCGACGCCGTTCACCTCGCAACCGAGGGCCCGCTCGGCATCGCCGCGAGGCGCCACTGCCTGCGATCCGGCCGTCCGTTCACGACCGCGTGGCACACGCAGTTTCCCGAGTATCTGCATGCACGCTGGCGCATCCCGCTCGGGGTGAGCTATGCGTGGCTGCGGCGCTTTCACGCGCCCTCGCAGGCGGTGCTGTGCGGCACGCCCGCGGTGCGCGACCATCTGGCCGATCGCGGCTTCAGCCGCGTCGAGGTCTGGTGCAAGGGGGTGGATGCAGGCCTGTTCCGGCCGGCCGCGCGCGAGCCCCGCGCAGGCGAGCGGCCGATCTTTCTCTACGTCGGCCGCCTCGCGGTCGAAAAGGGCGTCGAGGAATTCTGCGGCCTCGACCTGCCCGGCACCAAATGGATCGTCGGCGACGGTCCGTCTCGCGGCGCGCTCGAGCGAGAGCATCCGCGGATCCGCTTTTTCGGCATGCTGCGCGGCGAGGCGCTGGCGCACGCCTACCAGCAGGCGGACGTGTTCGTGTTCCCGAGCCGCACCGACACGTTCGGCCTCGTCCTGCTGGAGGCGATGGCCTGCGGCACGCCGGTCGCCGCGCATCCGGTCCGCGGGCCGCTCGACGTGGTCACCGACCGCGACGCGGGCGTGCTCGACGAGGACCTCGCCGCCGCGGCGCTTGCGGCGCTGAAGCTCGATCGCGACCGCGTTCGCCGCTTCGCCGAGCGCTTTCCGTGGCAGGCCGCGACACGGCAGTTCGTCGCGCACCTCAATCCGAGGCCACGGCAGCGCGTGCTGCTGCCCGTGCTCGACAACGATTGACGGCGACTAAGCGGCGCTGAGCGTCTCGACGCGCTCGAGCGCGCGCCAGACGCAGCGGCCCTTCGATTCGCGATCGAGCGCCTCGAGGTACACGCGGTGCTGCGCGAGCTCGTCTTCGCTCGGCATGACGACGACGAGCGGCACGCGGGGCCGCCCGGCGAAGGCGAGCGCGCCGGCGACCGCGGAGGCAAGCACCGGCTCGCCCATGTCGATGGTGAGCGATTCCTGGCCCCGCGTCATCGCGAGGTAAACGTCGGCCAGAAGGCGCGCATCGAGCAGCGCGCCGTGCAGCGTGCGTTCCGCGTTGTCCACGCCGAAGCGCTCGCACAGCGCGTCGAGGCTGTTGCGCTTGCCGGGGAACTGCTCGCGCGCGAGCGCGAGCGTATCGGTCAGCTTCGAGAAGACGCTGCTGCAGCGGGCCTGCCCGCACAGCGACAGCTCGTGATCGAGGAAGGCGACGTCGAACGGCGCGTTGTGGATGATCCACTCGGCGTCGCGCAGGAAGTCGAGCAGCTCGGCGGCCACGTCGGCGAAGCGCGGCTTGCTCCGCAGGTCTTCCCACGTGAGCCCGTGCACCTCGGTGGCGGCGCCGTCGATCTCCCGCTCGGGATTGACGTAGAAGTGCAGGTGCCGCCCCGTTGGGCGGCGATCGACCAGCTCGACGCCGGCGACCTCGATGATGCGATGACCCTGCTTGGGATCGAGGCCCGTGGTTTCGGTGTCGAGGATGATCTGGCGCATTCGTGAGACAGAAGTCAGGCGATGAGTTGACAGTCCGTCCAGGCGCGTTCGCGTACCGAACCGACGCGAAGCATAGCGCGTCGGATTGCCGATGTGAATCCGGTTCGCGAGCGAAGCGATGCGACTTCGTTGCGCCGAACCGGTTGACTGGCGTCGCGCGTCGTGGCACGCGATTCGCATCGCGTCGCGTCTTGCGTGTCGCACCGCGCCGACCGGTGCGCGCCGCGCATCGCGCCGCTGGAGGCGCCGCACGGAGCAGGCGTGCCCGCGACGACCGTCGGGCGCGCGTTCGCGCGCCGCCCGGATCTGGTCGATGCCGTGGAGGGCCGATCGAACGCGTTGCATACCGCGTCGGCCCCGTGAACGTCAACGTCGCTTTCCGCGCTACTTGCGGAATTTCTGGATCGTCGACTGGATTTCCTGGATCGCGCGCTCGATCTCGTCATCGGTCAGGTCGCGCTGCGTACCCTTCCGATCGGTCAGCGTGACGGTCTTGTCGAGCTCGGTCTGGAATTCGCCCAGTCCCATCGTCTCGGTGATCGTCGAGCTCGCCTCGTCGGTGAGCGTCTCGGGCCCCCAGCGCACGATGATGGCGGACAGGTTGTCGCCGTCCGGCCCGCCGCGCTTCTCCGCCTCGCGCATCATCTGCGGCCCGGTCTTCAGGATCGGCGTCGACGTGAGGTAGTTGGCCATCTCGTGCTGCGACACGACGCTCCACAGCCCGTCGGTGCACATCAGCATGATGTCGCCGTTGCGCAGCGGCGTGCGCTTGGAGAGATCGATCACCGGGTCGACGAGGCCGCCGAGGCAGCTGAAGATCTTGTTGCGGTCGGGATGATCGGACACCTCGTCCGCGGCGATGATGCCCTGGTCGACGAGGTACTGGACCTTCGAGTGGTCCTTGGTGTTGCCGATCAGTCCGCCCTGGCGGAACAGGTAGAAGCGCGAATCGCCGACGTGCGCCCAGTAGGCGTGATTGGCCTGCACGACGCAGGCGACGCAGGTCGTGCGCGGCGTCTCCAGCATCGAGAACTGGTTGGCGTACGAGCCGAGCGCGGCGTGCGCGCGCAGCATCGTGTCCTGCAGGAACTTGAGCGGATTCTTCAGGATCGGCTTCGCTTCCTGCTGGAAGCGCTCGATGAACAGGCGCACGGCGATCTGCGCCGCGATCTCGCCGCCGGCGTGGCCGCCCATGCCGTCCGCCACGCACATCAGCAGCGTGTCGCGGCCGTAGGTGTACGCGATGCGGTCCTGGTTGACCTTGCGCGAGCCCTTCCTCGACTCCTGGAAGATCGTGAAACGCATCAACGAATCCGACGAAAAAGGCGTCCGTTCGACCGGTGGCTGACGCACCGTCCCCGGCGCACCTTTTTCGTCGGGCTGGAATCGGACGAGCGCCTCGGGGCAGCCCGTCGGCGCTCGTCGGCAACGGCTCGAAACAACGCGCGCTCCACGGGACGTTGACGCGATGGCATGCGGCCTCTCATGCAGGAAGGCGACGACATCAGGCGCCGATTTCGGAGAACAGGACGCGCTTCAGGTTGCCGATGAACGTGAGCTTGCGCTTCCTGGGCGCGATGTCGCGGATCGCCTTCTGCAGTGCGAACACGCTTTGCGGCCGCTCGAGCGGATCGAGACGCAGGCACCAGTCGATCACTTCGAGCAGGTTGTCCGAGTACTGGCCGGCCCAGATCTTCTTCGCCGAGACGAGGTGGTCTTCCTGCAGCCGCGCATCGGCCGCCTGCGGCGCGAACGCGGCGAGGCAGGCGAACATCGACGCCCCGGTGCCGTACACGTCGGTCCACGGCCCGAGCCGGTCGGGCTCGCGATACTGCTCGGGGGCCGCGAACCCCGGCGTGTACATCGGGGCGAGCTTGGGCCGATTGCTGGTGAGCGTCTGCCGCGCCGCGCCGAAGTCCAGCAGCACCGGCGAGCCGTCGGTGCGCAGGTAGATGTTCGCCGGCTTGATGTCGAGGTGCAGCAGCTTGTGCGTGTGCACCTCGCGCAAGCCGTTGAGGAGGTGCATGAAGACATGGCGGACGAAGCGCTCGGACATCTGGTCCTGCTTCATCTGGATCTGCTGCTGCAGCGTGCGACCGCGCTCGTAGCGCATCACCATGTACACCGTCTCGTTGGCGCGGAAGAAGTTCAGCACGCGAACGACGTTCGGGTGATTGATCTTCGCGAGCGCCCGGCCCTCCTCGAAGAAGCACTTCATGCCGTAGCGGAACGACGTGAGGTTCTCCGCCGACGATGCGCGCACGATGTCCCCCTCGGTGCGCAGCACCAGCGAGCTCGGCAGGTATTCCTTGATCGCCACCGGCGCGCCGGTCTCGTCGAACGCCCGGTACACGATCGAGAAGCCGCCCCGGCTGATCTGGCGATCGATCCGGTAGTTGAGCAGCTGGTAGCCGGCGGACAGCGCCTGGTTCGTGACGGGCATGGGAATTTGCGGACGACAATCCGGACCAGCCCCCGCAATTGCCGTGCCAAACGGTTGCGCGCCTTTGCGCGGGGACGGATAAACGCTACATTCTCGGGAAGAGCACCGCTGAAGTAAAGAAACGGGGCGCTCGCGCGAGTTCCCGCCCAACCGCCCGCCAGCGGCTTTTTGTCGCCTTCCGCGCCCCTCGGGGGCCTTCGTCGACTACGCCATGATTCTCAGCATGACGGGCTTCGCCGCCGTGTCGGACGAGTTGCCGGGCGTCGCGCTGTCGGTCGAGCTGCGCTCGGTCAATCATCGCTACCTCGACTTGACGGTCAAGCTGCCGGACGAGTTCCGCGTGCTCGAGCCGGCTTTGCGCGAACGCATCGCCGCGGAATTGAAGCGCGGCAAGGTCGAATGCCGTATCGGCCTCAATCGACGGGAAGCGGGCGGCGCCTCGCTTGCGATCGACACCAGCCGGGTCGCGTCGCTCGCGAAAGCCGAAGCGTCGATCCGCACGCTCGCCCCGACCGCGCACGCGCTCTCCGTGGCCGAGATCCTGCGCTGGCCCGGCGTCATCGTCGAATCGTCGGTGCCGGCGGACGAGCTCGCGACGCGCGTGCACGCGCTCGTCGACGAGGCGCTGTCCCAGATGGCCGCCTCTCGCGCCCGCGAAGGCGACAAGCTCGCGCGCCTGCTCGAAGCGCGCTGCGCCGACATCGAGACGCAACTTTCGCGCGTCGGGCCGCGCATTCCGGCGCTGCACGCCGCCTTCACCGAGAAGCTCGGCGCGCGCCTTCGCGAAGCGGGCCTCGATCCGAACGAGGACCGGCTGAAGCAGGAGCTCGCACTGTTCGCCACCAAGATCGACGTCGCCGAGGAGGTCGCGCGCCTGTCCACGCACGTCGCGGAAGTGCGTCGCGTGCTGAAGGCGGGCGGAAGCGCGGGCAAGCGGCTCGACTTCCTCGCGCAGGAGCTGCACCGCGAGGCGAACACGCTCGGCAGCAAGTCGGTCGACGCCGAGCTCTCGCAGGTGTCGCTCGAGCTCAAGGTGCTGATCGAGCAGATGCGCGAGCAGGTGCAGAACATCGAATGACCCGGGCGCTCGCCGTATCGATCGCGCGGCTTCTCGATGCCGATTCGCTCGCGCCGGCAGCCGCGGAGCGCCGGCGATCGTGAGCGACGCGTCGACCGGCTGCCTGTTCGTCATCGCCGCGCCGTCCGGGGGCGGCAAGACGAGCCTCGTCAACGCGCTCCTCGCACGCGAGCCCGGCATCCGGCTGTCGGTCTCGTACACGACGCGCAAGCCCCGCCCGGGCGAGATGGAGGGCGTGCATTACCACTTCGTCGACGAGAAGCGCTTCGACGAGCTGAAGGCTTCGGGCGAGCTCCTCGAGCATGCGTTCGTGCACGGCCACTGGTACGCCACGTCGGCGATCTGGCTCGCCGCGCAGGTGTCGGCCGGCCAGGACGTGCTGCTCGAGATCGACTGGCAGGGCGCGCAGCAGGTCCGCCGCCTGCTGCCCGATTCGGTGCACATCTTCGTCCTCCCGCCGTCGCTGCCGGTGCTGAAGGAGCGGCTCGAGAAGCGCGGGCAGGACGGCCCCGAGGTGATCGCGCGACGACTCGAAGGCGCGGTCGAGGAGATGCGTCACTGGGAAGAGTTCGATTATGTTATTATCAATCAAGACTTTGCAACGGCCGTGAACGATCTGGACGCGATCGTCCGGGCCACGCGGCTCGCGGTGGCGCGCCAGCGTGCGCGGCATGCCCGGCTGTTGCAGGAACTGTTCGACAAGTGAACGCGTCTCCTTCCAGAGGAACCCCATGGCCCGCATCACGATCGAGGACTGCCTCGAAAGAATCCCGAACCGCTTCGAGCTGACGCTCGCGGCGACCAACCGCGCGCGCCAGATCACGGCCGGCTCGACGCCGCTCCTCGACGCGGATCGCGACAAGCCGACGGTCATCGCGCTGCGCGAGGTGGCCGCCGGGAAGGTCGGCATCGAGATGCTGCTCAAACCGGCGACCTGACCGCCCGCGCGGGAGCGCTGCACCACGGCCCAGCCATGTCGGAGATCGCCGAGTTCACGCGACACCTGGGCCACTACCTGCCGCCACCGGACGTCGAGCTCGTCGAGCGCGCGTTCGAGTTCTCCGAGTCCGCGCATCGCGGCCAGTACCGGAAGTCGGGCGAGCCGTACATCACGCATCCGCTCGCGGTGGCGAGCATCCTGTCGCAGTGGCGCATCGACGCCCAGGGCCTCGCGGCCGCGCTGCTGCACGACGTGATGGAGGACACCTCCGTCACCAAGAACGAGATCGAGACCACGTTCGGACGGCCGGTCGCCGAGATGGTCGACGGCGTGTCCAAGCTCGACCAGATCCACTTCGACTCGCGCGAGGACATGCAGGCGGAGAGCTTCCGCAAGATGCTCCTCGCCATGGCGCGCGACGTGCGCGTCATCCTGATCAAGCTCGCCGACCGGCTGCACAACATGCGCACGCTGGACGCGATGAATCCGGTGCACCGGCGGCGAATCGCGCGCGAGACGCTCGACATCTACGCGCCGATCGCCAACCGGCTCGGCCTGAACGCGCTCTATCAGGAGCTGCAGGACCTCGCGTTCAAGCACATCCACCCGATGCGCTACCGCGTGCTCGCGGCCGCGATCAAGGCGGCACGCGGCAATCGGCGCGAAGTGATGAACCGGCTGCTCGACGCGATCCGCGAGGGCTATCACAAGGCCGGCATCCACTCGTCGGTGACCGGACGCGAGAAGACCGTCTATTCGGTCTACAAGAAGATGCGCGAGAAGCGCTACACGTTCTCGCAGGTGTTCGACATCTACGGCGTGCGCGTGCTCGTCACCGACCCGACGTCGTGCTACGCCGCGCTCGGCGTGCTGCACGCGCTGTACAAGCCGATCCCCGGCAAGTTCAAGGACTATGTCGCCATCCCGAAGGCGAACGGCTACCAGTCGCTGCACACCACGCTCTTCGGGCCGTTCGGAACGCCGCTGGAGGCGCAGATCCGCACGCACGACATGCACCGCATCGCCGAGGCCGGCGTCGCGGCGCACTGGCTCTACAAGACGCACGCCGGCGTCGATCTCGCCGAAGCGCAGCGCGAGACGCACCGCTGGCTGCAGAGCCTGCTCGACATCCAGTCGGAGTCGGGCGACAGCAAGGAATTCCTCGAGAACATCAAGGGCGACCTCTTTCCCGAGGAGATCTACGTGTTCACGCCGAAGGGCAAGATCATGGCGCTGCCGCGCGGCGCGACCGCGGTCGACTTCGCCTACGGCGTGCACACCGACATCGGTCACCATTGCGTCGCCGCACGCATCAACTACGAGCTCCTGCCGCTGCGCACCGAGCTCAAGAACGGCGACCACGTCGAGATCCTGACGGCGCCGACGGCGCGCCCGAATCCGTCGTGGCTGTCGTTCGTCGCGACGGGCAAGGCGCGCTCGCGCATCCGCCACTACCTGAAGGGCCTGCAGCAGAAGGAGTCGGCGGCGCTCGGCGAGCGCCTGCTGAACCAGGCGCTCGCCACGCTAAAGGTCGAGCCGGAGACGATCGGCTGGGACCGCTGGGAGGCGCTCGCCCGCGAATACGGCAGGACGCAGCTCGAGATCCTGGCCGACATCGGCGTCGGCAAGCGGCTGTCGTTCGTCGTCGCGCAGGCGCTGACCCGCGCGCCGGGACGCGGCGACGAGCCCGCTCAACCGCCGGCCGGCAAGCAGCAGGCGCTGTCGCTGCGAGGCGTCGAAGGCGTCGCCATCCAGTACGCCAAGTGCTGCCGCCCGATTCCCGGCGACGCGATCGTCGGCCAGTTCCGGCGCGGCCAGGGGCTGCTCGTGCACATGCGCGAGTGCGCGGCGCTGAAGAAGCAGCGCGTCGACGGCGAGATCGTCGACGTCGAATGGGCGAGCGACGTGCAGGGCGAGTTCGACGCCGGCATCCGCGTGCTCGTGAGCGACCGGCGCGGCCTGTTGGCGGCGCTCGCCACGGCGATCGCCGACGCGCAGGCGAACATCGACGCGATCTCGATGGAGAAGCCCGACGGCGCGGGGGTCATCGCGATGTTCTTCGGCGTCCAGGTGCGCGACCGGCGGCACCTCGCGGCGGTGATGCGAAACCTGCGCCGCATTTCCGAGGTTCGCAAGGTGCAACGCGCGCGCACCTGATGCGGCCGTTGCGCGACCGACGAGGCGGAACACGACGACGATAAGCGCCGGCAACGACCGGCGCCTTGCCCTGGGGAGGGAGCATGGAAGCAGCGAAGGCTGGCGGCGACACGCTGTTCGTGCTGCTCGGCGCCATCATGGTGCTGGCGATGCACGGCGGGTTTGCGTTCCTCGAGCTCGGGACCGTGCGCAAGAAGAACCAGGTGAATGCGCTGGTGAAGATCCTCGCGGACTTCGCCGTGTCGACGGTCGCCTACTTCTTCATCGGCTACGCGATCGCCTACGGCGCATCGTTCCTGGTCGGCGCGCCCGAGCTCGCGCAGAAGAACGGCTACGACCTCGTCAAGTTCTTCTTCCTCCTCACGTTCGCGGCGGCGATTCCGGCGATCGTGTCGGGCGGCATCGCCGAGCGCGCGAAATTCCGGCCGCAGCTCGCGGCGACGTTCCTGCTCGTCGGGCTCGTCTATCCGTTCTTCGAGGGCATCGCGTGGAACGGCCGGTTCGGCATCCAGGCGTGGATGAAGGAGGCGTTCGGCGCGGAGTTCCACGACTTCGCCGGCAGCGTCGTCGTGCACGCGATGGGCGGATGGGTCGGACTGGTCGCCGTCGTGCTGCTCGGCGCGCGGCGCGGCCGTTACCGCGACGAGGGCGGCATCTCCGCGCACCCGCCGTCGTCGATCCCGTTCCTCGCGCTGGGCGCGTGGATGCTGACCGTCGGCTGGTTCGGTTTCAACGTCATGTCGGCCCAGACGCTCGACAAGATCTCCGGGCTGGTGGCGATGAATTCGCTGATGGCGATGGCCGGCGGGACGATCGCGGCCCTCGTCGTCGGGCGCAACGATCCGGGCTTCGTGCACAACGGCCCGCTCGCCGGGCTCGTCGCCGTATGCGCGGGATCCGACGTCATGCATCCGGTCGGGGCGCTCGCCACCGGCGCCATCGCGGGCGCGCTGTTCGTCTGGCTGTTCACGATGACGCAGAATCGCTGGCGCATCGACGACGTGCTCGGCGTGTGGCCGCTGCACGGCCTGTGCGGCGCGTGGGGCGGCATCGCCGCCGGCGTGTTCGGCACTACCGCGCTCGGCGGCATGGGCGGCGTCGCGTTCGGCGCGCAGCTCGTGGGAACGCTGCTCGGCATCGGCGTCGCGCTCGCCGGGGGCGCGATCATCTACGGCGGACTCAAGGCGACGACGGGATTGCGGCTGGATCCCGAGGACGAGTTCCAGGGCGCGGATCTCGCGATCCACAAGATCAGCGCCACGCCCGAGCGCGAGGTGGCGTGGTAGGCGCGTCGGGCGCGCGCCGCCGGGCTCAGCCGGCGGTCTTCTCGAACAGCTGCTTCAGCTCGCCCGTCTGGTACATCTCGCGCATGATGTCGCAGCCGCCGACGAACTCGCCGTTGACGTAGAGCTGCGGAATCGTCGGCCAGTTCGCGTACTCCTTGATGCCCTGGCGGATGTCGGCGTCGTCCAGCACGTTGACGGCGAGGTAGTCGGTCACGCCCGACCGCTTGAGGATCTCGGTGGCGGTCGCCGAGAAGCCGCACATCGGGAACTGCGGCGTTCCCTTCATGTAGAGCACGACCGGGTGGCCGGTCACCTGCTCGCGAATCTTGTCCTTGACGTCCATGGGGGTACTCCGGGGAGGCTCGTCGACGATTCTACCGGTGTTGAGGCCGGACCCCGCGGTTTCAAGCGCGGCTCATTCCTTGACGGCGCCGGTGAGGCCGGAGACGTAGTACTCGACGAAGAACGAATAGAGGATCGCCACCGGCAGCGAGCCGAACAGCGCGCCGGCCATCAGCGATCCCCAATGGTAGACGTCGCCCTCGACGAGCTCGGTCACGACGCCGACCGGCACGGTCTTGACCTCCGACGACGAGATGAACGTCAGCGCGTAGATGAACTCGTTCCACGACAGCGTGAAGGCGAAGATCCCCGCCGAGATGAGGCCCGGCACGGCGAGCGGCAGCACGATGCGCGAGAGGATCTGCCAGCGCGAGGCGCCGTCCATCAGCGCGCACTCCTCGAGCTCGAACGGGATCGAGCGGAAATAGCCCATCAGCAGCCACGTGCAGAACGGGATCAGGAACGTCGGATAGGTGAGGATCAGCGCGAGCCGCGTGTCGAACAAGCCCAGCTTGAACACCATCGTGGCGAGCGGAATGAAGAGGATCGACGGCGGCACCAGGTAGGCGAGGAAGATGCTCATGCCGACGTAGCGCGAGCCGCGGAAGCGCAGGCGCTCGATCGCATACGCGGCCAGCACGCTGCACGCGATCGACAGGAACGTCGACACGACCGCGATCAGCAGCGTGTTCCACAGCCAGTCGGGATACCCGGTGTCGAACAGCAGCTTCTTGACGTGCGCGAGCGTCGGGTTGCGCACCCAGAACGGGTTGCCCTCGCGGGAGATCAGCTCCTCGTTGGGCTTCAACGTGGTGATGATCATCCAGTAGAACGGAAACAGCAGGACGAACAGGAACACGCCGAGCGGCAGGTAGACGGTGACGATGCGCCGCGGCAGCGACACGAGGTAGTTCATGCCCTCCGAGTCGGCGCGCTCGGGGGTGGCGTCGCGCGGGATCGCGATGTCTGCGGCGGTCGTGTCCGGCTTCACTTGTCGCCTCCCCCCTGCTGCCACGCGCGTCGCTGCAGGCCGAAGTAGCTGAACAGGATCGCGGCCAGCAGGAACGGCACCATCGCGACCGCCAGCGCAGCGCCCTCGCCCAGCGAACCGCCGGGGATCGCGCGTTGGAACGACAGCGTCGCCATCAGGTGCGTGGCGTTGAGCGGACCGCCGCGCGTCAGCACGTAGATCAGCTGGAAGTCGGTGAACGTGAACAGCACGGAGAACGTCATCACCACCGCGATGATCGGTGTCAGCAGCGGCAGCGTGACGAAGCGGAACTGCTGCCACGGCGAAGCGCCGTCGAGGCTCGCGGCCTCGTAGTACGACGGCGAGATCGTCTGCAGGCCGGCGAGCAGGCAGATCGCGATGAACGGCACGCCGCGCCAGATGTTGGCGGCGATCGTCGACAGCCGCGCGTTCCACGGGTCGCCGAGGAAGTCGATGTAGCCGTGGATCAGCCCCATGCGCGTCAGCAGCCAGCTGACCACCGAGAACTGCGCGTCGTAGATCCACCAGAACGCGATCGCCGACAGCGCGGTCGGCACGATGAACGGCAGCAGCACGATCGCGCGGATGAACGACTTGAACGGCAGGTGCTTGTTCAGCAGCAGCGCGAGCCACAGCCCCAGCACGAACTTCACGACGCTGGCGACGATCGTGTAGAAGAACGTGTTGAACAGTGCGAGGCGCGCCACCGTGTCGCCCCACAGGAATTCGTAGTTCTCGAGGCCGATCCACTGTCCGGCTCGACCGATCTTCGTGTCGGTGAAGCCCAGCCAGACGCCGAGGCCGAGCGGGTAGGTGAGGAACATCAGCAGCAGCACCGCGGCGGGCAGCATGAACAGGAAGCCCAGCACGTTGCGGCTTTCCTGCCAGCGCGGACGGGCGGGTGCGACAGCGGCGGGGAGGGTGGCCATGGAAGGAACGCCTGGGTGCCCGCCTGACGCGGGGAACGACGGATGCTAGCGCCGCGAACCGTAACGCGTGCTGCAACGGCCCACGGAAGCGACTCCTGCAGCAAGACGGGCGTCGAGCGTCACGCGCCAGCGTGACGCTCGAACGGCCGCACAGCGTGCGTCGCGCCGCGGTACCGCCACTCGCAATCAGCTTTGGTGGCTATCCGCGGCGTGATCGCAACATCACACTTTGTAGTAACGCTCCGCCCGCTTCGCCGCGCGCTCGGCCGCTTCCTTCGGCGAGCGCTGGCCGGACGCGGCCTCGGCCACCATGTTGACGATGATGAAGTCGGCGAGCGCGCCCGCCGACGCGTAGCCCATCTTCCCCGCGTAGCCGGACGGCAGCATGATCTTCATCGAATCGCGGTAGGGGACCGACTTCGGATCGTTCCACACCGGATGCTTCTCGTACGAGCGCAGCGCCGGGGTCACATAGCCGATCGACGCGGTGACCCACGGGCCGACCTGCTCCTCTTCCATCATGAAGCGCAGGAACTCCTTCGCCGCCTTCGGGTACTTGGTGTAGCGGAAGATCATCTGGTTGAAGAACAGGTTGAACTCGGTCGGACGCCCGACCGGGCCGACCGGGAAGTTCGCGTGGTTGATGTCCGGCTCGAGCTCCTTGACCTTCGGGTCGGTCGCGTTCTTCGCCGCGTAGTACACCGAGATGCCGTTCGCGGTGATGCCGAGCTGGCCGTCGAGGAACGCCTTGTTGTTGTTCGGGTCGAGCCACGACAGCGTGCCGGGCACGAACGTGTTGTAGAGCTCCCGGCCGTACTCGAGCGCCCGCACCGTTTCCGGGCTGTTGATGACGACCTCGTTCTTCTCGTTGACGAGCTTGCCGCCGTGCGACCACACGAGCCAGTGCGTCCAGGTGTTGCCGTCGCCGGTCGCGTTGCCGAGCGCGAAGCCGCCGGGCGTGCCCTTGTCCTTCAGCGCCTTCATCATGCGCAGGAACCCGTCGGTGTCCTTCGGCACGCTGTCGAAGCCGGCCGCCTTCAGCATGCTGGTACGGTAGACGAGCGCGTTGCCCGCGCATCCGAGCGGCACGCCGATCCAGCGCTTGCCGTCGGGCTTCAGGTACTGCTCGCAGACCGGGTACCAGCCGCCGTACTTGCGGCCGAGGTACTCGGCGACGTCGGTCACGTCGAGCAGCTTGTCCGGGTAGAGGTTCGCGTCGTCGTTGGTCGACAGGATGATGTCCGGGCCGGCGCCGGTGTTGGCAGCGACCGCCGCCTTCGGACGCACGTCCTCCCAGCCCTCGTGATCGACGCGCACTTCGACGCCGTACTTGTCGGAGAACTTCTTGACGTTCGACATGTAGGTGTCTTCGTCGCCCTGCACGAAGCGCTTCCAGCGGAGCACGCGCAGCCGCGCGCCCTTCTCCGGCTGGCTCGTCCACTGCTGGGCGTTCACGACGGCAGGCGCGAACAGCGTCCCGGCCGCGGCGCCTGCGGCGACGCCGGCGCTGGTCTTCAGGAACTTGCGACGATTGCCACTCATGCTTCTCCTCCGGTTGTCTTTGTGTGGAGCGACCGACGGCGCGTCATGCGGCGAGCCGTCGGCCCGTCGACGCGTCGAACAGATGCGACTTCATGAGATCCGGCTGCAGCAACACCCGCTCGCCGGGATGCACGGACGTGCGGTCGCGGACGACCGCGGTGAAATCCCTGCCATCGAGCTTGCAGTAGAGCTGCGTGTCCGCCCCGGTCGGCTCGACGACGACGACATCGGCGGTCAGTCCTTCGTTGGACGGCGCGCAGTGCTCGGGACGGATGCCGTAGAGTACCGGCTGGCCGTCGTCGGCATGCGTCCCGGGCGGCAGCGGCAGGCTGGCGCCGTCCGAGAACTCCACGCGGCCGCCGGCGCGTGCGGTACCCGGCAACAGGTTCATCGCCGGCGACCCGATGAACCCGGCGACGAACGTGTTCGCCGGGCGGTCGTAGAGCTCGAGCGGGTTGCCCTGCTGCTCGACCAGGCCGTCGCGCATCACGACGATGCGATCCGCCATCGTCATCGCCTCGATCTGGTCGTGCGTCACGTAGATCGACGTCGTCTTGAGCCGCTGGTGCAGCTCCTTGATCTCGGTGCGCATCTGCACGCGAAGCTTCGCATCGAGGTTCGAGAGCGGCTCGTCGAACAGGAACACCTGCGGGTCGCGCACGATCGCCCGGCCCATCGCCACGCGCTGCCGCTGGCCGCCGGAGAGCTGGCGCGGATAACGGTCGAGAAGCTGCGCGAGGCCCAGGATGTCGGCCGCTCGCGCCACCTTCGCCGTGATCTCCGACTTCGGCTTCTTCGCGAGCTCCAGCGCGAACGACATGTTGTCGCGCACCGTCATGTGCGGGTAGAGCGCGTAGTTCTGGAACACCATCGCGATGTCGCGCTCCTTCGGCGGCACGCGATTCACCACCCTGCCGCCGATGCCGATCGTCCCCTCGCCGATCTCCTCGAGGCCTGCGATCATGCGAAGCAGCGTCGACTTGCCGCAGCCCGACGGCCCGACGAGGACGCAGAACTCGCCATCCTCGATCGCGATGTCGACGCCGCGAATCACGTGCGTCGTGCCGAACCACTTCTGTACCGCGGCGATGGTGACTGCCGCCATTGTCCCTCCTCCTGGTTTGCGGCTGCCGGCGCGGGTGTCTCCCCGCTGTCGAGGCCGGCATGTTAACGCGAAGGCCGGCGCGTGCCTTCGGTGACTACGTATTCGGGCCGGCCGCGGGCGTGCCAGCTCACGAGGTTCTGCGCCGCCTTGCGACGCAGCTCCTTCTCCGACTCGATCGAGAAGAACGCCGCGTGCGGCGTGAGGACGACCCGCGGGTGGGACAGGAGCGGCGAGTCGCGCGCCACCGGCTCCTCGGGCAGGACGTCGAGTCCGGCGCCGGCGAGACGGCCGGCGTCCAGCGCTTGCAGCAGCGCCGCCACGTCGACGACCGCGCCGCGCGCCGTGTTCACGAGGTAGCTGTCGGGCCGCATCGCGTTGAAGAACGCCGTGTCGACGAGGCCGCGCGTCGTCGCGTTCAGCGGCGTGTGCAGCGACACGACGTCGGCGTCGGCCGCGAGCGCGTGCAGCGTGTCGCGGCGCTCGACGTAGCTCGGGAAGTCGCCGTCGATCAGGTACGGATCGTAGGCGATGACGCGGCCGAACGTTTCGCGCCCGATGTGCGCCATGCGCTTGCCGATGCGTCCGAGGCCGACGACGCCGAGCGTCATGCCGCGCGGCCGCCGCAGCGGTCCCGACGACAGGTAATGCCAGCGGCCGGCCGCGATGTCCCGCTGGTAGGCGACCACATTGCGGATCAGCGCCAGCGCCAGCGCGAGCGCGTGCGTCGCGACCTCACCGATGCCGTAGTCGGGCGAGTTGGCGACCCAGACGCCGCGCCGCGCGCACGCCTCCGTGTCGACGGTGTCGAAGCCGGCGCCGATGCGGCTCACGATGCCGAGCTCGGGCAGCGCGTCGACCACCCGGGCGGTGATCGGCGCGTACTGCAGCAGGATGCCGAAACAGCCGCGCGCGGCCCGGATCACTTCTTCCTCGCTGCGGCATTGCGCGGTCGTCACCTCGATCCCGTGCGCGCGGAAGTGGTCGAGCTCGAGGTCGATGTCGGGATAGTCGTAATCCGCGTAGAGCACTTTCGCCATGCGGGAACGGCGCCTTTGGGCTGGACGGAAAGCGTCGAGTTAACCGCGCGGCCCGCGGCAGGTCAAGTGGTCAGGCCACCGGGACCGCCGCTCGCGCGACGGCTCGTATACTTCGCCACCCGATCCTGCTTCCACGTCCCGTCCATGCTCCTTCCCACGACGATCGCCGGCAGCCTCCCGAAGCCCGCGTGGCTCGCCGAGCCGAACGCACTGTGGGCCGGCTGGCGCGTCGACGACGCGCTGCTCGACGAGGCGAAGCGCGACGCGGTGCGGCTCGCCGTGTTCGAACAGCAGCGCGCCGGCATCGACATCGTGACCGACGGCGAGCAGACGCGCCGGCACTTCGTGACCACGTTCATCGAGGGACTCGACGGCGTCGACTTCGAGCACAAGCGCACGGTCCGCATCCGCAACCGCTACGACGCCGCCGTTCCCGTGGTCGTCGGCCCGGTCGCGCGCCGGGCGCCGATCTACGTCGAGGATGCGCGCTTCCTTCGCGGCGTGACGTCCGGCGCGGTCAAGTACACGCTGCCCGGCCCGCTGACGATGGTCGACACGCTGTTCGATGCGCACTATCGCAG
>Ga0307410_10000432_pt1 | contig 16728 bp, 14 predicted proteins | sample 322Ometagenome_3_FD_203707 | JGI IMG/M metagenome (GOLD analysis project Ga0307410, IMG submission 203707) | Maize rhizosphere microbial communities from greenhouse at UC Davis, California, United States - 322HYB-O-3 | ecosystem: Host-associated > Plants > Roots > Rhizosphere > Soil | place... | reverse complement strand
AGCAGGAGGTGCAGCCGGCCGTGGAGGATGTAGAGCCACTCGTAGCCCTCGTGGGGGTTGGGGGCCGGGGGGGGGGGGGGGGCGGGGCGCCCCCGGGGGGGGGGGGGGGGTGTTATTGCCCCCCCCGCCCCCGCCTCCCGACCCGCGATTCCCGGTACTAGCATTTTCCAATGACCGTACCGGCTTCGATCCACGAGGAAGACGCCCTCGGCAAGGTGTACGACGGCCGCCTGATGCGGCGGCTGCTAGTGTACGTCCGCCCCTACCGGGGCCTCGTCTTCGCGGCGCTCGCCTTCCTCTTCATCGACGGTGGCGTGCAGCTCGTCGGGCCGCTCCTCACGCGGCACGTCATCGATGTCGCCCTCCCGGCGCGCGACGTGGGTGCAGTCCAGACGGCGGCGCTCCTGTTCGCGCTGTCGTTGGTGCTGCAGTTCGCCTGCACGTACGCCGAGACGCTGCTCACGAGCCTGCTCGGGCAGCGGGTCATGCGGGACCTCCGGGCCGACGTCTTCGCGCACCTGCAACGGCTGTCGATCTCGTTCTTCGACCGCAACCCCGTCGGACGCCTCGTCACGCGCGTCACGTCCGACGTCGAGGCGTTGAATGAGCTGTTTACCGCGGGCGTGGTCGCCGGCCTCGGCGACCTGTTCACACTCGTCGCCATCAGCGCGCTCATGCTGGCCGCGGACTGGCGCTTGGCCCTCGCGGCGTTCGCGGTAATCCCGTTCGTGTGGCTCGTCTCGCACGTGTTCCGGGTCCGCGTCCGCAACGCCTACCGCGAGATCCGGACGCGGCTGGCGCGCATCAACGCCTTCCTCCAGGAGCGGCTGGCGGGCGTGCGGGTCGTGCAGCTCTTCGGCCGGGAGCGGTGGGAGGCGGCCCGCTTCGATCGGCTCAACCGCGAGCACCTGCACTCGCATCTGAAGTCGATCACCGTCTACGCCCTCTACTTCCCGGCGATCGAGGTGCTCACCTCGGTCGCCCTGGCGAGTCTGCTGGTCGCGGGCGCGTCACGCGTTTCCGCGGGTACGCTCACGGTGGGGACGGTGGCGGCGTTCCTGCAGCTCGTGCGCCGCTTCTTTCAGCCGCTCCAAGACCTGTCCGACAAGTTCAACACGCTGCAGCAGGCGATGGCGTCGTCGGAGCGAATCTTCAAGCTGCTGGACACGGAGGCGGCGGGCAGGGCCGAGGGCCGAGGGACTGCGGCACTCGTCGGTCGTCCGTCGCCCCCGGTCTCCGCCCGCGGTGTCACGGTCGAATTTCAGGACGTCTGGTTCAGCTACGGCGGCTCGCCGCTCGCTGACGGTGCGCCGCCCGTCGCCGACGGCTCGGCATCGGCCGCGAATGATGGCGCGTCGCTCGCCGGGGCCAACGGCGGGGGCGACGCGGCCGGGGACGGCGCGGCCGCTGGCCAGCCGCAGTGGGTGCTCAAAGGGGTGAGCTTCCAGGCCCGGCCCGGTCAGACGGTGGCGCTCGTCGGCCACACGGGCGCCGGCAAGACGACGGTCATCACTCTGCTTCTCCGCTTCTACGACCCGCAGCGCGGGCGCATCTTGCTCGACGGGGAGGACATCCGAGAGCTGCCGCTCGCCGAGTTGCGCTCGCGCATTGGGTACGTCCAGCAGGACATCTTCCTCTTCGCCGGCGACGTCGCGTCAAACATCCGGCTCTCCGCGTCCCTCGACGACGGGGCGGTCGCGGCGGCGGCGGCGCGGGTCGGAGCGGACCGCGTCATTCGCCGCCTGCCGCGCGGGTACGCCCACGAGCTCGGGGAGCGGGGCGCGTCGATCAGTGTCGGTGAGCGGCAGCTCCTCTCCTTCGCGCGCGCCATCGCTGCCGATCCCGACCTGCTGCTCCTCGACGAGGCCACCAGTGCGGTGGACAGCGAGATCGAGGCGGAGATCCAGGCGGCGCTCGCGGTGCTGATGCAGGGGCGGACGACGATCGCCGTCGCGCACCGCCTCAGCACGATCGTCGGGGCCGACGAGATCCTCGTGATGCACCACGGGGAGATCGTCGAGCGCGGCACGCACCGCGACCTGCTCGCGCACGGCGCCCTGTACGAGCGGCTATACCGGCTCCAGACGGGTGATTACGCCCCGGCCGGGCATGCGGGTGTCCCGCTTGCCAGCCCCGGAGGCGGGGCATAGTTTCGTGGGCACGACGCCTCCCGCGGCGAGCGTGGCCGGAAGCGGGGCGCGGCGTCGGCGCTCTGCGGAGCGGCGGCCCTTCCAATCCTTCAGGTCCTCCAGGCGCTAGTGCAGCTCGTCCACGCCGCGAACACCCACGTCGGAATGATCCGCGCGGGCAACGAAGACAGCTTCCACGCTGACGCCACGCCACACCGTGGGCTGTTCATCGTGGCCGACGGCATGGGCGGGCACGCGGCGGGCGAAGTGGCGAGCGAGATGGCGGTCCAGATCGTGTCCCGCGAGCTCGCGGCGGTCCGCGATCTCACCGATCCCGGCGTGATCCCGCGCGTCGCCAGCGCGCTCAAGAACGCCAACCAGGCGATCTTCCGGCGCACGCTCTCCGAGGTGGACAAGCAGGGCATGGGCACCACCGCGTCGGTGCTCCTCCTCGCCGGCACACGCTATCTGATCGGCCAGGTGGGCGACTCGCGGGTCTACCTGCTGCGCGACGGCACGCTCCGCCAGCTCACGAAGGATCACTCGTACGTGCAGGAGCAGGTCGACGCCGGCTACCTGACGCCCGAGCAGGCGCGCTACCACCCCTACAGCAACGTCATCACGCGCTGCGTCGGCGCGAGCGACAGCGTCGAGCCGGACGTCTACGTCGGCGAGGTGAAGGTAGGCGACGTGTTCCTGGTCGCGAGCGACGGCCTCACCGGGATGGTCGATGACCGCCGCCTTCAGCAGATCCTACTCTCCCGCGCCGCGCCGGGCCGCATCGTCGATGCCCTGATCTCGGAGGCCAACGGCCGCGGGGGGCTCGACAACATCACCGCCATCGTCGTTCAGGTCACGTCGCTCGACGACAACGGCCGCGCCGACGGTCCGACGCTCGAGCTTCCCCCATTCGACCCGCCGGGGCGTGACCGCTGAGGCCGACGGCGAGTCCGTCGGCTCGTTGGCAACGCTCTACCTCGGCAACATTCTCTACGCGATCGAGCTGGCCGCCCTCACCCTCGACGAGCAGGGCAAGGCCGAGGAGGCCGCCTTCTACCGCGGCATCGGCCGCAAACTCGCCGAGGCCCACGGCCGTCGAGCAGCCAACGGGAAGAGCGAAGCCGGCCGCGGATGAACGCGGCCCCGCGTCCGTCCGCGGCCCGTTCATCGGCGGCGGAGCAACGGCTCGCCGGCGCCGAGCATCGCTGTAACTTCCGCGGCGGAGTGGTGAAGGAGGTCCAGGATGCGGGCGCGGGGGACGGCGATCGGGCGGGCGACGAAGACGCGGAGCCAGCGCGCCGAGCGGTAGAGCTGTTGCGAGAGGGCAGGGAGGTTGATCGCCCCGGCGAGTCCCTCGTCGGTGAGTCGCTCGACGACCCCTCCTCGTCGGACGACCGCGATGTCGAGGCCGAGCATCTGCGTCTTGGCCGGGTAGTCGAGGAACAGCTCGCCGGGCTCGAGTCCGAGTTCGCGGGCCACCTGATTCTCGGCGGCCACCGCGAGTGACCGGTCGCCCGCGAGCCATTCCGCGGCTTGGTCGTCGAATTCAGCCGCCGGGCATTCGAGGGCCCGCTTGTAGAGCCGGCGGTGACGCAGCCGGTCGAGCAACGGCGACGGGGCAGCCGCGTCGAGCCGGTGTAATAGCCCCTCGTCGGTGTAGGCGGCGAGCGTCCGGGCGTCCAACGCGCCGACGGCGAGCGCCTCGTCCACGAGCCGCTTGTACATCGCGGTGGCGCTTCGGACCGCGTGGTGCCAGTAAACGTTGCGATACATCTGGTACTTCGCGAAGAGCAGCGACTCGAGCGCGGACAGTCCCTTCTCGAAGACGCCGACGGCGGGCCGCCCGGCGGCGGGATCAGTGACGACGACGAGCGAGTTGATGAGCCGGTCGACGTCGATCTCGCCGTAGGGCACGCCGCACATGAACGCGTCGCGCTTGAGATACTCGATCTTGTCCAGGTCCAGCGACCCGGAGATCAGCCCCTGCAGCGGGCTGGCGCTCGCCCCGCGGATCAGCGCGAGAACGCGGTCGGCCGCGCCCGGCCCTAACGCGGCGGCGAGGGCGTCCGCGACGGGTCCCGCCGTAATGAGTGGGCGCGCGACCTCCTCGTGATGCAGGGCGCCGATCTCCTCGAGGGCGTGCGAGAACGGGTAGTGCCCCACGTCATGCAGCAGGGCGGCCGCCCGCACCACCGCGCACTCGTCGGCGGGCAGGCCGCGCAGCTCGCCTCGCTCCTCGAGCAGCGCCAGCGCGCCGCGGGCGAGGTGGTGGGTGCCGAGGGCGTGCTCGAAGCGCGAGTGCGTCGCCCCCGGATACACCAGGTATGCGAGCCCGAGCTGGCGCACGTAGCGCAGTCGCTGGAACACGGGCGTGTCGACGAGCTCCAGGGTGAGCGCGTCGAGCCGGATGTTGTTCCAGAGCGGGTCGCGAACGATCTCGATCGGCATGCGTGGAGTGAGGAGTGAAGGGTGGGGAGTGGCGAGTCCGGCAGGCTCGCCACTCCCCACTCGCCACTCCCCACTAGCCTCTCGGTCCGGCCGCCTTGACCTCGGGCGCCACGTTGGCGCCGAACTTGTCGAAGTTCTTGCGGAACATCTCCGCGAGCTTCGCCGCCTGCGCGTCGTAGGCCACGGCGTCCTTCCAGGTCTGGCGCGGGTTCATGACCGACGCGGGGACGCCCGGGACCTCGCGCGGGATCCGCAAGCCGAACACCGGGTCCACGAACGTCTCGGCTTGGTCGAGCTGCCCGGCGAGCGCCGCGCGCACCATCGCCCGAGTGTGTGAGAGCTTGATCCGCCTCCCGACGCCGAAGGCCCCGCCGCTCCAGCCGGTGTTCACGAGCCACACGCGCGAGCCGTGCTCCTTCAGCAGGCGGCCGAGCATCTCGGCGTACTTCGTGGGGTGCCAGACGAGGAACACCGCGCCGAAGCACGCGCTGAACGTCGCCTGGGGCTCGGTGACGCCGCGCTCCGTGCCCGCCACCTTGGCGGTGTAGCCGGAGAGGAAGTAGTACATCGCCTGCTCGGGCGTGAGCCGGGCGATCGGCGGCAGCACGCCGAACGCGTCGGCCGTGAGGAATACCACGTTCTTGGGGTGGCCGGCGCGCCCGCTCGGCACGTGGTTCGGGATGTAGTGGATGGGGTACGAGGCGCGGGTGTTCTCGGTGACCGACTGGTCCTCGAACTTGACCCGCTTGAGCGGATCGAGCACCACGTTCTCGAGCACCGTGCCGAACATCTGCGTCGTGCGGTAGATGTCCGGCTCGCCCTCGGCCGACAGGTTGATCACCTTGGCGTAGCAGCCGCCCTCGAAATTGAACACGCCGTCGGCCGCCCACCCGTGCTCGTCGTCGCCGATCAGCGCCCGCTCGGGGTCGGCGGAGAGCGTGGTCTTGCCGGTGCCCGAGAGCCCGAAGAACAGGGCCGTGTCCCCCTGCTTGCCGACGTTCGCCGAGCAGTGCATCGAGAGCACGCCCTGCTCCGGCAGCAGGTAGTTCATGATCGTGAACATCGACTTCTTCAGCTCACCCGCGTAGCGCGTGCCGCCGATGAGGATCGTGCGGCGGGCGATGCTCACGATGATGAACGTGCCGGTGCGCGTGCCGTGCTTCGCCGGGTCCGCCTCGAAGTCGGGCGCGTGGAGGACGCTGAAGTTCGCCTCGAACGTCGGCAACTCGGCGAAGTCCGGGCGGATGAACATGTTCCGCACGAACAGCGCGTGCCAGGCGTTCGGGGTCACGTAGCGGACGCTGAGCCGGTGCGCGGGGTGCGCGCCGCAGTACAGGTCTTCGACGAACAGCTCGGAGAGTCCGTTCAGGTAGCCCTGCACGTCGGCGAGTAGCCGCTCGAAGTGCTCCTCGGCGATCGGCTGGTTCACCCTCCCCCAGTCGACGTCGCGCTCGGACGAGGGGTCCCGGACGACGAACTTGTCGTTGGGGGAGCGGCCGGTGTGCGGAGTGGTGACGGCGACGAACGGCCCCATGTCCGCCAGCTCACCCTCGCCGCGGCGCACTGCCGCCTGGACCAGCTCCGGGGCGACCAGATTCCAGTGCAGCGCGCCGGTGGGGGCCAGGCCCTGGGGCTCGAGCCCCTGCATGCTCTCGCGGGGGAGCTTCGCGCTCTCTGGCGTCGTCCGTGTCGCCATCTCGGGGCTCTCCTCTAGAGAATGGGGGCGGAGCGACGGCGCTGCGCTTCGACCGCGCGCGGCGGATCCACCACGGTTGTCCGCTCTTGCGCGTCGATCACCGCGACCGCGGCCATGTTCACGATCTCTTGCACGTCCGCCCCGCGCTCCAAGACGTGCACCGGGCGCCGCATGCCGACGAGAATCGGACCGATCGCCGTCGCCCCGCCGAGGTGGTTCAGCAGCTTGTACGCGATGTTGCCGGCGCTGAGGTTCGGAAAGATGAGCACGTTGGCCGGCTCTTTCAATGCGCTGAACGGGTAGCCTTCGCGCAGCGTCCCCTCGTCCAGCGCCGTGTCGGCCTGCATCTCCCCGTCGACCACGAGCGACGGGTCGCGCAGGCGGAGGAGCTCCACGGCCCGCGCCACCTTCGTGGTCTCGGCGTGCCGGACGCTCCCGAAGTTGGAGAAGGAGAGCATCGCCACGCGCGGTACCTCGCCGAACGTACGGACGATCCGGCTGGCCGCGTAGCCGATCTGCGCGAGCTGCTCGGCCGTCGGGTCGATGTTCACCGTCGTGTCGGCGCAGAAGACGAGGTGCTTCTCGAAGACGAGCATGTACATCCCGCTCACGATGCCGGCCTTCGAGTGGGCGCCGACCACCTGCAATGCGGGCCGAATCGTCTCCGGGTAGTGGGCGCTCACGCCAGACACGAGTGCGTCCGAGTCGCCACACGCCACCATGCACGAGCCGAAGTAGTTCGCGTTATAGAGCAGTTGATGCGCCTCGGCGAGGCTCAGCCCCTTCCGCTGTCGCCGCGTCCAGAGGTACTGCGCGTACTTCTCCCGGTCGGGGGAGGTGGCGGGGTCGACGACGCGGATCTCGTCGAGCGACACGCCGATGGTCGCCGCGGCCGCCTGAATCGCGTCCCGGTTCCCGAGCAGGGTGGGGTACGCGATCCCCTCGTCGACGAGGATCTGGGCGGCGCGGATGATCTTGGGCTCGTCGCCCTCGGGAAGGACGACGCGCTTGGGGTCGCGCTGCGCCCGGTTGACGATGCCGCGCATGATCCCGCGCGCCCGACCCAGGCGCGCCTCGAGCGTCTCGCGGTACTCATCGAGGTCGATGAACGTCTTGGCGACGCCACTGGCGACCGCCGCCCACGCCACCGCCGGCGCGACCCAGAGCAGCACCCGCGGGTCGAACGGGAAGGGGATGAGGTAGTCTCGCCCGAACTTCACGTTGCGCAGCCCGTAGAGCTGGGCGAGTGAGTCGGGCACCTCCTGCTTGGCGAGCGACGCCAGCGCGCGCGTCGCCGCCATCTTCATCTCCTCGTTCACCTCCGTGGCACGGGCGTCGAGCGCGCCGCGGAAGATGAAGGGGAAGCCGAGGACGTTGTTGACCTGGTTGGGGTAGTCGCTGCGCCCGGTGGCGATGATCGCGTCGCCCCGCACGGCCCGCACCTCCTCGGGCAGGATCTCGGGCACCGGATTGGCGAGCGCGAAGATGACGGGGTCCGGGGCCATCCGGGCTACCATCTCTCCGGTCACCGCCCCGGCGACCGACAGGCCGACGAAGACGTCCGCGCCGTCGAGCGCCTCGGCGATCGTGCGTCGCGACGTCTGCGCGGCGAAGCGCGCCTTGTAGGGGTCCATGTCTGCGCCGCGTCCCGAGTAAATCACGCCGGCTCGGTCGCACATCGTGATCTGCTCGCGCGGCACCCCGAGGCGCACGTAGTGCTCGGCGGTGGAGATCGCCGCCGCGCCGGCGCCCGAGAACACGACCCGGATCTCGCCAATCCGCTTGTCGACGATCTCCAGGGCGTTGAGGAGCGCCGCGCCCGAGATGATGGCCGTCCCGTGCTGGTCGTCGTGGAACACCGGGATGCGCATCGTGCGGCGCAGGGTTTCCTCGATGTAGAAGCAGTCTGGGGCGCGAATGTCCTCGAGGTTGATCCCGCCGACGGTGGGCTCGAGGAGCTGGCAGAAGCGCACGACGTCATCCGGGTCCTCGGACCCTATCTCGAGGTCGAAGCAGTCCAGGTCGGCGAACTGCTTGAACAGGTTCCCCTTGCCCTCCATGACCGGCTTGCCGGCGAGCGCCCCGATATTGCCGAGGCCGAGAACCGCGGTCCCGTTGGTGACGACGGCGACGAGGTTACCCTTGGCCGTGTACTTGTAGGCGTCGTCGGGGTTCTGCTTGATCTCCAGGCACGGCTCGGCGACGCCGGGCGAGTACGCCAGGGCCAGGTCACGCTGGTTGGTGAGCGGCTTGGTGGGGACGACCGCGATCTTGCCCGGGCGGCCGCGCGTGTGATACTCGAGGGCGTCTTCGCGTTTCATATGGATCAATACTAGCGGGGCAGCGGAGGAACCGGAGCGCGCCCCGGGCGGCCAGCCCCGCGCCCCCTTACAATCTGATGTCCGGTGGCCGGTGCAGCACGTAGCGGAGGGTGGCCGCGTCGCGGGCGCTCGGCCGGCGCGCGACCGGGGCCGGGGCCATCAGGTCTGCCGGGTCGTCGCTGTGGGCGCCGATGCCGAGGGCGTGACCCAGCTCGTGGGCCGCGAGCACGGCCAGCCCCTCCTGGCGCGTGAGCCCCTCGCTCTCCAGCACGGCCTCGGCGATGCTGAAGTAGTCGACGTAGATGTCGACCTTCACCCGGCCCCCGCCGCCGTCGAGGAGCGGCAGCACGGGGGCTTCGGGCGCCTCGTTGCAGAAGACGGTCTTGCCCCCCCCGCCCCCCGGGGGCTCGCAGTCCATGACGTCGACGAGGCGCGGCGCCTGCCGGTGATGAACGATGACGTCGGCCGCTCGCGGGTCGTCGACGAGCCGGAGCTCGAACTCCCGGTAGAACACGACCTGCTCCCATGCGGCCGCCCCGGCCGCCACCGCCGCCCGCATGTCCGAGCCCGCCGGGGCGGCCGTCGGGTCCGCGTAGATTGCGACCGTCCGCCCCAACGGCCACCGGTAGACGAGGCCGCCGGTGAGCTGTGTGGGATCGTACGCGGGCGGCTGCTCGTCGGCAGTGGGGCTGTCGCACGCCGCGAGCGCGGCGGCCGCGGCGAGCGCCGCCAGCGAGCGGGTGAGGGCGCCGGCGCGGTGTACCGTTCGCGATTGCCGCGCGCGATCACCGACCATAGCGCACCCCGATCACGAGCCGCTTCACCGTACCCGGCTCCCGGATGGGATCCGCGAGCGTCGTGGCCCCATAGCGGTAGGCTTGAAGCGCGACCGAGGCGCCGAGGGGGCGGGAGCGGGAGAACGTGTACGTCGCCCCCAGCTCGGCCGCCGGCCGGAACGGCGAGCTGTTGTTGAAGCGGAACGGCGCCACGTCGCTCGGCCCGCGGACCCACGCCAACCCGAGGCCGCCGCGCAGCGCCAAGCGCGGCACGAGCGTGCGCTCAATGGCCGCGGTGGCGTCGGTGTGCCAGGCGCTGCCACCGTCCCAGCTCCGGCCGTCGCCCCTCACGTCGATCCCGGTCCGCGAGGTGCGCAGCGTGACCGCGAGCGTGGTACGCGGCCCGACCACACTTGCCACCTCGACCCCGATCACCGGGGCGGCGGCGGGGCGTACCGTGGTGCCGTTGTCGTCCCGAACATACGCGGTGCTCAGCGCGCCACCCGCGAACAGTCGGAGAGTTGGCCGCCCGAGGCGCGGGCGCTCAGGGGATGGGGTCGTACCTCCCCGCACGGTATCGCGCTCGCCCGCGCGGGGCCGCCGGTGCGCGCGGATTCGCTCCGCGTCGCGCCGGAGCTGCGCCGAGTCGGCCGCCGACACGCTGTCGGTGGCCACGGAGTCGGGTCGCTGAGCGGCCGCGGAGCGAGCGCCGGCCGTGGACGCGAGCGCGAGGGCGAGGAGTCCGGACGCGGCGATGGCCGCGTACCGTCCGTACCGGCTCACCGCTGCTGCGCCAACCTGACGAGCCATGCGACGAGCGCGAGGAGTCCCGACACGGCGATGATCGCCGGCCCGGACGGCAGGTCAAAGGGAACGGACAGCGAGAAGCCGATCAGCGCCGCGACGAGGGCGGATCCGATCGACCAGAAGAACGTGCCGGCCATGCTCCGCGACACCAGCAACCCCGTGACTGCCGGAATGACGAGGAAGTTGAAGACGAGGAGCACCCCGGCGAATTGCATCGAGAACGCGATGACGAGTCCGATCGTCAGGTACAGAAAGAGGTTCCAGGCGCGCACGCTGTAGCCCAGGGTGCGCGCCGTCTCCCGGTCGAACGAGACGAAGAGAAACTCCTTGTAGAACGCGAGGTGGACCAGCAGCACCGGCAGGCTGACGGCGAGCAGCACGAGCGTGTCGGTGCGCGTGATCCCGAGGATGTTCCCCTGCAGAAAGATGTCGTGCGCCTCGCCGGTGGCGGCCTTGGCGATCAGGAGGATGCCGGCGGCCGCCGCGACTGCGTAAGTGACGCCGATGATCGCGTCCTGCGGGACGCGCCCCCTCGCGCCCCCGGCGCCGAAGAACAGGGCCCCGGCGAGCGTCATCACGAGCGACAGGACGAGCGGATGCGTAGCGACGCCGAGCGCGGCGCCGACGCCGGCGAGCCACAGGGCGAGCGCGATCCCGGCCGAGGAGAGCTGCGCGAGCGCCGCCCCGACGAAGACGATCCGCCGGAGCACGACGTACACGCCGACGGCCGAGCAGGCGAAGGCGATCACCAGGGCCCCGTAGAGGGCATCCTTGAACAGCAGGACGGCGTCAAACACGACTGGGAACGCGGGAGGGCTCTCGCCGGGCGACGACAATGCGGTGCCCGTTGAACGACTCGACGTCGACGGGGATGCCGTACATCTGACTGAGCGTGTGCTCGGTCATGATCTCGTCCACGGGGCCCAGGCGGAAGCCGCCGTTGACGACGAGGGCGATTCGCTCGACGTAGTTCGCCACTTCGTTGAGCGCGTGGCTCACCATCAGGACGGTGAGGCCGTCGCGCTCGTGCAGCTCCCGCACTAGTCCGAGGATCTGGGTCGTCGACACGAGGTCCATCCCGTTCGTGGGCTCGTCGAGCACGAGCACGTTCGGCTCGCCCACGAGCGCGCGCGCGATGAGGGTGCGCTGCTTCTGGCCGCCGGAGAGGTCGGTGAGGTGGCGGTCCGCGAGCTCGGGAATGCCCACGTGCTCGAGCGCGGCGGCCGCGCGGCGGCGGTCGTCGGCCGAAGGGCGACGGGCCAGCCCGATCCGGTCGTAGCGCCCCATCATGACGACGTCGACCACCTTGAGCGGGAAGTTGTAGTCCACTTGATCGCGTTGCGGCACGTAGCCGAAGCGCAGGTGGAGCGCGCGCGAGACCGTGCCGTGCAGCGGGGCCAGCGTGCCGAGCAACGCGCGGAGAATGGTCGTCTTGCCCGCGCCGTTCGGCCCCACCATCCCGAGGAAGTCGCCCTCGGGGATGTCGAACGAGAGATGCGAGAGGATGACGTCGTGCCCGTAGCCGAGCGTCACGTCGTCGAAGGTGACGAGGCTGCTCATTGCAGCGCGTTCGCGAGCTGCTGGATGTCGTACGTCATCAGCGACGTGTAGTCGTTCAACCCCTTCATGCCGCCGACGGACGGCGGGAGCACCAGCACTCTGGCGCCGGTGCGGCTGGCGACGAGGTTCGCCGTCTTTCGGTCGTAGAAGGGCTCCATGACGATGACCTTCGCGCCGGTGCGGCGCATGGTCGCGATCAGTCTCGCCAAGTGCGAGGGGGAGGGCGGCACGCCGGGCTTGGGCTCCATGAAGCCGACGATGTTCATCCCGGTGTACTCGGCGAAGTAGCGCCAGCTCGTGTGCCAGGCGACGACCGGCTTTCCCTTGATGCGCGCCAGTGCCGGCGCCCACGATCGCTCGGCGGCGTCGAGCTTTGCCTCGAACGCCTTCGCGTTGGCCGCGTACGTCGCCGCGCCGGCGGGGTCGAGCTGGGTGAACTTCTGTTGGAATAGCCGGGCGATGCGCTTCCCGTTCTGCGGGTCGAGCCAGTAGTGCGGGTTCCCGAGTGGGTGCACGTCACCCTGGCTGCGGTCCACGTTTCCCTGGGGGATGTCGAGCAGCGGGACGGCCCTCGACACGTCCAGATAGCCCGTGCCGCCTTGCCGGATGCGCGGATTGCGCGCCCCGTCGAGGAGGAGGGGCATCCACCCGATCTCCAGGTCGAGGCCGACGAACGCCCAGACGTCGGCGTTGCGAAGCTGGAGCACGAAGCTCGGTTTCGCCTCGATGAAGTGCGGGTCCTGGTAGCCTTCGCCGATGTGCGTGGCCGTAATGCGGTTGCCACCCACGGAGCGGGCGATGTCGTAGAGATCGGTGGTGCTCGTCACGACCTTGAGGACCTTGAGGGCCGCGGTCGGCGATTCCGTCGCCAGCGCGCGCCCGCCCGCGAACGGCGAGAGCAGGCTCGCCGCGGCTGCAAGGAGGACAAGCAGGAAGTTGCGTCGGTGCATTGCTGCGAGACTCCTCGGCGCCCGGCAGCGGGCGCGCGCGTCTGAGTTCTGACTTCTGAGTAACGAATGGGTCGGGCTCTCGTCGGGCGCGATCAGAACGGGTGAGGCCTGTGCGGCCCCAGCGCGAACGCCGCTTGCAGGAGGATGCGGTCCGTGTCCTGGGCGTCCCCGTCCGCGAACAGGTGCTCGTAGCCGATCATCAGCTTCGAGAACTCGCTCGGGAAGAACTCCAAGTACCCCGAGCCGGCCTGAAGCGTTTCGCCGCCGGCTCCGGGATCCTGCAACCAGTCGTAGCGGCTGCCCAGAAAGAGGCGCCGGGTGAGCTGGTAACGGCCGAAGACGTAGGCGCCACTGAAGTCGCGGTCCGGTCCCTCGTAGGGAGCGAGCGCGCTGCCGCCGAAGGGGTCGCCGACCAACTGGCCGGACATCCGCTGGTTGATCTGCCGCATGACCTCGGCCTGCAGGATGAACGACTTGTAGAGGCCCTGCTGCAGGGGGCGCCATCGGTACGTGAAGTCGGCCCCGACCACGGTCTGCCGTGCGTTCACGCCGGAGATGCTGGTGGGAAATGGGGGAAACGGGTTCCCGATCGGCTGTTCGCGGCGTCCAGTCACCGCCGTAGCAGCCACCTCGACGTTTGCGCTCTGGCTGAGGTCCCAATAGTTGCGGAAGCGCGCCGAGTACCCCAGGCCGCTGAGCTTCTTGTTCGCCGGCTCCGACACCGTCAGCCCCTCCTCCGGTTCCCCGAAGCGGTCGACCGCCGTGAGCTGCAGCTCCTGGTAGAAGGCGAACGGCGCGAAGATCTTGCTCGCCCAGATGCCCGTGCCCTTCAGCCCCTCCTCGCCCAGGAAGCGTTGAATGACGTACGGGTACTCGATGGTGTGGAGGTCGTGCCGGTGCGTGGTGTTCTGCTTGCCGGTGGGCATCAGGAACCGCCCGAGTCGAACCTCCAGTCCCCACGGCAGTGCCGTCGCCGTGAGGTACGCCTGCTCGATCGAGATGCTCTCGAGGTCCGAGATGCCGAGGAAGACGTCGCCGCGAAAGAAGGGGTCCACCGCGGCCTGGAGCGCGAGCTCCACTTCGCGCACGCCGAAGCGGCTGCCGTCCTCCTGGGTGCTCTCGCGCGGCGACAGGTCGCCGACCAGGTCTCCGACCGCGCTGACGTCCGGGAGCAGTCTCGGGTTCGTGGGTCCGGTCGCGCCGGTCGTAGGCGTCCTACCGGAATCGGCCGCGGCACCCTGCTGGAGCTGTTGTGCGAAGAATGCCGAATCCGCCGCGGCGGCGCTGTCGGCCTTCGCCTTCGCGACAGAGTCCGCCCGGGCGGAGTCGGGCCTGGGCACCGTGTCGCGCTGCTGTGCGGACGCGCCGCTCGCGGCGCAGAGCGCGAGAGCAAGCGTCCAGAGGGTAATGCGCATGGCTTCCCTTGTGTGAGTGGTCGAGCGATGCCGAAACGGCCAGCTCAAGCCACCAAGGGAGGGGCGCGGGAGGTCTGGAGGGAGAGCGAGCGAGCGCGGGCCTGACGTGGCGCTCCGGGCGTCACGGGCCGTGCCTGCCGGAGCGCGGCTGGCACGGGCGTCCCGGGTCGCTCGACGCGACTGAACAGGTGCGTCGCGGTGCACGCGGCGCAGTCCGCCTCGCTGTGGCCCGCGTGGTACTGCGCGCCGTACTCCTCGACATGGACCGTCGGGTCGAGGCCCGCGCCGGCTTCCTCCAATGGCGCGATCGCGAGTGCGAGCCGCGCGACGGCGGCGAGCAGGGCCGCGATGCGCAGCCAAGGCCTGATCCTGCGGTTCAACGGGAGGCGCACTCGATACATACCCGGCGGAGGTTAGTCGCGTTCCGCCGTCCCGGCAACGTTCGCCGGTCGTGGGCCCTGCCCGGGAGGCCGTCCGATGCACGGGCGTCGTCGCCCCGTGCCCAAAGTCGGGCGCCGCTTAGCTCTCGCCGGCGCGTGCCACCACGATTGGCGGTTCGCCCGGCTCGGTCGTGGCGTACGAGCGAAGCCGCTCGAGCATGCGGCGGTCGGTCGCCTCGGCGTCGTCGAGCTTCGGCGTCTCGATCACCTTGGGCACGGCCGCCAATCGGTCGTCGGTCATGATGCGGCGGAACGCGCCTTCGCCGATCGCCCCTTCGGCGATCAGCTCGTGTCGGTCTTTCCGGGAGCCGAGCGGCGCCTTCGAATCGTTCAGGTGCATCATTCGCAGCCGCTCGAGCCCGACCACGTCGGCGAAGCGGGCAAACACTCCATCATAGTCCGCGGCCAGGTCGTAGCCGGCGGCGAAGACGTGCGCGGTGTCGAGGCACACCCCGATCCGCGAGCGGAGCGGCTCGGGCACGCCCTCGATGAGCGCGGCCATCTCCTCGAAGGTCGCCCCGAGCACCGTGCCTTGGCCGGCAGTCGTCTCCAGGAGGAGCATGGTGCCGCCCGGCGCCTGTTCGAGCGCGGCCGCGATCGCCTCGCAGTTGCGCGCGAGCCCGCTCGCCCGGTCGTCCATGTAGTTCCCCGGGTGTGACACCACGTAGTCGAGCTTGAGCGCGTTGCTGCGCCGCAGTTCCCCCACGAACGACTCGATAGACTTCGCCCGCAACGCGGGGTCCGGCGACGCGAGGTTGATCAGGTAGCTGTCGTGCGCGGACGTGGCTCGCACCTCCGAGTCCGCGAGGGCACCCGCGAACGCGTGGCACTCGTCCGCTTCGCACTGCCGCTCCGCCCAGCGGTTCGCCTGCTTGGTGAAGAGCTGCATGGCCGTCGCGCGGATCGCCTTCGCACGCGGCGGCGCGGCCGCGGTGCCGCCGGCCGTGGAGACGTGGGCGCCGAGGAGCACGTCCACTCGCCTTACCGCTCCCCCCGGAGCCACTCCAGCGGGTCCACGGCGACGCCGCGCGAGCGGCGGATCTCGAAGTGGAGGTGCGGGTCGAGGTCCGGATCCGAGGCGCCCACGGTGCCCAGGATCTGGCCCTTCCGCACCTTGGTGCCGCGCTGTACGTCGGCGCGCGCGAGCGAGCCGTAGACCGAGTAGTCGCCGCCGCCGTGCTGAATGATCACGGTGAGCCCGTACGTCCCGATCGGCTCGGCCACCGCCACCGTGCCCGCCGAGATCGCGCGCACCGGGGTGCCGACGGGCGCGCCGATGCCAATGCCATTCCAGCGAGTCGTGGTCTTGTTCGGGTTCACGACGCGCCCGAACCGGTAGAGGACGTGGCCCTCCACGGGCCAGTCGAGCTTCCCGAGGTCGCTGGTGCGGAGCGTGCTCGCGGCGGGCGCGGCGGCGTTCGGCCGGGCCTCGGCTCGGCGGCGCGCATCCTCGAACGAGGCGATCACGGACGTGAGGCGTGCCTCGGCCTTCTCGATCTGCGCGAGCCGGTTCTGGGTCTGCTTGGCGCGCTTGCGGGCCTGGGCCAAACTCCGCCCGCGCTCGTTCTCGAGCAAGCGAAGGCGTTCCTCCTCGGTTGCCTTCTCGCTCCGGTTCATCTCCATCTCGCTCTGCAGTTGCACCAGGACGCGACGCTGTCCGCCGAGCTGGTTCCGGAGCTGCTCCACGCGCTTGACGAGCGCGCGGTCGTGCAGGGCGAGCAGGTGCAGGTACTTGTAGCGGGCCACCAGACCACCGAAGGACTCGGCCGAGAGGAGCACCTCCATCGAGTACAGCGGCCCGCGCTTGTAGATGGCCACGAGCCGGGCCCGGAGGGCGCGGCGCTTGGCCCTCAGCTCCTGTTCGGTGTGTCCCAGGTTCGCCGTCGCCTCCGACACTTCGTCGTTCAGGTAGGCGAGCTGTTGGTCGAGCGACCGGACAACGCGGGCGGTCGCGTCCGCCTGCCGGTCCAGGTTGGCCACTTCGGCGGAGAGGTCGTGCACGGTGCCCTGCAGCTCGTTCATCCGCTGCCGCAGCTCCTCGCGCTCCTGACGGATACGGTCGAGCTCCGCCCGCTGCGCCCGCACGCGCTCGGCGGCCGTCGACTGGGCGGCGAGTGGCGTGGAGACGACCGCGAGCGCGGCGAGCACCACGACCAGCAAACGTACCGGGAGTCGGGAGTCGGGAG
>Ga0307410_10000429_pt1 | contig 16754 bp, 13 predicted proteins | sample 322Ometagenome_3_FD_203707 | JGI IMG/M metagenome (GOLD analysis project Ga0307410, IMG submission 203707) | Maize rhizosphere microbial communities from greenhouse at UC Davis, California, United States - 322HYB-O-3 | ecosystem: Host-associated > Plants > Roots > Rhizosphere > Soil | place... | reverse complement strand
CCCGTTGGATTTCGCCTTCGCTTTGTACACCTTAGCAAAAGCGCTCTCGCCCGCGGCGTTGTTCAATTTCATATCCAGGGTTATCTCGTCCTTTGCCTTCATCTGGGAGGAAACTGTGGCTGCGGACACTATAGCGTGTGTCGCCACCTGGCCGACCACATTTCCTACCGCGCTCCCCGTATGCCCGATGCCGACACTCCCGACCGCAGAACCGAGTGCCGAGCCGAACATACTCCCGAAGCCGCCACCCCCGCCCTTTTTGTGCGAAACGGTCGTGTTAATGACGAAATCGCATTCCTTCTCCTGTGCCTCGCTCTGAAGGGCGGAGGCGAGGCGGGCTTCGAGTGGAATCACCTCGACGTTCGGCATCTTCAAATAGCTCGTTAATGTATTCTGAACCGCCGACGAGAGATCGGCGGCGGTGATACCTTCCCCGACCGCTCCCGTCTTAACCGCCGCGATACCGATCCGTATCGTCCCAGGTTTTTTCGCTCCAAGCGGCTCCGCAGACGAGGTTGAAGTATTTGCCGCATTGCTCACAACGCTGCTGCTGGTGGGAACACTATTCGGGAGCTTCATCGAGGAGGTCGAACTCGTAGAAGTGCCGGCGCCCGCCGATGTGGTGCCGGTAGAGGCATACATCTGCGAAGCGTCGGAGACTTCCTTATAGTCTTGAGGAATATCGAAAAGCGATGCCTCCAGAGTTGCCTTGGAAAGCTCGACCACCTCGTTGACGTAAGACATCGTCTCTTTTCCGTTACCGTCGAACATCGTCATCTTCTCGTAAACGGGGTAGCCGCGCTTTGCCGTGCCGTTCGCCTTCATGACGTATTTGTCCTGGCAAGTTGGCTTGCTCCTGGAGTTATAACCTGAGTACGAAGCCGAGTCACCGCAATCGAATTGAGTTTCGAAATCAATGTACCAGCCATCAGTTTCCATTTTGGTATTGGTCTTGTTGCACGCATCCGCGGACGACGCCATTTCCATCGTGATGATCAGGTGCCGGGCCGTGTAGCCGAACATTTGTTTACGTTCCCCAGTATCTTTGGTGGTTACAGTGGTTGTGACAGTGCCTCCCGCCTGAACGACTCCGTTCTTGTCGACCGTTGCGGCGGCTTTCGTAGTGGTGGTCTCGGTTGAGACCGTGAACGGATTCACCATGTAGGTTCTGGTATTAGGGTTGACCTGAACACCCCGGCGAAGGTCGCACTGGGTGATATTGATCATCGCGCCATTCATCATTTCCGTGCGTTGACGTTTTCCTTTGATATAAGTGGTGTTCTCGTACGATTGCCCGCTCATCGTCTGCTTCGACTTGATCTTTACGTCGGCGAAGGCCGAAGACGCGAAAGTGAGGGACATAATAATCGCTGCAAGATAGATCAGCTTTTTGGACATTTTAGTACTCCGTATTAATGAAAGAATTGTTGCGAAATATCGCTCTCAGCCTCTTACGCGAATAAAAGAGCGAACTTGTATCACTGGGCGGTAAATATCTGCCCTAGCAATTATTTGCGTGAAAAATCGACTTTGCCTATAATCCGATGGGTAAGCCGGTTCCCTATTTATGAGCGATAAAGCCCCCGATCAGATCACCCAAATGCTCATCGAACTGACTGACGGTAATAAAGAAGTCGTCAATCAGATCCTTCCCCGCATATACGATGAACTCAGAAAGCTGGCGAGCAGTTATTTGAGGAAAGAGCGGTCGAATCATACGCTTCAGCCGACGGCGCTGGTCCATGAAGCGTATATGAAGTTGATCGACCAGAACCGGGTTCAATGGCAGAATCGAGCGCATTTTTTCGGGATCGCGGCGCAGGTTATGAGGCGGATCCTGATGGATCATGCCCGAAAACATCAGGCCGAGAAGCGCGGGGGCGAATTTGAAAAGCTGCCTTTAGAGGAAGAGATACTCATCGTTTCGAAAGACAAATCTTCTGAACTCGTCGCGCTGGATGACGCTCTCGAAGAACTTTCGAAGATCGATCCCGATAAGGCCAAGATCGTCGAATTGCGCTATTTCGGAGGGCTCTCGATCGAAGAGACCGCGGAGGTTATGGGCGTAAGTGTCCCCACGATCAATCGCCACTGGAAAATGGCAAAGGCGTGGCTCTATTCGCAAGTCGCGAGGGACTAGGTTCGTTTAGCAATAACGATCGTGATGTCGTCGTTGGCCGGAGCAGTCTGTGTGAATGCGGAAAGCGCCGATTCGACTTTATCGCGAATCCCGGCGGCGGATGCCCCCAGATTCGTTTTTACGACCTGGATGAGACGATCCATTCCGAACTCCTCGCCTTCGATATTGTTTGCCTCGGAAACGCCGTCTGAGTAAACGACAAGAGCTTCGCCAGGATTCAGAGTGATTTCCCCGATCTCGAATTCGGCACCGGACATCAATCCCAGCGGTAGGCCGCCCGCGGACAATTGATCGATAGTGCCGTCGGCTTTCGCTACAAGCGGCGGATTATGACCCGCGTTTATATAGGTTAATCTACCAGTTTCTGGTTCAAGTTCGGCCGCGAAGAGGGTGACAAACCGGTTATTCGGAGTATTTTCAGCCAGATATTTATTTACGGAAGTTATCGCCTGGTTCAGTTCCGTCTTCGCCGAAACTTGAGCGTGTATGGCCGCGTGAACGCTGGACATCAGCAGCGCCGCCGCAGTCCCCTTACCGGAAACATCCCCGAGAGCGATCAACATCCTACCGTCATGGCGCGGTACAAAATCATAGTAATCCCCGCCGATCTCGTAACACGAAAAAGAGATACCCTGAAATTCGTATCCAGGAATTACGGGCGGTGCAGACGGCTGAAATCGCTGCTGGATCTCGGTCGCGAGTTCGAGTTCCCGCTCCATTCTTTCGCGTTCGAGCCGTTCTTCCATCAAAGACGCGTTTTCGACCCGGATCGACGCGACTGAGGCAAGAGTGGTCAGGATATTAAGATGTTCCTCTGTGAAAGTCGCCTCATAGGTTGGCGAATCTGCATAAATGAGGCCGAAGATCGTGCGTTCGTCTACACTTAAAGGAACCGAGAGAACGGAACGGATGCCCTGCAAAGCCATCGTCTGGCTGAAAAACTTCGGATCGTGCTGGGCGTCAGCGGTCAAAACAGACTTTCCATTCTTAAGGACCTCATCCATGACGGTCCGGCTGATACGCACTTCCCCGATCGATTCCTCCTTGCCCCGGATTCTCGCCACCTTGATCTGCATGCCGTCGGGTGTATCTTCATCGCGCAGCATGATGATGCATCGCTCGGCCGGCACTGATTCAAATACGAGCGATGCTACCTGGTTCAACGTCTCGTCGAGACCTCGTGCGGACAGCAGGGCTACTCCCACCTTGCTGATCAATTGGAGCAGGTCCGTGCGGCTGGAAAATTGACCGCTTAGAAATTCGGACGTAGAAGACTTTGGCCGACTGAATGCGATCGTCTTTGACGGATCGAGAGCCTCAGTGTGATCCGCGATCAGGGTTGAACCCGCTGAGACCTTCATCCGCTCGTCGTCGAAAACTATCCGCGTCTCGCCGATCTGGATTTCGCCGCCATTGGAGAGTGGAACGGGCATCTTTACGACGATGCCGTTGTAGCGGGTCCCATTAGCCGAACCTAGATCTTGAAGCCAAAAACCATCTCCCTCTTGTCGGATCTCGGCGTGAAGACGCGAGGCGAAGGCATCCGGAATACATACGTCACTTCGTGCGGACCGGCCGATGGTGGTCCGAAGTCGGCTTAGGGGAACGTGATCCGGGACACCGTTCGCATTATTAAGGATCAATTGGGGCATACGCTACGATCTATTACGAACTGATGTGCTGCCGAACACTACCTGGCTGCCGGCGAGATAGTCGTGAAGCGCCCGGCCTCGATTATTGAATGCGGAAAGAAGAAATCCCAAACCGAAACTAACCGCGGTTAAGAGATATCCAAGAGTTTGCCGCAACAAAAGCGAACTAACTGTTGGGTTTGCGCCGTCGGTCGTTACGATACGCAATCCTGCTATCATTTTGCCGAGACTTTGTCCTGTGGCCAGCGGGAGAAGAATAATATTGCTAAGACCGACGAGGAAAGCTATCAGCCACGATATATTGTTCAGTTCACCCGAAAGCAGTTTGGCTCCGTCAATCCCAAGATAACGTCCGAGCAGCAGGCCAAGAACCGGCCAGATTACAAAAAGCAAGTAGTCGAACGCGATAGCACCGCAACGTAGAAAAAACGGAGCCTTCATCGTGACCGGGTCAAAATCCGCGGTCACCATTTTTCGCTGAATCGGCTTCACCCGAAGATCTTGCGTCGTCGAACCCATAATTCTAGCCGACCACGAAATGCAGACGCGTATCCCCGATCTTAATGCGATCACCGCTGGCTAATTTATAAGGCTGGTGAGCCAGAAGCCGGAAAACCTTCGCCGCGGGCCCTTCCACCACCGTGCCGTTCGAAGACCCCAGGTCTTCAAGCATGAAGGCGGTCCCATCGCGCCAAATCTTCGCATGCCGGCGGGATATCTTCGTCTGCGGGTCATACTTTGAGAGATCCACCTCAGGGAAAATATTCGACATCGGATCGCGGCGGCCGATCAGATTGTCGTCCTTCTGCAAGGCGTATATAGGAGCAGAAAGCTCGGAAGTCCCCTCGATCACCAGCCGCGCGGTCGCTGACGCCTTGTGATAGATCTCAGAATGGACTCCTTGTTGGGCAATCGGTTGCTGAGCACCGCAAAACGCACAGAACAGGTCAGTGGCCACGATCCGCTGTCCGCAGAAGCCGCAGAAGACCGACTGATTTGCGAGACTCACCGAAACCGGGGCCTCGGTGACGCCGAAAGTAAGGTTTCCGGACCGAAGGTTTACAAGGTGATCTTCCAGTACAGCCTTAAGTTCCGCCGCCGAAGAAAATCTTTGCTCCGCGTTGTACTCCACCATCCGCATAAGGATGCGTTCAATCTGATCGGATAAACGCGAATTGATCTGTCGCGGGCGCGGATTTTTCTGAAAATCAAAAATCAGCAGCGGGTTACTTTGAGGATCCGCACCCGTCAGAAGGTGAAACATCGTAGAGCCAAGACTATAGATATCTGACCGGGGTTCCACGTTTCCGCTGAAGAGCTCTGGCGGCGCATATCCCATAGTGCCTACCGCCGTTACCCCTTTCTCTTCCTTCTGGGAGATGTTCCTAGCGATCCCAAAATCGATCAGCATCACACGGCTGGAGTTCCCGTCGAGCATGATGTTCGATGGCTTCAAATCGCGGTAAACGATCGTCGACGGCTGATTATGAAGATAATTAAGAACGTCCGTCAGTTGGATCGCCCATTCAGTTACTATCAGTTCCTCAATCTTTCCGTCAGGCGAAGATCGAAGTTTGGTTGCAAGATCGCCACCCGAGATGTATTTCATCACGAGATAAAAGCGACCTTCTTCGCCGTCGTAAAAGTAATCGTAGATGGTCGGGATCGAGGGATGATCGAGGGTGGAAAGGATCATTGATTCGCGTTTGAAATCGTTGACCGCCTTCTCTTGTTGGTCCTCCTCGATGTGCGCCTGGACCATTTCCTTGACGGCCCGAAGCACGCCGCCTAGATTATTATCGCTCGCAAGGTAAACAGCACCCATTCCGCCGCCGCCGATTTTGCGGACAATCTCGTACCGGTTGTTAAGGACCGTCCCTTCGGGCAACTGCTTCAACTTGGCAGAACGCCTGCCGTCGGTATCGCCCTTTCCGAAACCCGTGCTGGATGTTTTTGCCAAACCGGCCGATTCGGGCATTGGGTCAGGATCAGGCCCCTTTTCGGGTTGCGCCCTGGAAATGACCGGAGGCATCTGAAAGCTATGGCCCGGAATTATGGTATCTACGTTGTCGGGACTCGGTGCGGCGCCTTCCATAATCCTTACCGAGTCGAACATCGAAGGCGGGGTTGCAGGTTCTTCCAACTCTGCCAGAGGTTTCGAAATGCTCACAGGCTCGTCAACCGCGTCGGGCGACGGTTCAGCAACGGTTTCCGTTAAATTTTCAGCGATCGGTTCCGGCAACGCGGCGATTTCGAACGTAGGTTCATTTGGGCTTTCGCTTTCCAGGCGGGAAACGGCTTCAGGATCATCTATCCCAACTTCGATCGGCTCAAAAACCGGAACGTCGTTCTTTGCTGATTGTTCAGCGAATACCGACTCGTCAAAAACGGGCGACTCTTTCGTGGGTGTAGACTCGGAAGGTAACGAAACATTGGGATCAGTGGGCCTTGCGAATCCGCCGGACAAAATCAACGGTGTTGGGATGTCTTCAAGCGTCGGTGCAGTTCGACCGGCCGCCGACTGATTTTCTAACGGCGACTGCGAACCAGGCGGTGGATCAGCAGACGCAATGGCGTCTTCCTTCAGTTTCAAAGCCTCGCTAGGGGACATCATGATCGTGTTGTCAAGCGAATTATCAACAACGACAGGTTCCTCAGCCGGCGCCTCAGCGGCGCGCTCGATCTTGATCCCGCAATACGGGCAAAAGGCTTCGGTCTCCGAGATCTCGGAAGCACATTCTCGACAGGTAGTCATTTGCAATAGCTATTGAACAATCTGGTAACGAATCACTTGATCCGAAACCTAAGGAACGTTTTCCCGACAATTATCTCATCGCCGTCATTCAGGGACTGGGGCGAACCGGGGAGCAGACGGCGGCCGCGATTCACGAAGGTCCCGTTGGTTGAACCCAGGTCCTCGACCAAATGGGCGCCGTTCTTGAAAATTATTCTCGCGTGCCGGCGTGATACTTTCGCGTCGGCATCGAAGGCGTCAAGATCGACATCCGGAAAGATTCCGTTATCCGCGTCCCATCGGCCGATCTGCGATTCTTCATTGGAGAGCGGAAACTCTGAATTTTGGCCTCCCCCACGTTCTATGACCAGCATTGAATGGATCCCTGATGCCAAAGTCGGCTCGACCGCGGCGACCGCTTCCTCTTTTGAGCCGTTAGCCTCGGCGATCGGCGGAATACCGACAGAAGTTACCGAACTAGCGCGAAAACCCGGGCTGCTAGCGGGTCGAGCCGCGGGCTGGCGCGTCTCGTGTATCTCCGCATCGGCCGGAGCGAACTTATCGCCGCACTCCTCACAAAAGCGCGCAGTGTCGTTATTCTGCTTTCCGCAACTTGGGCAATGTTTCATCGGGATCTGGTACGCACCTGCATCAAACGAAAAACATTATAGTTATACAACAAACGGCCTTTATCTTGTAGTGCGATGGCGCTGAATCGTAATAAGGTTACAGAAAAAGTTCAACCACGATGGAAGAAAGTCATTCAGTATTCGGCGTCCGCGATTGCTTCAGATTTTTGAAACTATCTGAAATCCGAAGTCGTACAAACGGCTTGACGCGATGTTGACAGGCATTTTGCCCTAAAAGGTTTAGAATCTATTAATTCCAGATTGAGAGGTTGGCTAAAGATATGGCGCTGAGCCGTAAAAAGAAGATCATTATTGGAAGCTCCGTTGGTGCGCTTCTGCTCATTATCATTGTTGTGAGCATTTTCGCCACACGTAAGGACACCCCCGAAGTGGTGGTCGTGAAGCTGGAGGTAAAGCCTGAATTGAAGTCCACCGTGACCTCATCAGGTGAAGTTCGGCCGATCCAGTTTATGAACCTAACGAGCGAAGTTCAGGGCCGGATCGAGGAAATCACAAAAAAAGAAGGTGATGTCGTGCAGAAAGGAGAGGTACTGGTTCGGTTAGATCCGAACCAACTTGAATCCAGTACCGACGCTCAACTTGCAGCCTACCAATCTGCCCAAGATGATATCCGATCATCCCAGACCCAGGTTTCGGCTGCCCAGAACAATCTGGCCCAATCTCAGCAATCACTCAATCAGGCACAGGTCGCAATTGATTCGGCCCGGCAAGGGGTGATAACAGCCCAGACCGAGGTCGACCGGGCTCAGGTCGAGTTCAACGCCGCGAATCGAGAACTGAAACGAAATGAACAGTTGCTGGAAAGCGGCGTGATCTCACGACAGGAATTTGACTCCGCGAAAGATCGTGTTGAGACCGCTCGATCAGGACTTAACACCGCCAAGGCCCGACTTGAATCACAGCGCATCGCTGTTAAGGATACGCAGTCTCGTCTGGCGTCCCAGCAGGTCGCGGTCAAGGACGCCAAGCGTGCTGTCGATACGGCCGGTATCAACGTCAATTCAAGCCAGTCGCGTGCGAACCAGCAGGCAGCCGTACTAAGAGGGTCACAAAGCCAGCGTGATAAATCGGTTGTGGTCGCGCCGATCAATGGTGTGATCGCCGAGATCCCTTCCAAGGTCGGCACGTTCGCGGTAGCGGGCCTCTCAACAACTGCCCTTTTGACGATCGCGGACATGTCCGAGATCAACGTCGAGGTCAAGGTGGACGAAACCGAGATCGACAAGGTCGCGGTCGGCCAAAAAGCAAAGATCAAGGTTGACGCATTTGGCGAAAAAGAAATTGAAGGTGAGGTACTCCAGAAGACACCCCTAGCGGTCGGAAAATCGCAGACTTCGGGCGGTCTTTCCACGAACATCAACGTACAGGAAGCAAAGGAGTTCCGCGTTGTTATCAGACTGGTCAACCTTAGTCCGGAAATGCGGGGAGCCTTGCGTCCTGGTATGAGCGCGACCGCGGAAATCACGACCAAGACTGAAAACAATGTGATCGCGGTTCCACTTCAGGCTATCGTCGAGAAGAAGCCCGAGGGTTCGCCTTCTCCTGAAGTTGCCGCCGGGGGCCCAACACCGACGGACCGTCCCAAAGCTCAAAAGGGTGTATTTGTTATGGAAAATGGCCGAGCCAAGTTCATACCGGTCGAGACGGGAATTACGGGTGAATCCGATATTCAGATTCTTTCCGGTCTTTCAGAAGGCCAAGAAGTGATCACCGGACCGAGCAAGATTTTGAACACCTTGAAAGAGGATGCTCAGGTCAGGCGGCAGGAGAAGAAGGAAGGCACTCCGGCCTCATAACCTTTCGACTCTGGAGAGAAAGCATTTATGTTCGACACGAAGATCGACCCGATGTACAAGTTCATGGATGACGCGGCAGCGAGCAATATTCAAAAAGACTCGAATGGCCAAGCAGCGGTCGCCCAGAAGACGCTTATCTCGATGGAGAACATCTGGAAGACTTACCAGATGGGAGTGGAGCAGCTTCACGCGCTGAGAGACGTTTCTTTCCAGGTGGAAAAGGGGGAGTATCTGGCGATTATTGGCCCGTCGGGCTCGGGAAAGTCGACGTTGATGAATCTAATTGGTTGTCTGGATTCCCCGACGAAAGGCGATTATTGGATCAACGGGAACCTGGTTTCAGAAATGACGGACGACCAACTGGCCCGTATCCGAAACAAGGAGATTGGATTCGTCTTCCAGACGTTCAACCTCCTGGCCAGGGCGACCGCTCTGCATAATGTTGAGCTACCGCTGATCTACGCCGGATTACGTACTGGTGAACGACAGGAAAAGGCAAAAGCCGCGCTCGAGGCTGTTGAGCTTGGCGATCGCGTCGGACACAAGCCCAATGAGCTTTCCGGAGGACAGCGTCAACGTGTCGCGATCGCGAGGGCTCTGGTTAATCATCCCTCGATCTTGCTGGCCGATGAACCTACGGGTGCTCTTGACACTAAAACGAGTCACGAGATCATGGAGCTTTTCGAAAAGCTGCATGAAGAAGGCAACACGATCATCCTCGTCACGCACGAGCACGACATTGCGGAGCGGGCACACCGCGTTATAACCATTCGCGATGGGCGCATTGAAAGTGACGAGAAGACGAAATGATTGAGGGCCTTCCCTTTTACGTATCCGCTGTTTTCTTTATTACAACGCTGGCGACGATTTGGTTCCTGGTAGCTGCCGCCCGGCCCGCAGGAACCGATTCGTTACCTTATAAGATCCTTGTCTTTTCGCTTCCGCTCTGGCTGCTGTTAACTGGATTTCTCGCTTCTACAGAATTTTATCGAATTGACGCGCTCCCGCCGAGGGTGGTAGTTTTTGCCGTTTTGCCGGCAGTTTTATTCATAGTCGTCTATTTCATTTTTTTCCGACAAAGTTTCGTAAATAGACTTTCACTTGAGATGCTTACGTTGTTGAGTTTCCTGAGGCTACCGGTCGAATTGGTCCTCCACTGGCTCTACCAAGCGGGTCAGGTGCCGCAGATAATGACTTTTGAAGGATGGAATTTTGATATTCTTTCCGGAATTTCCGCACCGATAATTTATTGGCTTGCGTTCCGCGATGGCCGGCTGAATCGCCCGCTTTTGATCGGTTGGAACATAGCGGCCCTTTGCCTGCTTACTAATATTGTTACCATCGCGGTCCTTTCTTTCCGCGGCCCAATGCAGCGGCTTGCGTTCGATCAACCGAACGTCGGCGTCACTTATCTTCCCTTTATCTGGCTTCCGGCGATCGTGGTACCCGCAGTGCTTTTCGCCCACCTTGCGGCCCTATGGCGATTGCTTTTATCGCGTCACGTGAGAGAGCTTTAATAAAAACTAAAAAAGCCGCCGTGCGTATTGATACAGGGGCGAATAGTATATTTGCAGGGATGAACAATACTGAAGCTTTGAAACTCGCGATCGCCGCTATCATGGCGCATAAGCTGAGATCATTCTTGACTCTATTGGGCATGATCATCGGCGTTACTGCGTTCATGGTGGTGCTCTCCGTGCTCGTGGGGTTCAGTGCCTACATCGATGAAAAGATCGCCGGTGTCGGCTCCAATTCGTTCACCATTCGACGATTCAGCTTTGAAGATTTTAAGGATACGGACACCATCGCCGAGGCGCAGCGGCGGAACAAAGAACTCACGTTTGATGAGCTGGATTTCATTAAAGAGCGGTCGCAGCTCATCGGCAGGATCGGCGCTAAAGCCTTGCCGAACAGCCGAGAGGTAAAGCGAGGCGGCGAGACGCTGCGCGACATCCGTATCGAAGGGGTCGAACCGGTGATCGCGGAAATAGATAATTACGACATCGCGGAAGGGAGGTTTTTCACCGAGACCGAGAACAACAACTCGATGCGCGTCGCGTTTGTCGGTTCGGATATTGCGAAGAAGCTTTTTCCGCAGGGCGGAGCACTCGGCGGCGACATCAACATCCAAGGGATACCTTACAAGATCGTAGGGATCCAGATCGAAAAGGGCACAATTTTCGGGCAGCCCCAGGACAGCTTCGTTCAGCTGCCAATAAAAACATATGGCTCAAACTTCGGTGGATTGCGGGGAAGCCGGGGAATCTATTTCGTAGTTTCCGCGCTCGACGAAAAACGTCTTGACGATGCGGTCGCGGAGGCCCGACAGTTGTTGAGAGTAAAGCGCCGAGTGGAACCAGGCGAAAAGGATAATTTTGGGATTCTGACACCGGATGCGATCAGCGGGTTCAAAGATTCAGTTTTCGGCTCGATCGGAACGGTGATACTTATTGTCCCAACGATTGCTCTCGTGGTGGGTGCCATCGTGGTGATGAATATCATGCTCGTCGCAGTCACCGAGCGGACCAAGGAGATCGGGATCCGCAAGAGCATGGGTGCCAGACAAACCGATATCCTTCGGCAATTCCTGTTCGAGGCCGGCGTGCTGGCCGGTTTCGGAGGGACGATCGGCCTCGCCTTGGCCTACTTGATAGGGTTCGTGATTACGATCTACATAATCCCCACGCGGATCTATCTGTCGGCCGGCATTCTTGCTATTGTCGTGTCCGGCGGTATCGGCGTCCTTGCCGGCTTATATCCCGCTTGGAAAGCAGCGAGGCTGGACCCCATTGAAGCATTAAGGGCGGATTGATATGAAGTTCATTTCAGGACCATTTTACGAGAACTTCAAAATGGCGATCGATACGCTCCGCTCTAATAAGCTGCGCTCCTTTTTGACGATCGTGGGTGTGGTCATCGGCGTTATCGTCGTCATGCTAATGTCATCGGTTATCAGCGGGATAGACACTGCTTTCAAAAAGGAGATCGAATCGTTCGGCACAAGATCTATTTTCATATACAAGTTCGATATCGGCCTGCGCACCTCAGCTCCAACTCGCGAAGAGAGGATGCGAAAGCCATTATTGCTCGAGGACGCCGAGGCCATCAAGGCACTTCCAAGTATCGAGACCGCCGTGCCGTTCCTGGACGTGTCGAATAACTTCTTCGGCCAGAAAATAATGGTCACCGGTAAAAATGGAAAAACCTCGTCGGCGATCCAGATGAGCGGGACGTTTCCGGAACTTGAAAAAACCAACACGGAGGTCCTTATTGAAGGCCGGTGGTTTAACAAATCGGAAGTCGATTTCAAAAAGGATGTAGTGCTTATCGGGGACACCGTCCGAGAGAGCTATTTTCCGTACGAATCGCCAATTGGAGAAACGCTCGAGATCGGTGGTCGGGAATTTACCGTTATCGGGGTTTTGCAGAAACGAGAGCAACTCTTCGGCGGCGGCGGGGGGAACAACGATCAAAGCAATATCATTTATATGCCTATGGGTGCCGCTTCCCGCCTGAAACCTAACGCCGACGAGCTATTTATCCTCGCCGTCGCGAGAGAAGGGATGATGGAGAAGGCTCAAACGGACATAGAGGATCTGCTCCGCGTACGGCGGCAAGTTAAGTACGGCGAACCGAATAATTTCGGCACTGCGACCGCATCAAGCATAATTCAACAGTTCCAATCGATCACCGCTGGAATCGCGATCGCTATGATCACAATTTCCTCAATTGGATTGATGATCGGCGGACTCGGGGTGATGAACATCATGTTGGTCTCAGTCACAGAACGGACAAGGGAAATCGGCATTCGTAAGGCGATAGGGGCGAAGCAAACCGACATCTTGCTGCAGTTCCTGATTGAGGCGGCAACGTTGACAGGCTTTGGCGGGCTACTCGGCCTCGCTATCGGATACTGCTTGACGTTCCTCGTGGCACTGTTCTTTCCGTCTTATGTGCCTTGGTGGGCCCCGCCGCTCGGCATTGGGGCCAGCGTGATGATCGGGGTTTTCTTTGGCCTATACCCGGCATGGAAGGCCGCCCGGCTGGATCCGATCGAGTCGTTAAGATATGAATGATAAAGAGGAGCCCCGAATAAGCCTCCCCTTTTGTATTTGTTCCAATTACTTTACGAAGGGTTACCTGAGAAGAAAGCGCCAACGACTCGCCCCAGTATTCCGAGCAAGGCGAAAATAAGCACAATTCCCCACGCCGATCCCGACGAGATACGATTTGTGATACGTAGTCCGATCGCCGCTAGAATCCACCCCCAGATCATAAACAGATCAAACGTGCCGACGATCGTCGCAAGTACGGGCTGGGCCTTTCCGTCCAGGAGAAAACTCGGGTTCGCCTGTATAACGCCCCTTTGACTTGCGGCGAGATCTATCTCATCAGCGGACTTCAATCCGATAACGATGAAGTTCGCTATCATCGCTACGACTGTGGGCGGGATCGATGAATAGATCCAAACGGAAACAGCATGCATAAAGCCGCCACTTCCGCCGAACGCTTTCGAACCTAGAAAATAACAAAGGCCGCCGATCACGAATGAAATAAATAAAAAGATCGGGATCGCGTAACGGATGTATTTTTGAATGGTCATGTTCATCTCGATCATTCCATTCTTCTGTTCGGCGGACATCGATGCAGTCTGAGGACTCTTCTCGATTTGCTCGGCTACCATCGAACGTACCGCTTTTTCGCCGACCTTGTAATACAGTCCGAAGCCGTAGCCGGTTACCAGCAGCGCGATGATCAGCCCACCTAGAACAAACCGCGGTTTCCTCCGCAGATCTTCGAATACCCTTCCCGGTTCCATAAATATGCCCAAAACGGTAGAAACCTCCGACATTTGGGGCGGATCGGTCACGATGGGCTCATTGGGGCGCGGATCTTCCATAGTTGTTCACTCCTGTTTACAAGTTTTCGTAGAGAACGTTTTAATTTTAACCGGGTTACTACCCGATGATATACGCGTTCCCGCAGCTTTCGGTTCAATTTATCGCGGGAGCGGGTCCGCCCGGTTCTCCGATCCGAATGCACGCGGCAAAATGTCCCGGTTGATATTCGCGTAGTTCGGGCACGACTTTAGCGCATTGGTCGATCGCATACGGGCACCGCGTTCGGAATCTGCACCCGGAGGGCGGATTTATGGGCGTCGGAACATCTCCTCGAAGCACGATTCTCTCTCGTTTCTTGGTCGGATCCGGTACGGGGATCGCGGAAAGTAGGGCCTGAGTGTAAGGGTGCAAAGGATTCTTGTATAGCACTACTGAATCGGCGATTTCAACGATCTTTCCCAGATACATTACGGCGACGCGATTCGAGATGTGCTCGACTACCGCCAGCCCGTGCGAAATGAAGAGATACGTAAGGCCGAATTCAGCCTGCAGATCCTGCAAAAGGTTGACGACCTGGGCCTGCACGGAGACATCCAATGCGGAAACAGGCTCGTCGCAGATTATCAGCTTAGGATTAAGCGCAAGTGCTCTTGCGATCCCGATGCGTTGTCGTTGCCCGCCGGAAAATTCGTGCGGGTAGCGGTGCATATATTTCGGATCGAGGCCAACTTTTGCCAGAAGGTCCGCAACTCGGTCGACCCGTTCACTCTTATTGGAGACGCCGTGGATCTTGAGAGGCTCAGATACTATCGACAATATGCTCAATCGCGGGTTCAGGCTCGCGTAAGGATCCTGGAAGATGATCTGCATCTCCCTTCGCAGCGCCTGCATTTCCCTGTTCGGCAGGCCGATAATGTTTTTGCCCTCGAATAGGACCTCGCCGCTTGTTGGCTCGTGAAGTCGAAGCAGGCATCGGCCCACCGTCGATTTTCCACAGCCCGATTCACCGACAAGCCCTAAGGTCTCGCCCGCATTTATCCCGAACGAGATCCCGTCGACGGCTCTGACAACGTCATCGCTGTTCTCGATCGCGAAATACTTTACGAGATCTCGAACAGAAACAAGCTCTTCCTTTTGTTGGATCGCGGACTGAGAGGACATCTGAATATCGAAAATAGCAGTTTAGCTTCCGGCGGCAAAACTCCTGGGAGGCATCAGATGATCGCCGTGTTTGCCGTCGAAAAGAACACAACGCACCTTCACCCTATCTTTCGGCTCGTAAAGGGGGATCTCGTGACCGGTGCACTCTGGCATTCTGAACGCGCACCGCGGTGCAAAATGGCAGCCGTTCGGCAGTTCTGTAGGGCTCGGAACGGTGCCTTCGATGGTTTGGAGACGATTGGCCTTCGAGATATCGGAGCCCGCGAGTTTGGGCACTGAGTTGAGTAATCCGCGGGTGTAGGGATGCTTCGGCTCGGCGAACATCTCCCCGACGGATGATTCCTCAACGATTTTGCCTGTGTACATCACGCAAACACGATCTGCAGTCTCGGCGACGACGCCGAGGTCGTGTGTGATCAGAAGAACTGCGAGGTTCCGTGTTTTGCGAAGATCGTCTAGAAGTTCAAGGATCTGGGCCTGGATGGTAACGTCCAGTGCTGTGGTCGGTTCATCCGCGATAAGGAGTTCCGGGTCACAGGCGAGCGCCATTGCTATCATTATACGCTGCCTCATTCCCCCTGATAACTGATGAGGATAGTCGGCCGCGCGACGCTCGGGGGAAGGTATCGAGACCTCCCTCATCGATTCGATCGCTGCACTCCAAGCTGCCTTTTTGCTCAACTTCCGGTGAAGTCGAAGCGCTTCGGCAATTTGTTCACCGACCGTATAAACCGGGTTCAGCGACGTCATCGGATCCTGGAAGATCATTGCGATGTCGTTCCCGCGAATCTGCCGCAGTCGATCTTCAGTCGCGGTGGTCAGTTCTTCACCCTTGAATTTTATCGATCCGGCGGCGATCTTTCCGGGTGGGTAGATCAGCCTCATGATCGATAATGCGGTAATCGATTTGCCGCATCCGGATTCACCTACCAGCCCCACAAGTTCCCCTGCTGCAACCGTAAAGCTGACGTCGTTCACAGCTTTGACAAGCCCGGCGCGAGTCGGGAAATGTGTTTGGAGGTTGGCAACTTCGAGCATCGAGGTCATGCAACTATTTAACTTGCTGTGCGTAAACTACACAAGCGAAAGCAACTATTTACGTCGATTTTTCCTCAAATAGCTGTTATCATTTTCCGGTTATCCGGCCTTTGGCAGTAATAGAAAGGAGTGTCCTCATAGTGAATAAACGTCCGTCTTTACCAGCGTTTCTCGTCCTATCACTTGTATTAACCGTATCGATTTTCGCGCAAGGGCCGACCAACGGGAAGAGTACCGGAAAACCCGCGACTGCGGTGAAAACGGCGCCCGGCGAGGTCGTAAAGTCCGAGGACATCGAAACGGACGTTGCGGAGGCCCTGGCAGTCATCGAAGGTAACCACGTTACAGGGAAAAAGATCAATTACAATGATGTCGTAAAATCATCGATCGACGGGATGCTGCATTCGCTCGATCCGCATTCAAATTACTTTGATGCGAAAGAGTTCGAACAGTTTCGCACGGATCAGTCGTCTCGCTATTTCGGGATCGGGGCGACTATCGGGGATCTGAGCGATGCGGACGGCAAGGTCGTAGCCACGTACATCAGGGCAACATTTGAGAATGCTCCCGCACATCGGGCGGGCCTTCGTTTCGGGGATAAGATCGTCGAGATCAACGGCACGAGCGTTCTGGGCAAGGCCTTTCCGGATGTCAGAAATATGCTTCGCGGTCCGCGGGGCACCCCGGTAAAATTGGTCGTAGAACGCCACGGTACGGGCAGGCGTGAGATCGTTGAGATCGT
>Ga0307410_10000427_pt1 | contig 16790 bp, 12 predicted proteins | sample 322Ometagenome_3_FD_203707 | JGI IMG/M metagenome (GOLD analysis project Ga0307410, IMG submission 203707) | Maize rhizosphere microbial communities from greenhouse at UC Davis, California, United States - 322HYB-O-3 | ecosystem: Host-associated > Plants > Roots > Rhizosphere > Soil | place... | reverse complement strand
AATAATAAATCACGTTTAATTTTCCAATTTCTTGAGAAATCTACTCTAGTATATGAATTTATAAATTTAATAACTAATTCATCATGAATAAATGTATTGTCTGATATATTTATCAATTCCATACGACCATGATTCTTTTCACATAAACTTTTTCTAATTCGAGAATCACATTTATCTAGTGTTTTAAGAAAATGTATGATTTCTTCATCATCATTTACACATGGTATAATAATATGAGATGTCGTTTTATTAGAATGTAATCTTAGCACCCTGCCAATACATTGCATAACATTAATTTTACTGAATCTCGGATCTACAAATATGCATGTATCTGCACAAGGGATATCAATTCCTTCTGTCAAAATATTTACAGTTACTAATACTTGAAATTCCGAATTCGAAAATTCACCAATTATTTGTTGTCTATTCTTTACAGATGTATCACCATCCATATATTTACATTTAACATCAACTTTTTCCAAATTTTTACAAAATCTTTGTGCTTCTGCTTTTGTATTACAATATGCCAATACGAAATTATAAATTCCCAAATTGTCCTTTATTAGTTTGGCTAAAGATGGCTGTTTGTCTCCATTATTTTTGTCATAAATTGCCGTAAGAATATCATAATCAGTTAAATAATTGTCTTGAATGGCCTGTTCCAAATCATATTGATAAATATAATCATTTCCTGTTAATGATGCACTCATGAGCACTAATTTGTTCGTATTTAATTCACATACCGCCTGTAAATATGAATTGTTCTCATTCTCTTGAGTATTTTGTGATTCATCCAAATCAGATTCTTCTGATTCATCATTCGCACCATTTTTACTGATATATTTTTCAATGTGATGTCCTTCATCTACCATTACAACACTGTAGTCTATGTCTTGAATTTTATGTACACTATTATAAATACATATCGTTATTTGTTTGTCTGTGTTACATTTCCCATCCCCAACTAATCCAATAGTGTAATTCGTCCACATTTCGATTACATCTTTGAATTGGTACATTAAAATTTTATTAGGTACCATAATACAAATTTGTATATCATCTGTCATAATTCTATCAATAAATTCTGCTACAATCAAACTTTTACCAGTTCCACAAGCCATTTTAATTTTCAGTATTTTATCGTCATTTTCTAATCCTTTACATAATTCATCAATTGCTTGAATTTGATAATCCCGTAATTCTATAGATCTACAAATTTTGGATTTTACTTTCTTTTGTGATTTAACATCTTTATTTTCATTATGGAATGCCATTTTAAATATATCATTTTCAGATTCATACTCCATCGATAATGATTCATTACAAATTTGTAGAATTTCGTCATTCGTAATTGTGTTGTGTTGGATGTTTGGTTTGGTTTCTATCATTTTGTTCAGAATATTGTGTAATTTGACATTTTGACTACTAATAATAGATAAATTTGAACATTCGAAATAAAAATTTGAATAAGATAAAAATGTAGAAACATCTCTAAAATTGATATATGAATTTTCACCGTAATATTTGCATTGATACGCTTGATTAAAATCCAGTGATACACAATCAATTCCATAATCTGGATAATACGATTTATATCTAAATGCATTCTTACTTTCTAGAATGGTTGGTGGAACATTTTCCCATACTACTGCATCATATTTATATGCAGTAATCAATTCAAATAATTTAGAATGTTTTTGTCGATCAATAGTTTGAATGAATTCTGGGATGGTATCAGATGTAATGTTGTAACTGGATAAATATGTTTTGATATTTTGCATATTTTGATAACTTGAATACTATTTGTATTATAATGATAATACAAATTTTTTATTATAATATCATTTTATTATTAATAAAATTCATTTCCAAATAAATCACATATAATTTCTACAATCGAAGATAAATATAATTTTATGATGAAAAATCATAAAAATGGTTATTAAGCTTAATACGAATGGAATGGGCTTGTAGTATCCCCTGTAGCTTGGCACGTCGAATTTCTGTATCGTCGATTTAATTTTTTCTTGTACAATCTAGTTAGATTTTCTCGTCTGGCTAAATCATGTCGTAAAAAGGCAGAATTTGCGTAATTTCGGGCTTGAATCGTTCCACCATCTAATTGATGAATTGTATATTCATCTGACGGTAAAACGTTTGTTCTAGATAATATTTGCCCGTGCGGATACGCAGCGGGGGTTAGCTTACTCATTTCATCGTAACATTGAGGAGCTTCGTTTGTGTATAAATCATATGCTGGAGGATTAATAGACCATTCTTCGGCAAATAATGGAGCAACTATAGTTTGACCGAAATCTGTGGATGTATAAGTTGGAGTAACACTAAATCCTTCTCGTTTACAATCCATATATTTGATAATAATAATAATCAGTAATGCTACTAATAAAAAGGTTAACCAATGTGAATAATCGAATAATACCATGAATACCGCTATTATTATAACCAAACGAGTTAAAGCATTTAATTTTTCGTCTTTTGTCATATCCTTGGTTGGAATAATATTCAAAGATTTTATTAATTCTTTAGGGTCATCTAACCAAAATTTCTGCCCCATCTATTATTATATTTCATAAAATATTATTTTTATAAAGTCAAATTCCTTTTCACAAAATTTTTATTATTTTTATAATATATAATTATGTCGTCCAAAGTCGTTTGTAAAACTGGCAAAGATGGTAAACGATATTATTATGAAGTAGATTCTGAAGGAAAGAAAACTCGTGTTTCGGGAAAAGGTCACGGAGGTAGATGTTCAAAATATACTAAATCCAAGAAAAAATTACATCGTAAATTAAAATGTGTCACAACTAAATCCGGTCGTAAAACGTATTATCCTTTGAAACGTGGTTCATCACGTAAATCTCCAAAATACGGGAGACAAGTATCTCCAAGTCGTTATGATAAACGTGGATTTAGATGTCGTCCATCCATGACGAGAAATGAAGTTGATGAAGATGATGAAATTGATGAAGATGAAGAAGTTGAAGATATCATTATTCCCCCTTCACCTAATGAACCTACCAGACTTTTAATGCCCGCCAGATCCATGAGATTATCTGGTCAACCTTCTCCTCGTCTTCTTCGTCCTCCTCCTCCTCGTTATGTTGAACCGGGAGCACTTATTGCACCATCACAATTTAAATCAAAACCCGTGAAAGCTGAACGTCCTTATGGAATGAAACTGTCTCGCCAACCTCCTCCATATGTCGAACCTACTCCTGGTGAATTTTTTAGATCATTATTATAATTTTTTTGATATGAATGATAATTAAATTGTTCCATAACTTTACAAAGTATAGATTTTATGTAATAATTATTACATAAAATATTATTTTACTATAATCGAATCAATAATACACGAATATATGCCAATTATAAACAATGTTCAACATACAATAAAACCGGTATACTCTCAGAAAATACCATTCAAAATCTTTCAAACTTGGAAAACTAGTCATGTTGATGACAAAATGTATAACGCAGTTCAATCTGTTATTCAATCTAATCCTGAATATGATTATTATTTTTATACAGATGATATGTGTAGAAAATTCATTCTTGAACATTATGGAGAAATGATGTTATACGCATTTGACGTTCTCATTCCAGGTGCATTCAAAGCGGATTTATGGAGATATTGTGCATTATGGGTTTATGGTGGTATTTATGTGGATATTGATATGATTCAACATGTCCCATTCAAGAAATTTATAGATAAGGATGATGAAATAATATTGGTATGGGATAATCCTATTAAGGAATATTATAAATTTGGAATATTTCAGGCTTTTATCGCTACAGTTCCACAGAATCAAATTATTAAAGATACTTTGGATAGATGTTATGATAATATTATTGGCAAATATCATGGTAAAAATTCTTTGGATATAACTGGACCCATAATGATGGGAAAGGTTATAACCAAAGATCAAGACAAATCGTTAAAACTCGGTTATAATATTATAACCAAACAAAATAAAACTTATTCATTCAGATTATTACATCATAAAGCTCCGAATATCTATGATGAAAATAACAAACTCATATTCAATACAAAATACGATGGTTACAAAAATACCGCTCAAGATTATACTATTTTATTTCGAAATGGTAAATTATACAAAGATAATTTTGTTACGATTGGTGGTAATAATTTGAAAGAGATGAGTAGAATGACGTGTTGGCATCATAATAGTATAGGGTCATCGGCCATTACTTATATGTGTGAATTGAATGACAAAAGAATTATTGCCAAGAAGACTAGACCTGAATACAAACATATGTATGAAACAGAAAAACGATTTTTAGCATTTTTCAAGAATTTGAACAATTCAAATTTACCTGTTCCAATATTATATGATGTAAATGATGATGAATATATTATATTTGTCAATGATTGTGGTAAAGCTATGAATACAATTGATACGAATGAGTGGCCATCTGATTACAATGAACAATTAAAAGCCATAAATGACTTTCTCAAACGATATCATATACAACACAATGATATTGCTCTTAACAATATTTTAATAAAAGATGATAAATTAACGTTGATAGATTTTGGTCGATCCGAATTCATAAATCCTGACACAAGATTAGAATATTTTAAGGACAATTTGGATACACAAAATTTTCACAAAATTATTAATGATAATGTGAAATGGAATACTAAAAGTTTAGTATTCATTGTAATATGTATAATTTTGATTGTTATTTTAATTATTTGGTTTATAAAAAGATACAAAACCAAATAAGTTTATTCAACACATTTATTCAACAAAGTTGAATAAATATAAATAAATATGAATAAAAATACCAGTATTTAGTGTGATGCATTAAAATCAGGTTTATTAAAACGCTGAATCCACCATTTATTCTGACCATCTCTCAAAACGAATGAATTAATTGTACGCATAATAATATATGTATCGGAAACAGGCATTTTAGAATTCATATCAAACAATCGAATGAATTGATCATTACTACCTACAGGATTTACACCGAGATGTTTTGTTTCAAATCCCTGAACGATGAATGGAACTGTAAAAGATGTATCTAAATCAAAATTGCATCGATTAGCAGAAATTCCGGCTATAATTGGACGATTTGATGAATTTTCAACTGTAATATATTTAACATTAATATCTCTACGAATACGACCCAATCCATCTGATGGATATACAGTTCCTTGAACTTTATTATAATCACGTACAATATTATTGAGATTTTCATCTTCCAATTCATCTACATTCGGATTGGTATTTCGTCTTTAATCTTTTGTTCCACATGAATTACATCCAGAATTCTTATCATTTCCCGAACTCTGTTTACTGGATGAATTTTTAGAATTCGAATCTTTATCGTTATCAGGAGAATTGTCATGGTTATGATGAGAGTTATATGGATGATGAGAATCATGCGAATGGTCATCATGCATACTCATAGATTTATAATTTTGATATGTCTTATGGACACTGGACATGATTTATTATAATTAATAATTATAATAATGTTTTTTATTACAATTCAATCATATATTACCAGAAATGTGTAATTATTCAATTCATATGTTTACAGAAAATGTAAAGATTTATTATTTAGGATAAACTTTTTCTTGTTTCAACCGTTTTATAATATATGAATCCAAATCTGTATAGTCAACGTTGTGTGGAATACGAATCAATAATACTCCTTGTTTCTTGCACATCATGTCTTTCCATTTATCCTTTTTCATTTGATATATAAATTCTTGTGGTCCTTTTTTGTGAAAATATGGAACATATTTAGCGTGTTGTTGACCATCATATTCTACAGCCAATCCTTTACCTAAAGGAGTTATAATATCTGAAAACCAAATATCAATTTCGAGATTTTGATCTGTTGCGGGATTTTTCAACCATGACGGTCTAATACTTTTGGATGGTCGTTTGTAAATACGTTCGAGAATTTCGCGACATCTATTCTCAAATTTCTTGACAATTTTCTTACGTTTTTTACCAAAACGAATCTTTTTACCGAATGTGAATTCGGCAACACTTGAATTTCGATATTTATATATCAAATATATAACAACACTCATAAAAATTAAAAATGCCCATAATTCCGGTTGTAAATACCATCTTATAGATTTGGTAGACATTTAATTTATAAAATCTGTGATGGTTGTGACAATATGATTCATGACAATTTTATTAATTCATAAAAATTATTCAAATGATTGAATAATATATTTTTATTGTAGAAAGTATCATTACTAATCTGAATCTGAATCTGAGGATGATTCACATGATGAAACAATTTCATTTGGATATGTATTAAATACTTTAATATGTTGATATATTTTTGTGGATTTTCCTGATTGCATACGAATTTTTTTAATCGTATAATTATAATTATCAGTGCAAATTATATTTTCGTCATTCTGATCATCGATAATACAATAATACAATTGATCTGAACTTTCTAATACCATTTGAATTTTCATATAATGTTCATCTGTTGATATAACCAAACGACATTCAACTTCTGAATTTATAAAATTATTATGTTGATACAATCTTAGTGTATAATGCGATTCGAGTTTTTCACGATTTGGTGAATGAGGAATAATTGTATCTAATATAAATGTTCCCAAAAATCCATTTCGATTGTTAACAGAATTAATTGCTCGAAATAAACCATCATGAACATTCATAGTTACATCCAAATTTGAATCATTTACATTATAAATAATTGATGACGTGGATTTTTTGAAACATTTCCAAAACATTTCAGAATATATTCTATATATCAATGTGTTTTTAATCAAATATATAATTTAGCATTCATTTTTGTAAATATTATAATTCACATCTTTACAGAAAAAAGTAATTATTTTAATTACAATTGTTACAGGAAAAATCAAATCATTTAGTTTGTCTTTGCTTAGCAGACGATGTCACTTGAACATATAAGTATAATTTTACAAATGAAAACTCAAATTACAATTTAAAGAATATTTGAAATTTTTGACAATTGGAATATGAGTAACATTGGTTCGTTAAACAGCCAGCATTTTGTTGTGACTACAAGAGGCGACAAACGTCATCTAGAATTAAAAGTTCCTGGATTGGTTTTAGTATATTTTAAAGGAGGGAATGATGGAAATTGCCAAAAATTTGATCCGATATTTTATAGTGTAGCCAATACAGACAAACGTATTAAATATGCAATTATAGATGTTGAAGGATCAAATCGTGAAATTATTAATCGATCTCGAAATACGACAACACCGATATCGGTCATTCCATACATGTTATTTTATAATAATGGAAAACCATATTCGAAATATACGAACAAATCCAAATCTCCAGAATTGATTATGGATTTTATCAATAAATCTTTACAACATATATCTACAACACAACAACAAACATCTCAACCTAAATACTATGCTCCTGAAAATATCAATACACATTCTAATCGGCATGAAATTCAACATACATCCAATGGACCAGGAGGTGGAAATATGAGTTTATCTACAAGTAGTCAAAGAGATATGTTAGGTAAATCTATAGATAATCAAAATAAAACTCTTGAAATTCCAACTGAACGAATTCCGTATGATTTACCATGGTTAGTATCATCCGATACTGGAATTTAATTATATTTTATATATTCATATATTAATATATAAATCATGTCTAGAATTGAGGTGGATGGTAATTTTACATATATAAATAGTTCAAGTCAACTATCTGTTCCAACCGGAGATATTGCAACTGTTACAATATCAGAAGCCGGATCATTATTCTTTGATTTGACTGAACAAACATTATATGTATCGACTGGATTGGAATGGATTCCAATTGCTGAAGGAACTGGAAATTCTTTTACAGGACCAACTGGTTATACTGGAATATCGGGATTTGCCACAAATACTGGTGCAACTGGTCCAACTGGTTTACAAGGAGATTCAATTACCGGGCCAACTGGATTACCAGGATCAGCTTCTAATACTGGTGCAACTGGGCCAACTGGTTTACAAGGTGGTTCAATTACAGGACCAACGGGAATACCAGGATCGGCTTCTAATACTGGCGCAACTGGTCCAACTGGTTTACAAGGTGATTCAATTACTGGACCAACAGGATTACCAGGATCGGCTTCTAATACTGGCGCAACTGGCCCAACTGGTTTACAAGGTGGTTCAATTACAGGACCAACGGGAATACCAGGATCGGCTTCTAATACTGGCGCAACAGGGCCAACTGGTGTACAAGGAGATTCAATTACAGGACCAACGGGAATACCAGGATCGGCCTCCAATACTGGTGCAACAGGAGCAACTGGACCGTCGGATTCATTGTGGAGATATTTTACAGATGTTGATACAGGACATGAAACTGTGCAATTAGATCCTAATAACGTGGATTATACTCAAAATGCAGATTTTGTATTTCCAACCACAGGAACAGAAATTTCGTCAGGATCTACACGAATGTTTTTTGATACAACTACACGATCATTTCGTGCTGGATCAACAACAGGAAATGAATGGGATATAGCAAATAGAGGTCTAAATAGTGTAGCATTTGGATTGAATACCACTGCATTGGGAAATTATTCTGTCGCAGCAGGTATTAATAATACAATTAATGGTACGGCATCGATTATAGCATGTGGCCAATCTAATATATTAGGTGGACAATATTCTGTAATTGCTGGTGGACAATCTAATTCGTCAACATCTAATTATTCCACTATTGGTGGAGGTACAAATAATAATATTTCAAATGTGTATGCTGTAATTAGTGGTGGTCAATCTAATACGGTTACACAACAACATTCTACTATTAGTGGAGGTGTAAATAATCTGTGTCATGGTGAAGCTTCAACAATATCTGGAGGGAGTAATAATCAAGCAACAGCTGAAAATATAGTTATTAGTGGTGGATTTGCTAATATCGGTGATAAACCATATTGTTGTATAAATGGGGGAAGTAATAATATTAATAGTGGTGATTATTCTACAATTTCTGGAGGTAATACAAATCAAATAGTAAATTTTATTAATCCTATTTCGTATTGCTCAATTGCAGGTGGTGCTAATAATTTACTTTCAGCTTCATCATCAACAATTGGCGGTGGATTTTCTAATCAAATCGATAGTGACGGATCAGTTATATGTGGTGGAGTATCAAACCGAATTGCATTATCTGCAACAGGAAGTATAATTACTGGAGGAATTTCAAATTTGATTCTTCCAGATTCTTTATTTGGTACAATTGGTGGAGGTGGTGCAAATGTATTGACTGGATTATATACTGTGATAGCCGGTGGAGTTAATAATACGAATAATGGAACAGGATCATTTATTGCTGGAGGTAATATAAATACTATCAACAATGATTTTGCGACAATTGGTGGTGGATCAAATAATATGAATGATGGATATTTATCTGTGATTGGTGGCGGTAGCACAAATATTATATTATCATCAACAGGAAGTACTATTGGAGGAGGAATTATGAATTCCGTAACTGGGTCTAATTTATCTGTAATTAGTGGTGGAGAAGCAAATATAATTACTCAAGATAATTCTACAATTAGTGGAGGTTCTAATAATAATATTGATGCAATTGGATCATTCATCGGTGGAGGTCAAACAAATTCAATTTTATCAAATCGAAGTGCAATTGTTGGAGGTTCTAATAATAATGTATCCGGAACTGGATCATTTATAGGTGCTGGAAGATTTAACACAATAAATAATCAATATTGTGTAATTGGAGGTGGATTTAGTAATACTGCATCTAGTGCATATTGCACAGTAGGTGGAGGAATTTCAAATACAATATCAGGTATTAGAAGCACAATTAGTGGAGGAAGTAATAATATAATTACTAATGCATATTGTTCGATTGGAGGTGGTTTAAGTAATCAAATTGCATCTCTCTATGCGACTATAGCTGGCGGAAATACTAATGATATTGCTCAAAGTCAATATGGAACTATTAGTGGTGGAGGATCTAATATCATTAGAGGAGAAGGAACAGTTATAGGTGGCGGTTTAAGTAATTCTATAGGAATATCATCCGTCGCACCAAATAGCACAATAAGTGGAGGAAATACTAATAATATAACACAAGCTAATTCTACTATTGGAGGAGGTATTAATAATACCAATAATGGAGATTCATCTGTGATTAGCGGAGGCAATGCGAATGTAATAAATGGTTCCAATTCAACTATTAGTGGTGGTATTAATAATGTAGTGAATGGTTCTAATTCAATCACAGCCGGCGGTATTAATAATACATGTAATGGTGGGTCATCTGTGATTAGTGGTGGAAGTAGCAATCAAATATCAATTGATAATGCGACCATTTGCGGCGGTTTTAATAATGATATTACTGGTCAATTCGCTTTTATTGGGGGGGGTAATAGTAATACCGCTACATCAATTTATTCGGTTATTACTGGTGGATCCAGCAATTTCAATTCTGGATCCGGGGCTTTTATTGGTGGTGGAATAAGTAATTCGGCCACTGGACATTTTTCTACAATTGTAGGAGGTAATTTGAATCGTACCAATGCAATTGGATGTTTTGTAGGAGGTGGTATAAATAATAGAACTCTGGACGATTACACATTTATAGGTGGTGGTCAGAGTAATACTGCCACATCGTCTAGTATTCACTCTGCACTTGTAGGAGGAATAGGAAATCAGGTTACAGGTACCGGTAGTTTTATTGGTGCTGGTCGTAGTAATGCAGCAAACGGACCATATGCTGTGTGTTGTGGTGGTAATAATAATGCGGCATCAAATAATTGCAGTGTGGCTGTAGGAGGGATTAATAATGTTTCTGCTGGGATCATTTCTGCAATAGTTGGTGGATCCAGTAATAATATTAGTGGTGGTTCAAATGGAATGATTGGTGCGGGACAATCAAATACGATAAGTGGTGGTTCAAATGGAATGATTGGTGCTGGACAATCAAATACGATAAGTGGTGGAAATGGATCATTTATTAGTGCTGGACAAAATAATAATGCTAGTGGATTTAATTCTTCTATTTGCAGTGGTGTTGGAAATAGTATTAGCGGAACAGGTTCATTTGTAGCCGGAAATGCTAATAATTCAACCGGTTATGAAAATATAATATTGGGTAATTCTGTCACTGATAATGGATTTGGCAATATATTTGTATGGTCTGATGATTTAGGATTTTCAGTACCTGGACTTAGTCCCACAGGTGTTAATAGTACTGTATGGTGGGCATGTGGTAGTTTTATTAATGGTGGTGGTAGTGTCCCTGTTTATTCAATTTATACAAATAGTGCACGTACAGTAGGCGCAACACTATTAGATGGTGCAAGTGCATGGAGCATTCTTTGTGATCGTAATATGAAAACAAATATTATCGAATTGGATTATACTGATATATTAAATAAAGTCAATGAATTACCCATTTATCAATATATTTATAAGGAATCAACCAATGAAAATCAAGTTTATCGTGGACCAATGGCTCAGGATTGGAATCGACTATTTCCATCCAGTAAAGATCCATTATCCATTGATACGATTGATTTGGATGGGATAGCATTATCCAGTATCAAAGCCTTAATACAAAAATTCAATGCTCAAGAAGAACGTACAGCTAAATTGGAAAAACAATGTGATACTTATAGGCGACAGATAACTGCATTATCTAGTATTAAAGCGTTAATACCAAAATTCCATGTTCAAGAAGATCGTATAGCTAAATTGGAAAAACAATGTAATACTTATATGCAACGTATAACCGCATTAGAACAACAAAACGAATAAATAATAGTTCATCTTTGCTTCGCAAAGACGTTCGAGTGACCTTGTCATTCGAACATATCTTTACAGAAAATGTGTAATCTACCAATTCATATCTTTACATTTTATTTGTAAATATTATAATCCATATCTTTACATTTTATTTGTACTTCATATCTTTACATTTTATTTGTAATTCATAATTCATTTCTTTACAAAAATTATGTAAATCTATCAATTCATATCTTTTATTTGAGAAAATGTGTAATCTGTTAATTCCGTATGATTTACCATAGTTAGTATCATCTGATACTGGAATTTAATTATATTTTATATATTCATATATTAATATATAAATCATGTCTAGAATTGAGGTGGACGGTAATTTTACATATATAAATAGTTCAAATCAACTATCTGTTCCAACCGGTGATATTACTACTGTTCCAATATCCAAAGCCGGATCATTATTCTTTGATTTGACTGGACAAACATTATATGTATCGACTGGATTGGAATGGACACCAATTGCCGAAGGAACTGGAAGCCCTTTCACCGGACCAACTGGTTATACTGGTGCACCAGGAGATGCCACAAATACTGGTGCAACTGGACCACAAGGAATACAAGGAGATTCTATAACTGGACCAACAGGAATATCAGGATCTGCTTCTAATACTGGTGCAACTGGGCCTACCGGAATACAAGGAAATTCAATAACTGGACCAACTGGAGATGCATCAACAATAACTGGTCCAACTGGATTACAAGGAAATTCATTTACCGGACCGACTGGATTACAAGGAAATTCAATAACTGGACCAACTGGAGATGCATCGACAGTAACTGGGCCGACTGGATTACAAGGAAATTCATTTACAGGTCCAACTGGAGATGCATCAACAGTAACCGGACCAACTGGATTACCAGGTTCAGCTACAAATACTGGTGCAACAGGCGTGACTGGTCCAACTGGACCAGACGACAGTTTATGGAGATATTTTACTGATGTTGATACAGGACACGAAACTGTGCAATTGAATCCTGATAATGTGGATTACACACAAAATGTAGATTTCGTATTTCCAACTACTGGGACAGAAGATTCGTCTGGTCCGATACGAATGTTCTTTGATACAACAAAATTAGCATTCCGTGCTGGATCAACAACTGGAACACAATGGGATCTTGCAAATCGCGGAGATAATACAGTAGCATTTGGAATTAACAATGAAGTTTCAGGAAACAATAGTTTTATTGGGGGAGGAAGTGATAATTTAAATATAGGACAATATTCTATAATAGGGGGTGGTCAATTCAATAATGTACAAGTCGATTACTCTGGAATATCATCTGGGCGATCAAATATAGTATTTACTGGTTCATATTCTTTTATTGGTGGAGGCAGAAGTAATGATATTGCTAATGGAGATTATAATTCTATTTTAGGTGGACAAGGTCATATATTGAATGGAAATCATTGTTCTATAAGTGGCGGTCAAGAAAACTTTGCAGGCGGGAATTGGACTAGTGTCGGGGGTGGTCAATTTAACTCTTTATTAGCCGATCATTGTTCAATATCTGGAGGAATTCTCAATACCATTGGAATTGATAGTCACTATTCACATATTGTTGGTGGTCATACTAATTATATAATAAATTCAACAGGTTGTTTTATTGGAGCTGGTGCAGGAAATACTGCATCATTGGGATTTAATTCTGCAATTGTATCTGGATATCGAAATTTAGTAGCTGGAACACAATCTATAGTTGGAGCAGGACAAAATAATTCAAATACAGGGACTAATTCCGGCATTGTCGCCGGTTTTGATAATTTGATTTTTGGAACTAATGCATTTATTGGGTCTGGACAAAATAATTCAAATACAGGAATTAATTCTGGTATTGTCGCTGGAACTAATAATTTCTGTTCTGGATCAGGTGTATTTATTGGATCTGGACATAATAATTCAAATACAGGAATCAATTCTGGTATTGTCGCTGGACAAAGTAATTCAAATTCTGGATTTAATACATTTATTGGATCTGGACAAAATAATTCAAATACAGGAATTAATTCTGGTATTGTCGCTGGAACTAATAATTTATGTTCTGGAATTGATGTATTTATTGGATCTGGACAGAATAATGTGAATTCTGGAACTGGATCATTTATTGGAGCAGGTAATGGTAATTCGGCAACTGGTATTTATTCTTCTATTGTTGGAGGTATTGTTAATATTGTTGGTGGAACGGCCGCGTTCGTGGGGGGTGGGCAAAATAACAGAAGTACGCATTATGGATCGGTCGTGGGAGGTGGGTTGAGTAATACCGCTTCAGCATCGTTTTCAGTGGTTTGTGGTGGGTTGAGTAATAGAGCCACAGCCGCTCGAACATTTGTTGGTGGTGGAGTAGACAATGAAGCTATTGCATTACTGACTGTTGTATGTGGCGGTGATAATAATGTTGCCGGTAATGGTAGAAGTGCCATTTTGGGTGGGTCTTTTAATAGAACAAGTGGCCAAATGCAAGCTATTTGCGGTGGGACGGGAAATCGTGCTGGTGATGGAACAGGCGCGTTTATAGGGGCTGGTGAAGCCAATTTCACTTCAGGACACTATTCAGTTATTGGTGGGGGTCTGAGAAATGTCATTAGAGGAGAAACTGGTTTTTCCTATATCGGGTCTGTCATATGTGGTGGAACAGACAATATTATCGAACCCAGAAATAATGCATTTATCGGTGGTGGAAGTAATAATGTATGTAATGGTCATAATAGTGCTGTAATGGGACAAGGAGCTAATAATAATGGAAATGAAAATACATTTGTCTGGGCGGATTCAGGAGGTTATTCAGTCACCGGATCAGCAGGAACACTTCCTGACAAGGTTTGGTGGGCATGTGGAACGCGAGTTACTATAGCTGGTGAACCAGTATATACTATATTTAGTAGCGCTGCTCGTAATGTTGGTGTGTTCCTTCAGGGAGGTGGAAATTCGTGGAGTACGGTTTCCGATAGAAATCTCAAAAAGAATATTATCGAATTGGATTATACGGATATATTAAATAAAGTCAATAAATTACCTATATATGAATACACGTTCAAAGACACATTTGATGATCAAATGATATATCGGGGTCCGATGGCTCAGGATTGGAACCGACTATTTCCATCTGCCAAAAACAAATTAGCAATAGACAGTATAGATTTGGATGGAGTTGCATTATCCAGTATCAAAGCCTTATTACAAAAATTCCATGATCAAGAAGAACGTATAGTTAAATTGGAAGATCAATGTAATACTCATAAACAATATATTTGTAAATTAAAACAACGTATAACAATATTAGAACAACAGAACGAAATAAAATAAAATTCAAATTAAATATGAAATCATCATATTTAAATACAAAGTATATTTATAATCACGAATGTCACAATGTTATTTATATTATACTCTAAATATGAATATCCCAAACTCCAAACCGGAAAATATTCAAAATATGAAAACTCAGATATTAAATTTGAATTCTGACCATTCTTGTATTATATTGGAATTGTTATGCGAATATATATTTGACAAAACAAAAGTCAGAATTCGATCAATACAAGAATTATATCAGGAATTATACAAAATTTCTAAATTACCATATAAATCTACATCTATATCAACAAGTACCGATATTATAATACAAGATGAATGTATTTCAAATGAATTATGGCATATATTATCGAAATTTTTGAATATAATAATACAACATTCAGGTAATAATAATTTATTGCAATAAAACATATTATAAAGAGAATATTAATTATTGTACAATAATTAATATACTAATCGTATAATTTTGTTAATTTTGTCATGTCTGTATTACCATATAGAACTGTTAAAAGAGCTCGTGTCAATCCCTTTCAAATGCAAGGTAGTATGAATGTTATCGAAGCCAATGCGCAGAGTTTTGATACATTTAGAGGATATTCACGTGTACAAATCGATACATATAATGGTACAACTCTCAGTTCCTCGTTTATTTATGAAATAAATGGAGGTTTGGGTACACATACTTGGGATCCATCTGTTGGACCTTATACAATTTTGGATTTGGTTAATTGTACCCAACAATTATCCATCGTCCCCAATCAATTTCGTTTGGTTAATTCAACAGATGGTCGGATTTATGAATTTACATATTTTGGATATAGTTCAACTCCACCAACTATTCAAAAAATTGGTGGTTCAGCTTTGAATGGGCCGGTTGTTGTAACAGTAACAGATTATATACATGGATAATAATTCATCATTGCTAAGCGACGACATTTGAGTGATAATGTCACTCAAACATATCTTTACATAATTTATCGGTACAAAGTGCTAATAAATCATTTTACAAAGCAAAATATATGTAATCTGTCAATTCATATTATACACAAAATTGTGTATAAATTATAATTCATATTTTTCGAATGAAATGTAAATATTATAATTCACATTTTTACAAATGAAATGTAAATATTATAATTCACAAAAAATATATGTATTATTCTATTATGATAGAATAATCTTTATAATTTATATAAATATGCAAGACGATATTCAAGAAACTATTACAATCAATCCCGATGCATCATCTGTTATGATGAATCGATTGAAACGAATTGTATTTACGGACAGTGTGAATGAAGAATCCAATTCATTGGGAATTATGTTACATGATAAAATACTATCACATTTGACAACACAACAATTGGAAAAATTACACACTCTTGAACAATCGTCTATCGTAGATTTTAATTTATCATTTGAATCCGCTAATTATGTTCACCATGCAATAAATACAATTCATGAATGTAGTGATTGGTGTCAACCAGGTTTTGTGAATATTACTGTAATGGTATGTTTAACAAGTATATTAAGTGGGTTGTTACGATTAATTAAAGATAGAGATATATGTCAAAATGTTTTGTGTTATATAGTAT
>Ga0307410_10000426_pt1 | contig 16796 bp, 14 predicted proteins | sample 322Ometagenome_3_FD_203707 | JGI IMG/M metagenome (GOLD analysis project Ga0307410, IMG submission 203707) | Maize rhizosphere microbial communities from greenhouse at UC Davis, California, United States - 322HYB-O-3 | ecosystem: Host-associated > Plants > Roots > Rhizosphere > Soil | place... | reverse complement strand
GATCTCGACCCACTCGAGCGCGGTCACCGGGATCAACGAGACGTCGACGAAGGCGCCGGTCCCGCTCGGCGCGAGCCGCCGTCCGTTGACCAGCACCAGCGTCGCGCGCTGCCCGAGTCCCCGCAGATTGAGCCCCGCTCCATGGTCGGTCGTGCTCGAATCCGGGCGGACGACCAGCGAATTCTCCTTGTTAGTCCCGCCCTGGGTATTCTGCGGCACCGTGCGCATAAGCTGGTCGACGGAGGTCGCTCCGCTCCTGTCGATGTCGTCACGGCGGACGACGAGCACCTTGGACGTCGGCTGCGCCCCGCGGACATTGGTCCCGGTCACCACGATCGGGTTGCCATCTTCCGCTTCCGCCCCGCCCGCCGTGCCGGCGCCTTCGGGACCCACGACCACGAACGACGGGCCGACGCGGCGCAGCCGCAGCCCGGTCCCGGCGAGCAGCCGGCGGACGGCCTCCTCGGGCGTGAACCGCCCGCGCAAGGGCGGCGCCTGCCGTCCCGCGACGACGTCGGTCGCCGCGACGATGTCGGTGGCGGAGCGTATCGCGACCGCCCGCAGCGCGCTTTCGAGCGGCTGCGCCGGCAATTCGTAATCGATCGCCGTCGCTTCCTGCGCCTGCGCCGCCGGCGCGCTGGCCACGGCCGTGGCCAGCGCCGAGCCTGCCAGGGCGAGACCAAGTCTCCAGTTGCCGTGCATATCGTTCCCCTCCCGCGGCAGTCGCGAAAGGGCGCTGCCGAGAGTGGTGACGACAACGGCGCGAAATACCCCCCGAATTTCTTTCGGATGGGCGGCAGAATCGATCGCGGCGCGGATCGGCGCACCGGGGCCGGGCGCGCCACGGGCGCCGCTTCGGCCGCCGCTAGCTAGCCGCGGCGCGGTTCCGCGAGAACGATCGTGCCATCCGGCTGCGCGCCGACCTCGAGCCCGAAGGCCACGGCGATGCTGCGCGCGAAAGCGGCCGCGTCGCCGACACGATAGGCGCCGCTGACGCGGCGCAAGGCCAACGCGGAGTCGGACAGCCGAATCTGGGTCGTGCTGTAGCGGTTGGCGAGAGCGATCGCTTCGCCGAGCGGCGTGGCGTCGAACTCGAGCATGTGGCGGGTCCACGCCGAGGCGGACCCGCGCGCCTTGCGCCGCTTCGGAGGCCCGGAGCGGACTAGCACCACCTCGTCGCCGGCGCTGAGCCGCGCTTCCGGCGCGCCGGCGCGCCACCCGACGCGGCGGACTGCCAGCGAGCCTTCGATGAGGCGCACCTCAGGCTCGCCACCGATCAGGCTGACTTCGAACGTGGTCGCCCTGCCCACCACTTCGTGCCTCGCAGCCGCGACCGCGAACGGCCTGGCGTCGTCAGCGACGGTGAACCGGGCGCGGCCGGTGAGCAGGACCAGCTGCCTCCGTGTCGGCGAATAGCGGACCTCGACCCGGCTCGCGGTGTCGAGCACGACCTGGCTCCCATCGGCCAGCCGGTAGGGCGCGACTTCGCCGATCGTGCTGGCGAGCAGCAGAGGCCCGGGCTCCGTCCCAGCCGACCGTCCCGCCATCAGCGCCAGCGCGCCCGCCACCAGGATCGCCAGCAGCGACGCCGCGATCGCGACACGGCCCGCCACGGACCGCGCGTTGTCGTTGACGAAGTCCCGGCCCGCCGGCGCCGAGGTCCGGCCCGAGAGCTCCCAAATCGCCGCCATGCGATCGTATGCCTCGGCTTGCCTGTCGCTCTCGCGGTACCATCGCTGGAAGTCGTCCTCCGCGGCCGCCTGCGGGTTACCCTTGCGCCGCGCGACCCAGTCGGCCGCCTCGCGGCGGATCCGACGCGACGATTTGGGAAGCCAGGACATCGCGGGCTGCTTCAGCCCCGGGCCACGAGACGGTCAAGCCGGACGAGCGCCTTGCTCATCTGTTTTTCGACGCCCTTGACGCTCAGCCCGGTCCGCTCCGCGATCTCGGCATAGCTCAGCCCCTCGACGCGATGCGCCATGAAAATCTCGCGCGTCATGGCCGGCAATCGCACCATCGCCGCCTCGACCCGGCGCAGCATGTCGCGCGCTTCGAGCTGCGCGTGCGGATCGAAAGACGCTAGCAGGGTCTCGTCGGCAACAACGTGCATCGTCGTGGAACGCGAAACGTCCTTCTTCCAGAGGTCCTTGACGAGGTTGGCGGCAATCCGGCCGAGATAGGCCTGGGGACGCGTCAGCAGCGCAGCATCCGCGACGCGAACGAGCCGCAGGAAGGCGTCCTGAACGAGATCATCGGCCTGATCCGGGCTGCCCAGTCGGCCGACCAGCCTTTTCTTCAGCCGCATACGTTCGCCGCGATAGAGACCATCGACGTCGGCCGGGGCGCCAGCCGATGCTTGCGGCTCGTCGCGCGCGACGCCGGTGTCGGTCCGGCGATCGGACAGCGAAACGGCGGTCGCAGAGGTCTTGTTCACGTCGCAGAGGTCTTGTTCACGGGGCGCCGGCCGCTGACGCGGAGCCAGGGAGAGCTCTCCTGGCGCAAGCTCGCAATGAGTCGCGTCGATGCCGCAAGGCCTGCCTCCCCAGCGAGGCGGCCGGCGGCAAAGCCGGGTGTTGAAATCGTGCCTGGAGCACGCGCCGCCGCCTTTAGCTCCGAGGAGCCTGGACATGCGCGGGGGCCACCCGGCCGTGCTAGCCGATAGTTCCAAGCGAGGATTTCACGCCTCGGCGCCCAGCGGGCGCTCGACTAGCATACGTCACGTTCTGCGAACTGCAAGCGACTGAAAGACCGCGCAAACCGCGATTGGCGAAATTTCGCATCCGAAACGGAGGTAGCAATTGGGGCCCGCGAAGCAAAAGAGCCAGTGATCGCGCTTCGTGCTGCAAGGCAGCATACGAGACGAGCCCGCGTCGCGACCGCATCCCCGCCAACGTCTCCAAAACTTGTTTCCCAAAGGCGGTCGCCGTGCGACTACTCCAGCCAGTCTTTTGCCAGGTCGTAGAAAACGATGTCACCAAGCTTTCGTCCCGACGAGCGCGTTACTGACGTTCGATGCGACTCCTCGACGGTGACGGTCTGGCTTGCCGATGGCCGGACGATCTCAACACCGCTCGACTGGTTCCCGCGGCTCCTGGCCGCCACAGAGTCGCAAAGGTCGAACTGGCAACTCTGCGGTGGAGGTTTCGGAATCCACTGGCCCGAGATCGACGAGGACGTGAACGTCGACGGGCTTCTGCGAGCAGCCCCGGCAGCGCAGAGCGGGCGCTAGGCGAGCGCTCAAATGCCGCAGACATCGCCGATCGCTACCTGACCTCGCAAACTCTTCGGGCCTGTGCACCGCCGGACAAATGCCGGATTCCGACTGCAGCCTCCCCTCTCACCGACGGCCGCGCGCGGCGCCCGCGCAAATCAATTTCGACACCGCGCTCCGCCCAGGATGGAGCGAGAAGCCGCAACGCGCCAGATTCGGTGGTTGTCCAGGTTCCCAGCGCGGGCTAGCTGGACGATAACGGGGACCACGCCGGGATCGTTCGATGTGCCGACGGAACCGCTACTTCGAGGTGTCCGCAGTTCTCTTGGCGCTCGCCATGGCGATCGAGTTCGTCCTCTGGTTGGCCGGCCGAGCCTGAGTGGTCCGCCCGCGCCCGGGGTGAGGAGCTCAGCTTAACCCAAGCAGCAGGTGAACACCGCTCCTGGATCGGGTAGCGCGGCGGCGCGTCATAAGCGCATGGTCAAGCCGGCCGAGGCCTGGAGATAATCGTAGAAGAAACCGCTTCCGACAGGGGTATTGCTGTAAAGCAGGCTGGCATCGAGACGGAGCCGGCCTCGCGCAGGGGTCGCGAGCTGCGCGTTGAGGTAGCGAGATGACCGCCAGCCGGTCCGGTCATCGCGCTGAGCCCCGTAACCGCCGGCGAGCAGATAACGCCAGCCGCCCGAAAAGCGCCGGACCTGAATCACCGGCAAGGCTTGCGCGTACCAGCGCGGCGAGAAGTAGTCGAACTCGCCGGGCTCCGTGCTCAGGAAGTACCGCCCGCGCAGCTGGGCGCTGAGCCCCCAGGCCGGCTGGAGCGTGTGCGCGTATTGGCCGCGCAGGTGCAGCCGAACGTTCTTGCCGGTGAACTCCTGCGCCCCGGCGACGATCGCCGCGCTGTCGCGCTCGCCCAGCGGCACATCGAGCGCGAAGCCGGCAAAGGTATAATAGAGGCCCTCGCGCACGCCGCGCGGGGTTTCCACGATGTCGCGCTCGACGAACAGCTCCTTGCGCCAAGGTCCCTCGAGCGCCGCCGAGGCCGCGCCGAGCGGCACCCGTCCGTCGGTCCCGGCCTGCCCGCTCAGCGACCAGCGGCCGATCTTGTCGGCGTAACGCAGGTAGGCGCGCTCGAAGCCGGTCGTCCGCTGGCCCAGCGGCCTGAACAGAGCCTTCTCGAGCCGCATGCCCTGGTAGCGATCCCCGCTCTCGTTCGCCAGGTCGAGGTTGATTCCGGTGCGCAGCACCTCGGTGCCGTCGGCGTCGCTCGAGGCAAACGCGTCGACGCGCACCGTCCAGCGCGGCTCGCGAGGGGCGGGCTCAATCGCCGCGGCTGGCGCATCGGAAACGGCGGCCGGGGGCGGCGTGGTCGGGATCGCACTCGACGACGCCGCAGCAGGCAGCGCCGCCGGCACCGCGCAGAGCGCGCAAGCGGCAAGGGTCTCGACGAGCATCATTTGGTATCCCAGCGTTTGCGCAAGCCGAGCAGTTCGGCCGCGTAGCCCCAGACGCACACCGGCTGCATCAGCAGGCTGTAGCCGAGCGCATAGAACACGAACCCGCCGAGGTTGCGGCGGACGGCCAGACCTTCGCGAGCGAAAACGCGCGACTGGATGCGGAAGATTACGCCGTTCCACAGCACGGTCAGCGGGAGCACGGTCAGGGTGAGCGGGCCCGCGATATAGAAGTGCCCGAAGCAAGCGAGCACCAGCCCCGGCATGAAGACGAGGGTGTAAACCAGGTCGAGCGGCAGGAAGCAGACGTTCCAGTAAATGAACAGCGTCGACATCCGCCGCTTGAACAGCAGCGGCCAGTGGGCCTTGAAGGCTTCCATCAGTCCGCGCGACCAGCGTTTGCGCTGCAGCGCGAACTGGCGCATCGCCGTGGGCACATTGGTGAAGGCCAGCGCGTCGTCGGCGTAGCCGATCCGGTGTCCGGCGCGCAGCAGCGCCCACGACAGGACGATGTCCTCGCCGACGCAATCGGGCCATCCACCAGCCTCTTCGAGCGCGCGACGCCGGTAGAGCGAGAACGCCCCCTGCGCGACCAGAGTGCCGTGGTACATGCCCTGCATGCGCTTGACCGAGGCGATCCCATGAAAATAGTCCCACTCCTGCGCTTTGGTCAGCAGGTTGACCCGCGAGTTTCTGACCATGACCGCGCCCGCGACCGCTTGCGTGTCGGGCGGATCGGAAAGCAGGCGTTCGACAAGCTTGCGCAGACCGTTGGACTTGACCCGGGAATCCCCGTCGATCGTCAGGATCAGGTCGTGCTTGGCGCGCGCGAGGCCGTCGTTGAGCACCGCCGACTTGCCGCGGTTGACGCCAAAGTCGACGATCCGGAACGACCGGTTTGCTGGAAGCCGCAACTTGCGCACTACCTGCCGGGCGATGCGCACCGTATCGTCGCTCGATCCGTCGTTGAGCACGAGGACTTCGAACGGACCGGGGTAATCCTGATCGGCAAGGCTGCAGAGCGTGTCGCGGATCGCCGCGGCCTCGTTGTAGGCGGCGACGAGGATCGTTGCTCCCGGATAGCTCGGGACCGGACGCCGCCCAGGCTTGCGGTCGAGCATCAACGTCGACAGCAGGAACGCGTTCATGAACCCGGGGACGTAGGCGATGAAGGTGATCGCGAGAACCGCGAACGCCAGGCCGGTCACGGCGGCGAGCTCGCTTACCCAGGTCAACGAGAGCCATACGCTCAAGGCCGTCCACAGCGTGGCGATTCCCAGCGCCAAGGCAAACTTGACCGGCAGGCGAACGTAGACCCCGCCGCGCGATCCGCTGTTCGCGGTCGTAGCCCCGGTTACGTATGACCAGGGCACGGCCTCGGCCATGGCCGGGTTCAGGCCGGGAGGCGGGAGCGGCATGTTCACGCCCCGCGCGTTAGAGTTTATGGTTGATGGTTCGCTTAGTGCTCGACTAGGTAAACTCCCCTAGCCGCGTCGCGCTGCCCGAAGCGCGAAGCACAGCGCCGCGCCGCTATTCGCGGGAACCGGACCAGGCCCTCACCCATCTGTGGTGCAATTTTTGCATAATCAAAAGCCACCGCGGGGCGGCTAGGATGGACGGGGGAGATCGCCATGAAAGCATTGGACGGTCACGAAATAGTGGTTGCCCTGCTGCGCGAGGCGCTGGCCGCGCTCGACGAGAAGGGCGAGCGTCTCGCCGCCATTCACGTCTGCCATGCGCTCGACTCGCTCGGAGCCCCGATGCCGGGCGGCCTTGACCTGCCGGCGGATGGCTCCAGCCAATCTTGCAAGCCCGGACCGAGAACCAGCGCTTCCTAGCTCTGCCCTACGATCCCTCGATCCGCTCCGCAGTCAGCTGCGGCGTCCGTCAGACGCTCAACATCCGCAGATCGCGCAACTGCGCGGCTCGACCGGGAACGATGCAGAGCTGCGCCCGGTCGATCGGTCCGAGGCGGTCCCATTCGCCCTCGGGTCGGATGAGCATCAGCGGATCGGACCCGAGCCGGAGGCTGTCGGTACGCGCGGGCAGGTCGAGCTCCATCTCGCGGAAGCGCACATCGGAGAACGTGAACGGAGGCCGGTCCTTGAGCAGCCGCGCGCCGAACCGCTCCCAGGCCGGAACGAGATCCTCGCGCGCATGCGCGTAAAGCTTGCGATAGCCCTTGCGCCCGCAGTGCTCGAACGCGGCGCGGACCAGCCGCCACATCAGGCGGGTGCCGCGATAGGCGGGGCGCACCGCAAGCCGCTCGAGCTTGGCGAAGTCGGCGAAATAGCGGATCCGCAGGCACCCGGCGGGCTCGCTGTCGGCCTCGCCGAGCAAGTGGGTGGCGCAGAAGTCGTTTCCGTCGAATTCCTCGGCGAACATGCACAACTGCTCCTCGAGGTAGGTCTGCGACCGCACCATCATGACTTTCGCGACATCCTCGAACGAGCGCGCGACCCTGACTCGCAGCGCCTCACCCACCGGGCTGCGCTCGGATCGCGCCACGAGCAGCCAATAGGGAGCCGAGGGAAACAGCGAGCCCGCCGGCACGAACCCGGCCATGGTCAGGATTCGCGCGGAATCCGCGTGCGCCGGGCGCGTGAAGATGGGGACGCCCTCGCCGTAGCGCTCGAGCTCCTGAAGGAGACGCAAGCCCGAGACCATCTTGCCCGGCGCATAGGTCAGCCAGCTGTAGATCGCGGAGGGCCGCTCGTGGGGCGCGCAGATGTGACGCAGCTGGGGCTTGAGCCCGTCGAAACGCCCGTCGACCAGCGCGGCGACGCCGATGTCGTTCAACGGGAGGTACGCAGACATCGCCGAGTCCGCGAGGGTCTCGCGGCGGACGATCCGAAAGCAATCGGGATTTTGCTCGAAAACCGCGGCGGCCACCGACTCGTTGACCACCGGAAACAGCTTCCTGGCGAGGGCGAGGGCGCCCTTTACTTCCTCGATCGTGGCGTGTGCGATATCGCCGGAAGAGATGCTCGAGCGACTGACTATGCGGTGAAACTCCGCAGAGAAAGCAACACGGGCGCCTGAGCACCGGGCTTCTTTGCCTTCATTGAAGGCAACGGCATCCTGATGGATCATTGACAATCCTCCGCTTCTGATGACCGTGAGGTCGCCCGTCACTTGGGGTTACTAGCCATGCACGTCGCCAGCGCCTTGATGCAGAAAAGCGAACAAGGTGTTCATCCTGTTCAGTCGCCCGAGCCGATGCCGCTGGCGCGCGACATCGCCAGGCGGCTGAGCTGGGATGATCTGCGGCTGTTCCTCGCCGTCGTGGACAAGGGCAGCTTTCGCGGCGCCGCGGCCCGGCACGGGTTCGCGGTCAACACGGTGCGGTCGCGGATGGCGCGGATGGAACGCCTCGTCGGCGAAGCGCTGCTCAGGCGGGGTCGTCAGGGGGTTTCGATAACCGAGACCGGCCGCGCGCTACACCGTATCGCCAACCAGATGCGCGGCGCCGCGATCGGCAGCGGGCTTGATCAGTCCGTCGAATTTCACGCCGCCGACGAACTCAAGATCGGCACGACCGAAGCCTTGGGTTCGGCCTGGCTGACCCCGCATCTGCTCGAGCTGCAGGCGCAGTTCCCGACGACGACCATTTCGCTGATGTGCGACAACGACGTCCAGACCGACCGCAGCAACGAGGTCGATGTCGGCATCGGTTGGGGCCTGCCGCGCAATCCCGACCTGATCGTCAGCAAGCTCGCCACGATCCATTACATGGCGTTTGCCTCGCGCGACTACCTCAATACGAATGGCACCCCGCGCGAGCCGCACGACCTTCTCGAGCATCGTTTCATCGAGCAGGCCGCGCCGGGGGTCAAATCGGAGCTCCTCGACCAGCTCGTCGGCACCGACCGGCCTCCCGGGTTCCTGCCGCTCCGGACCAACTCGAGCCTCGCCGTCTTCTGGGCGGTCGCGAACGGCGTCGGGATCGCCTTCATGCCGACATATGCCGCGGCGCTGGTCAGCAAGCTCGTGCCGATCGACCTTCCGTTCCAGCTCAAGTTCGACATTTTCTTCTATTTCCACCCCGAAGCGCGCACCTCTCCCCGCATCGCTGCGACCCGGGACTGGCTGAAGCGGGCGTTCGATCCGGCGATCTATCCGTGGTTCGCCAGCACGTTCGTCCATCCGAGCGAGTTTTGCGCGACCCGCACCGACAATGTAATTCCGCTGTTCAGGAGCCTCGTCTAGCGCGGGCAAGCCGACCCAGGCTCGCACGCTCGCTTCAGTCGTTCGTGCCCAGCAGGGCCAACTCTGGCGCGAAACCGAGTCTGCCGCTGCACAAGGTCTCGAGATAGGCGGTCATCGCCTGCTCGCCGAGCGGCGTGATGGCGACGAAGACCCGCCGGGCATCAGCGAGGTCTTCGCTGCGCACCGCGAGCCCTGTCTCCTCGAGCAGGTCGATGTAGCGCGCCGCGGTCGAGGGCGGCACGCCCGAAGCCCCGCAGAGGCCCTTCGTCGCGATCCGCTTGCCGTCGAGCGCAGCGACGAAGAGCTCGAGCAGCATGTCCCACGCGGGCTCCGAGAATAGCGGCTCGGGTAGAAACCGCTTGCGCTCCTGTCGCGTCCGATAGGCGGCGCGGGCGATGGCGCGCAGGCTGCGATCCCGCTCGGCGAACGCTTCGGGAGGGGGAGCGGCAACGCGTCCCTCGAGCTCGTCCGCCATCCGGGCCAGCTCGCGCGCCATCCGCCGCAGCTCGACGGCCTGACCCGCCGAGCTCACCGACTGCACCCGTCATTTTCTGCCCTTAAGCCCATGCACCCCCAGCCTTCGCGGTTGGTCAGCGAAACGCTGATCGGCAGGCTCAGCAAAGCGGGCCAGTGCCGCGATTACCCGAGCAGCGCAAGGCTCCACATCAGGCCCTGGCCCGCCGCGGCATCGCCTCCGGCGCCCGCCCGAGCGTTTGTCGTTGCGCGGCCGACCGCAATGGCGCCAAGCGTCAGGTCTCCATCTCGCTTCGCGCCAGCTCGAGGCCGAGCGACACGTGCACTGCGGGCAAGGCCAGGCCCAGCGCGTCGAGTCCCTGAAGCGCGGCTTCGAGATTGTCGACCACGCTGGCCAGGTCGAGCGCCGGCGCGACGCCCGCCGGCCCGGCGGCCGTGGCCGCCGCCTCCAAGTTGTCCAAGGTTGTCCCCCAAAATATCTGCGATGACCTGTGCAGGTCATGTCCCCCCATAATATCGGCGCACGCGCTCGGCACAAGCGCAGCGGCGCCCGGCAAGCGTCGCATTTCGGGACGACGCAAGAGGCTGAAACCTTGTCCGATGTGGCAAAGTTCTGCAAAAAACGATTGCCCGCTACGCATTTTTCGCGCCAGTTCGGCGCAATTGCCCCGCACGAATCTCGCGATAATCCCGAATCCGCTGCAATTACGCTCGCCACGACCGGCGAGTTTGTTCCTCATGTCAGCATGAGCGGAGCCGTCGTCTTCCATATAGTCGACCATGATCACAAGCGTCGCGCGCAACTCGCACGCTGTGCCTTCGAGATCGGCCATCACGCCGAAGTCTATTCGGATTCGGCGGAGCTGAAGGCGCGCCCTCCCCGCGAAGGGGTGGTGATCGCGCTGGATGAGGCGATCGAGGGCGGCGTCGGCAACCTGCTCGGCCTGCTGAACCGTGACGGGCGCTGGCTGACCGTGGTGACGACGAGCGTCGCGCCCACCCTGGCCAAAGCTGTCGAGGCGGTCGAGCAAGGCGCCGCCGACTACCTGGCGTTGCCCATCGACAGCTCGGACCTGGCGCGCACGCTGTCCCGGCTGGCGCAAGGCCCTCGCGCGCCGCAGTTGCGTGCGCGGCGCCGGGCCAGGGCGCGACACCGTCTTGCCCGTCTGTCGAGGCGGGAGTTCGAGGTGCTCGAGCTCATGGCGCGGGGATTGACCAACAAGGAAATCGGCGCGGAACTGGGGATCAGCGCGCGGACTGTCGAGATACACCGCACCAACGCTCTGATGAAGCTCAAGTGTGGGCATTCGACCGATGCGCTTCGGATCTGGTTCGAAAGCGAACTCGAGGACGATCGCCAGGATTTCGCCCGCGCCAGCTAGCGAGGACGCGCCCGAGGAACGGCGCGGCTGATCGGGACGGTCGGATCCGGTTACTTGCGCGAACGACACCCGGCGGGGCTACGACCTGTTCACCGACCCAGCAGCTCGGCCCCGGCCAAGCCGCCATTTACCACCCCAATGACGTAGATGACGACGATCAGCAGGATGAGGGCGGTTTCTCCCCGCTGCGAGGTCTCGCGATCGTTCGCTGCCCGGGGAAGCTTCCATCTGCGTCGCACGTCCGGGGCCAATCCTCCAAGCAGGCCGGGACGGTAGCCCGGCCAGCGGTGCTCGACAAGACGCTTGCGTTTCCCCCAGAGTCTGATCGAAAGAGGCCTCGCAGCCCGCTCGCCTTGCCGGCGGGCTTAGGCCTGACGGATTGCCGGATCCGCGCCCGCTCAAAACCGCCGGATCTGTGTCTTGCGTCCGTTGGTGACTTTGTATTCGACAGCGGTCGCGTAGGGCAGCGCCACCTCCCACTCGGCGCCGGCGTACAATCGGGTCGCCGGCAGCGACTTGCAGTTCGCGCCGGCCGCGTCGCACTGGCGTCCGTCGAAGACTTCCCAGGCGGTGTTGGTGCGGTTCGACAATCGCAGCGTTTGTCCCGAACGCGTCGCGCCGATCTCGCCGGTGACGACAGCCGGCCGCTGCAGCACCAGGACGTCGTAGCCGACGTAGAGCTTGAGCGCGTCGCCGGCGGAAGACAGCGGCCCGGCGACCGGCTTGACGGTCACCCGCCAGACGCGGTCCCGCGCCGACTTCGGCAGAACCGCCGCGACCCGGACGATCCGCCGCTGGCCCGGCTCGAGGATCAGGCGCTGGGGCGATACCAGGATGCCGGAAGCGCCCGGGTCGCGCGCGGGCTCGCGGTGCTGAGCCACGGTGCCGGGCTCGAGAATCTGATAGGGCTCCGCTGCGACATAGAGGGTATCGGCGCCATCGTTCCAGACCTCGATGTCCTCGCTGCTCCTCTGCTCCGGCTGAAGGTCGACGATGACCTTGCTCAGCACCATCTCGGCCTGTGCGGTGCCGGGAACGGCGCCCAGCGCCAGGGCGCTCAACAGCATCTTTCGCAAGCTATCTCGGCGCATCGTCTTTTCCTCCCCCGGTGGCGGCATTGCGCGCTATCGTCGTACCCGCCGGAGTCAGGTTCTGGCAAAGCAGAATGCCGGCATTGGTGTATTCTTCCCTCGGCGACGCCTCGGGCAGCATCGCCGAGCAAGTCGCGCCGTCGGCGCGCCGCGCGAAGACCTCGGACATCGCCACGGCTTCGATCTGAAAATAGCCCTCGGCGTCGGTCTGGCCGATCGCCTCGCCCGCGGTCAGATAGGCATTCGCCGCGGGTTCGCCGCCGGGCAACAACAGGCGGCCGAAGATCGCGGCGAGAGGGCGAACGCGCCATTCCACGCTGGCGACCGAGCCGGGAAACAGGCTCACTTCCCGCGTGCGCGCATCGTAGGACTGGCTTCGCGCCGAGATCGGCCGCATCCGGACCTCGTACCGGTCGTAGGGCGCGAGCGCGACTGTCCGCTTTTCCCCGCTGGCGAGGATCGCCACGGGCGCGTCGTCAACCAGGACCTCGTACTTGTCGCCCAGGCGACCGCCGGCAACTGCCGCGATGATGGCTGAGCCGCTCTGGCCCCCGGCTCCAAACGCCACTTTCCCGGCCGTTGCGGTCACGGTGGTCTGCGCGCTGATCGAATAGCTTGCGCCCCCGCCGAAATCCTGCAGGACGTCGGAAGCCACTTCGAGGCCTTCGGTCCGCAGCCGTCCATTGAGCGCGAACAGCCGCCGTTCGCTTTCCGCCTCGGCCACGCCGCCGAGCTCGAGCCCTCCCCCGACCACGCCGTCGAGCTGCATCGCGCCCGATACGGTCGCGACCGGACGCCAGTCTCCCTTGTGATCGAACGCGGCATAACGAATGCCGGCACGGCTTGCCGAGGTCCCGCGCAAGCCGGTCAGGCTGAGCGTCAGGCCCATGAAGCCGGACTGCCCACGCTCGTTGAACCCGGCGTCGGCATCGAAGCTGAGCCTGACCGGACCGGTGTGCAGCATGGTCCAGCGAAGCGACGGCCCGACGCTGTAGGCCAGCGCCTGGCCGGCCTGCTTGCGCGCGGTGAAGGACAGACCGGTCTGGAGCTCGCGGCGGCCATAGCCGAGAAAGCCGGTGAGCTGCGAAAACGACTGCTCGCCGGCGCGAAGGGCGGGAACGTCGTCGGCCAGCGAGCGGGCGCGGCCGGGACCTTCGGGGACGAGCCCGTCCGCGGTCGCGCGGCGGCCGAGCTGGACCGTGCGCATGTCGAGCGTCGCCGTCACTGGCCCGCTGCCGGCCAGGCCGAGCTGGACGAGCCCGCCATAAGCCCCGGTGGAGGAGCCGAGGCCGGCCACGCGCAGCTGCGTAGGACCGAGCAACAGATTGGCGCCGACTTGCGCGACCGCGGCGGAGTCCGTCGCGGTCAACGTGGCGTCGGTCGCCAGGGCGTCGGTCCAGCGGTGCGCGTAGCCTGCCGCAAGATACGGCCGGTCGGTGAGCTCCAGGAACCGATCGGTGTCCTCACGCGCGACGAGGCCGCCGTAGACGAAGGCGATGTCCTCGCCGAGCGGCGCGATCGCGGCGCTGCGGGTGAAGAAGCGGGTTTCCGTCCTCTCGGCGCCTCCCAGCTCGCGGATGCGGAGCACGACCTCGTATGAGCCTTCGGGAAGCGCGCTCGTGTCGAGGCGGCGGTTGCCCCCCTCGTAGACCTGGCTGGCCAGCACGCGGCCGTTGCGGACGATCTCGACGCGCGCCCGCTGACCCAGCGAGACCATCAGCGGCGTGCCGGCGATGACCTCCTTGTCGAGACGAGTGTCCCACTGGGTCGACAGCCCGGCGCCGAGCAGCTTGCGGCGTCCGATCAGGTCGCCGCCCGGCGCGAACATCAATCCCGCGCTGTAGCGCCAGCCGTGCACGTCCATTTCGGCGACGGCCTGGTCGGCCTGGGCTCCGAACCGGCCCGACACGAACAGGTCGCTGCGGAACCGCGCGTTGCCGCTGGCGAGCACCATGCGGTTCTGCAAATTGAGCGACGGGCTGGCGCGGGTGGAGCCAGCCACGATCCCGCTCATCGAATTGACCAGCGACGCCACGCCCGCCGGGTCGGCGAGAAACCGCTCGGGCTGAGCGAACAGGTCCGATTGGGCCTCGGGGCCGGCGAAGAGATCGACCCGAAAGCGGTCGCGGTCGAAAATGACGCCGAGATCGTTCGGAGCCAGACGGCCGCAACGTGCAGGATCGGCCCCTTCGCCGCAGACCAGACCCTCGTTCGCCGGAAAGGTCCGCCCCGCCCGCCGCGCGAACCGGCCGGCATCAGCCAGGTCCGGGAGCAGCCTGGCAAGCTCGATCGGCTCGAGAAAGCGCAGCGTTCCGTGCGCTGCCTCGACCCGCGTCTGCCCCAGGTTGCGGCCCGCGAGGTAGACGTCGACGATGAGCTCGCGCGACGCTTCGAGCTCGGCGAACCCCTCGGGCGCCGCGACGCTGACCAGGGGGAATCCCGCTTCGCGGCACTCGCCGGGCTGAACCGCCCCGAAGCTCGCGCCTGCTCCGATCAGCAGGCGCAAGCACACGAGCGACTGACGGGAAACGGACCGCCGCATGAGGCTCTCAGAGCGGCGCCACCAACAGCGTCAAAGTGCCGCTGTAGGCGCCCGTCGTCGCCGAGCCGAGCGCCGCCGCGCGCAGGACCACGATCAGGCTGGCGGTGGTGGCGGGCGCAGGCGAGCAGTTCTGGTTGCTGGCTGGGCTGACCTGGCCCGAGAGCGGGCTCCCCGCGGATAGCGCGCTGCCGGTGGAGAGCCCGGGGCTGTCGGCCCATTCGACCTCGTACGCCAGCGTGGAGCCGCCCGAGGCCAGCGTGAAGGCGCCCCCGGCGCCGCTTCCGGTCGCGGTGATCGAATATCCGCCGCCCGCGCTCGAGGTGTAAAGGCATAGGCTCTGGCCGGAGCGCTGGTCGATCGAGAGATTGGCGATTGCGCCGAAGGCGACGTCGTTGAGTCCGCTGATCCGCGCCTTGTCGCCGGCCGCGGCCCAAGCCGGCCCGGCCGCGACAACGGACAACAGTCCGATCGCGAGGCAAGCGCGTGCGGCGAGGCGGCTCAGGGTTTTCATCACCGCACAGGGCTAAACAAAAATGGTTAACGTCCTGTTGCGTAGTTTTCCTTGGTTCGCGGGCCTTCGCGTCCCATCCAACGGCGAAGCCCCGCCCTGCGTCTGCAGGGCGGGGCCGGGCGGCTGCGATTCGATGAGAAGGGAAATCTACACAGGGGTGATCAGCAGCGTCAGCACGCCCGTATAGTTGGTCGACGCCTGCATCGTCTGCAGCGTCGCGGCGCTGATCCCGACCACCAGGCTGGCCGAGCTCGCAGGACCCGAAGCGCAGCTTTGCTGGGTCGCGGTCGAGACCAGACCGCCGAGCGCGGCGCCGGTCGCGAGCGCAGTGCCCGAGGTCTGGCCCGATGAGGCGTTCCATTGGACGGTATAGGGAACCGTCGTCGAAGCGCCGGCGAGCGTGAAGGCACTGGCGGCCCCGTCGCCGGTCGCGGTGATCGAGTAGCCGCGGGTGGCGGTGTTGCTGAAGACGCAGACGTTCTGGGCGAGCGAGGCGGCGCTCGCGGGATCCTGGTTGGTGAAGTCGACGTCCACGAGACCCGTAATCCGGGCCCGGGCGGGTACCGAAGCGGAAATGCTCACGGTGCCGGTCGAAGTTGCCCCCAACGCACCCTGGGTCGCCGCCTGGGCGCTTCCCGGCAGCGTCAGCGCGACAGCCAGAGCGGCCGCCAAACACCCGCGCACGGCGCCATTGCTGGCAAACGATCGTAGCTTCATGTCCCCCGACTCCAACTGCGGCGAATTTCGTCAGAGGGGTGCTCTAGGTAGAAAGCCTGAAGATTTGGTTAGAGCCAAATTCACTTTGTTTGACCGCATCGCACCGGCTTTCTCAAGCCGGTCGCAGGCCGGAGTGCGGGGCGCACGGCGCCAGAAGCGCTGAGCAGATGCAGCGGGGCAGCTCCAAAAGAAAAAGCCCCGGTCACCGGACCGCGGCCAGTTTGCTCAGCCGCGCAGGGTCGCAACGCACGGCGAAGAGGGCCGCAGTCGCCTGCGAATCGCGACCGGCAACTTAATCCACAGACGGCGCGCGGGATAGCCAGCGCAATACGGGAGGCCCACGAGCGGGGGACGCGAGCGGGGCCATTGCGTCGATCGATCCGCGTCCGCCAGACTTCATTCGATTCGACTGTGCCGGGCGAGGCGCCGCACCCGAGCCATCCGGTCGCTTGGGAGGATTGCTCAAGTAATCTTACCGGTCCCAACGAAATCTTTTCGCCAAGCAAAATCGAGCGCAGCGGGATTGTGCGGGATCGGCTGACAGCTATAGCTTCTTCAACTGCGCCGAGACAGGTAAGCCGTGTGAAGCATTGCTCGTCAAACCGGAAGCCGCCTCGGCCCCGAGCGCCGCGTTCCGGCGCGCTCGTCGTCGCCCGGCGGTCGAAATGAGCGGGCAGCCGAGCGCGGACGAGCTCCTTCTGGAGGCGCGCGATCTCATGCGCCGGGCTCTGGTCCTGGTGGCGCAAGCGCGCCGGGCTCCCCTTGACAGGTCGAATATCGACCAATGGGCCAGCCTGATCGAGTTCGATGCTATCCCCGGCCGGACCTCGCCGGCGCGCGCCGAGGCGCTCTACATGGGACGGCGGATTCGCGACGCCATGTTTCCCCGCGGACTGTTCGGGGAGCCGGCCTGGGACTTGCTGCTCGACTTGTTCCTGGCGCGGCGGACGGACGCTTCGGTTTCGTTCGAGCGCGCGAGCGACGTCGCGGGCGTGCCCAGCGCGACGGCGCTGCGCTATCTCCGAATGCTCGAAGACTTCGGGCTGGTCACGCTCAGCGGGTCGGAGATCCGCGGCGACGACAGTGTGGAGCTGAGCGAGGACGGCATCGCGCTGATGACCGCGTTTTTCGACGCCACCGACGGTCGGGCTCCGGGAGACAAGACGTCGGCGCAGCAGGCATCGCAGCGGCGCCTTCCCGGCGTGTCC
>Ga0307410_10000425_pt1 | contig 16799 bp, 20 predicted proteins | sample 322Ometagenome_3_FD_203707 | JGI IMG/M metagenome (GOLD analysis project Ga0307410, IMG submission 203707) | Maize rhizosphere microbial communities from greenhouse at UC Davis, California, United States - 322HYB-O-3 | ecosystem: Host-associated > Plants > Roots > Rhizosphere > Soil | place... | reverse complement strand
GTGGCGTTGACACTCTAGTCATCGACCGCCACATGGCGCGCCTGCCTGCACCTGTGGAGAGGTGGCCGAGTGGTTAAAGGCAGCAGACTGTAAATCTGCCCGCGCAAGCGTACGCTGGTTCGAATCCAGCCCTCTCCACCACCCTTAGCCACTGAGGTCCCGCCTTCATGCGAAACGCCGCCGCTTCGGCTGGACACGGCGACTGCGCACGGCGTAGGCACCAAAAAGGTTGCGTACCGCAACTAAAGTTACCAGCATCGAAACCCTACGGAATTGTCCAAACCGGTCGAATTGACTTAGATTAGACCGGAGTCGGAAGTCGTCCCAAGGTATCGGGGCTTATTGCTCGGAGTGAATGCAGGTGAATGCTGCGGCGGCGGGATCGCTCGGTCCTGACCACAATGAGTCGGCAATGGCGGAGAGGGTCGCGCGACTCTCTCGCGGCCAGCTCGACTGTCTGCTGCTCGTGAATCAGCATCTTTCCTCCAAGGAAATCGCTGCAGAGCTCCACATCTCACCGCATACCGTCGACCAGCGCATCCGTGGCGCCCTTCACGCGCTTGGGGTCGAGCGGCGTACGCAAGCCGCCCGCATCGTCGCCCGTCACCAGGGTCCATATCAACGGTTGATACATCAATCGCCGTACATTGATGCCATGCCGCCCGGGGGGCAGTCCGTCGGGGCGGTCAGTCATCAGATTCGGCACGCTGATCGCGCAGGGGAGGCCGGGAACCCGGATCTCAATACCGAGCAGAGACCCGCAACCTGGTCTTCCCTGCCTTTGCCGTTCGCAACGAGGAGCCATCCCCGGAATGAGATGAGCGTCGGCCTCCGGCTGCTCTGGATCTTCCTGATCGCGACGGGCGCAGCGTTTTCGGCGGGCATGTATCTCGCCGGGCTCGAAAGTCTCGCCAGGCTGCTCAAGAGCTAGCCGCCAAGCCAACGCCAGTTCCGGCCAACCTAATCTCCCCGCGGTCGCGCGCGGCGGAGGAGGAGTAGCCATGCGCAAACAACAGATTGAAAACGCCGCCTTTGAAGTCGCAACCCAGGTCCGCGCAGTCGAGGACAGCATCGACGCCGCTCTGTCGGAAGTCGCCGAACTCCAGGCACGCGTCATGCGGGCTAATTCGGTCGCCCGCGTCGGGTTCGGCACCGTTCACCCGGTCCTACAAGGGCTGGCCGCGGCCGTGAACGGCCTAGTCGAGGCTCGCGGCTCCGTCGTCGGCTGCCACACTGCGCTCGCCGAAGCCAAGGGCAAGGTCCCCGGCCTCCGCACGGTCTCGTTTGGCGAAGGCAGCGAGTGCCCGGACCAGAAGACTGCGTTCGCAGATCTCCGGATCGTCGCTTGACAGGGGTGGCCGGCTCGCCAAGTCGCGGGCCGGCCAAATCCTATGCTTAGCCCGCTCCAATATTTCGCCGTCCTGTTCGCCGTCTGCGCATACGCCTTCATTCGGGGGCGCAGCGACGAACGGAGCGTTGCAACGATCTGCGTGCTCGCCTCCATCGCTTCGGTCGCGGTCATGTCACCGATGGCGTCCCGCTATTCCCAAATGGAAGCCGGTGTCCTGATCGTCGACTTGGCTACCTTCGCAGGCTTCACCTTCGTGGCCCTACGCTCCGATCGCTTCTGGCCGCTGTGGGTCGCGGGGCTGCAGCTCACGACGCTCATGTCCCACGCAATCAAGCTGGGCCGGCTCGACCTTATGCCGCAGGCCTATGCCGCGGCAGCCCGCTTCTGGGTCTATCCCATCTTCGCGATCATCGTCGTCGGCACGTGGCGCAGCCATCGCCGGAGAATGGAGCGGCGGCGCCAGGCGGCACTCGCCTAGCCAAGGCTTGCGCGCCCGCTCCCGCTCGCCCATTTGCCGGCGCATGTCCCGCCGCAAGAAGTCCCACCAAAGTCACGGCACTGCCAATCGGCCGCGCTTCTGGGGCAAGCATGCGGTCGCCGCGGCCCTCGACAATCAGGACCGCAAGGTGCTTCGCGCATGGGCTACGCGCGAAGCCGCCGGCTTCATGCGATTCCCGAAAGACGTGCAGGTCACCCTGGCCGAGGCGCCGGACCTCGGTCGGCTCGTCCCGAACGACGCTCCACACCAGGGCGTGGTCGTCGAAGTGGAGCCCCTCGAGGAGGCCTGGCTGGACGACGTACTCGCCGAAGCTCCCGAACGCGCAGTACTGCTCGTCCTCGACCAAGTGACGGACCCGCATAACGTAGGCGCCATCCTGCGATCCGCCGCGGCGTTCGGGGCGGTCGCGATCGTCACGCAGGACCGCCATTCGCCGCCCGAAAGCGGAGCGCTCGCCAAGGCGGCCTCCGGGGCGCTCGAGCGCGTGCCCTGGGTCCGTGTGGTCAATCTCGCGCGGGCGTTGGAGCAAATCGGCGAGGCCGGGTTCTGGCGGATCGGGCTTGCCGGCGAGGCCGAGGCGGACCTCAAGGACGCGCTTGGCTCACCGCGGGTCGCCTTGGTGCTCGGGGCGGAGGGGCCGGGCCTTCGTCAGAACAGCCGCGAACATTGCGACGCCTTGGCAAGGCTGCCTATTTCCGACTCTATCGAGAGCCTCAACGTCTCCAACGCGGCGGCGATCGCCCTTTACGCTGCGAGCGTCGCCTGATGGTCCGCACTGCCGACACGCTTCACGAGAGCCTGAACGAGCTGGCGCGGCTCGAGCCGGCCTTTGCCGCGGTGCTGGAGCGGCACGGGCAGCCGGAGCCGCGCGTCAGTCCGCCCGGCGCGACGACCCTGCTGCGCACCATCGTCGGGCAGCAGGTGAGCGTTGCCGCTGCCCGATCGATGTGGGGCAAGCTCGAGGCCGCTTACGGCGCGCCGCCCGATCTCGAAAAGCTGCTGGTCGCGACGGACGAGGAGATGCGTGGGGCGGGTATGTCCCGACAGAAGGCCGGCTATATCCGCAGCCTCGCACAGCTCGTGTTGACCGGAGAACTCGTCCTCGATGCTTTGCCGGAGGACAATGAGGAGGCGATCGCCCTCCTCACGAAGATCAAGGGCATTGGACGCTGGTCTGCGGAGATATACCTGCTCTTCGCCGAAGGTCGCCGCGACATCTTCCCGGCGGGCGATCTGGCCGTGCAGATCGAGATCGGGCGGCTGATGGGCCTTACGGATAAGCCAAGCGAGAAGCAGCTGCGTGAAATGGGCGAACGCTGGAAGCCGCATCGAGGCGCTGCTGCGGTGCTCGCATGGCACAGTTACAATAGTGCGGTGTTGTAGAGACGATCTGGAGGGACCCGATGAACGCACGCAATCTCTTTCGCTACGAGCCCATCGCGGCTGGCGTCCTGCGGATCATTACGGGCCTGCTGTTCCTGGAGCATGGAGCTCAGAAATTCCTGTCCTTCCCGCCCGGCGAGATGGCTGGCATGGGCTGGAGTTTTTCTAACCCGGGTCACTTCGCAGGCGTCATCGAGCTCATTGCAGGCGCGCTGATCGCGCTCGGGTGGTTCACCCGGCCAGCTGCGTTTCTTGCTTCGGGCGCGATGGCCGTCGCCTACTTCATGGCGCATGCGCCGAAAAACTTCTGGCCCGTGAACAACATGGGCGACGCGGCGATCCTGTACTGCTTCGTCTTTCTGTACTTCGTCTTCCGGGGCGCAGGAGCGCTGAGCATCGACGGCGACAGGCGCCCGGTCGAGGTCAGCGAGACGGATCGGCTTTAAGCGCTACTTACGGACGCGCAATGTGTGCTCGCGCGCGCCGAGCCCGCGGAAGGTCTTGGCGCCTTGGTCGATGCGGAAGGGCGCCATCTTCTCGCCGTTCGCGTTGCGTCCGACGATGAAGCTCGTCGATGTCTGGCCCTGGCCGCTGCTCCAGGCATAGAGCGCGTTGAAAGCGACCAAAGGCACGAACAAGGTGCGGCCCTCGACCTGGAACAGGCGCAACTGCTCGCGCGGCAAGGTGACGAGACTGCGGAAGCTCATGCGCTGCAACGGCGGGATAGCGATCCGATCGCCAGCCTGGCCATTGGGCTGGGAGAAGAACTGCCCGAGCACCTGATCCTGATCGGGGCTGGCGTTGAACAGCGCGCCTTCGACATGCACGTCGCGCGCGGGCGCGCTGCCGGAATTGAATATCGTGACTTCGAACTGGATCGCGCCCTTCTCCGCGTCGACGATCGCCGCCTCGGGCGAGAATTCGATCTCAAGCCACGGGCGAAGACGCGTTGAGACGATGCCAACCGGCGCCGTCGCCGGGCGCGGCGCTGGCGTGACATCCGGGACCGGAGCGCGCGGAGCAGGCTGCGGCCTGGGCATTGGCGCCGCACGCGGAGGCGCGGGCGCCGGGCTGAGGTCGAAAGCGGACGCATCGCCCCCGGCTCCCGCGAAGGCATAGCCGGACTTCTGGCGCCTAAAATACCAGGCGCCCGCGCCGATCGCCGCAAGCAGGGCCACGATCCAGGGCCACAGCGGGAACGAGCCGGAGCCGGTGTCCTCCACGGGGCTCGCGACGGATGCGGGCGTCGATTGCGGGAAAATCGCGGGGGCGAAGCTGGCTTGCTGGCCGCTGGGCGGGGTCGGCGGCGGCAGGGCGAGCCCGCTCGATGCCGTGCTGGCCTCGGCGGAGCGCGGCTGAGCGCCTGCCTGACGGCCGGCAGAAGCGGCTGGCGCTGGGTTCGTGCTTGCCGTCTGTGCCGGAGCGGCTGGGGTACGCGCGGCCTGGGTCGAGGCGGGAGCGGGAGCCGGCTGCGCAGGCGCAGTCGCGGGCGTATCGGCACGGCGGGTGACCGTTCCGTTGATCGAGAAATCGCGCAACTGGGCAGGCCCGACCGCATCCTCGCTCGCCGGTGCAGCAAGGGTCGGCACCGGTTCGGAAGCGGCATCGACCGTCTGGTCCTGCGCGTGCCCAGGCGCGGCCAGGAAGACCGCCAGCGCAACGGCCGCCGAACTCATGCGCAATGCTTGCTTCATCTCACCCTTTGATCTGGCTGGCGTCGCTTGACGCTTTACGCGGCGACTCCGGCGCTTTGCCGCTCAATTGCCGAGACTTCAAGCACAGCCATGATGAACGGCGGTCGACTGGCCGCAAAAAACAGGCGAAATGCGATATTTAGCGAGCGTCGACGAGGACGAGCTCGGCGTCTTCCTCAGCCCTGACCGTGACCGTCGACTCACCGGTGATGGCGACGCCGTCCCGCTTCTCGGCAGGAGTGCCGTTCACTTCGACCTTCGCGCTCGGCACCAGATAGAGGTGACGTGCCGGATCGGCGGCATATTCCAGCGTCTCGCCGGCTTTCAGCGTCGCGCCAAGAATACGCGCGTCGGAATTGATGTGCAGCACGCCGTCGCCGCCATTGCCGCTGGCGAGGAGCTGGAACTGACCTTCGCGGCTTTCCTTCGGAAATGGCATTGCGCCCCAGCCCGGCTGCGAGCTTGGCTTGTCCGTCTCGATCCAGATCTGAAAGAGTGTCGTCTCCTCGTCCTCGAGATTATACTCGGCATGGGTCACGCCCGTGCCGGCGCTCATCACCTGGACGTCGCCGGCGGCCGTGCGGCCCTTGTTGCCCATCGAGTCCTGGTGCGTGATCGCGCCGGTGCGGACGTAGGTAATGATCTCCATGTCGCGGTGCGGGTGCGGCGGGAAGCCGGACTTGGCGGCGATCCTGTCATCGTTCCACACGCGAATGCGGCCCCAGCCTATGCGGCTCGAGTCATGATAGTTCGCGAACGAGAAATGGTGGCGGGCATCGAGCCAGCCGTGGTCGGCATGGCCCAGCGAATCGAATTTGCGGATGTCGATCATGCGCTGAAAGTGGCGAAGCTCAGCCGAGCTTCAAGTGTCACGCATGTGCCTTCAGCCCCTCCGCATAGCGAGCAGCCTTATCGGCGTAATGGGCGGCCGAGAGGCGCAGGGCCTGCTTCTCCGCATCCGTCAGCGGCCTGACCAGACGCGCGGGCACTCCGACGATCAGCCCCCCGTCCTCAAACCTCTTGCCCTCAGTGATCAGTGCGCCGGCTCCGACGAGGCATTCCGGACCGAGGAAGGCCCCGTTGAGGATCTTCGCCCCCATTCCGACGAGGCAATCGTCGGCCACCGTGCAGCCGTGGAGGATCGCCTGGTGGCCGACGGTCACGCGCGCCCCGATTGTCAGCGGCGCGCCGGGGTCCGAATGGCCGATGGCGCCGTCCTGGAAGTTGGTCTCTTCGCCGAAGACGATTGACGTGTTGTCGGCGCGGATCACTGCGCCGAACCAGACGCTCGCCCTCGCCCCGAGCCGGACGTCGCCGATCAAGTCCGCGGATGGCGCAGCCCAGGCACCGTCGCCAAGTTGCGGGGCGGCCCCGTCGATCGCGTACAGGGTCATTCCTCGAACGCCCCCACGAAGACTTCCTCGCCCGCCACGCCCTCAAGCTCCTCGTCGAGGCCGCGGTACTGAACGCCGAAATCGTTCTGGAAGGCGTCGAAATGCGCCACCGTGTCCCAACGGTCGATAGTCAGCCACCACCCCCCTGCTTCGACCGGCCGCAGCAGCTCCGTTCCGCGATAGCCCGGCGCTTGCTCGAACAAGCGCGCCCAATTGCCTGTGCCTGAGTAGGCCGCGTGAAATTCGCCCTCGCGGCCTGCTGGCGGCCTGAACTTCCAGACGCGGGCATGGGTCATTGCGCTGCCGTAGCGCTGCGGCAACCGCAGCGGAACCCGTGCGAGTAACCAGCCGCGTTTACAGAGCTTTAGCCACCTCAAGCGCACATGTGCGCAGTGGGACGGAATCTTGCATTTGCGATCGCTCTGGCCGGCTTGGCGGCAACGCCCGCGCGTCCGGCAGCCTTCGTCGCGACCTCGCCAGGTCTCGACAAGGTCAACCACCGCATCCTCAGCTTGCATAATGCTGCGCGGGCGGACGTCGGCGCTCCGCCTCTCCAATGGGATCCGGCGCTGGCCGTAGCAGCGGCTTCTTACGGCCCCACCCTCTCGCGGCTGGGCCGGCTGGTGCACTCGCCGAGAAACGGCCGTGAGAACCAGCGCGAGAATCTCTGGATGGGCCAGCAGGGCCGTTTCGATCCCGACGACATGGTCGCTGCCTGGACCGCGGAGAAGAGTCGGTTCTCCCCCGGGCAATTCCCGAACGTCAGCCGCACCGGCAAGTGGTCGGATGTCGCGCACTATACCCAGATGATCTGGAAGACGACGACGCACGTCGGCTGCGCCATCTATCGCGACGGTGCCTGGGACTATCTGATTTGCCGCTATTCCCCTCCGGGCAACCGCGACGGCAACTCCGTTCCCTAGTAGAGGAACATCGGCATTCCCTCGACCCGCATCACTTTCGCGCGGTAGAGAGAGGGATCGTACAAGCCTGAAACGTCGACCGACTTTCGGCCATCCTCGAGCGTCCCGATCGGCACGTGGCTGTAATTGCCGTCCTTGAGCGCGACCATCCGCCCATGCTCGTTGCGAGCAAGCAGCTGCACCGCGAGGCCCCCGAAGGCGAGCCCGACCATTCGGTCCATCGCGTCCGGTTCACCCGCGCGCATCAGATAGGCGAGTTCCTGGATCACCGTCCCGAAGCCGAGCTGCTCCTTGATCGCGCGGCCAAGCCGCCGGCTGACGCTGATCTCCTCGCGGTCGCTGCCCGGCAAGGAGCGCATGGAATCGTCGCCGACCGCCTCCCCCTTGATGGTCGCGCCTTCCGAGATCACGCACATCGCATAATTGGCGCCGCTTTCGGCCTTGTCCCTCGCCAGCAGTGGGAGAAGTACGTCAAGGTCGGCCGGAATCTCGGCGATGATCGTTCGGTCCACCTGGGCGAGGAAGCCTGCGAGCAGCGCGGTTTCGCCGCTGCGGCGGCCGAACAGCTCCACGATGCCGATCCGCTCATGGCTCTCGATGGTCGTGCGTAACGCATTGATCGCCTCGACCGAGCGGCTCACGGCCGTCGAGAAGCCGATGCAATAGTCGGTGCCGAAGACGTCGTTGTCCATCGTCTTGGGGATCGAGACGACCGGGAAGCCCTGCCGCGAGAGATGCGCGGAAAAGCGCAGGGTCCCGTCCCCGCCCAGCGTCACCATGGCATCGACCCCCAAACGATCGAGCACGTGGAGCACGTGCGCGGTCTTGTCGCCCTGCTGGTGCGTTCGCGGGTCCATCCGCGACGTGTGAAGGATCGTGCCGCCCAGCCGGTCGATCCCGCGCACCCCGCCGCGGGTGAGCGGCAGGCTGTTCTCAGCGATTGAAGCCGGATCGTCGGGATCGATTTCCAGGACGCCCTGCCAGCCACGCTTAAAGCCGACGACGTCCCAGCCGTTGTCGTCCGCGGACAAGGTGATCGAGCGTATGCAGGGGTTGAGGCCCGGAACGTCGCCTCCGCCGGTCAGGATTCCGATCTTCACTCAACCCCCGCTAACGATGCTGCGCCGGACTGGCTAGCGGCCCTCGGCGATCTTGCTTGCGAGCAGCATTAGGGCGCTCGGACGGGAGTTGCCAAGTTCGAGATACCGTCGAGAACCGCGCCGAGGCGGATTACGACGCCTGAGAGGTGCCTCGTTGCCGGGTCGACCCTTCAGTCCAGCATTCGGGCTTCTTCGGACTGCTCGTCTCCGAGTGCATGGACCGCGGTTTCGAGTTCAGCCGCAATTCGAAGGAGTTCCTCGGCAACCTCAGCGTCCGAGGCCGCTTTCGCCAGTTCGCGGCAACGCAGCGCCTTGAAGCGCATGGTCTGAATGTACTCTGGTTTCATGCTCATCGGCCCTTCGCATCCACGCTGGGCCGGAATGCCTTTACGTTCGCTGAACCTCGCCGGGTCGGCATGGTCATGCCGGAGGCGGTCCGTCGAGGGCCACATAAGCAGCCTCCGCACGGGCGAGGAAATCGGGATAGCGCCACATGAGATCGTTGAACGCGACGAACTCGCCGAGCCGCAGGCGAACATGCTGGTCGGGATCGCGACCGGCAAGGCGCGCTGCCATCCTCGCGAGCACTTCTATGTACGCAATGCGATCGACATTAATCATGGGATCGCGACTAACGAAGAATGGCCCGGCGGCTTTAACCAACCGCGACAGTCTTTATTCCCGCCGCGACGCGGGCCGGCAGCCACGATCTTCAATCTGCTAGGCGCTGCAGATTCTCTCGCTTCCTTCACGCATGACCGAGCAGTCCGGAAATCGGCGCTGTGTGATCTCAACCGCTTCTTCGATGTCGTGGGCTTCGATGAGTTCGTATCGGCCGAGCGAGTCGCGGTGGCTGGCGGATGGCGAGTAGCGAGTCGACCCGCCGGCTATCGTGACCCAGCCTCTCCATAGAGCCTCCTGACCGCGCTCGACGAAGACGATCTTGAATATGAATCGGACCATCGGAACCTCCGCGAACCGTGCTCATACGGATTGGCCGGCGGAGGATGGCAGTCGGGAAAACCCGTAGTTTGCCTCGGCCCAAGAAGTGATTTTGCGGCTGGAGGTCATACGTCAGCCAAGTCGGAAGCGATTGCGAGTTTCCCCCCATGGACCTCGGGGTTTTTCCGAACTGCCGTGAAGCCCAGCCCCACTTACGACTTCGACAGCCCATCAAGGAACTTCGTTCGGCGTGGAAGGGGGCATGATGCTGGCAAAGACACTACTCGCATCTGCGATCCTGTTCGTTTCTCCGTCTTTGGCCGAAGCCAGGGGCGCAGCAACTTCCAGCCAACCCTCGCCCGCCGGCACCGCGGCTGCCAGCGGAACGCAAGCTGCGGCGGCGACGGATCCTGCTGCGCCAATGACCAATGCCGAGCGCGAAGCGTTGCTCCAGGAAATACGGGATCTGAAGAAGCGTACCGAAGCGCTTGAAGCTCGCGCGGCCGCGCAAGCTCAAGTGCCGGTCCCTCCGCCGCCGCCAAGCCGAAAGCTTGGCGACCCCAATCTCGAGCTCTACGGCTTCATCCAGCTGGACGCGATTCAGGACTTCAAACGGGTCAATCCTGACTGGGACGCGACTCTGCGCCCTTCGCGGATTCCGACGCAGGAAGGGCAGTTCGGAGGCGACGGCCAGTCGGTCTTCAGCGTCCGCCAGTCTCGTCTTGGCGCAAAAGCTACCGGAGAGTTTGGCGGGAAGCCGTATGAGGCGAAATTCGAATTCGACCTGTTCGGGACCGGCGTCGACGCGGGACAGACGACATTCCGGGTCCGCCACATGTACGCGAAATGGGGCCCCTTCCTCGCGGGTCAAACCAACACATTGTTCATGGATGGCGACATCTTTCCCAATGTCCTCGATTATTGGGGGCCGACGGGAATGGTGTTCGTTCGCACGCCGCAGCTGCGCTGGACGTTCCTGAATAGTGGCGGGTGGGAAGCCGCGGTCGCGCTCGAACATCCCAGCGACGACATCGATCCGGGCCGAATTCGCGTATTCGACGAGGACATCGCCGCCAATATCCAGGGTGACGAGCAGCTTCCGGATCTCACTGCGGCGGTGCGTTATGGCGGCGACTGGGGCCACGTCCGCCTGGCGGGCATCCTGCGCAAGATCGGTTACGAAACACGCGGAACCACCGACAACGAACCCGACGGTCACCGAACAGGCTGGGGTCTCAATGCTACAACCGCAATCAAGCTTGGCCTGGCCACACCGCGCCTCGGTGTGGTCTACGGTCGCGGGATCGCAACGTACATGAATGACGGCGGCATGGACCTGGCACCGTCGGTATCGACCATCCTTGCGCCGGGGACCATCATTCTAGTGCCGGACGCCGAGGCGGTGAAATTGCTTGGCGTTTCGGCTTACGTCGACCTGCAGTGGGCGAAGCAGTGGAGCTCGGCCGTCGGCTACAGTTTCACCAAGGTCGACAACACGAACTTCCAGGATCCGGACGCTTTCCACAAGGGCGAATATGCGTCGGCGAACCTGCTCTACACGCCGGTCGACAATGTCCTGGCTGGCGTGGAGTTGCTGTGGGGCCGCCGTACCGACAACAACGGCGACGATGGAACCGACCTGCGCATGCAGGCCAGCTTCAAATGGTCGTTCTCGAGCAAGAACATCTGGGACATGTTCGAATAATGTCGGCTCTCCGGCGTGCCCCGCGCCGGGTTCGATCGGGTGAAATCTCGATATGCGCGCTTAGATCGTACCCTAAGCTGTGAACCGTAAGCTCTCGGAGAGTGTGAACGATGCGGAGCCCGTCTCCCAGGCATGCGCGACCACCGGTTCGGCATCGCCCGCCGACGTTCCGGACCTTCACTAACGACGTCGATGATCCCGCGACTGGAAAGAACGCCTCGGCCCTCTCGATCCAGGAACTGGAGATTGGGCTTCGCATACTTGGTGGAGCCGAGGCCAAGCAGAAAAGCTTCTGGGATGAGAATGTCGTGCGGTTCAGGCAGACAGTCCTGCTTGCGATCCGCGACACGTCCGATGCCCTGCTGGAGCAGACCATAACTCCGCCCTGGCGGATCGAGTTGGAGAGCCAGCTCGAAGACCTGGTCCAATATCTGGAACTGGCGAACCGCTACGTCGCCAAGCGCACTCGGGTGGCCTCGCGATCGACGATCAGTTGACCGCCGCTAGACCACCATGATCGAGAAGCGAGGACGTATGCCGCGCAATGACGCGCTCTTCGTCCGTCGGGAGAACCCAGATCGGCAGCTTCGAGTGGATACCTTCGATCCGCTCCTCGTGATCTGCGTTCGCACCTTCGTCGAGTGTAGCGCCGAGCCAGCTGCAACCGGCAACGACCTCACGTCGAGTGGCTGTATCGTTCTGACCGATGCCGCCCGTGAAGACCAGGCCTTCCAGGCCTCCGAGCGCGGCCGCCAATGATCCAATCTCGCGGACGATGCGGTAGATGAACAGATCGATCGCTTCCCGTGCTTTCGGCTCGCCTGAGTCGCGTAGCACTCGCATGTCAGCGGAGATGCCGGAGACGCCGAGCAACCCTGACCTCTTGTAGATCAGGTCTTCCAACGCGCGGGCATCCATCCCGCGTTCGTCCATCAAGAATAACAGCACGCCAGGGTCGATCGACCCGCACCGCGTGCCCATCACCAGGCCGTCGACCGCAGTGAAGCCCATCGTCGACGCGATGCTGCGACCGTGCTCGATCGCGCATAGGCTCGCGCCGTTTCCGAGGTGTGCGACGATGATGCGCTTCCCTGCATGTTCCGGCGCGACACTCCGAAGTCGAGCGCTCACATATTCATAGGAAAGTCCGTGAAAGCCGTACCGCCGGATTCCGCTGTCCGTCAGTTCCTGCGGCAGAGCGATACTTTGCGCTAACGCCGGCTGAGCTCGGTGAAACGCGGTGTCGAAGCATGCAACCTGCGGAATGTGCGGTGCCGCGGCGGCAATAGTCTCAATCGCGACGAGGTTATGCGGCTGATGCAGTGGAGCAAGGGGGCAAAGGCCTTTGAGCAAGGCCAGGACATGTTTCGTGACAAATGCCGGCTCAGCGAAATCCGTGCCGCCATGGACGACCCTGTGACCGACTGCAGCGACCGATCTGCCCTCATTCAAACCGATGATGGTTTCCAGGATGACGCGGGTAGCCGATCGATGATCGAGCTCGCTCGCACTCCATTCCTTTTCGGCCAGGATTTCGCCACCCGCATCTTTCACCGACAATCGAGGCGCGACGCCGATTTGCTCGACCTGTCCTTTAAAAAGCAGGCGCTCATCGATCTGAGTGTCGAACAGGCCGAACTTGATGCTGGACGATCCCGCGTTCACCACTGCGATGCAGTCGCTCATTTGCTTGCCTCCGGTTCGATCGCGCGTGACGTCCCTATTGAATCGCGGCCGATGCGTTTGCGCGACGGGCAGCAACCAGAAGTTGGGCAACTGCGCAGGATGCGAGCCGTGCCATTTCCTCGTCCGCCCGGCTGGTAAGAATGATCGGCACCTTCGCGCCAAGCACAATCCCGGCGGCGTCGGCGTCAGCCAGAAACGAAAGGCTCTTGGCGAGCATGTTGCCCGCTTCGAGATCCGGAACCACCAGCACATTCGCTCGGCCGGCGACCGGCGAGTTGATCTTCTTGATCGCCGCCGCTTCCGGGCTGATCGCATTATCGAGGGCGAGCGGGCCATCCAGCGCCGCTCCGGTTATCTGGCCGCGATCGGCCATCTTGCACAGCGCAGCCGCCTCGAGTGTCGAGGGCACGTCGGGATTCACGCTCTCCATCGCACTGAGGATGGCGACTCGCACGTCCTTCTGGCCAAGCGCGTGAGCGAGGTCGATCGCGTTCTGAGTGATGTCGACCTTCCCTTTCAGGTCCGGTGCAATGTTGACCGCCGCGTCGGTAATGATCAGCGGCTGGTCGTGGTCCGGTACGTCCATGATGAAGCAATGGCTGATGCGCCGTGACGTGCGCAGACCGGTGTCGCGCTTGACGACTGCGGCCATGAGCTCGTCGGTGTGAAGGCTGCCCTTCATCAGCGCCTCGGCACGGCCTTCGCGGACAAGCTCGACGGCTTTCGCCGCGGAGTCCTGGCTGTAGCCGGCATCGACGATCTCGAAGCGACTGATGTCCAGGCCATGTTGTGCGGCCACCTCGCGAATCCGATGCTCCGGACCGACCAAGATCGGCTCGACGAGCTTCAACTTGGCCGCTTCCAGGACGCTCTCGAGAGACACCTGATCGCATGGATGGGCGACCGCTACCTTCACCGGCGGGTGCTTCTGCGCTTTCGCAACCAAGCTATGAAACTTGTCGTGGGCGTTGCGGCCAACGGGGGCTTCTGCCTCAAGCACAGGCATCGGCGTCCTCCTTCTGCCTCGCGAAGATAGGCGCCGGAGCCTCAGCTTAAATCGGTACATGTCCCGACGCTGCTGCTGATTGCATCCGCCGAGGGGGCAATCCCCGGCTTATCCCTCAGCATTTGGATGAGGCGGCTTGGGGGTTCACCCCGATTCCGCTCATCCGGCGGCGACGTAAGCTCGGCCTCTGCTCACGAATGAATTTCGGCCCGGTGAGCACGGTTCACTGGGCGAAGGGAGTGACGACATGGACATCGAAACGCACGATCGGGATACGTTCGCACTTCCCGAGCTGGATTACAGCGAACCGCCGCCCGGCTCCGACCGCCGCGCGTTCATGATGCGCAGCGCGATGGCGGCGGCGATCGTCGCCGTTGGCGGCACAGTCAATCCGCTGTTCGCGCAGGCGCCTGCCGGACCACCCTTGGGTTCACAGGGCGTCGATCCGAACCTGCAGGTCGTCAAGAACAGCAAGGGTCCGGTGATGACCCTGGTCGACGAATTCTACAAGGTCGGACCGGGACCATCGTCATCCCACACGATCGGACCGATGCGGATTACCTACGATTTCTATCAACGTGCGACGAAGCTCCCGGCGGATCAGCTCGCGCAGGCGACTGCGCTCAAGGTTCACCTTTTCGGCAGCCTAAGCGCGACCGGAAAGGGCCACGGCACCGAGCGCGCTTCGCTAGCTGGCCTGATCGGATATGAGCCGGCAACAATCGATCCGGCGATCCTCGACAACATGGCCGCTAATCCGGACAAGACATACCCGGTCAAACTTGGCTCGAAGACAATCAACGCCTCCTTGAAGGACATCATTTACGACGCGACTAAAGGTGACTTTCATCATCCGAATACGATGACCGTTTCGCTGCTTGCGGGCGACAAGGTGCTGCTCGAGCAGGAATATTATTCCGTCGGCGGCGGCTTCATCGAATGGAAGGGTTACACGCCCCCCAAGAAGAACCCGCCCAAATATCCCTATTCGACGATGGCGGAGGTGCTCGCGTACACGAAGCGCGACAACATCTCGCTTGCCCAGCTCGCCTACGCGAACGAGCTGGCGATTTCGGGTCGGGACAAGGCCGAGGTCGACGCCTTCCTCGACAAGATCCTCGGAGCGATGCGCGCGACCGTAAAGACGGGCCTGGCGGCTCCTACGTCAACCCTGCCGGGGCCGATCAAGCTCAAGACCAAGGCCGGCGATGTGTACAAGAACGCGGTGAAGGAACCAAACCAGGCAAGGCGCGGCATCGGGATCGTTTCCGCCGCTGCTCTTGCGGGATCGGAAGAAAATGCGCGCGGTCACCTGGTAATTACCGCACCAACGGGCGGGTCTGCCGGGGTCATGCCTGCAGTGATCTATTCACTGGGTCCCGAAGGCGCGAAGAAATCCGACCAAAAGCTTCGCGAGGCACTGCTTGCGGGCGCCATCGTCGGTTATCTGTGCAAGCACAATGCTACGTTGTCGGCAGCCGAAGGCGGCTGCCAGGCGGAAATAGGAGTCGCATCCGGGATGGGCGGCGCGGCCATCGCGCAGGCGCATGACGACCCGCCGCAGATCGCGGCCAACGCCGCCGGCGCTGCGCTGGAGCACCACCTCGGCATGACGTGCGATCCGGTTGCGGGCTTCGTGCAGATCCCGTGCATCGAACGCTGCGCGTTTGGCGCGGTGAAATCGTGGACCGGCTACCTCATCGCCAAAAACGAGATCTCGTCGAACCGGCGCGTCGATATCGACGCGGTGATCACGGCCTTGGCCCAGACGGCAAAGGACATGAACCCGAAGTACAAGGAGACGTCGGAAGCGGGCCTCGCCCAGTCCCTCGTCCTCTGCTGACACACCGGGCAGCGTGACTGCGACGGATCATCGGCCGGTAGCGACGACGTCGATGAGCGTCGTTGCGGCCGCTTGGCTTCTGACCGCAGTCTTCTACTTCTACCAATATTCGATGCGCTCAGCACCGGCGGTAATGGTGCCGGAGCTGAGCGCCGCGTACGGCCTGAGCGTTGTCGGCGTCGCGTCGCTAGTTGGGTTATTCTACTACGCATACGCTCCGTTCAGCCTCGTAGCCGGCGTCGCGCTAGACCAAATCGGACCGAAGAAGGTCGTCCCACTGGGCGCGGCAAGCGTCGCGGTCGGCGCACTCATGTTCTCGACGGCGGATCCCACGATCGGAAGCATCGGTCGCTTCATGCAGGGCGCGGGCGGCGTGTTCGCGCTCATCGGAGCGGTCTACCTGGTGACGACTTTCATGCCGGCGTCGAAGGCCGCTACCCTCATTGGCGCCACGCAAATGTTCGGAATGGCGGGAGGATCGGCCGGTCAGTTCGTCGTTGGGCCGCTGATCGGTTCGGGCCTGCCTTGGGACCGATTCTGGTTCATCATGGGCATCATCGGAATTCCGATCGCCATCCTGCTTTACTTCATGATCCCCAAGCAGGAGCCAAAGCCGAAGGGCGCTGAAGGCGTGGGACTTGGGCCCGCGCTAAAGGCAATGGGCACCGTCTTCATCAACCCGCAGTCGCTTCTCTGCGGCCTGATTGCCGGTTTGATATTCATTCCTACCACCATCTTCGACATGGTGTGGGGAGTCCGTTTCCTCCAGGAAGCGCACGACGTTCCCTACGAGGTTGCGGTGCTGCGCTCGGCGGCGGTCCCGTTCGGCTGGATCATCGGCTGTCCGCTACTCGGCTGGCTGAGCGACCGTATCGGCCGACGCAAACCCGTAATCATCGGAGCGGCGGTGGTCCTCCTGCTCGTTCTCGCTACAATCCTCTACGGGCCGCCCGGACTGTTTCCGCCTTACTCCCTGGCGCTCGTTGCCGGCATCGCATCGGGCGCGGCGATGATCCCCTACACGGTGATCAAGGAAGCCAACCGGCCGGAACACAGCGGCACGGCAACCGGCGTCATCAACTTCATCAATTTTTCGCTGACCGCGCTGCTCGGGCCGATCTTCGCCAGTTGGCTGACGCGCGCCAGCGCGGGCGGAGACCGTCAGCTCGGCCACTATCAGGAGACGTTCCAGCCGCTGCTGTACGGCGTCGCGCTCGCGATCCTCCTGACGCTCCTGCTTCGCGAAACCGGACCCAAGATACGCAAGGCCGAG
>Ga0307410_10000424_pt1 | contig 16812 bp, 14 predicted proteins | sample 322Ometagenome_3_FD_203707 | JGI IMG/M metagenome (GOLD analysis project Ga0307410, IMG submission 203707) | Maize rhizosphere microbial communities from greenhouse at UC Davis, California, United States - 322HYB-O-3 | ecosystem: Host-associated > Plants > Roots > Rhizosphere > Soil | place... | reverse complement strand
AACTGCGTCTCCCCCGAGACCCCGGTGACCTGCTGGGGCAGTGGGACGCTCGCGCCGGCCAACTTCCTGCGTGACCTGAACGCCAGCGATTTCATTCGGCTGGTCAATGAGTACACCAAAGCCGATGCCAAGTTGAACTTCCCGGTGACCTCGATGCGCACCACGGCCACGTTCGCCGGCGGCAACCGAGCGACCCTCCAGGAAATCCAGCACATCGTGTCCGATGCCGTGACCACCGCCGGCGGAGCCAGCGGGTATACGGCGATCTACCACGTGTTCCTGCCGAAAGGCACCGAAGTCTGCATCGTGCCAGGGAACTGTTATTCGCCGAGCAATCCGGCCAGCTGGACCTTCTGCGCCTTTCACGGAAGCGTAAACTTCGGTGCGAGCCAGCACGTGCTGTTCACGGTCGAGCCCTACCAGGGCGTCGCCGGTTGTCAGCAGCCGGGCCAGAGCCCGCATGGCCTGATCGACGCCACCGCGTCAACCCTGTCGCACGAGCTGTTCGAGACCATCACCGATCCCGACTTCGACGGCTGGTGGAACTCTCTCTTTGGTTTCGAGATGTCGGATATGTGCACCACCTTCGGTGCCAACGTGAAGTTGAACCTGCGCGAGTATTTCCTGCAGTCGGAGTACTCCAATACCAAGCACATGTGCACCAGTCAGGCGCCCGGCGCCGTGTAGTGCGGTAGAGGCTGCCCGCGTTCCATTGGATCGCGGGCAGCTATCGCACGACGTGTGTGGCCTTTACACCGGATACCTGCGCCGCCCGCACTATTGCCTGCGCGATCTTGGCACCTCCGTGGGACGACGGCTCTATCGGGTTGGCGTAGTCGGCCGGCTCGGAGCAGACCAGCCTCAGATCTATCACCGTGAGACCCCGCCCGAACGCCACCCGGAGAATCGCATCGTTGAAGACGGAGAGCGCAGTAGAGGCAATCCGCTGAAACTCAGGATCGGGAAAGTTGCCGTTGTAGACCGTGCACACTGTCAGAGGGAGTTCTCGGTCGGCCAACCGGTCGATCAGCCGGCGGTACCGCTGCTGGAAACTCTCCGCTGCGTCGGCCAGAAAACCGAGCACCTGAGCGGCGGAGGCTGCGGGTCCATCGAGGAGGTCGCCATGCGCGAGCGCATCATTGCCGCCGACACTGAGCACGAGATGGCTTGCGTCCTCCGGCATTTGCCCGAGCTGCCGCACCACATCGTCGGTACGGGCCCCATCGATTGCCAATAGGGTGGCCCTCCACCCGCTCGGCAGGAGGGGCCGGAGCTGGGTGACGACATCGGGCCCCCCACCGGTGTACGCGCCGTTGTCGAAGATCGAGTCTCCCAGAAGGACGACGTGGGTCACTCGGCGCTACCGGAAACAGCGCGGCATGCTCAGGCGGCCGACTCCGCACTCCAGTCGGTCAGGGCAGTGACGATGACGGTCACGGCCGCCAGGCCGAGAAAGAAGTTTCGAGCCCGGCGGTCCCGGGCAAATCCGAGAAGCCAGGGAAGAGCCGGGATCAGCGGCGCCATGATGGCATCCATGGCTCCGTGGGCGCGGAATGGTACCGCGCGCTTGATGGCCAGAGGATAGTTGGTCAACGCCGAGAGGGCGCTGTAGCCTGCGGCCCAGGCGCTGGCCGTTCGGGCTGCAGGCGGGGAGAAGCCCAGTACTCGGGAGAGCACCGCCGTCGCGCCCGCTGTCGCATAGTCCAAAATTCCATGAGTTCGGGGGGTGATCGGCTTATTCATCACAGACTCCACTATTGGAAGGTTGAGACGGCAGTTCTGATCTCCAGCCTACAAGCGGCGCCCGGGGAATGGTGTGGTGTGGGCCACACAGGGCTTCCTCCACGATTTGTCGGGGTGACAGCGGGCAAGAGGTTTGTAGCTTCAGACTGCGCCCGAGCCGAGGCTACCTAGACCTTGCGAATGGGCGAGTTAGCCGTCTTACTTGATGTGGGTTGGAGCCGCGCGACCTTGGCGGGCGGCTGAATCATAGACTACCTCTCTTCGTGGGGAGGGGGCTAAAGGCAGCAGCCGCTGCCGGGAGCCCGCATGCCCAGCCGAGGAGATCGCCGGTCCCGCTTTTCCGAACCCACGGTGCTCATCGTCGACGATGAAGAGACGCCCCGTTCAACTACCTGCCGCATGGTGCGCGCGCTGGGATATCAGGCGCGGACGGCCCGAGATGGACGCGAGGCGCTGCGCTATCTCCAACAGCACCCGGGTGAGATTCGGCTCATCCTGACCGACGTGGTGATGCCCTACATGGACGGTGGAGAGCTGGCGGAACGGGCGCGGGACCTCCACCCTCGCCTTCCGATCGTGTTGATGTCGGCGTATCCGGTGGGTGAGATCGCGGAGCTGGTTGCCGCCTATCCCGAGCTACCCTTCCTGGAGAAGCCGTTCACCACGGAGACACTCCACAAGGTGCTTACGCCGATCCTGGGACCGCCGGCCAAGGCGCGAGGGCGCCGGGCCAACGACCGGGTTCGCTACCGCGACCGGGCGAGGCAATCCAATTGAGCGTTGATGACTGTACGCCGAATCTTCCTACTCTCACCAGCACACTGCGGAGGTAAACGCGCCGCCATCCTGCTCAATGAGGGTGCGTCGTTTCCCCTGGCCCGCAGGCTCCAATCCGCCGGGGTCACCCTGGGTGAGGCATTCAGCTTTCTCAGTGGACTGTATTTCCGGGGCAAGCTGACCTACGCCGGGCGCTTCGCCCGTCCTGCCGAAGGTCAGGCTGGCGTGCACGTCATTACCACCGATCGTGGGCTTCTCCCACCGAACACCTCCATAGCCGCGCATGACCTCCGGCAGTTCGGCACCGTCGACATTCGGGCCGACAGCCCCGAGTACCGGGCTCCCCTGCAGCGGGACCTTTCCCGACTGGAGCAGGAGCGGGATCTCCAGGTCGTGCTGCTCGGCAGCGTGGCGACGGGGAAGTACGTGGACGTGCTGCTCGAGGTCATGGGAGAGCGGCTCCTGTTTCCGGTGGAGTTCGTGGGCCGGGGCGACATGAGCCGGGGTGCGCTGCTCCTCAGGGCGGCGGAAGACGGGAAGGAGTTGACCTACGAGCCGGTAGTGGGCGCGGTCCGGCGCGGACCCCGTCCACCGAAGCTGGCTCGCCGGCGGTGACCCCGAAATCCGCTACTTCCGCAGGACCAGCACTGCGTCTCCCCACCGAGTCGGACAACGAGCTTGTCCGCATCGGCGATCGCACCGTGGCGCTCACCAACCTGCGGAAAACCTTCTGGCCCGAGCTCGGCCTCACCAAGCGCGATCTCCTCCAGTACTACGCCGACGTCTCCCCGTTTCTGCTGCCGCACCTGAAGGATCGGGCCATGGTCATGAAGCGCTACCCCAACGGGATTCGGGGAAAGTGGTTCTTCATGAAGAACACGCCGTCGCCAAGGCCGGAGTGGCTGGAGACCTGCGCGATCGAGCACGATTCGGGCAACGTGATCGCCTTCCCGCTGGTGCAGGATCTGGCCTCGCTACTCTGGGTAGTGAACCTCGGTTGCATCGATCTCAACCAATGGTACGCCCGGTGCGACGACACCGATCGGCCGGATTACCTCCACTTCGATCTCGACCCCGGAGAGGGGGCCGGATTCGAGCAGGTGTTGGAGACCGTACGCGTGGTGCGGAACGCGCTGGTCGAGCTGGGGATGAAGCCTTTGGCAAAGACCAGCGGCTCAAAAGGTATCCACGTCTACGTCCCCCTTGTCCGCGGGCCGCTGCAGAAAGATGTGTGGCGAGTGGCCAAGGCGTTTGCCAAACAGCTGGAGCAGCTGCTGCCCAAGCTGATTACCGCCGAGTATCGCGTGGCGCAACGTCCACCAGGACGGGTGCTGGTGGACTACAACCAGAACGCGTGGGGACGCACCCTGGCGTCGATCTACTCGGTCCGGCCCACCGAGCAGGCCACGGTGTCGACGCCGGTGACCTGGGACGAAGTGGAGCAGGGTTTCACTATTGGGAATTTTCGCATGGACAACGTGCCGGACCGGGTCCGGCAGGTTGGGGACTTATGGAAGCCGCTCCTGTCAGCCCGCGGCCGGTACAACCTGGACCGGCTACTCTAAATCGGAATGCTCACCACAAAGCAGAGAGGGCACTTGGTGTCCTCTCTGCCTCCGCGGTGACAAATCAGGTTCAGAGATGCCCGTGGTGATTGCCAACACGGCGCGAGAGGAGCGGCCCTTCCAGCGTTGGTGAATCGGGGAGGGTAGCCATGCCGGAAAAGACCACTGTCAAGCGGGCGCGAGCGGATCTCCGCGCCGGGAAGAGTCCAACCACTGCGGCGGGCGAGTTCGTCCGCGAGGAGATGGAGCACATCCGCCGCGGTAAGCACGGTGCTCGCTCACCGGAGCAGGCCATCGCCATCGGCCTCTCCAAGGCGCGCCGCGCCGGCGTGCCGCTCAAGCCGCCGAAGAAGGGCCAGGCCAAGAAGAGCACTCGCAAGGCGGCCAGGCGGGACTACGAGGTGGGCCAGGGCAAACGCAAGAAGAGCACACCCTCTAGCAAGCGGAGCCGGGCCATGACCAAACGGCTCAAGCGCGAGGGTAGGACGGCCGCCTCGCATAGCTCGCTGTCCCGACACGCTAAGCGGGTTGCGAGAAAGCGACGCACAAAATCCTAGAATGCCACTCGGTGGGTCACCGACTGAGGACGGATGCCGAAGAAATCAGCTAAAACCTCAAAGCGGACCAGCACCAGAAAGGCTGCGGCTGCACCTTCCAAGAACGCAGCAACCGCAGAGTCGCAGCTGGCGGAATATCGGCGGAAGCGGGACTTCAGCCGCACCGCCGAGCCGGCGGGCGGGAAGGCGCATGCGGCCAAGAAGCTCGCCTTCGTCATCCAGAAGCACGCGGCCAGTCACCTGCATTACGACCTCAGGCTGGAGCTGGACGGAGTGATGAAGAGCTGGGCCGTGCCCAAAGGCCCCAGTCTGGATCCTACGGTGAAACGCTTGGCGATGCAGGTGGAAGATCATCCCATCGAGTACAACACGTTCGAGGGGACCATTCCCAAGGGAGAGTACGGCGGTGGGACCGTGATGCTGTGGGACCGCGGCACCTACACGTACGGCGGCAGCGACCCGACGGTCGATCCGGTCGAAGGGTTACGCCGGGGCTATCAGAAGGGCGATTTCAAGTTCGTCCTTCACGGCAAGCGGCTCCAGGGCTCCTGGGTCCTGGTGCGCACCCGGCGGGACGACAAGGGCCGAGCCCAGTGGCTCCTGATCAAGCATCGGGACGAGTATGCCGGGGAGGGCTCCGATGTGACCGCGGAGCACCTCACGTCGGTGGCCACCCGGCGGACGATGGAGGAGATCGCCGACGGGCGCAGTCGCGTGTGGCACTCCAACCGCACGGAAGGGGTCGATTCGGGAGAGGAGAAGCGCTCTGCCGCCTCGACAAAATCAGGAAACACTCAGCCCGCTCTAACGTCGGCGTATCAGCGGCTGATGGCCCGACGGAGCCGTTGACTCTGCACCCCGTTTGACACCTCGAGATCCACCGCGCGCTTCCCGGTCCACACCCGTGCATTTCCCCCCCGGGCAAATGACAAGACTTCGCCGGTATCCGGATCACGCACCATGATCATAGGATGAGCCGCCGCGTCCCACCGCAGCGTCACCCCACCGCGTTCCGCGCGGGTCTCGATCTCGTCGGAAACAACGCCTTGCCTCAGCTGCTGGGCCGATCGGGTGAGTGCAGCCGCCCGGATTCCAGGACCGGCCAATCGCAGGCTGGCCAACCGGGACGCACGCGCCTGATCGAGCGGTACCGCAAAAGCGAAGTACTTCCGGCCCTCGGGGTCATCAGCCACTTCCACCGGGTCGAATGACAGTCCAAAGATTGCCGTGCCGTCGGATGCGGTCGCCTGCAGCGTGAATGCACCTGGCTTTTTGGGGAGGTACGGCCGGGCGGTGATTTGGAATGTGGGCTCCAGCACGGCTGTGCCACCGACGATATGTCCCCACACGAGTACGGAGGGCTGCGACACGGCGATGTCTGAGCGAAGCGGATTCGCTCGGCGATAGTTCAGGACGCGCTCATAGATGTAGTCGCTGATCCAGGGGTTCGGGCAATAGCCCATGATGTCAGGGAGGGAGGGAACCTTGAGCTGCTGACGATCGAGGTCGTATCCGAAGACCCCAATGCTTCCGTCTTTGTAGGGATAATTCTGATCGATAGTGGCGGGCCCAGGTCCGCAGGATGGCGTATGCCATTGCCCCCACGTGTGGCCGAGCTCGTGCGCGATCACCCGGCTCACATCCGCAGGGTTGTCCGTTCCGATAGCCGATGGAGCCCTGAGCAATCCGTTGCCGACCTGCCCGAACTCGTATCCGAGCTGTACCAGGCCGTAGTAGGTGCGATCCGTCGCGCCGTCCACCACACGGGTTGCCTCGAGCTCAAACAGGATGTCGTTCCACTGTTTGTTTCCGTCCAGCGGCTGCAGCGGACCGGTGGCGGTGAATACGTCGCGGACGTCGACCGTGACGTTATCGAGCGGGTACATGCGACGGGCAAGCTCGATCAGCTGCTGCGCGTTTCCCACCCGGCCCTGAAGGCCGTTTGCCATCTGCAGGATGGGAACGAACCGGATCTGCGCCGACGGGGCGGACTGAACGGTGAGAGCCTGAGGCGAGCCGGAACTAGGAAAGTTGTTGTCCGCTTCATTGCTTTCGACGATGGTGTTTTCCGGATCGACATCGGCCAGAATGCTGGTGTTCCCGGTGAGGAGCGAGCCGGGAATACTCTCATTCCAGGAGCTGCCCGGCGTCTCCTCTTCGACCTCGGTCGGCGTGGAGCTTCGACTGGCTGGAATGCTGAGGGTTCGGGTCAGCGCCCCGTTCTGGTAGAACCGGACCCGCACGTTGGGACGTGCGGAGTTGGCGGCATTGGCCGTAACGAAGACCCGGAGGAACGCGTCCCGGCCCTGCACCAGCGGTACGCTGCCCTCGAGTCGCTGGGTGCCTTGGGTGAGATACATCCGGGCGATGCGGAGGTTCACCGAGGGTCCGCTGGCTACGCAACTCACCTCGAAACTGGTTGCTGCGGTCTGGCCGGCGACGATCGCTGCCGTCTGAGGATTCGCTGCAACCGTGCAGTTGCCCGCGACACCGCCCAGCAGCGCCGAGTGTGAGCCTGCCGAGAGGTTCTGAATGGTCCGGTTCCCGTTGACCGTCAAGCTCAGCGGAGCGCCACCGTCCACGCTGACCGTGTACCCGTCAGGATCCTGTGACCCTCCAGAGGTCGAGACGCTCACCTGGAGAGTGCCGGTCGTGGGCTCAGTCGCCACGCAAGCAATGGCGTATGCCGCCGTGGCGCTTTGACCGGCAGCGACGTTGATGGTTTGGGGGTTGGCGCCGGAGACGGTGCAGTTGGCCGCCACGCCGGTCAGCTGCACGACATGCGCACCGGGAGAAAGGCTTCCCACGGTGCGATTTCCATTGAGACCAATCATCTGCGGGGTCCCGCCATCGACACTCACGCTATAGCCATCCGGATCCGGCGAGGCGCCGGTCGTCGCGGTCGTGATCTGAATACTGCCGGTGGTCGGGCCGGTGACGGCACAGGTGACCGCGAAGGTCACTGCGCTGGACTGTCCCGCCGTGATGGTGACCGGGAGGGGATTGGCTCCGCCGACGGTACAGTTAGCAGCCAGTCCGCTGAGCCGGACGGAGTGTGCGCCGGGAGTCAGACTTCCTACAGCGATTGTTCCGTTTACCGGAAGCGTCTGCATGCTGCCGCCATCGAGCCTCACCCGGTAACCGTCGGGGTCGAGCGAGCCTCCCGTAGTAGCAGCGGTTATTTCGACGCTGCCCGTGCCCGGCGGCGGGCTCACACATGAAACGGCGAATGCAACAGTCACGCTGCCGGCTGCGGGAACCGTGGCCGGCCTGGGGTTCGAGCCGGTGACCGTGCAGTTCGCTGCCACCCCGGTCAACTGAACGGTATGGGGAGCAGCGGACACACCAGTCAACAGCAGCGAGGCGTTCACGCCGACCGGCTGGGTCGCGCCACCATCCAGCGACACCCCGTATCCATCCGGGTCCTGATTCGAGCCCGAGGTGGTGGTGGTGACGGTGACGGTTCCTGGCGCAGGCCCAGCATCCGTGCAGGTGACAGTGAAGGGGACTTCAACGGTCTGACCGGGCGAAACCGCCACAGGGCGGGGGTTCGCTCCGTTCACCTGGCAGTTGGCGGCCAGGCCGGCTAGGCCGATGCTGTGGCTTCCAGGAGCAAGACCGTCGACGCTGGCAGTGGCCGCCGGCCCAATGGGACCCCAAGGCGCGGCGTCGAGCAGGAGGGTAAAGCCGTCGGGATCGGAGCCGGAGCCGTCGGTCGAGGTCACGACCTGGATGCTTCCATTGCTGGCGCTGCACCTGACAGCGAAGGACGCCGTGGCGGTGCTGCCGGAACGCAGCGTTACGCTTTGGGGGTTCTCGCCCTGAACGGCGCAGTTGGCCGCCAGACCTGAGAGCTCGATGGCATGCTGGCCATCCGTGAGCTGTTCCACCACCACGCTGGCCGCTACTCCGATCCGCTGGGTCTCGGTGCCATCGATCACCAGACTGTACCCGTCCGGATCGATGTCGATTCCATCTGTGGCTGTCGTGACACTGAGCGAAGGCAGAACGATGTCGGTGCCGCCGCCTCCGCCACACCCCAGCCAGACGAGGGGAGCGGCCCACAGCAGGAGCGTGCGCGTGCGGGAACGACAGGATGCGGCTGATGCCATCGCGGCCCTCCGGGGGCGGCTCGCGGCGGAGCAGGGGAACTCCGCACGGTGGATCTCTGCCCGCTCAGGATTCAGGCCAGACCAGTCGAGCGGCGGGACTGCGCCATCCCGGACTTAACGTGTCGAAACCAGCAGGGCAGCCTGGGTGACCTGCTACAACTGTCGAAGAGCGGCAACAACTCTGAGGGTCGGGGACCACCAGTATACATCGCGACAGATGAATGCGCAGCTACAGCTGCGGCACGCGCCAGGGGAAGGCCGGTGCCCGCCTCGTTAGCTTTCAGGCATGACTCTCCTGGAACGTTTCAAGGCGCACGTGGCGAGCCTGGAGCTCGGGGGCGGCCGGGTGCTGGTCGCCGTTTCCGGCGGTCCTGATTCCCTCGTGCTGCTGGACTTGCTGGTGCAGTCGCAAGCGCAGCACGGATTGGAGCTGGTGGTGGCCCATCTGGACCACGGCATCAATCCGGAGAGTGGCCGGGTCGCCGAGCGGGTCCGCTCCCTCGCCGCCTCGTACCACTTGCCGGTTGAGCTCGAGCACCTCTCGCTCGGGCCGACTGCCAGCGAGACTGTAGCCCGGGAACGACGCTATCGCTGGCTGGAGAGCACCCGCACTCGGATTGGGGCACGATTTGTCTTCACGGCCCATCACGCGGACGATCAGGTGGAGACGGTGCTGATGCGAGTTCTGGCCGGCTCCGGACCTGCCGGGTTGTCGGGTATGGCGCCACGGCAGGGCACACTGGTGCGGCCGCTCCTCCCGTTCCGGCGCCTCGAGCTGGAGGAGCATCTGCAGTCTTCCGGTCTCCTGCCGTGGGTCGACCCTGCCAACAGCGATCCTCGGCACCTGCGCTCCTGGATTCGCACCGAGCTACTCCCCGCGCTTCGCGCGCGGCTCCCCGAAGCAGAGTCGAACCTCGAGCGACTCGCCCGCCAGGCTGCCGCCGATCGGGCCGCCTGGGATGCGGTCCTCGACACCCTGCCCGGGCTCGACCTTCGCCGGGAACCCGACGGAATTTCCGTTGCTGCCTCCCCGCTCGGGGACTATGATTCAGCCCTGATACAAGCCACCATTCTTGCCCTTGCCCGCCGGGTCGGTTGCCCGCTGGGCCCTGCTCGCGCCTCCCGGGTGCTGAGCCTGCTTTGCGGTGGCTCCAGCGGAAACCGAGTTCCGCTGGGGGAGCATTGGACGGCGGAGCTGACGTTCGGCCGTTTACGAATGTCCCGGGTGGCGGACGATCAGCCTTTCCCGCCATGGTCCCTGGCAGGACTTCAGGGAGCGGGAGTTTGGGGACGCTGGCAGTTTCGGTGGGAGAAGGCGACCGCGCCGGAGCGGCAGGACCGTACCGGATGGACCGCCTGGTTTCTCCTGGACGACATCATGGTTCGCGCCTGGGCTCCGGGAGATAAGTTGAAGCCACTGGGTGGCAGCGGGCGCCGGCTGGTGGTTCGCTGCTTTCAGGAAGCCCGCGTACCTCGGAGTAGTCGAGGCTCCTGGCCGGTACTGGCCCACAGTGGAGAAATTCTGTGGGTGCCTGGCGTCTGCCGATCGGACGCCAGGGTTCCGGCCGGGGGCGTGGAGGCGCTCCGCGTTGACGCTCAGTACGCCTGAGGTCCTCCGCCGCACCGGCGGTAAGCCGGTGAAGTCGATTGTCTTCGACGAGGGCACCATTGCCGCACGGGTGCAGGCACTGGCTACCGAGATCACCCAGGCCTACCCCGACGGTGAGCTGCTGGTGCTCGGTCTGCTCAAGGGCAGCTTCATCTTTCTCAGTGATCTGGTGCGGAAGATCGAGCGGCCCATCCAGGTGGATTTCCTGGTGGCCAGCTCGTACGGAGACCGGAAGGTGTCCAGCGGCACGGTCCGGCTGCTCTATGATCCGGAGACCCGCCTCGAAGGCAAACATATCCTCCTGGTTGAGGATATAATTGATACAGGTAAAACGCTCCAGCGTCTGATGGCGCTGCTGGGTGTGCGGAGGCCCCGGAGTCTGGCTATCTGCGCGCTGTTGGACAAACAGTTGGCGTCCGAGCCACGTCCGGAGCTCCGTTTTGTGGGGTTCCGGGCCCCGCCTGCGTTCCTGGTCGGATATGGGCTCGATCACGCCGAGAACTTTCGTCATCTCCCGTTCATCGCGGACCTGGAATAAATGGCAGACCGACTTCCTAACCGGCCCCCCCGCACCAACTGGGGCAATCTGAGTAAGAACCTGGCTCTCTGGTTGCTGGTGGGCCTTCTGGCGCTCGCCCTCTTTCAGATGATGAGCCGGCAGCGGAACCCAACCCAGGAGTTCTCCTACACCGAGTTCAGTAAGCAGCTCGATCAGGGCAACGTCGCCCGGGTGGAGGTATTCGACGGCAAGAGGCTGGAGGGAGACTTCAAGAGCCCGGTGACCCAGGATGGACGCAGCGCCAAGAGCTTCCAGGTGCTGCTGCCGGTGGCCAATAGCGAGGCGTTCATCAAGCGGCTGGAGGAGGCCAACGTCCCCATCCTGGCCAAGGAGCCGAAGGGCGGGATCACCGCCATCATCATCGCTGCGCTTCCCTGGATCGTCATCCTTGGCCTGTGGTTCTTCCTGCTGCGGCAGCTTCAGGCCGGCGGCAGCCGCGCGTTCGCCTTCGGGAAGTCCAAGGCCAAGCTCCTGGCGGGCGATACGCCCAAGGTCACCTTTGCCGACGTCGCCGGCGCCGACGAAGCGAAGGTGGAGCTCCAGGAGATCATCGAGTTCCTGAAGGACCCGCAGAAGTTTACCCGGCTGGGTGGCAGGCTTCCCAAGGGCGCCCTGCTGGTGGGGCCCCCGGGCACCGGGAAGACGCTGCTGGCCAAGGCCGTGGCTGGCGAAGCGGGCCGGCCGTTCTTCTCTATGTCGGGGTCGGATTTCGTTGAGATGTTTGTCGGCGTGGGCGCCAGCCGGGTCCGCGATCTCTTCGAGCAGGGAAAGTCCCATGCTCCCTGCATCATCTTCATCGACGAGATCGATGCTGTCGGACGGCACCGCGGTGCCGGTCTGGGTGGCGGCCACGACGAGCGGGAGCAGACCCTCAATCAGCTGCTGGTGGAGATGGACGGCTTCGAGTCGAACGATGGGGTCATCCTCATCGCGGCAACCAACCGTCCTGATGTGCTCGACCCCGCGCTGCTCAGGCCCGGTCGCTTCGATCGTCAAATCGTGGTTGATGCCCCGGACGTGCGCGGCCGCGAGGGCATCCTGCGGGTGCATACCCGGAAGATTCCGCTCGCGTCGGATGTCCGGCTCGAGGTTATTGCTAAAGGCACCCCGGGAATGGCCGGGGCCGACCTGGCCAACCTGGTCAATGAGGCAGCGGTGCTGGCCGCCCGGCGCAACAAGACCCTGGTGGATATGTCCGATTTCGAGGACGCCAAGGACAAGGTGATGCTCGGGGTCGAGCGGCGGAGTCTGGTGCTCACCGAAGCCGAGCGCACCCTGACCGCATACCATGAGGCCGGACACGCCATCGTGGCAATCAAGATCCCGGGCAGCGATCCGATCCATAAGGTCACCATTGTACCCCGCGGTCGGGCGCTCGGCCTCACCGCATCGCTGCCCGAAGTGGACCGGCACAACTACACCAAGGACTGGCTGATCGGCAGTCTGGCCATGTTCTTCGGGGGGCGGGTTGCCGAAGAGATCGTGTTTGGGGCCGACAAGATCACTACCGGGGCAGGGAATGACATCGAACGGGCCACCGGGCTGGCTCGCCGGATGGTGACGCAGTTCGGGATGAGCGAGCTGATCGGCCCGCTGGCCGTGGGCGACAAGGAACAGGAAATCTTCCTGGGACGAGAGTTTGCCCAGCGTCGGGAGATCTCCGAGCGCACCGCGCAGATGGTGGACGATGAGGTCAAACGGCTCATCGATGAGGCCTACGCCCGAGCGACCGTCATTCTCAGCGAGAACCGCGTGCTGCTCGACCGGATCGCGCAGGCATTGCTCGACCGCGAAACGATCGATCGCGAGGATCTGGATCGCCTGGTGAAGAACCAGCCGCTGCCGCCTCGGACCTTGCCACCGACGGAGCCCGCCACGGCCCCGGCCAACCCGGCTGCCAAACCGGGCGCGACCCCCGCCCGGGCCCCTATTCTTGGAGCGCCTCCGGCCGAACCCGCCGGCGCGTGAATGTTACGCCGCTGGCGCTTCACTCCCCCCGGGCGGTGCGTGACGCGCTTTGCTCGCACGGGTGGGAAGGAGCGCTGGCGGAAACCGCCTCCGCCGGCATCACCACCACGGCATTTCATCTAACCGGATTGGACCAGGGAGCCATCGAGGCCCTGGTCCCTTATGCAGGTGGACTCGGCCTCGAGGTGCTGACCGGCGACACTTGGGCCATCCTGGCCGGCAGCCGTTCCCGGCTGAGCGCGTTGGCCCGTCCCTGGAGCGTTCCCGAAGCATTGATGCAGCTGGCCTCGGGGATCGGGCTCGCGATGCCGGCGGAGCCGGTCATGCGGTGGCAGACGGCGCGAGGTGAGGTTTCACTCGAGCGACCGGTCCTGGTCGGTATTCTCAATGTCACACCGGACAGCTTCAGCGATGGGGGGCGGTTTGTCGGTGTCGACGCGGCACTGCAGCACGCCGAGGGTCTGCTTCGGGACGGCGCCACCATTCTGGATATCGGCGGTGAGTCCACTCGGCCGGGCCGTACCGAAACCGTGGCGCTCGAGGAGGAGCTCCGACGGGTGCTACCGGTAATCGAAGCCCTCGTCCGAGCTCATCCGTCACTCATCCTGTCGATCGATACGGTCAAGGCCCGGGTCGCGCGGGTGGCAATGGAGGCGGGCGCGGCCATCGTGAACGATGTCTCTGCATTGCGGCTGGATCCCGAGATGGGGGAAACGGTGGCGCGGGGCGGTGCCGGCCTCATTCTCATGCACTCGCGCGGATCGATACTGGAGATCGCCTCGTACACCCACGCCGACTACGCTGGCAACGTCGTCGGTGCGGTCGTTGGGGAGCTGCGTGATTCGCTCCAGCGCGCGAGCGTGGTGGGAATCGGGCCGGATGCCACGGTGATCGACCCCGGATTCGGTTTCTCCAAGACGGTGGAGCAGAACCTGCTGCTGCTGGATCAGCTCGCTTCACTTCAGGCGCTGGGGCGGCCAGTCCTGGTCGGCCCGTCCCGCAAGCGATTCCTGGGCGCGGTCAGCGATCTGTCGGTTGAGGATCGCGATCGCGTGACCGCTACGGCCTGCGCTCTGGCGGCCGAACGTGGCGCCCGCCTCTTCCGGGTTCACGCGGTAGCCACCGCCCGAGAAGCATTGGCACTCACTCACTCACTAGGAGCGGTGGCGTAGTGTCCTACCGACCTCCGTATGTCGCGGCGCTGGGGGTCGTGGCCCTGGTGCTGCTCGGGTACCTGCTGACCCTTGCGCCGACGGTGACCTTCTGGGACGCGGGCGAGTTCATCGCAGCTGCCAAAACCCTGGGAATTCCCCATCCGCCGGGAACTCCGCTCTTCGTGATGATCGCCCACGTTTGGGCGATGCTCTTCCCGATCGGCGAGTATGCGTTCCGCACCAATTTGCTGAGCGCACTGCTGAGTGGAATGGCAGCGGGTTGTTTCTTCCTGGTGGCGCATGAGTCCATTCGCGCGCTGACGCCTGATCTGGAGGAGCAGACCGGCCGGGTTCTCCGAGTCGGCGGTGGAGCCGCTGCCGCGCTGCTGGGCGCTTTCACCTTTACTAACTGGCAGAACTCGAACGAGACCGAGGTCTACGCCGTCGCGACCTTCACCATCGCGGCTATGAGCTGGCTGGCTCATGTGTGGCGGCGAGATCGCGGGACGCCCCGGGCCTCTCGCCTGCTCCTGCTGATCGTCTACCTGGCCGGTGTTTCGATCGGGAATCACCTGTTGGCACTCTTGGCGGGTCCCGCGATCGTGCTCTTCATGGTGACGGCGCTGCGGCTTGCGCCGGCGGCAGACCCGCTGCGGCGCCGGGAAGAGTGGGGCCAGGTGGCAGTGCTGGCCGGTATCTGGGCGCTACTCATCGGGACCGGCCTGGGAAGCAGCGGACTGATTGTGCTGGGAGGTCTCTGTTTCGTAGCGGCCGCCATCTATGCCGCCCTGGGAAGGGCCGGCGCCTTTGCACTGCTCACGCTGTTCATCGCGGCTGTTGGCATCACGCCCTACCTCTATCTCTATATCCGGTCGGCGCAGAATCCGCCCATCAATGAAGCCGCACCGGCCACGTTCGAGGCACTACTGGCGGTGATTCGGCGAGCGCAGTATCCGCCTCGAACACCGCTGGACGATCCCACCGTGCCCCACGGTCCCGACAATCCCGGGCGGACGCTGAGCCTGCTCGCGATACAATTGGCCGACTACATCGTGTACTTCACCTGGCAATGGGCCAAAGCCCTGGCGAACTGGGTCCAGGTGGTGGTCACGCTGTTGTATGTCTCGCTCGGCGTTCGAGGCTTGCTGGCCCAGCGTCGGGCGGATCGGCCAGCCTGGTGGCTCCTGCTCGGGCTATTTCTGGTGACCGGTCCCGGTCTGGTGATCTACATGAACTTCAGGCCAGGGTATGGCCGCTGGTTCGAGAGCTACCCGACCGCTTCGGCGCACGAGGTGCGGGAGCGGGACTACTTCTTTGTCGTGAGCTTCATTGTGTGGGGGATTTGGGCTGGAATCGGCATCGCGGTGCTCGCCCGAGCCGCGTGGGCACGGATGGGTACCATCCGGCGCCTGGCTCCCGCTGCGTTGCTGCTCGGGCTGCTCCCAGTCGCGCTCAACTGGACCGCCGCATCCCGGCGGCACGGGGCCGACGCCCGTCTGGCCGCCGACTTCGCCTACGACCTGCTGAACACCGTCCCGCCTTACGGCATCCTGTTCACCTACGGCGACAACGACACCTTCCCCCTGTGGTGGGCTCAGGAGGTTGCCGGGGCCCGGCAGGATGTCACTGTCGTCTGCCTTGCCCTGGCCAACACCGACTGGTACATGCGTCAGCTGCGGGACAACCCGGTTCGGCCGCTGGATCAGGCTGCCCTGCCGGCAGTCTGGCATGGCGCGCTGAGAGCTGCGCCGAGAGAACCTCTGCATACCATGTCGGACTCGATGATTGCGGCGGCGATGAGCGGATACGTGGTCCCGCGCGATCAACGGGTGGCACTGGGCCCGATCAGCCGCAGCCTCAAGGCAAACAGCTTTCTGCTGCCGAACGACATCCTGACACTCAGCATCGTGCAACAGAACGTGCGGCGGCGACCGATCGTCTGGGCGATCACCACCGGACGAGAGTTCGGCGGGCTCTCCGAGTATGTCGTACAACAGGGTCTCGGCTACAGCCTGAGATCGAGTCCACCTGATACCACATCTCCCGGGCTGGACAACCGGCGTCTGGCCGGGGCTCCCCTGGATATTCCGACCACCGAGCGGCTGGTTTGGGAGACGTACCGGTACGCCGGTTTGCTCGAGGGCGATGTCACCAAGCTGGAAAGCACCAGCGCCAGCATCGCGTCGACCCTCTCGCTGCCATTCACGCAACTCTCCTACGCGTACAGCGCCCGGGGCCAGCAGGACAAGATGCTGCGCACCCTGGAGCGAGCCATGCAGCTGACACCGAATACGGCATTGAGGACCGCACTGGCAGAGTTGCGAGTCCGGGGAGTGGATACGGTGGGGGAATAAAGGACTTGTGATGCAGCTGGTCTGAGCGGCTCCACTCGTCCTCACGCAGGAGCCCGAGCTCTTTACCGGGCAGCAGCGTAAATGAGAGTTCCGACAATTCGATTCTAGAGGATTTCGGCGGGGGGAGCTTTCGGACGCGACTACCGGCTCCTGCGCAACCCGAAAATAATGCCAAAGGAAGTACCGAGCCCGGCCCCAACGGCGACGCCGACCGGAACCCCCATGTTGTCGAAAGCGGCACCGAACCCTGCGCCAAGGGCGATGCCCAGCCCGACCCCAAGAAGCACTGGTAGGAAGTTTTTCATGGCTTAAGCCTATTGTGCGGGTGTTAGATAGGGTGCCGCGCGGCGACCAAGGATATTCCCGGTCGCCGGGCGGTGCAACGATCCGGCCCTACTTTTCCTTCACGTCGAG
>Ga0307410_10000420_pt1 | contig 16843 bp, 11 predicted proteins | sample 322Ometagenome_3_FD_203707 | JGI IMG/M metagenome (GOLD analysis project Ga0307410, IMG submission 203707) | Maize rhizosphere microbial communities from greenhouse at UC Davis, California, United States - 322HYB-O-3 | ecosystem: Host-associated > Plants > Roots > Rhizosphere > Soil | place... | reverse complement strand
TCGATTGCTCCGGATACATGCGCATGGTCTGGGGCTATCGGCAGAGCCTGGCAGGTCTCGGCCGCGCCAGCATTCCGCTTTGCTATCGCCCTTTGGAGGATCAGTCTGCGCTGCCTCGTCGTGCCTACCAAATGCATGCCTCGGCACCCGGCGTGATGATCATCGACGCCACCGGCCAACAGATCACGAATTTCAGCGACCTTTTGCCCGGAGATCTTGTCTTCTTTGATGCCGCCACGAATGACGGAACCCAGATCGATCACGTCGGCATGTACCTGGGATTCGACGAGGGTGCTCATCATCGCTTCATCTCAAGCCGCAAGACGCACAACGGGCCGACGCTTGGCGACGTGGCTGGCCCCTCGATTCTGGATGGCACGGGATTTTACGCCCGGTCGTTTCGTTCTGCTCGCCGCTTGTAGAGGAGGGCATCCCGCTGATTGAAAATCAGCGCGTCCAAGATCCTGCACTGCCGACCCATTCGGCGACCCGGTTTCACCCGTTAGTTTTCGGATTGCCCATCCAGTTGCGTCACGTCCTCCAAAACGAGCGATGGCCGCGCATCGTGCTTCATCGTTCGCAGCCGCACATGGGAAAGGCTCAAGCCCCTCACGTGTCGCGCATAGAGCCCGAAAGCGGGCAAGGGGCCGAACATCGGTGCGTGGGGATAGTCGCCGGATGCCTCCGGAACAGATACCCGCACCTTCCTGCCGCCGCCAATCATTGTGATGTCGATGTTGTTCAGCGAAACATTCTCCAGGAAATGGCCGGGTAATCCGGTGATCGAAGATGCAAGCGTTCCGCCCGTCGCGACAATGTTGTTTAATTGAACGTTCCTGAGCGTTCCCGGGACCGGCCTGGCTTGGCCGCGTCCCCGGTTACCGAGCCTGAGAAAAATCGGAGTTACTGCGTCACGAATGACGATGTCCGAGACAATCAAGTTTTCAAAATTGGCGCCATCAACCATGGAGAAGGAGAGCGCCGCAGTCGGCGCGCGGTAAATCGTCGGGGCATGATAAATGAGCACGTCTCGGATCAAAATGTCACGAAAGTCGCCTTGGCTCTCGGTACCGATCTTGATCCCCTGATCATCCGATGAGCAAATCACTCCGGATATGATCACATTGGCTGTGGGTGGTGTTGGTCGACCGCGTCGAGCCGTGGTCTTCAGCACTACGCAGTCGTCACCCGCCTCTATGTCAACGTCACGAATTAGAACGTTGCTGCTCGAGTCGATATTGATTGCGTCAGTGTTGGGCCCGCGACCGTCATTGCGGATCGTAACCCCCCGGACCTGGATACGGGAGCTCTCGAGCGGGTGGATTGTCCAGCCAGGAGCGTTGCGGATGGTGATGTTTTCGACGCGCAAACCGTCCGTTTGAACAGTTTCAATCAGAGGTGAAGGTCGAGCTCGGCGGGAGATCCAGCCTCGTTGGGGATCGCCATCCCAAAACGCTTGCCCGTTCCCGTCGATGATACCGCCGCCTTCGATCGCGACGTCATGCGCATTCTGTGCATGAATGAGGTGGAAAGGACCATTCCCTTTGTTCTGCGTACTGCCGTCCACGAAGATCGCCGGCACATCTTGCGGCGGATACGGGACGTAGTCTTCTATGCGCGGCGAGCCCTGGAGGACTGTTCCGGGCATTATTCTGAGTGTGATGTGATCCTTGAGAACGATCGTGCCGCTCAAGAAAGTGCCGCCTGAAAGCAGCACTGCGCCACCATTCGTCGAGCAATCGTCGATCGCGCGCTGGATTGCAGCCGTATCCAGCGTTTGACCATCGCCGCGAGCGCCATAACTCCGTGCATCGCAAGTTCCGGCGGATGGCGGTTTAGGGGCCGCCCCAGTAGCCGCCAGCAGTACAAAGGTCAGCACGTACCGCACGATGTAACCTTATGAGTACTAATGTCCGCTTGCCACCCAAAGCAGACACCACGGTTGGGCAAAGCGCTGAGGGTGATCAGCCGCCTCACATTCGACACCTTTCGCACGCTGATAGATTGTTCGCCGAGGCCGTCCAGGAGCGCCGTGCCGGTGCATGCTTCGGCAGATCAGTGTGGCTGCCTACTGACGACGGTGGAGATTACCCGCGCGTAAGGACCGGCCCCGCCAAGACGGGGTACGCCGGGATTTCCTGAACGGAGTGAACCTCACCCCGGAGCGGATCCCCCCGGTACTTCACAGCGCGAAGCGCAGCAGGCGCCTTCCCTCGCTCAACCCAGGATTCGAGGGCACGCCGAACGTCGTGACGACCATCGGAGTAATGTCCGGGCGCGACCCAGGCCTGCCCGAAGGCGTTCGGTCCCAAGCCTCCCTGGCAGTGCTGCATGCCGGGAATCATGAACAGCCGGAAGAACCGCTGGGTTCGTGCAAGCCCGCCCATCTCCTGGGTCACCCGTTCGTAATAATCCACGCCCGCTCTCGGCGACAATACCGGGTCCGCCCAGCCGAAGTACATGATCAGCTTGCCGCCTCGAGCGGCGAAGGGGCTGAGGTCTGCATCATTTGCGTCAAGAACCTGCGCAAGCCTGCTCCCCCCCAGCTTCCGTTCCGAGGCAAGCGCAAGGTCCGCTTGCTTGAACATGTCGACCGTCCACGATGGCTCGTCCAGGACAAGATGCCGATAAGCCTGAGTAGCGAAGGTCAGACTGTCCGGTGAGTTGCGATGCACAGGAATGATCCAGCGATCCCAGCCGCCGACATCCGCCGCCGAGGTGGGCTCGAAGCCGAAATAGTGGGATCTGCCTGTCGGCCCGGAGGGACCGGCGCGGATGAGCTCAAGCGTTCGCGCCTCGCGCGCCGTCAGGCATTGAACGGTTTCGACCCCACGGCACAGAAGCGTGCGTGCGTCGAACGTGCACAGCCGCGGATCCTTCGCGACACCCTGCGAAATCGTCGGCCGGGGGCATCCGGCGAGCGCCGCACGCTGGATGGCGGGCAGCTTCGCCGTCGGCAGCCAGTTGACGGGCGCCGCGAGAAGCCGGTGCTGAATCGCGGCAAATGTTGCGAGCTGCCGGGTCCAGCTGACTGCCGGCGCACCCGCAAGGATTCCGTCCCAGTCGTTCGGATAGCGTTGTGCAGCCATGAGAGCCTGCCGCCCCCCGTTCGAACAGCCGACGTAGTAGTTCCATCTGGGAGCCCCGCCGTAATACGCATGAATCAGCCTGCTTGCGGCGTCGGACGTGACCTTGATGGAACGATGTCCGTAGTCGATGATTCTGTCCGGCCGGCCCAGCGCCCAGCTTGCGTCGAACTGGCCCGCCTTGTGACCAGTGTCGGTCATCGCGGCCGCATTTCCTCGGCGGATCTCGGCCTGCAGGGACGGCTCGTCGATGTTCCCCGCAAATCCCCCGTTTCCAAGCTGAACGTAGCGCCCGCTCCAGTCGGAGGGCAGCCAGAGCTCGAAGCCGACTTCCGAAGCCGGCGTGGGGCGTACGACCCCCGCGACCCTGCAAATCGGGCGCTGGGTTCTCACGTTGGGACCGGCCATGTCCGCGGACAGGACGCTCAGGCCGTCAAAAGCAATCGCACGTAAGGCCTGGCATTTTCCGCGCTGGGGCGCTGGCGCGGACCAGGCCGGGCCGAACGTAACGGGCCACACGGCGAACAGTGCGAACTGGACGGTCGCGAGCGTCAGGCGCCTCAAGCTTTCTTGGTCTCCCATGCAAAAGCGAACCCCTCGCGCGAAGGATCGACCCCGGCCAGCATCATCCCCTGGCCGCGCGACGCATGGCCCTGCGAAAGCGACTTGTCCTCAGGGTCGCGCATCTGGATCAGCAAGGTTGTGCGAGGCTCCTCCGACACGTTCACGCCAGAACCATGGACAAGCAGGTAGGACATGAAGATCGCGTCGCCTGCCCTCGCCGGCACCGCAAGCGCGCCTTCGATTGGATACTCGTCCTCGGGAAGATGATGATCTTGCCCGATCGCTGGGAGCGGCCCCAACTTGTGGCTGCCCGGCACTACCCTGAGACATCCTTTTTCGACTGGCGCATCATCGAAGTGGATAATGACGGCGATCATCGAATCTCGCTCGTGGGGGAAATACGGATAATCCTGGTGCATGGGGAAAGGCGAACCGCGCTCGGGCGGCTTGATGAACATCTTGTTGTGGTGCAGCTGAACGTTGGGGCCGATGATGTCCTGAGCGATGTTGGTCAGGCGTGCATCCGTGAGCAGCCTCGTGACTGCAGCCGAGCGGAACTGCACGTCGTGGCTGTGCGTGATGGTCGTCCCGCTTCCCTTGACGCTCGTCCAGGTCGCATCATTGCTGCCTTGACGTCCGGCGATGTCATGAAGCTCGGCTCGATACATGGCCGCTTCTTCGGTCGTGATGAGACCTTCGATGTGGACATAGCCGTTCTCGTCGTAGAACGCCTTTTGCGCGCCGCTTAGTCCGGTCATCCCGTCTGTCCCGCCCAGGCAAGCCATATTGCCGCTGTCCAAGAAAAGTCGTCGCCGCCGCTGCCCGTACCATCGAGCGGACTGAACGCCTCGTAAAAGCCGTTGCGCTCGATGAGCGCTCGGGTGTCGCGGCGAACCCGCTCGCCTTGATCCAGATGGCCCGATTCGGCCAGCCCGCTGCCGATCATGTAGTTGACGACGGCCCAGACGGGTCCGCGCCAGTAGCGGATCATCTGAAAGCCGGGATCGTCCGGATCAAGGCTCGGCATCAGATAGGAAACGCCGCCGGCAATGCGCTCCAGGTGGCGCAACATGGCTTGGTCCCGCGCTGGATCTGCGAGCCCGGCATAGAAGCTCAGGAAAGATGCGCTCGTGACAAAAGCCGACGAGCGCCGGGTCAGGAGGTCGCGCGAGCACCACGCCTCAATTTTGCCGTCCCACAGCCAGCCGATGCCCCGTTCGGCGCGGCCGATCAGCTCACGCAGGTCCTCGGCCGCGTCCTCGTTCCCGAGGAGCTCCGCAAGGAGCAGAAGATCTCGATTGGCACGCAGTAGGATCATGGACATGCCGATATCAGCGACGCGGAAGGGATTTTCAGCGCTGATGCGCGCATGGTCCCAGCCGACCGATCGTCCAAACTGGACGAGCGCCAGATAGCGATCATATTCGAGCTTTGTCGGCCGCATCTTGGCGTCGAGATGGCTCGTGTCGCGGCGCACGTAGTCGCCGACGTTGGAGGCGTCGATCGGTTCTCCGGGCGCGTCCCATTCGGGCGAATTGTCGCGCCCTGTTTCCCAGGGATGCATGGCGACGACCACGCCCCGCTGCTCCGGATCGCGGAAGTCGCGGAACCACCGATGCCAGGCCAGCAGCTTCGGGAAAAGCGCATCGAGACGCGGCCGGAAAGCATCGTCCTCGCCGACGGCGACGGCACGATCCCAGAGCTTGCGCACCACGGTTGCCGCGACGGGCGGCTGAGTGATGCCCGAGGTTACCGGCGTTTTCCCCGTCCCCCATACGGACGGCCCGGGGAAATAGCCCGGATCATCCTGCCAGAACACGATGTGCGGTAGGAAGCCATCGTCCCATTGGGCCTTGAACAGGGTTTCGATCTCGGTCCACGCACGGTCTCGATCGAAGGTGTCGAACCCTAGCGCGACAAAGGCGGAGTCCCAGTTCCACTGGAACGGATACACCCGGCCGTTTGGCACCGTGTAGCCGCCACGATCATTCGTCCGGAGAATGTCCTGCGCCTTCCGGGCTATTTCTTGCGTCGTCATCGCGGGACCATTTGTTAAAGGACCGAGGGAGGGGTTTCCTCGGCCCCCTAAGTTGTCAGAAGTGGTAGCTCAGCCTGATGGAGAGCCGTCGAGGCAGAACCGGACGGCCGACGAAGAACGTGCCGCCAGCGGACTGGCTGTTGTCCTGGCGGGGCGATCCTTCCGTCGTCGCATCGGTGTCGAGCAGGTTGAAGACGTTGATCCCAAGGCGGGCCTGTCCCGGACCGAAATTGAGCTTGTAGCCCGCATCAAGGTTTACGATGTGGAAGCCGTCCAGTTCGATCAAGTTGTTCGATGCGGTGAAGTTGTCGTCCGTGTAGTTGGTGAAGATCGAGGCGTCGAAGCGATCGTCATCGTAGTAGAGACCGGCGTTGTAGAGGAGCGTCGGCTGCCGCTCGAGCTCATTTCCGACGATGGCCGGGTTCGAGGTCGGCACGTTGTTCACAAGCGATTCGAACTCCGTATATTTGTGATCCTGCAGCGTGATGTTTCCGTCGAAGCGCAGGTGCCGGAGTATGCGCCAGTTCAGCGTAGCCTCGACCCCGTATGATCTCGTGGCGACGAGATTCACGCGCTCCGTGAACCCGCCCTGACCGTCGTTCACGAACAGGACCTGGCGGCGATTTTCTAGCTTCGTATAGAGGCCGGCGAACGTCGCTGTGACCGGTCCGCTGCTGTATTTTACGCCTGCTTCGGCCTGCTTGATGATTTCGGCATTGTACTTGCCCTGGGGCACGCCGGCGCTGCTGAACGCAACCGCTCGGATCTCCGGGAAGAAGAAACCGCGCGAGACGTTGGCGTAAAGGTTCACATTATCGGTGAGCTTGTAAAGGCCGCCCGCCGCCACGGCCCATTCGGAAGTATCGACCTTTGTGGTGAGGAACGTTCCGTTGCCCCAGATTACGTCCCGAAGGGCTCCGGCGAGGTTCGGAGTGGTCGCATCGGTCACGAAGGTCGAGGTCCGCTCGCGCCGGATATCGCCTTTGAGCTTCTCCAACCGGACGCCGATGTCGAAAAGCCAGCGACCCGCGTCGATCTGGTCGGCGAAGTAGCCCGCGTAACGTTCGACCTCATGCCGGTTGTTCGTATAGCCGGCACCTGCGTTCAGAAGGCCGTCGCGCGAGACGATCGTCTGCGCACCGGTCGTGGGGTTCGTAACGGTCAGGTTGACCAGCCGGGGCCGGTTATTGAACTCGGCCAGATAAGTGGTCGTGACGTTGATGTCCTTGGCCCGGGCATTACCGTAGAAGCCGCCGAGCGTGAACGTATGCGCCAGGGTGCCTGTCTGGAGCTCCTTCGTGACGTTGAGCTCCGCCGTCCAGTCGCGCATCGGACGGTCGCGGTCGGTGAACCGGTTTGCGAAGAGGATATAATTCGACGGGACCGCACTGCCGTCGTCGTCGAAGGTGAAGCTCGCATTGGCGAGGCTGCCGAGATTGCGGTTCGTCAGGAAGCCTTGCAGGGATTCCGGAACGTTGATCACGCCGTCGCCGTCGGACCAGAGGCCGAACAGGTGATCGTACTTGGACCATTTCGCGCGGCCGTTAATGCCCCAGCCGTCGCCGAAGTCGCGATCGAACGCCAAAGCGATCTGTCCGCCCTTCGTTTTAACGCCCTCCGCAATGTCGCTGGTGAAGAGCCCGTCCGGCGTCTGAAAGGCGAGTTCGGAGATATGATTGTGCTGAACGGAAAAGACGTCGTGCCCGTCATTTCCGTTCGCGCGGCTGCGGTCGTTGCCGTTCAGCGGCACCGGTAGATAGAATTGAACCTGGTCGTCGATGTACTGACCGTAGAGGGTCACGGAGCCGTTGCCGTCCGGGAAACGGTACTTCAGGTTCCCGCGGATCTGGTAGCCCTTGGTGTCGAGGTTCGTATCGATCGGCCCGTCGTCTGACCGGTAGTAGCCCGAGACGGCGTAGAACAGGTTGCTTCCGAGCGGCCCGGTCAAGGCCACGTCTCCGCGATACCGGCCCTCCTCCGCCCACTCCAGCTGACCGACGCCGTGCATCTCTTCGCCGCCGGTCCTGCTGATGTAGTTGATGAGACCGGCGACGGACCCTGGACCAAACAGGTTAGAGACGCCACCGCGCACAAACTCGAGGCGATCGATGCCAAGGTCGTTGCGATAGTAGACGTCATAGGCTGACGAGTTGAGGCCGAACGTGCTGAGCACGGGAATGCCGTCGTACATGAGCGGCGTGAACTGGTACTGGCCGCCCGACGGCAGGCCTCGAATGAAGACGTTCGTGGCGACTTCGCCGCCGCCCGCATCAGCCTTGATCGTAGGGACGGTGTTGAGGATGTCGCCCTGGCTGCTCGAGCTGAGACGCGCCAGTCTCTCGTCGTCCAGCGTTGTCACGGAGAGTGGCGTGTCGAAGGCTGCGCGTGCGCGACTGGTACCGGTGACGATGATTACATCGCCCTCGTTCGAATTGTCCTGCGTGAGCGGCGGCGTGTCCTGAGTCCCCGTCTCTGCTGCCTGCTCGGGTGTTTCCGACGGTGCGGCGGGAGGGGTCTGGGCGAGTGCCGGCTGCGTGAGCACGGACGCTGCCGTGGCAAGCAAGCCGTGCCGGATCCATGCGGAACGTGATGACATAGCCTATCCCCCCTGCTTCAGGCGCTCGCCTTCGGCGATGCCTTCTCACGGCGCTCCTTCGTCTCAGCCAAGAGCCCCTCTCCTGGGCCTGACGATGCTCGGCTGGCGGACGAGCGCTTACTGCTGAAGGTGCAAGGTGGTCCGTTTCCGGAGAAGTCACCAAAGGTGGAACAGAGCGTTGCAGCAGCAGCAACACTCCGTCTGGTCATTGCCGTTGCTCCATCGCATACTGCACCGAGCTGGGGGAGGAACTGCGCGTGCTCGACTTTGGCGATCTCGTCATCTTCACCAAGGTGGTCGAAACCGAAAGCTTCACCAAGGCGGGCAATTTGCTCGGCTTTCCGAAATCGAAGATCAGCCGGCGAATCTCGCGGCTGGAAGAGCATCTGGGCTCTCAGCTCCTGCAGCGCAGCACACGCGCCGTCACGGTCACTCAGGACGGGGCGCTGTTCTTCGAATATTGCCTGCGCAGCCTGGGCGTCTTGCGCGATGGCGAGCGCGCACTCCAGACACTCCACTGCAATCCGCAGGGCGTCGTGCGTATCGCGATCCCCTATGTGCTCGGGCATAATCTCGTCGGGCCTTTGCTCGCGGCTTTCCTCGAGCAATATCCCGACGTGCGGCTCGTCAGCGTTCTTAGCGACGACGGCGTAGGCCTGCTGCGCAATGGCTTCGACGTAGCGCTGACCGTGGGACCGCTCGCCGACTCAGGGCTGTTTGCGGCGAAGCTCGGGACGACCGAGTGTGGCGCGTTCGGAGCGCCCGAATATTTCGAACGCAAGGGCATGCCCCAGAACTACGTCGAGCTTCCGCGGTTCGACTTGCTGGCCGCCGGAACGCATGATCGCTCGCACAAGTGGACGCTTCATCGCGGTGACGATTCCGTCGCCGTCGAGTTTAGTCCCAGGCTCGTCTGCAACGACCTCACCCTGCTTCACCATGCTGTGACTTCGGGACTTGGGATCGCCAATCTCCCAGCGTTCCTCTGCAAGCATGACCTGGTCGAAGGCCGCCTCGTCGAGGTGCTTCCGGGCTGGCGCACCGAGGACATGAGCTTTTTCGCCCTGTTCGAGGATCCGAAGGCCGTGCCGGTTCGGGTGCGGACCCTGATTGATTTCCTGGTGGACCAGTTCCGCCACAAGTTGTCGTGGGAGATTCATTGAAGTTGCATGGAGTGCAACACAGCGTTCCTCAAATCGTGACTAGGCTCGGGCTGTTGATCCCGGCAGCGTTCAGCCTTCGGCAGGGGGGCAGCGCGTTCGCAGCGGATGGGTTCGACCACCAAACAGGCTAGCGTCCAGGATCCGCACATGGCCGAACGGGCGATGCTGCGGAGGCTGTTCAACAGCGCGATCGAGTCCGTCTCGGCGGCGCGTGTGATGCCGAAGATCCTACCCTCGCCTCGGCATGGTCGGGTCGCACTGATCGCAGTTGGAAAAGCTGCTGCCGCCATGGCGGACGTAGCTCTCGACCGCCTGTCCGCTCCCGTCGCGGCCCTCGTTGTCAGCCGCTACGGCCATATGACGGACAAGCTTGCCGCGCGCTCAGGCGTCCAGCTCGTCGAAGCCGGTCATCCCTACCCAGACGCCCAGAGCATCAGAGCGGCGGAGCGCTCCCTCGAAATCGCGCAGGAGTTGGAAGCGCAGGATCATCTCCTGGTGCTTCTTTCTGGCGGAGGTTCCGCGCTGCTCGCCGCACCGGCGCACGGTATCACCCTCTCCGACAAACAGGCGACGACGCGCGCTCTCCTGGAGTCCGGCGCAACGATCGCCGAGATCAACTGCGTCAGGAAACACCTTTCGCGGATCAAGGGGGGAAGGCTCGCGCTCGCGGCCGGTCCGGCCAGCGTCACGACGCTGATGATATCGGACGTCCCCGGAGACGATCCTTCCTTTGTCTCCTCGGGCCCAACAGTTCCGGACCACACCACCCTCGACATGGCCCGCGAGATCCTGCGCAAATATGGCATCGCCGCGCCAACCTCGATCATTGCGGCCCTCGACAACCCTGCAAACGAAACGCCGCCGGCCGACAGCCTCGGCCTGGCCGGGGTGGAAACAGTGATCATTGCAAGGGCACGTGACGCTTTGCGGGCGGCCGCGAAGGAGGGCGATTCAGCCGGTTACGTCGTGATGGACCTCGGCGATCAGCTGCAAGCCGAGGCTCGCCATCTGGGTGCAAGCCATGCGGCGCTTGCGCGCCGCCTATCGGTCGACGGCAAGCCCCGCGCTATCATCTCGGGCGGAGAAACGACGGTCACCGTCCAGAACCGTCAAGGCAAAGGAGGCCGCAACCTCGAATATCTGCTTGGACTCGCTATCGCTCTTGACGGTGCGCCGGGGATTGCCGCCCTGGCGTGCGACACCGACGGGATCGATGGCACTGAAGACGCCGCGGGCGCGGTCGTACTGCCTGACACGCTCGCACGGGCGCAGGAGCTCGGACTCGATGCCGCGGAGCATTTGCGGACGAACAACGCCTATCTGTTTTTTGCGGCGCTCGGCGATCTTGTGATCACTGGACCGACGCGGACGAATGTGAACGACTTTCGCGTGATTCTGATCAACGGCGCAGCTGCTTCCGGATGACAGCGCGCACGAAGCCTCGACCAAGCCTTCGGGAAGTGATTGGGGAGAGAGAATGCCTGTAACGACCAGCGCGGCGGTGCCGGCCAAGGCGAGTGAATCCTATCCATGGATCCTCATCGGACTCCTGTGGGTGGTCGCCTTCCTCAATGCCGCCGACCGGAACATCCTGATCGCTGTCCTTCCGGATCTGAAGGAGGAGTTCGGCCTGACCAACAGTCAACTCGCGCTGCTGGGAAGCGTGTTCTTCTGGGTCTACGCCGTTGGCGCCTTCATCGCAGGCCGGATTGGCGACAGCGTCCGTCGGAGCCGTGTCATCCTCTATGGGCTGGTCTTCTGGAGCGTGGCGACGGGCGCGTCCGCACTGGCCACCGGCTTTGCGCTGCTCCTCGCGATGCGCGCCCTCGTGGCGGTCGGGGAATCCGCTTATTATCCGACGGCCACCGCCCTCATTAGCGACTGGCACAAGCCGAAGATGCGGAGCCGGGCGCTCTCCATCCATCAGACCGCGGTCTTCGCGGGCGCGGGGCTTGGAGCGGTTGCGACCGGCTACATCGCCGAAGCCTTGAGCTGGCATGCGCCGTTCCTGATCTTCGGGGTAATCGGCCTCATCCATGCCGTCATCCTCACCCGGACCCTGAAGGACGCGCCGATCAAGCGCACCGACGCCTTAGTGGACAAGCCGGCCGAGCCGATCGGTATCGTGCTTCGGATCCGGCCGGCCGTCATGCTCTGCCTGATCTTCGCACTCGCCACCGGGGCTTCAACTGGAGTGACCTTCTGGGCCCCGTTCTACGTCAACAAGGAATTGGGCATGAATCTCGCCGACTCCGCCTGGGTCGGGGCAGCCACAATTAACATAGCCGGATTTCTGTCCGTCCCGCTCGGCGGACTGCTGGGGGACACGCTTGCGAAGCGAACCCCGATCGGTCGTTTCCTCACGCTTGCGATCGGTCTGGGCATGGCCGGCGTGCTGCTGCTGCCGTTGCTTGGCGTGCGCACCGCTCTTGGAATTGGCGTCGTCCTCGTCGCGACCAGTGTTGCAAAGGGCCTGTTCGACGGCTGCATCTACGCCGCCATGCACGACGTCGTTCCGCCGCAGGCGCGCGCCACGGCCGTCGGAATGATGACCATGATCGGATTCATCGGCGCCGGGCTCACTCCGCTGATCGTCGCGGGGATCGGCGAAGCGTTCGGGATGCGTGCGGGCATCGTCGCCATGGCGGGTCTCTATTTCACCGCAGTCATCATCTTGATCGCGATGCGGGCGACTGCCCATCGCGCCGTGCTCGCCAACGCCCATGAGGTGCATGCGTGAGCAGCCCGCGTGCGCTCGTGCTGAACGCCCCCCGAGAACTGGCCTTCGAGCCGATCGAGGATCGGGCGCTCGGACCGCATGAGGTTCGCATTCGGACCTTGTTCTCCGGCATCAGCGCCGGAACGGAGCTATCGCAATATCGCGGGACCAACCCCTTCATGCATCGGCGCTGGGACGAAGCCTCGCGGCTTTTCGTGGAGGCGGAGGAGCCGAGCTGGCCGTACCCGGTACGCAATCTCGGCTATGAGGAGTCCGGCGAGATCGTCGAGGTTGGAACGGATGTCCGCGACCTCACCCTTGGGCAGCGCATCTTCGGCACCTGGGGTCACCGGAGCCGGCACATCGCCGAAGCCTCCTATGCCCGCGACCGGGTGCTGCCGGACGGTGCAGACCCGCGCATCGGAATATTCTCGCACATCGGCGCGGTCGCCCTGAACGGCGTCCACGATGCGCAGCTCCGCATCGGCGACGTCGTGGCCATATTCGGCCTCGGGGTCCCGGGCCAGATCGTCGCGCAGGCGGAGAGGGCTTCGGGCGCTAAGGTCGTCGGCGTCGACCCAGATGAGGAACGGCGCTCCACGGCGCTCTCGCTCGGAGCGGCCCATGTGCTCGATCCGTCGGCCGTCTCCGTTGCGGCGGAAATCAAGGAAATGACCGGAGGTCGCGGAGCGGACGCTTGCATTGAAGTTTCCGGTGCTCCCGCTGCCTTGTCGGAAGCGATCAGGAGCGTCGCTTATTCGTCGAGGGTCGTTGCCATGGGGTTCTTCCAAGGAGAGGTCGCGGGGCTTCGGCTGGGCGAGGAGTTCCATCATAATCGCGTGCAGCTGATCTGCTCGCAGATCTCCGGGGTCGCACCCGAAGCGAGTTACCGCTGGTCGAAGCCGCGCCTCTGGCGAAGCGCGATCGAGCTGCAGCATGAAGGCACGCTCTCGCTGACGCCGCTGATCACCCACAGCGCGCCGTTCGAAGCGGCGCCCGAGCTGTTCGCCCGGCTAGATCGAGGCGAGTCCGGCCTGTTGCAGGCCGTCCTTGAATTTGGGGACGCATCTTGAGCCGGCTGCGCGTCGGCCTGCTCGGCTGCGGCGGCATCGGCGCGAGGCATGCCGGCGCGGTCGCAGCGCTTGGCGATCACATGGAACTTGTCGCCTGCTGCGGACGCGATCCCGAACGGACGCACGTGTTCGCAGAGGCTCACGGGGGGGCTGCATTCGTCGATCTGGACCGGATGCTAGACGAGGGCATAGACCTACTCATTGCGACCCTGCCTCCATACAACCGGCACGGCGAGATCGAGCATGCGGCCGCGCGTGGCGCGCACCTGCTGGTGGAAAAGCCTATCGCTCTGGATGAGCAGGCTGCTGACCGGATGGTGGAGGCCGTGGAAGCCGCGGGGGTCGTCGCTGCAATCGGCTTCATGTACCGGTTCGGCGATGCCGTGCGGCGCTGGCGCGAGTTCGATACCGGGCCGGCCGGTCTCTATATCGGCGGCTATCACTGCAATGCGCTTCATGCCCATTGGTGGCGTAAGCGGGCGATGTCCGGCGGGCAGATTCTGGAGCAGGCTATCCATCAAGTCGATCTCATCCGGCATCTCGTGGGCGAGCCCGAAAGCGTGTACGCGCGCTACGCCAACCTCTTCCATCGCGACGTGCCCGATTATGACGTGGAAGATGTGTCGACCATCGTCTTCGGCTGGGACGACGGCCGCATCGCGTCGCTGAGCGCATCCAACATCGCGATACCCGGCGTTTGGCACAAGGAATGGGCGATCATGGCGCAGCGGGCGACAGGGCGCTTCACGAGCTGGAACGAAGCAGTGCTGACTCGGACGGACGACGAGCCTGAAAGTGAGACGGTTGCAGGCACGACCGATCCTTTCGTCGCTCAGCTCGTAGACGTCGCAGAAGCAATTGCGGAGGGCCGCGATCCCCACATCCCGCTGAGGGAGGGCGCGAGAAGCCTTCGCCTCGCGCTTGCCGCTGTGCGTTCGGCCCAAGAAAGATGCGAGCTGCGGCTTGGCGATTGAGATGCATCCGAATGCCGGCAGCTTTGCAAGCCGAGGTATTGTGATCGGCGGAATCGAGCCGCTGATCGACGGTGAAATCCCGAAGCATGCCCCACCCGACATCGAAGACGGCCGCATTACCTGGCAACTGGATTCAGGCAGCGCCATACTGCTGATGGAGGACGGCCCAATCGTACGTCTCAGCATGCGGATCGAGGGGCTCGATCCAAATCGGGTCGTGGACAGCCTCGGGCTCCGTTTCACCTCCATAGAGGGTGTCCGCCTCTACCTGCGCAACGGCTATCAAAGCTGGGACGGAAGTTTCTTTGTCGAGCCGGGTACAGCCGCAGGCGACGACTCGCCGGCAAAGGCGCCGACGCTTGGCTTCGCGATGACGGCATTCCTGCCCAAAGACCAAGAGGGCGCAATTGTGCTTGGCTTTACCCGGCACGACCGTTTCCAGTCCCGCTTCCGCTTCGGCGGAACCGCTGACTGTCCGGTTGTCGACGTGGAGACGCTGCGAGACCGGGTTCCGCATGACGGAACCGTCGAGACCGAAACGCTGGTCCTGCTCGACGATCCCTCCGTGGAGCAAGCTCTGCAAAACTGGTCGGAACTGACGGCCCTTGACTCCCCCCTTCCGCCACGCGTCAGCGCGGAGCGCATCACTGGCTGGTGCTCCTGGTACAGCATGTACGCGGCGATCGACGACCCTACGGTCCTGGAGCATCTCGCCGCCGCAGCCGCCTTCAGGGACGAGCATCAAGTGCCGTTCCGGGTCTTCCAGATCGACGACGGCTTCACGCCGGAAATGGGCGACTGGCTGCTCGTGAAACCGCAGTTCCCACGCGGCATGAAGCCTCTCCTGGACGACATCGCCGCAGCGCAATTTACGCCGGGTCTTTGGATCGCGCCGTTCATGGTCGGCAACCGGAGCCGCCTTTTCGCCGAGCATCCCGACTGGGTCGTGCGCAGGCCTAACGGGCAGCCGCTAGCGCACATGCATTTCTATGGCGAGTTCCGCTGGCACAAGCGAAGCGAGGAATACTACATCCTCGACATCACGCATCCCCAGGCGGAGGCCCATATCCGGGGCGTGTTCCGGACTTGGGCGCGGGAGTGGGGCTGCCGGTACTTCAAGACAGACTTCATGCTGTTCGGTAGCGAGTACGGCCCGGCGGACGCGGTGTGGCATGAATCCGGCCTCTCCAGGATCGCCATCTGGCGGCGCATGGCCTGCCTCATCCGCGAAGAGATCGGCGATGCGCTGTGGCTCGGATGCGGCTGCCCTTTGTGGGCGTCGGTCGGCCTCGTCGACGCCGTTCGGATCGGTCGTGACATCGGAGTCAGCTGGGTGGGCGAATATTCAGGCGAGAGTCTCCTGCGCGATCAGCTGACCCGTAACCATGCGTCCGGGATCCTGTGGCAGGCCGACCCCGATTGCGTGCTCTTGCGCGACCGATTCCACGAGCTGAGTGAAGGGGAAGTCCGTTCGCTGCTCCTGTTCGCAGGTTTGAGCGGCGGAGTGCTGATGACCAGTGACAAGCTCGACGAAGTCCCCAGCGAACGGGCCGAGCTCTTCGCGCGGCTGCTCCGCGAGCGTGAACTGGCCTGCCGCTTCCCCGAGCTTGGAAAACGGGGGAGCAAGATCATCGTTCAGGAAGCTGCGCGCTCCGACGGGAGCTTTCTCGTGAACCTCTTCAATGCGGGGGACGAAGCGGAACGGCTGGAAGCAGGTGCCGTTAGCGGCCTACCCGCTCCGATCAACCTCCCCCCGCATGCTTCGCATTTGCTGGAGGTTGCGCCCGCCTTCAGAACGACCCGGGGTCGGCCTGGCGAGACGGCACCAACTGCGTTGGGCACGGCATGAGCGTCTATGCGGGAGTAGAACTGGGCGGCACGAAATGCATCTGCATCCTCGCGCGCTCACCTGAGGATGTCTCTGACCGGCAAGTCATCGATACCGCCGATCCGGAAGCGACCTTGGGAGCAATCGAAGACACCCTTGTGGGCTGGAGCATTCGTCAACCTCTAAGATCCCTGGGCATTGCGAGCTTCGGCCCCATCGATCTCGATCCCGCATCACCGACCTGGGGTTCCATCAGGACGACGAGCAAGCGACTTTGGTCGGGCACGGACGTCGCGGGGAGGCTGCAACGGCGGCTTGGTATTCCGACCGCTTTCGATACGGACGTGAATGGCGCGGCGCTCGCTGAACTGCACTGGGGCGCGGGCCGGTCGCTGAGCGATCTGGCCTATGTCACGGTGGGCACGGGAGTTGGTGTCGGCCTTATCGCGAATGGCAAGCCGATTCATGGTCACGGCCACCCCGAGCTCGGCCATATGCGGGTCGCGCGAAAGCCAGGCGACGACTGGCCCGGTATATGCCCGTTCCATAGCGGATGTGTAGAGGGACTGGCGGCGGGCGGGGCGATTCGGGCGCGGCTGGGCGGGCGCAGCATGGATGACGTTAGTGCCAGCGACGCCGTCTGGGAATCCGTCGCCTGGGCGCTCGCCCAGCTCTGCCACGTCCTTGTTGTGTCGACCTCTCCGCAGACGATTCTGATGGGCGGCGGCGTGATGGAGCGCCAGCCGCACCTGCTCATCCGAATTCCAGAACTGCTCGAGGAAAGCCTGGCCAGCTATCTGCC
>Ga0307410_10000419_pt1 | contig 16849 bp, 14 predicted proteins | sample 322Ometagenome_3_FD_203707 | JGI IMG/M metagenome (GOLD analysis project Ga0307410, IMG submission 203707) | Maize rhizosphere microbial communities from greenhouse at UC Davis, California, United States - 322HYB-O-3 | ecosystem: Host-associated > Plants > Roots > Rhizosphere > Soil | place... | reverse complement strand
CGGCGCGCGGCGCTTCGCCGCGCAGCAACGCTCGCAGCGCCGCCGCCGGCCCGCCGAGCGCGCCGGTGACGTAGACGCGGTGGCCGGCCCGCGCGCCGCTCCGCAGCAGCGGTGCGCGGGCGGCGCCGAGCACGGTCACGGTGATCGCCAGGGTCTCGCCCCCGGTCGTGTCGCCGCCCAGAATCGGCGCGCCGGTCGCCCGCGCCGCGTCACCCACGCCGTCGGCGATCTCGTAGAGCGCCTCGCGCCAGCGGGGCGGCACGGTGATCGCCACGAGCATCCCGAGCGGGCGCGCCGCCATCGCCGCGAGGTCGCTCAGCGCGGCGATGGCGGCCCGGTAGCCGATCTCGGCCGGCGCGAGCCAGCCACGCCGAAAGTGCACGTCCTCCACCGAGCTGTCCGTGCTCACGCACAGCCGCTCACCGGCGGGGACGTCGAGCACGGCGCAGTCGTCGCCGAGCCCCTGGGCGGCGGCGCCCCACCGGCGCTGCATCTCGCGGATGGCGTCGAACTCGCGGCCGGGTCCGAGCGGGGTCGCCGTCACGGCGCCGGCGACCGTTACCGCACCGTACCGTCGGGGAGGCGCCGCAGGCGCACGACGCCCTCGCGCGTCGCCAGCCAGGCGTAGTCGGGGGCGAGGGCGATGTCGAAGGTCTCGCTCGTCACCTGGTAGGCGGGGCCGAGCAGCCGCGACGCGCCGGTGCCGCGGTCGACGACGAGCACGCCGAGCGGCCCGCCCACCCAGATCGTGCGGTCGTCCATCGCCAGGACGTTGACCTGGCCCACGGCGCGGACGTTCACGGCGTCGAGCCGCGGCAGGAGCTGGCCGGTGTTCAGGTTGAAGCGCAGGAGCTCGTCCGCGTTGGCGACGACGACGAGCGAGTCGCTGTGGGCGATGGCGCGAATCGGTTGCGCGAGGCGCGGCTCCTGCGTGGCGGCCGCCGGGCGCCGGGCCAGCGTGTCGTTGCCCGGCGGCAGGAGGAGGAGCCCCGCGTCCGTCCCCACCCAGAGCGTGTCGCCGGTGGCCAAGAGTGCGCGAACGGGCGTGCCGCTCGCGACGGTCGGCCCGATCCCCTCCGGCTGGGCGCTGCGGCTGCTCGCGCTGTCGCTCACGAACACGAGGCCCCGCGCCGTGCCCACCCACGCGCCGTCCGGGCGGGCGAGCACCGCGAGCGCCCGGTCGTCGGGCAGGCCGGTGATGCCGGCCCACACCACGACGTCTCCCTCGCCGCGCGTGTCGACCCGCGCCACGCCGCGGTCGGTGCCGAGCCACGCCGTCTGCCCGCGCACGTCGAGCGCGTAGGCTCGCGCGCCGGCGAGCGGCTGCGCGAGCGCGCCTTCGACCCACCGCCACTCCTGGAGGTCTTCGCTGATGAACGTCAGCCCGCCGCGGCCGCCGGACTGCGCGTCGCCGAGCCCCGCCGCCCACACGCCGTCGGCGGCGAGCGCCACGGCGCCCGCCCCGCGGTCGAGCAGGCCAAAGGCGAGGTGCTCGCTCGTGTTGAAGTACGGGTTCACCTTGAACAGGCCGTTGCCGAGCGTGCCGAGCCACACCTCGCTCGGCTGATCGGGCGACTGCGTGCCGGCGCTCACCGGCCAGCTCCGGAGCTGGCCGTCGCGCGTCAGCAGCCGCTCGAACCCCTGCAGCGCCGGGAACTGCTCGTAGATCTGCGGCAGCGTGACGGGCCGCACCTGGTCGTCGCCGGCCGGCAGGTCGTTGCGGTCCATCACGGGCGTGACGAAGCCGGTGCTCGACACGAGCGACCACTGTCCGGCCGAGCGCACGTAGGCGCCGGCCGCGCCGTTGCGGCGGTCGAACAGGATCTGGTCGACGACGCCGGGCACGCTCATGCGCTGCAGCACGTCCACCGAGGGCTGGTAGAAGAGCACGAACCCCGACCCGCCCACCCACACGGCGTCGATCGACGGGTCAGCGGCCACGAAGCTCACCCGGCCGTTGTCGTAGTCGCCGGGTCCGGTGAGCGGCGGGAGCCACGAGTCGAACCGTCGGTCGTAGACGCCAATGCCGTAGGGCGTCGTGACGAAGAGCAGCCGTTGCGACGCCGCGAGTCCGGTGACGTCGGCGAAGCGCGTGAGGAGGACTTGGTCCTCGCGGCGCAGCGACCCGCCGCGCGGCGACAGGCGCCCTCCCAGCCCGCCGGCGCCCCCGGCCGCGCAGGCGGCGCCGAGGAGCCACACACCCGCCACGAGCAGCGCGAACGCCAACCGCCGCGACCTCGCCACGGGCTAGCTCCTGCCGCCGACGCGGGGCAGCTCGACGAGCACGGGGTATGCCGGCGGCGGGGCGCCGCGCGGCCAGGCGTCGGGAATCGCGCGGGTGACGTCGTCGAGCGTGACGCCGCGCACGCCGCGCCCGGCGGTCGCCAGCTCCGCCGCGCGGCCGTGCACCCAGGCCGCGCAGGCGCCGGCGGCAAGCGGGTCGCCGAGCTGCGCGAGGAGGGTGGCCGCGATCCCGGCGAGCAGGTCGCCGCTGCCGGCCGCCGCCAGCGCCGGCGTGCCCGCCGCGCTGACGACGCTCTCACCCGACGGGGCGGTCACCACGGTCGGCACCCCTTTGAGCAGCACCGCGGCGCCGATGCGCCGGGCGAGCGACGCCCCGGCGTCGAAGCGGTGGTCGAGCGCGTCCTGCGCGCTGCCGCCGGCGAGCCGCGCGAACTCGGTCACGTGCGGCGTGACCAGCGCCGGCCGCCCGCCGAGCAGCCCGGCCAGTGCGTCCGCCTCGCCCTCGAACACGTTGAGCGCGTCGGCGTCGAGCACCACAGGGCCCCGCCACCGCCGCAGCACGCGCTCGACGAGCGCCCGCGTCTCGGCGGAGCGGCCGAGTCCGGGACCGAGCAGCACCGCGTGCGCCCACTCGCCGGTCGCGGCGTCGGCCTCCTCGTCCGACGTCGGCCAGCGTGCGGCGAGGGCTTCGGGCGCGGCCGCCTGCACGACGGGGAGCGACGCCGGCGCCACGCAGAGCCGCACCATCCCCACGCCGCTGCGCACCGCGGCACGCGCGGCGAGGAGCGAGGCGCCGGCCATCCCTTCCCCGCCCCCGATCACGAGCAGGCGCCGGCGGGTGCCCTTGTGCGAGTCGGCGGGAATGGCCGGCACGCGGCCGGCGACCCAGGCGTGCGTGGCGAGCGTGGCGGCGCCGTCGTCGAGGGCCGCGTGGGCCCCGAGCCCGATGTCGAGCACCGCCACCGCGCCGGCCGCCTCGCGGGCCGCGAGCAGCCCGCGCTTCATCGTGCCGAAGGTGAGCGTGAGGTCGGCCTGCACGGCACTCTCCGCCGCGCCGGTGGTCGCGTCGACGCCGCTCGGCACGTCGAGCGCGACGACCAGGGCGCCGGCCGCACCGAGGGCGTTGATGCGCCGCGCGGCCTCGCCGAGCGCGCCGTGCGGCGCGCCGGTCGCCCCCGTGCCGAGCAGGCCGTCGACGACGACGCACTCCGCGCCATCCGGATCCCCCGGCGGCACCACGCGGGCGGCGAGCTCACGCTCGGCCCGCGCGTCGTCCGTGCGCGGCTCGGCGGCAGCCACCGCGCGCACCCGCACCCCCACCGCGGTCAGCGCCGCGGCCACGACCCACGCGTCGCCGCCGTTGTTGCCCGGCCCCGCGAACACGGCCGCCCCGCCGGCGAGCCGGTCGCCGTAGCGGCGGCAGATCTCCGCGGCCGCGCCGGCGCCCGCGCGCTGCATGAGGGCGCGCGACGGCACGCCCGCCGCGATCGCCGCCTGGTCGCGCGCGGCCGCCTGCGCGGCGGTGACGACCGGGACCACGAGTGGCGAGTGGCGAGTGGCGAGGGGGGAGATCCGTGGACTCTCGCCACTCGCCACTCGCCACTCGTCCCCGGCCCGACCAGAACGCGCCGGCGACTGCCTCACTTTTGCGACTGCGCCACGGACCGGCCGAAGCTGATCTCGCCGTTGTCGATGCGGATGTTGAAGCCGCAGTCCGGGTTGCTGCACACCCAGGCCTTGTACGTGATCGGCGCGCCGTCCCGGCCGTAGTCGCTGAGGGGGAGCATCAAGCCCTCACGACACTTGCGGCAGCCTGGGAACTCGCTCGGGGTGTTCAACGGACCTCCAAGAAGTGGGCAGGAACCGGCGCCGAGGGGCGGGGCGGCGCTCCGGTCAGCGCGTCACCCACGAAGCGCGCAGTTCCAGGGGTACTCGCGCTCGAACGCCTGGTCGAAGTCGTAGACGTCGGCGAAGTCGTCCCGACTGTCGTGGGGTTGGCTGATCAGGAGGCCGAGGTCCACGAGCGTAAAGACCACGTCGCCGATGTCGGCGGTCGCGCGGACGCCCCAGTGCTCGAGCACGAGGCGCGCCATGACGCCGTACCGCTCGAGGGCGAGGTCGCGGCAAGCCGCCGACAGCTCGCGGCCGGTGATGTGGCGCCGCTCCGTGAGCCGCCCCTGGCAGAATTCGAGCGCCGACAGGACGAACAGATACGCGCTCTCGTGGAACCGCGGCTCCCGGAGCCGAATCTGGTCCATGATCCCGTCGCGAAACGCCAACTCCGACAACGCCACTCCAGCGATGAAGGTCCAGATGAAGGTCCAAAGGTCCGCCCACGCCGTCGACGCAACGTGTGGGGGACGCGCGCCGCTGTACCCCGGCAACCGGCGCCGGATCCGCAACCCCGGCAAAGATGCGTCGGGCGCGCGGCGTCCACAACCACCCGCGCGGAGGTCCCGGCTCACCCCCGCAGAACCCGCGCCGCGGCCGCTTCGGCGCCTGTCGCTGTCTCGGCCGCTCCGCGGCCGCTAGTCGCCGGCCGGCTCCGCGGCACCGGCCGGGTACAACGGGAACGCGTCGGCGAACTCGCGGACCTCGCGGCGGACGCGCTGGGCCGTCCCGGCGTCGTCGGGCGCGGCGAGCACGGTGTCGATGAACTCGGCGATCCGGCGCATCTCCGGCTCTCGCATCCCGCGCGTGGTGACGGCCGGCGTCCCGATGCGGACCCCGCTCGTCACGAACGGCGACTGCGTCTCCTTCGGCACGGTGTTCTTGTTCACCGTGATCCCGGCGGCGTCGAGCGCCTTCTCGGCCGCCTTGCCCGTCAGCCCCTTGTTGCGCAGGTCGACCAGCATCAGGTGGTTGTCCGTCCCGCCGGAGACCACGTGGAAGCCGCGCTCCATCAGCACCGCGGCCAGCGCCTTCGCGTTCGCGACCACCTGCTTGCAGTAGTCGCCGAAGGCCGGCTGCAGCGCCTCCCGGAACGCAACCGCCTTCGCGGCGATCACGTGCTCCAGCGGCCCGCCTTGCGTGCCGGGGAACATCGCCTTGTCCACCGCCTTGGCGTGCTCCGCCTTGCAGAGGATGAGTCCCCCGCGCGGCCCGCGCAGCGTCTTGTGCGTCGTCGTGGTGACCACATCGGCGTGGGGGATCGGAGACGGGTAGAGGCCCGTCGCCACGAGTCCCGCGAAGTGCGCCATGTCGACGAGGAACACCGCGCCGACTTCCCGGGCCACCTCGGCGAAGGCGGCGAAGTCGAGCACCCGCGAGTAGGCGCTGTAGCCGGCGATGATCATCTTCGGCCGGTGCTCGTGGGCCAGCGCACGCATGCGGTCGTAGTCCACGTAGCCGTCGTCGTTGACGCCGTAGTGGACCGCCTTGTACAGGAGCCCCGAGAAGTTCACGGGTGACCCGTGCGTCAGGTGCCCGCCCTGCGACAGGTCCATCCCCAGGAACGTGTCGCCCGGCTTCAGGAAGGCGAGGAACACGGCGGCGTTGGCCGTGGCGCCCGAGTGCGCCTGCACGTTCGCGTGGTCGGCGCCGAAGAGCTGCTTGGCCCGGTCGATGGCGAGCTGCTCGACTTGATCGACGAACTCGCACCCGCCGTAGTAGCGCTTTCCGGGCAGCCCCTCGGCGTACTTGTTGGTGAGCGGCGAGCCGAGCGCCTCCAGCACCGCCGGCGACACGAAGTTCTCACTCGCGATCAGCTCGAGCCCCTCGCCCTGGCGCTGGATCTCCAGCTCGATGAGCCTGGCAATCTCCGGGTCCGTCTCCGCCAGCGCCGCGCCCGGCGGGCACCGGTCCCATTCGGTCCACTTGATCATGTGCTGGTCACTCTGCTGAGGGTGTGAGGCTCGGGTGCTGCGGGTCGGGTGCCGCGGGTCGAGTGTGGCGGGTCGGCTAGCGCGGGACTGAGGGTCGCGCGGACCTCTCTCCCCTTCGACCCGTGACACCCAACCCGGCCGATCCGACCCGCACCATCCGACCCAGTCAATTCCGGCTGTTCGGATACTGCGGCCACGTCCGCACCATGCCTCGCACCGCTTGCAGGCGGCGCTCAGCGAGGCGGTCGGCGGCCTCGTAGGTCGGTATTCCGTGCTGCTTGGCGATCTCGAACACGCCCAGCACGGTGTGGTAGATCTCGTCGGCCTTGCGGAGCGAGCGTTGGCGGTCCCACCCCGCGAGCTCGCTGTAGACGTTGATCACGCCGCCCGCGTTGGCGACGTAGTCCGGGGCGTACAGGATGCCGCGCGCCTCGAGCATGTCGCCGTGGCGTTCCTCGAGGAGCTGGTTGTTCGCCGCGCCGGCCACGATCTTCACCCGGAGCTGGGGCACGGTCTCGTCGTTGATCACGGCGCCCAGCGCGCACGGGGCGAAGATGTCAGCCTGCTGGCAGTAGATCTCCTCCGACTTGACCGCCCGGGCACCGGTGTCCGCCACGACTCGCTTCACGCGCTCCGGGTCGATGTCGGTGACGATCAGCCGAGCCCCCGCGGCGTGCAACTCCTTGGCGAGATTGTGGCCGACGTTGCCGCACCCCTGCACGGCGATCGTCTTCCCCTCGAGCGAGTCCGAGCCCCAGCAGTAGAACGCCGACGCCTGGATCGCGCGGAACACGCCGTGCGCCGTCACCGGCGACGGGTCGCCCGACTGCTCGGCGAGCCCCGCGACGAACTCGGTCTCCATGTGCACGAAGTCCATGTCGCCGGTGCTGGTGCCGACGTCCTCGGCCGTCACGTACCGTCCGCCGAGCGAGTCCACGAAGCGGCCGTGGGCGCGAAAGAGCATCTCGCGGTTCGTCGTGCGGTTGTTGCCGATGATGACCGACTTGCCGCCGCCGAGGTTGAGTCCCGCGACGGCGTTCTTGTAGGTCATGCCGCGCGCGAGGCGCAGCGCGTCGGTGATCGCCTCCTCGTCGGTGTCGTAGTTCCAGAACCGGGTGCCGCCGAGTGCCGGCCCGAGCGTCGTGTCGTGGATGGCGATGATGCCCCGGTAGCCGCTCGACTTGTCGTGGCACACGACTACCTGCTCGTGGCCCATGGAGGAGATCTGGTCGAAGAGGTTCATAAGAGCGACTGAAGAGTGGCGAGTGGCGAGTGGCGGGTGGCTGCGAACGCTCGCCGCTCGCCACTCGCCACTCTTCCCTAGTGGTATAGCTGCCTCGCGATCACGATGCGTTGGATTTCGGACGTTCCCTCGTAGATCTCCGTCACCTTGGCGTCGCGCAGCAGTCGCTCGACGGGGTAGTCCTTTATGTACCCGTAGCCGCCGAAGATCTGCACGGCCTCGTCGGTGACGAACATGGCCGTCTCGCTCGCGAACAGCTTGCTCATCGCCCCGTACATCGTGATGCGCTCGCCGCGGTCCTTGGCCGCCGCCGTGGCGTAGAGCAGGGTGCGGGCCGCGGTGACGCGCAGCGCCATGTCGGCGAGCTTGAACTGGATCGCCTGGTAGTCGCGGATCGGCCGGCGGAACTGCTCCCGTGTGTTGGCGTAGCCGCGCGCGTGCTCGAGCGCGGCCCGAGCGATCCCGACGGCCTGCGCGGCGATCCCGAGCCGTCCGCTGTCGAGCGACTGCATCGCATACACGAACCCCTGCCCCTCCTCGCCGAGCAGGTTCGCGGCCGGCACGCGCAAGTCGTCGAAGACGAGCTGCACCGTCGGCGACGCGCGCAGCCCCATCTTGTCCTCCTTCTTGCCGACGTGGAAGCCGGGCATGTCGGGCGTGACGATGAACGCCGAGATCCCGCGCGTGCTGCGCCGGTGGTCGGGCGTGTCCGTCCGCGCCATGGCCAGGATCACGCCGGCGTGCGTCCCGCTGGTGACCCAGGCCTTCGTGCCGTTCAGCACCCAGCAGTCGCCGTCGCGCACGGCCTGCGTGCGGAGCGCGGCGGCGTCGGAGCCGGCGTCGGGCTCCGACAGCGCGAACGCGCCGAGCAGCTCGCCGCGCGCCATCGGGGGGAGATAGCGCTCCCGCTGCGCCTCGCTCCCGAAGCGCAGGATCATCTGCGTCGGGAGCGAGTTGTGGACGCTCATCATCGCCGCGGTCGATGCGTCGGCGGCCGCGATCTCCTCGAGCGCGAGGAGGTACGTGGCCGTGTCGAGCCCGAGCCCGTCGTACTGCTCCGGGAGGAGCATCCCGAGGAAGCCGAGCTCCCCGAGCTTGCCGACGATCGCGGGCTCGAAATACGCCTCCTCGTCCCACGCTGCCGCGTACGGCGCGATCTCGGCGGCGGCGAAGTCGCGGGCGAGTCGCTGGATTTCTCGCTGCTCTTCGGAGAGGGGGATGAGGGCTTCTGAGGTCAGCGGGATCATGGGAAGGGCAAGGGACGCTTCGGTGCGGTGCGACCTGAGCGTTGAGCGTTGAGCGTGCAGCGTTGAGCGTGGAGCGGCCGGACTCGACGGCCGCGGCGCTCCGCGGCGTCATCGCACAGCCACTCAGACCGCGTCCGAGTGAGTGGGTGATGAGCGTGCACGGCTGTACAGTCTGCGGAGCCGGATGCTCCACGCTCAACGCTCAACGCTGCACGCTCAACGCTCAGGTTGACTCCAAGCGAGGCTTCCACGGGCTTCAGCCAGAGTAGGTGTAGAAGCCTCGACCACTCTTCCGTCCCAGCCACCCCGCGGCAACGTACTTCTTGAGCAGCGGGCAGGGGCGATACTTCGGGTCACCGAGGCCCCGCTGCAGCACCTCGAGGATGGCGACGCACGTGTCGAGGCCGATCAGGTCGGCCAGCGCCAGGGGGCCCATCGGGTGGTTCATCCCCAGGCGCATCACCGTGTCGATCGCCTCGGGGGTCCCGACGCCCTCCATCACGCAGTACGCCGCCTCGTTGATCATCGGCATGAGCACGCGGTTCGACACGAAGCCCGGATAGTCGCTCACCTCCACCGGCGTCTTGCCGAGCGCCCGGCTCAGCTCGACCACCCTGCGCGTCGTCTCGTCGGACGTGGCCAGCCCGCGAATGATCTCGACGAGCTGCATCACCGGCACCGGGTTCATGAAGTGCATCCCCACCACCTGCTCGGGGCGCTTCGTGCGCGCCGCGATCTCCGTGATCGAGATGGAGCTGGTGTTCGACGCCAGCACCGCCCCCGCGGGAGCGAACCGATCCAGGTCGCCGAAGATGCGAAATTTGAGCTCCGCGTTCTCGGTGGCCGCCTCCACCACGAGCGACGCGTCGGCCGCCGCGGCGAGCTCGGTGCTCGTCGCGAGCCGGCCGAGCGTCGCGCCCTTGGCGGCGGCGTCGATGGTGCCCTTCTTGACCTGGCGGTCGAGGTTCCTCTCGATCGTCGAGCGCCCGCGGGCGAGCGCGTCGGACGAGACGTCCACCATCGTCACCGGAAAGCCGGACTGCGCGAAGACGTGGGCGATCCCGTTCCCCATCTGTCCGGCCCCGACGACGACGACGCGCTCGGCGTCGGGGCGCGCCGGCGGCCGGTGCGCGGCGCGGTCGGCGGTGACGCTCTCGGTCATGCGTAAGGCTCCCCGCGGCGCGGGCGCCGCGCGAAAAGAGCGGAGACGGCGAGCAGGCCGCGTGCCGGCCGGCGCCACGCCGCGAGCACGAGCATCCCGGCGGCCATTCCGAGCGCCGCGCCCGCGCCGCCCTCCGGTCCCCACACGCCACCGGTCGCCCAGTCGGGGCCCGCGTCCACCGTTTGGTAGCCCGGCGACGGGAACGGCTGGCCGCTCACCGCCGCGTGAAAGAGCACGGCCATCGTCCAATTCCAGCCGAGGTGCGCCAGCCAGGTCGCGTAGAGGCTGCGCGTGGCAAGCAGCACCACGCCGAGGAACACGCCCGCGAGCACGACGAGGGCCGTGGAGCGGCCGTCCGCCCCGGGATTCGATAAATGTATCAGGCCGAAGAGTAAGCTGGTCGCGAGGAGCGCCGGCGCCACGCCGAGCGCCTCGCGCAGCACGGCGAATGGATAGCCGCGGAACGCCAGCTCCTCCCAGAGCGCGGCGGGAGCGAGGAAGACGCTGAGCCGCCAGGCGGCGTCCCACCAGCTTCCGGGCTCCGCCGGCGCGATCCGCAGCCAGCCGACGGCGATCAGTGCGGCAGTCGGCACGGCGATGGCGAGTACGCCCACCGCCAGGCCGAGCAGGAGCCGCCGGGGGCGGGCGGCCGCCCGGTCGAGCGCCACCGCGTCCCACCCGCGGCGGTCCACCAGGCGCAGCGTGAGCGCGTGGCCGATGAGCAGCGCCAGCGTCAGCAGCCACATCTCGGCGCCGAGCCGAGTGCCGAGCGGGCCGGCCGGGGCGCTCGCCAGCGAATACGCGATGGCCTGCGCGACGAGCAGTCCGGTGACTGTCGCCAGCGCGAATGCGAGAAGCCGCCAAGGGGCACGGAGTCGCCCCTCGGCGGCGTACAGGATTCTCGCGGCGGTCAAGCGCCGGCGCGGCCCGCTCGGCGGGGCGCGAGCAGCGCGGCGACGTGCGCCTTCACCACGTCGAGCGTGACGAAGGGAATGAGCCCCAGCACGGCCGCGCGTTCGACGCTGCCCGACAGCGCCGTGAGCTGCGCGAGGCCCCCTGCATAGAGCACCAGCATTCCGAGCACGGCCGACAGCGCGTCGCGGGCGTACGACCGCGTGCCGCGTCGCGACAGCCACGCGGTGGCGTAGGCGGCCACGGGGTACGCGAGCAGGTACCCGCCCGTGGGACCGAGCAGGCGGGCCGCGCCCGGCGCGCCGAACGGCGTGAAGACCGGGAGGCCCAGCGCGCCGGCCGTGAGGTACAGCGCCATGCTCGCCGCCGCCGGCGCCGGCCCGAGCCAGAGGCCGGCGAGCACGACGAGCATCGGCTGCAGCGTGATCGGCACGGGCGTACCGGGGATCGGGAGCGCCACTTGCGCGGCGAGGCCCACGGCGGCCGCGAAACCGACCACGCCGGCGAGCGTGGCGGCACGAGGGTCTAATCGGGAGAGCGACGCGGCGATCATCAGTTCATCCGCTCCACGCTGAGCGCGACGGCGTCGCCGCCGCCCAGACAAAGGGTGGCGAGGCCGGTCTGCGCGTTGCGATCACGCATCGCGTAGAGCAGCGTCGTGAGGACGCGCGCGCCGCTGGCCCCGATCGGGTGGCCGAGCGCGATCGCCCCGCCGTTGACGTTGACGCGGCTCCAGTCCCAGCCGAGCTCCTGGCCGTCGGCGAGCGCCTGCGACGCGAACGCCTCGTTCGCCTCGATCAGGTCGTAATCGCCGATGCTGGTGCCGTTCTTCTCCATGAGCTTGCGCACCGCGAACACCGGCGCGAAGAACAGCTCCTGCGGGCTCACCGCGCCCGTCGCGTAGCCGGTGATCCGGGCGAGGATGCGGAGGCCGTTGGCGCGGGCGTACTCCTCCGACGTCACCACCAGCGCGGATGCGCCGTCGTTGAGCGACGACGCGTTGCCGGCGGTCACCGTGTGCTGCTCGGGCCGCATGTCCTTGGGCGCGTCCTTCGGGAACGCCGGCCGGAGCTTGGCCAGCGACTCGACGGTCGAGTCCTTGCGCGGGCCTTCGTCCCGGTCCACGACCGTCGAACCTTTCTTCCCCGGAATCTCCACGGGGACGATCTCCTCGTCGAACTTGCCCGACTCCATCGCGGCCACCGCCTTCCGGTGCGATTCGGCCGCGAACTGGTCCTGCGCCTCGCGCGTGATGCCCGCCTTGCGCGCCGTGTACTCGGCGTGCCCGCCCATGTGCACGCCGCACGTGGCACACCAGAGCCCGTCGCGGATCATCCCATCCACCAGCGACTGGTCGCCGAGCTTCACCCCGCCGCGTAGGCCGTAGGCGTAGTACGGAGCGTTGGACATCGACTCCTGCCCGCCGGCGACGGCTACCTGCAGGTCGCCCGCCTTGATCGCCTGCGCCGCGAGCATGACGGCGCGCAGGCCGGAGCCGCACACCATGTTCACCGTCACGGCGGTGACGTGCGCCGGCACGCCGGCCCGGAGCGCCGCCTGCCGCGCCGGCGCCTGCCCCGTGCCGCCCTGCACGACGTGCCCCATGATGACCTCGCCGATCTCGTTCGCCGGGACGTCCGAGCGCTCCACGACCGCGCGAATGGCCGTGGCGCCGAGCTCGGGGGCGGTGAGGGGGGCGAGGCCGCCGAGGAAGCGGCCGATGGGCGTCCGGACCGCGGCAACGATGACGGGCTGGCGTGATGGGTCGGCCATCGAATCCATGGGAGAAAGTGGCAGCGGGAGCGCACGTCGGGCGCCGCCGCATGGCGAAAAGCTACCCGGAGCGCGGGTGCGATACAACGGCGCGGGTCGGAGACGGGCCATTGGCGCGCCGGCGCGCTCCGCGGCGCGCTCCGGCGCCCTCCGGCGGCGGCTCGCCCGCGGCCGCCGGGGCGCACGCGCCTCTGTTCCGCCATGTCTCCCACCCCGCCTTCTCCCGTCTCGACCATTGTTCCGTTCCGCGACGCGTCCCCGACGCAGGCGGGGCTCGTCGACGAGACACTTCACGACCGCCGTCGCCCTCGCACATTGGAGGACTCTAATACTGCGGCCTCGGCGCTGCGCAATAATGGATGCGGCAGGAGGGCTGCAGCGACGCGGCATCCGCACTCACTCGTCGAGCGCATGCCAGCACGAATTGCTGTCGCGGGCGCGCCCGCACCGGCGCGGCGCCGATTGAGGCGGCCACGGGCGCCGCGCCGGCGTCGTGCGGATGCTTCCCTTCGTCGGAGGTCCCCAGTGAGACGCACCACCATCCTCCTCGCCTTGGCCGCGCTCGCCGCCCTTGCCTGCGACCGTCCCGCGACGGCGCCCGACATCGCGGTGGCCGACGCGGCGACCGCCCGATCGAGCTCCCGAGCCTCGGCGCGCTCCGTCAGCCAGCGCTTCCCGATCCAGCTGGAAGTGTTCGTGCCCTGCGCCGCCGGTGGATCTGGCGAGACCGTCGTGCTGAGCGGCGAGTTGCACGACGTCTTCCACATCTCGGTCAGCGCCAGTGGCAACGTGGTCGTGAAGCTCCACGACAACCCGCAGGGCGTCGGGGGGGTGGGGCTCACGACGGGCGCGAAGTACCGGGGGACGGGGGTAACGCAGGAGACCTTCGGCCTGCGCGTCGGCGTAACGGATACATTCGTGAACAACTTCCACATCGTCGGGCAGGGGCCGGGCAACAACTTCGTCGTGCACGAGCTCGTCCACCTCACCGTCAACGCAAACGGCGAACTGACCGCGCTCGTCGAGACCTCCAGAGTGGAGTGCCGGTAAGTCGAATGCGGGCGAAACGGCGGCCGACGATTACGCCGTCAATTACACCGTTAGTCGGCGGCGGCGCCCTCGGCCGCCGCGGGCTGTGACGCGGCGCCGGCCGAGAGCGGTTGCAACGCCCGCGTGGCGATCTCGCGCCGGAGCCGAGCGAGCAGCTCGTCGGGCGTCATCGTCTCCTGCTGCTTCTCGGCGCCGCGCGCGCGCACCGTGACGGTCCCCGCCTCCGCCTCGCGCCGGCCGATCAGCGCCATGTAGTTCACCTTCAGCAGCGAGGCGTCCTTGATCTGGTTGCGGAAGTCCACCTCCGACCCGCGCGCGTCCAGCCCGACGCGCACGCCGGCGTCGCCGAGCTGCTTGGCGAGGTCGCGCGCGGCGGCGTCGGCCTCGCGGGACATCGGAATCACCCGCACCTGCTCGGGCGCCAGCCAGAGCGGGAACGCGCCCGCGTAGTGCTCCACGAGTCCGCCCACGAAGCGCTCCATCGAGCCGACGAGCACGCGGTGCAGCATGAACGGGCGGTGGCGGGCGTTGTCCTCGCCCACGTACGCCAGCTCGAACCGCTCGGGGAGGTTGAAGTCGAGCTGCACGGTGGGGCCCTGCCACTTCCGGCCGATCGCGTCCTCGAGCTTGAAGTCGAGCTTCGGGCCGTAGAACGCGCCGCCGCCCTCGTCCAGCACGTACGACTGCCCGCGCTTGGTGAGCACCTCGGCGAGAATGTCCTGCGCCCACCGCCAGGTGGCCTCGTCGCCGAGCGCCTTCTCCGGCCTGGTCGCCAGCTCGATCGAATACTTGTAGCCGAACGTGCGGAGCATCTCGTCCACGAGGTCGAGCAGCCGCTCGATCTCGGACGGGATCTGCTCGCGCGTGCAGAACACGTGCGCGTCGTCCTGCGTGAAGCCGCGGACTCGGAGCATCCCGTGCAGCACCCCGCTGCGCTCGTACCGGTACACCGTGCCGAACTCGGCGTAGCGGACGGGTAGGTCACGGTAGGAGCGCTGCCGCGACTCGTAGATGCAGATGTGCCCGGGGCAGTTCATGGGCTTGGGCCGGTAGGCCCCGCCCTCCACGTCCATCGCCCCGAACATGTTCTCCTTGAAGGTCAGGAGATGGCCGGAGATCTCGAACAGCTTCTCGCTCATCACGTGCGGGGTGTACACCAGCTCGTACCCGTGGCGGAGGATCAGCTCGCGCTCGTAGGTCTCGATTTCGTTGCGGATGACGGCGCCGCGCGGGTGCCAGAGGATCAGCCCCGGGCCGACGCGCTCGTCGGTCGAGAAGAGGTCGAGTTGCTTGCCGAGCGTGCGGTGGTCGCGCCGCTTCGCCTCCTCGAGGCGGTGCAGGTACGCGTCCAGGTCGTCCTTTCGGAGCCAGGCCGTGCCGTAGATGCGCTGGAGCATCTGGCGCTTCTCGTCGCCCCGCCAGTACGCCCCCGCGCCGTGCGTCAGCTTGAAGTGCTTGAGGTACGACGTGTCGGGGACGTGGGGCCCGCGGCACAGGTCGACGAACGGCCCGTCGGTGTACGTCGAGATGATCTCGTCGGAGCCGAGGTCGTCGATGCGCTCGAGCTTGAGGGGGTCGTCGGCGAAGCGGCGCTTCGCCTCGGCGCGGTCCACCTCCTCGCGCACGAACGGGTACTTCTCCCCGACCACCTTCCGCATTTCCGCCTCGAAGGCGGCGAGGTCGTCGGGGGTGAACGGCTCGGCGACGCCGAAGTCGTAGTAGAAGCCGTCCTCGATGGCCGGCCCGAAGCCGATCTGGGCGTCGGGGCGGACGCGACGCACGGCGGTAGCGAGCACGTGCGCGGCCGAGTGGCGGAGCACGCCGAGCGCCAGCTCCTCGTCGCGGGGGGTCTTCGGTGTGTCGGTGAGCACGCGGAACTCGCCGCCGCGGCGCAGCGGCGTCATGAGGTCCTGCACCTCGCCGTTCACCGTCACCGCGATGGCGGCCTTGAGGAGCCGCTCGCCGATGGTGCGCACGACGTCGCGCGGCAGGGTGCCCGGCGGGACCTCGCGCACGCTGCCGTCGGGAAGGGTGAGCGTCAGGAGATCATCAGGCCGATCGATCATCGGTCAGCGTTCCAGTCCCACGAGTGGTGTGATCTCCCGCCCGTGGCGGAAGTACAAGTAGATGCCGAGGAGCACGATGGCGACGAGCACGCCCCAGAGCGCGAGACGCCCAGCGGGTACGCGCTCCGGGTCGCGGGGATCGGGTGTTGGCACGCGGATTTCCGGAGGCGGACGAGGCGGGGGGTGGCTTTTTTCTTGCACTCCCGCTCATGTTGGTGCGTAGGTGAAGTTACCCGTCCGGAACACCTTCCGCCACGGCATCGGCCCCGGCATTCGCCCCGGCATTCGCTACACCGTCCGCCACAGCTCCCACCACAGGTTCCCACACATGGCAGCGTTCCGCTACCGCCACCGCGAACCCGCGAGCGGCCTGGTCTTCCTGGCCGCCGGCGCGATCGCCGGCGTCGCCGCGGGTGTCTTTCTCGCGCAACGCTTCGGCGGGTTCTCCGGCCTTACCTCGCGCTTCCGCGACCGTTTCGGCGGGGACGAGGACGAGCGGAGCACCCGGCTGAGCGGCGAGGACTACGTCGGGCAAGTCGACGAGCTGGACGACAGCGACGAGGCGCTCGAGGAGCGCGTCCTCGAGGCGTACCGCAACGACCCGATCCTGAGCGAGCGCGCCGTCGACATCGGCGCGATCGGCGACGGGATCATCGAGCTCACCGGCTGGGTTCACGCCGAGGACGAGGCGACGCACGCCGTCACCGTCGCCCGCGGCGTACCGGGCGTGGAAACGGTGGTCAACCGGCTCGCCGTCCGCGAGGAGGAAGCCGAGTTCGAGGAGGCCGCGCAGCGCTACGCCGAGGGCGACCCGGCGCTCACCGAGGCGCGTTGGGAGGGCCAAGGCGTCGGCACCGGTCGCCGACGCCAGGGCACGTCGGCCGAGCCGGACCGGCATGCCGATCCGAGACCCGAGCTGGAGGACCGCTGGTTGAGCGAAGAACAGGCACTGCGCGCCGCCGCAGAGGAGACCGAGAAGATCGCCGAGCGGCGCAAGGGCAAGAAGGCTCAGCCCAAGGGCGACCGCACCGAAGGGGGCCCGGTAGCCCCGACCGGCGTCCCCAAGGCCGACCACGTCGCCGACCCCGAAACCGCGCGCGAGGTCATGCGCGACGAGACCGGGCGGGACACGTATCGGGCGGACTGACGACGGCAGGGAGTAGCGAGTAGGGAGTAGGGAGTAGGGGCTTCAGGGAAGCCCCTACTCATTAGTGGGCCAGTTTGCGGCTGTCATCCCGCAGGAGCGCTGCGCAGCAGGCGCGAGTGTCGGTGTCATCCCGCAGGAGCGGCCCGCAGGGCCGCGAGTGTCGGGATCGACTGTCCCTGCG
>Ga0307410_10000418_pt1 | contig 16851 bp, 14 predicted proteins | sample 322Ometagenome_3_FD_203707 | JGI IMG/M metagenome (GOLD analysis project Ga0307410, IMG submission 203707) | Maize rhizosphere microbial communities from greenhouse at UC Davis, California, United States - 322HYB-O-3 | ecosystem: Host-associated > Plants > Roots > Rhizosphere > Soil | place... | reverse complement strand
TTCGCAATTGTGCAGCGTCGCAGATCGCGTCTCTCGCGCGGCAAAAAGCAAGGGGCGGCATCCCGCCCCTTCGACATCAAAATTAAATCGGTCTAGTGAGTTTCCATGAAGTGACGATGCTGTGCTGCACGATCCATCGTCCAGGTCACGAACGTAAACACCTTGTGACCTCCGCCGAAATCCAGTTCGTAAACGGAGTGTGCTCCATTGCGCGACTGCTTCACCAATCGGCCCCACTGACCAATGCCCTCAAGATCAATCTGTCCCATCGCTGGCGGCTGCTTCGCAATCGCCCCGATCGTGGTCGAGCTATCGAGGTGCGAATAGATAGTCACCAGCTGGTCATAATCGTGTTTGTTCGGATGTTGGTTCGATGTCGGATCGCTCGTGTAATCCATGCACGTTCCAAGGTTCGCGTTATCGAAGTTCTCGTCCTGATGGTCGAGACCCAGCGTATGTCCAACTTCCTGGCACGAAACCAGGTTCCGCCACGCCGGAGTGTTGTAAGTCGGAGTGTTGTAATAGGTATCGTTCAACTTCACAACGCCTTGCGTGATGTGCGACCCGCTCGCCCATATCTGGGCCACGCCCAGCCACCCGTTATTCCCGTAAGTGGCGTTGCATACTTCGACTCTGCCTGCCGTCGGACGGCAATTCTTGTTTCGCGAACCACCCGCAACCTTCGTCAGGTTCAGTACCGTTGATTGCGACCAGTCGGAGATCGTTGTGTCCAGGTAGGAATCCCACGCGCTCGTCACGTTGTCACCAACTTTGAGCGTGAATGGATTTGAGGTCCTGGCCCAGTGATAATTACCCCAGGAATGGTTGGCTAACAACAAAACTGGAAATACCGCGACAGCAAGTGCCACGGTGATAAGGGTCCTACGCTTGAATAAGCGTTGATGCATCGTGTTCCTCCCAGGAGTTTGGCGACGGCGGGCAGTCTCACCCCACGAGACGCCAGAGAAAAGGTTGGGAGATGGTATGCACAAATGCTCTACTCGTCAACCGAGAACGCAAGTTCATCCCTAAACACATGAATCTGTATGCGCTACCATCCACCGCACGCGTCTCTTTGCGTCCTTTTGCTCTCTTCCTTCGTGTGCGGTTCTCTTCCTTCGTGCCCCTTTGTGTCCTTCGTGGTGAATTGGCCCTCCACCTCCTTAGCGCACCCACGCGTCCTCTGCGTTGAAGCCGTTGACGTTGAATTGGCCAACGACCACCGACCAACGACTATCGACGGTTTTCCCCGTCAATCCCACCAAAGTCCCATACTTCCCCGCAACCATTTACAAACAAACCAAATATAAAGTTTCCGAAAGTGTCACATTGCCGATACTCAATTTGCTATCCTAAAAATAGGGACAGAGTTTCAGAGAAAACTCCGTCCCTCTTGTGTTTTTAGCCAGAAGCTAGCAGCCAGCAGCTAGCAGCTTTCTTTTCAATATTTTGAGATTTAAGCCCTACTGCTACAAGATTTTAGCGGGAATGGCTATCGTAAGTTGCTGCAAACAATAGATTTTGGGGAGGGGGTAGGGTCCCCTACTCGCGATACTAAGTAGTAACTAGCGCGAGCGCTTCCCGCGCTGCGGCCGCGGTTTCGAGGATGTCGGCTTCCGTGTGCGCCGCCGACAGGAACGCCGCCTCGAATTGTGAAGGAGGCAGCCACACCCCGGCTTCGAGCATAGCGCGATGGAAACGTCCAAACTGCTCGGTGTTGCTGGTGGCTGCCGTGTCCCAGTCGGTCACCTGCTTGTTGGTGAAAAACCATGTGAACATGGACCCGACGCGGTTCGCCGTCATCGGAGTTCCTGATTCGCGTGCGGCATCAAGGATCATGTTGACCAGCATCGCCGAGTTGTTTTCGAGTCGGCCGTAAATCGCGCCACGGTTGTCGCGCAGCTCGCAGATCATCGCCAGCCCCGCGGCCATCGCCAGCGGATTGCCCGATAGCGTGCCCGCCTGATACACGGGACCAAGCGGCGCGATCATGTCCATGATTTCTCGACGGCCGCCGTAGGCGCCCACCGGCAGTCCTCCGCCGATGATCTTGCCTAACGTGGTCAGGTCGGGCTTGATGCCGTAGATCTCCTGCGCGCCGCCGAACGCGACACGGAATCCGGTCATCACTTCGTCGAAGATGAGCACGGCTCCTTCGCGAGTGGTGATCTCGCGCAGCGCTTGCAGGTAGCCGTCGGCAGGGGGAACACAACCCATGTTGCCGACAACCGGCTCGACGATTACGGCAGCGATTTGATTTTTGAATTTCGCGAACGCCTCTTCAACGGCCTTCACGCTGTTGTAAGGCAGCGCGAGCGTGAACTTTGCAAACTCTTCGGGAACGCCCGCGGAGCCTGGGATTCCGAGCGTCGCAACGCCCGAGCCCGCTTTGACCAGCAATGCGTCCGAATGGCCGTGATAACAGCCTTCGAACTTAACGATGTATTTGCGGTTTGTGAATGCCCGCGCAACACGCAGCGCTGACATCGTCGCCTCCGTGCCGGAGCTGACGAAACGAACTTTCTCGAGCGATGGAATTGCGCGAATGACTTCTTCTGCGAGATCGGCTTCGCTGGGAGTCGAAGCGCCGAAACTCGTTCCCTTGCGCGCAGCTTCGATGACCGCCTCGACGACAGGCGCGTAAGCGTGTCCGAGAAGCAGCGGCCCCCACGAGCCAACGTAGTCGATGTAGGCGTTCTCGTCAGCGTCGTAGATGTGCGCGCCTTCGCCGCGCACGATGAATGGCGGTTCTCCGCCAACAGAACGGAACGCGCGGACGGGCGAATTGACGCCGCCGGGAATAAGCTTTTCAGCACGCTTTTGCAGTTCGCGAGAGAGATCGAGTTTGCGCGACATAGGCTTCCTAACGGAACCAATAACTATAGCAGCGCCAATGAACATGCGGTTGTGAGGAGGATCACAGGATGTCCTTGTGTGACTTTGTGTCCTTTGTGGTGCGGGCTTTTCGCATCTCATCTCTCGTGCGAGACATACGGGTAAGCTCCTGGGCCGAACTGAACGAGCAGCTCTTTGCCGACACCTGGAACGAGAGCATCCGCCGCTTTCGTTCCGACTTCGTTTACAAAGGCATGTGTGACGCAAGTTGGACACTTCGCACGACGCTCATGCGGCTCGGCGGGAACTTTCACGAGCTTGAAGCGCACTTGCTGCGCAACTTTAAAAAGTACGCAACACAAGACGCGGTCCCAACCGAATCGCAGTGGAATTGGCTCGCGGTAGCACAGCATCACGGGCTGCCGACGCGCCTGCTCGACTGGACATATTCGCCGTATGTTGCGCTTCACTTTGCCACAGACAGCGTTGAGACCTATGATCGCGATGGCGTGATCTGGGCAGTGAACTTCGTCAAGGTTCACCAACTGCTGCCCGACAGATTGCGCAAGTTGCTGCAACGTGAACGCTCGAACGCATTCACGATAGAAATGCTGGACGAAGCCGCGCCGACTCTAACTGCACTCGAAGAGCTGTCATCTGACGACTTCGCGTTGTTTTTTGAGACGCCTTCTCTCGACGCGCGAATCGTAAATCAATATGCGCTGTTCTCGTTGATGTCGTCTCCGGACGCCCAATTAGATCACTGGCTGAATAAGAGCGGCGAGGAGCTGGCAAGAAGAATCGTTGTTCCCGCGGAGCTCAAGTGGGAAGCACGCGACAAGCTTGACCAGGCAAACATTACCGAGCGCGTGCTGTTCCCGGGACTCGACGGCCTGAGCCGCTGGCTGCGAAGGCACTACATGCCTCGCGAATAACAGTGGTATGTTGATGCTGCATGCACGAACCCGGCGTTGCGCTGACCGACTATGCTCTGGCGATTGAAAACGCGATTTTCGCATTCGTGCTGTCGCGAGTCGCGGGACCGAACGCGAAGCTTCGCCTGTGGTTCGTAGTGTTCTTCTCAGCAATCGCCCTTGCAGCGTTGCTTGGAGGGATATCTCACGGCTTTGCGCCGAGCCTGTGGATCATGGACCGCGAGCTCACGTGGACTGCGACCATGATCACCATCGGTCTCGCAGGCCTCGGAGCATGGATGAGCGCAGCGCATCTGCGCGGTTGCGAGCGTGCGCGAAGCGGTGAGCGCATCGCGGGTTGGGGAGTTTTCGCCGCGTTCGTGTTCGTAGTTCTGTTTGTGTCGCAGGATTTCAAGTACGCAATCGTCGCCTATCTTCCCGCAACATTGTTCCTGCTGCTCAGCTTCTTCGGATGGTGGAGACGCTCGCGACACGAATCCGCGCGGATCGGCGCGCTCGGTGTTTTGCTGACGTTCGTGGCCGCTGGAGTGCAGCAGTCTGAGCTGTCGCTGCATTCTGTGTACATGAACAACAACGTGATCTACCACATTATTCAGGCAATCGCGCTGGCGCTGGTGTTCGTGGGAGCCAGAGCCGCCGTTTCAAAAACAGATTAGTTTTTCGGTGCCTCTGCGCCTCTGTGGTGAATGCTTTTCGCTGCTAGAATGAAAGAGCAATGGTCCTCCCCTTCGTTCGCGAGTTGTTCGCGGACGCGGAAAAGTCTCCTTCGTTCCTGCGTGCGGCCTCCCACCTGAAGTCCGGCACGGGACGGATACGTGTCTCCGGACTCACTCCGACCGCCAAAGCTCTGCATTATGCGATGCTTCACCGCGCGTCGTCGCGGTCGCTGATTGTTGTTGTTCGCAACAATCGAGCAGCAGAAGAGTTGTTGCCGATCGTGCAGGCTGCGTGCGAACTCACGGGAGCGTGCACGACCGACCGCGTTGTCTCGCTGCCAAGCTACGACGTTTTGCCATTCGAGAACTTGTCTCCGCATCCAGAGATCCAGGAACAACGCGCGACCAGCCTCTGGAAGATTACGACAGGCGCTGCTTCGATCATCATTGCGCCGGTTGCGGGAACCGCGCGCAGAATGCGTTCCGCGAGTTTCTACTCCGATCTCGCCAGGACGCTGCGGCGCAGCGAATCGATTGACGCCGAGGAACTCGTCCGGCACTTGAACACGGTTGGATTCACGTCGGTCGATATTGTCGAAATGCCGGGAGAGTACGCGCTGCGTGGCGGAATTCTCGACGTGTATTCGCCGGAGGCCGAGCGCCCGGTTCGCATCGAGTTCTTCGGCGACGAAGTTGAGTCAATTCGCAAATTCGATCCTGAGACGCAGCGCTCTGCCGGTGAAGCCGACGAAATCGTGCTGTTGCCCCTGACCGAAACTCCGGTCAACGAGGAAATTCTTGCAGGCATTCACGCGCGTCTTTCCGGCAAGCGTCTCGAAGGGCCGGAAGAAATCGTCGAAGAGGCTGTTCGCGCGGGAGGTGTAAACGTCTTTCCCGGTTGGGAGTTCTACGCGCCAGTCGCTGGCGCACAGAACGACTTATTCGATCTGGTTCCGAATGTTGCCGTAATCGCGGACGAACCAACCGAGATCGCAGAGGAATTCGAGACCTGGTGGGCGAAAGTTCTCGAGGCTCACGAGCGCAGTGGAGTCGGGAAACTCGTCAGGCCAGAAGAAATTTACGCCGCGCCCGAAGCTTGGCACGCGCGCGTGCAATTGCTGCCGGGACTGGATGTGGCACAGCTCGGCATCTCCTCCTCCGACGAAGAGCTGGTGCAGTTCGAATCGCAGCCAACTACACGATTCCACGGTTCGGTTCCGGCGATGGTAGAAGAAGTTCAGAAGCTCTCGAAGGAAGGGAGGCACGTGCTGTTCGCGGCGGCGAACAACGGCGAGGTCGAGCGGCTTGCGGATGTCTTCACCGAGTACAGCGTGCCGTTCCGGATCGGCTCGCGCACGCCACGTCCCGGCAGCGAGACCTTTGTAGATGAGACTTCGTATTTCGCGCAGGACCTTACTGCGACGACAGTAGTGCGCGCGTACGTGCCGGAAGGCGTAGTGCTACCCGACGCGTCGCTGATCGTCTTCGGCACGCGTGATTTGTTCGACGAGTCGGAGGCCGTTGTCGGGCGTCCGCTGAAGCAGAAGTCGAAGACGTCTGCGTTCCTGTCTGATTTTCGTGATCTTGCGGTTGGCGATTACGTCGTTCACGTGGAACACGGCATTGGGCAATATCAAGGATTGAAAGAAATTGCGCAGGGCGATGGCACGACCGAGTTCATGATCCTGGAGTATGCCGAGGGAGCGAAGTTGTACGTCCCGCTCACGCGACTTGACCTGGTACAGAAGTATCGCTCGGCCGAAGGCGCGCGTCCTGTATTGAATCGGTTGGGCACGCAACAGTGGGCCAAGACGAAGGCGCGCGTGAAGAAGGCCATGAAGGACATGGCCGATGAGCTACTGAAGCTCTATGCCGTACGAAAGATGGCGGAGGGACACAAGTTTCCGGCGGATACGGAATGGCAGCGCGAGTTCGACGACGCGTTCGAGTACAACGAAACTGACGACCAGATGAACGCCATTATCGACGTCAAACGCGACATGGAATCGCAGCAACCGATGGATCGCCTGCTTTGCGGCGACGTCGGCTATGGCAAGACCGAAGTCGCGATGCGTGCTGCGTTCAAAGCGGTGAGCGACAATAAACAAGTTGCGGTGCTCGCGCCAACGACGGTATTGGCGTTCCAGCACTTTGAAACGTTCAAGCGCAGGTTCGCAGCATTTCCGTTGCAGATCGAAATGATCTCGCGCTTCCGCACGGCGAAGCAGCAAAAAGAGATCGTAGAAAAAGTCGAGAACGGCAAAGTTGACATCCTGATTGGCACGCATCGACTGCTGTCGCGCGACATAAAGTTTCCTGATCTCGGACTCGTCGTTGTCGATGAAGAGCAACGCTTTGGAGTGCGTCATAAGGAACGCCTGAAGCAACTCAAGAAAGAAGTGGATGTGCTGACGATGTCGGCGACGCCGATTCCACGAACGCTGCACATGTCGCTGGTTGGCCTTCGCGACATGAGCGTGATTGAAACTCCGCCAAAAGATCGCATGGCGATTCAAACAGTGGTCGCGGCGTGGGACGAGAAGCTGATCCGCTCAGCGATCGAGCACGAGCTCGAGCGCGGCGGACAAGTGTACTTCGTTCACAACCGCGTGGAGACGATCTACGAGATCTCCGAGAAGATTCGCGAGCTAGTACCGAAAGCGCGGATTCTGGTCGGGCACGGGCAGATGTCGGAAGGCCAACTGGAGAAAATCATGCTCGCCTTCATGCGGCATGAGGCTGACATTCTTGTTGCCACGACGATCATCGAAAACGGTCTCGACATTCCGCTGTGTAACACGATCGTTATCAATCGCGCTGATCGACATGGATTAAGCGAGTTGTATCAACTGCGGGGTCGCGTGGGCCGATCGAATCGCCGCGCATATGCTTACTTGCTGATTCCCGCAGACCGCGACCTGACCGATCTTGCCAGACGTCGTCTTGCTGCACTGAAAGAGTTCAGCGACCTCGGCGCGGGATTCAAGATTGCTGCACTCGACCTTGAACTGCGCGGCGCAGGCAACATGCTCGGAGGCGAGCAGAGCGGCCACATCGACGCGGTGGGTTTCGAGATGTACACATCGATGCTCGAGCGAACAGTGCGCGAGATCAAGGGCGAGGTCGAAGAGCGCGAAGTCGAGACACAACTCAACCTTGGACTCAACATTCGCATTCCGAACGAGTACATCACAGAGGAAAACCAGCGACTGCGGATGTACAAGCGCGTGGCCGGAGTGGAGAACGAATCGCAACTTGCCGATGTCACCGGTGAGCTAACGGATCGCTACGGGGAGCCTCCCCAGGCTGTTCAGAATCTGCTGCAATATGCGGCCCTGCGAATGGTCAGCGAGCGTGTCGGAGTCGCGCAGATCGAGCGCAAGCGTGACCAGGTCAGCGTGCGCTTTACCGAAAAGGCGGCCATTGATCCGGGCAAGCTGGCGAAGTTCGTGGCCTCTCATCGCGGCGCGCAATTTACTCCGGCGGGAGTACTGAAGTTCAATCTGCGTTCGACGCAGCCGCAGGATGTGTTGGTGAGCCTCAGAGAGATGCTTGAGAGCTTGGCGGAAGAAGTAGCTGCTAGCGTCTAGCTGCTGGCTTCTAGCTCACCTGGACAGCTCACCTGCAAAACTTCAGCAGTTCAATTGGTGGCGGAGTCGGCAGTTGGTGGAATTCGCCGTCCCATCCGGTGCAGCCGTGCGCGTTGACCGAACGGGCAACTGTGGATTCGAGTTCCAGTGCGCGGGTCTTGGCTTCTTCCGTGCGAGTAGAGCCTAGTTCCGCTTCCAGGGCGCGCAGATCTTCCGCTACGGTACTCACTCCCTGGCGTTGCGCCAGGAGCAACCATTGGTAGGCTTCGAAAGGTTCACGCGATGTTCCGCGTCCCTGGTGAAGGATTTGGCCGTACCGCGCCTGCGCCTGTGGCAGACCCTGTTCGGCGGCGGTTTTGTACAGCGGCGTTGCGGCCGGATAATCGCGATCCTCCTTCACGGTCGCAAGCAGGTATGCCGCGAACGGATCGCCTGCATCCGAACCTTTCGCAAGCCATTTCTCCGCTTCTTTGAAATCTTTTGAAACACCGATCCCCGCGAGGTATTCGCGTCCTGCGAGCCACGCCGCGAGCGTGTCGCCCTGGTCGGCTGCTTTCTTGTACCAGGCGAGCGCTTCCGACGGATTCGCCGTGGTCGCTGTTCCTGTATCCAGCATGACGCCAAGCGTGACCTGCGCGGGCAAATAGCCGGCCTCCGCGGCACGACGCATATCGTCGATAGCGTTCACAACATTACGCGATGGCCCTGTTCCGGTAAGAGCATTGAGCGCGCGCAGATACAACTGCTCAGGCTGAGCTTGTTGTGCAAACGACGAAACAGTTATCAAGACGAACACTGCAAGAGCGCGGAAGTTCATGGCGTAAATTGTGCCTCCCAATTCTGGTCGATGCACGTTACGGAAGTTTTAAGCTCCATTGGAACTCACAAATACAAAACCCCAGCAAGCTGCCGGGGTTCCGTGGTTAGAAGTGACTTTAGTTCTATGCTTCGGCCGCTTCCATTTCCTTGGTGATCGTGACCTTCACGTTGGTGGTCACATCGCGGTGGAGTCGGATCGGCACCGTGAACTCGCCGAGGGTCTTCAGCGGTTCCTGGAGCTGAATCTTGCGGCGGTCGATGTTGAAGCCACGGTTCTCCAGTTCGCGCGCGATGTCGGCGGACGTGACCGAGCCGAAAAGCGCATCGTGCTCGCCCGACTTGCGGGTGAAGTGCAGGTTCACGCCATCGAACTGCTTGGCAAGCGACTCGGCGTCGCCTTTTTCACGCGCAACGCGGCGGAGGGCGGCGGCCTTCATCTGGTCGATGACGGCTTTGTTGGCGGCTGTGGCTTCAATCGCGAGCTTTTTGGGCAGCAGGAAATTGCGCCCGTAGCCCTCGGCGACTTTGACAACATCGCCGCGCGAGCCCAGCTTTGGAACATCTTCTTTCAGTATGACTTCCATGTCATGACTCCGATCTTCTGTGCGCCGAAATTCAGGCGGGTATAGGGATCCCTCGCTGCGCTCGGGATGACAAACAAGAACTACCGGCCGCTGGCGAAGGGCAGCAGGGCGATGTTGCGGGCCTGCTTGATGGCTTCGCTGACGCGGCGCTGGTGCGGCGTGCACACTCCGGTCAGGCGGCGAGGAACGATCTTGCCGCTCTCGGCGACGAACTGCGAGAGCAGGCGAACGTCCTTGTAGTTGATGTTATCGATCTTCTCGACGCAGAACTTGCAAACCTTCTTGCGACGGAAGAATTTGCGTCCACCGCCGCCGCCTTCGCGACCGCCGGGACGTCCTCCTGGGCGACCCCCGCCAAAACGCGGACGCTCGGTGCTCGGCGCCGAAGGCGTGGAAGCCGGTGCGTCGGCGGTTGCGGTTGGAGCCGCAGTGTTGGTTGTTTCGTCAGCCATGATTCTCCTCATTGCGCGCACAGCGCGCGGATCTTCTCAATGAACAAGTCGAGCTTTGCTCGACCGGACAGGCGAGGGCGCCTGCCGCTCCGAAAAACTTTTACGCACCTGCTGGAGCCTGCTCTGCAGACGCCTGTTCGGCGGCAGCTGCCTGTTCAGCGGCGCGAGTGCCCTGGCCGCGCACTCGAGTTGCGCGATGCTTTTCGATCTTCGCCAGTCGCTTCTGGTCTTCGTCCACGCGCACGGTGATGAACTTGATCACGGGCTCGTTGACTCGCAGGCGGCGTTCGATTTCTTTCACCACGGGGCCTGGGCCTTCGAGCGTGAACAGGATGTAAATGCCGTCATTAAATTTGCGAACGGTGTAAGCCAGGCGGCGCTTGCCCATACGCTCGATGTTTTTAACGGTCGCACCGGCGTTGGTGGCCTGCGTCTCCAGCGTGGAGACCAACTTGTCCAGGTCCTCGTCCGTAATGTCGGGGCGAACGATGAACATTAATTCGTAAGTACGCATTCCTTTTTCTCCTAGGGACGCCGCAGCACTGCTGCGTGTCCTCGATCTTTACTCTGCCGCTTCCGGCTCGGTCTTGCGATTAAACCGGTTCATTGCGGCCTGAATCCCTTGCGTGATGATTACCTCGACAGCATCGGCCGCGTTGTCGAGCGCTTCATCGACGACTTGTACCTGCGACTTCTTGATCTGTGACAGCACGTACTTCGCGCCATCACTCAACTTCTTGTCCGGCGCGATACCGATGCGGATTCGCGCAAAATCTTCCGAATCCAGCGCGCCTGAAATCGACTTCATCCCGTTATGCGTTCCCGGACTGCCTTTCGGCCGCACACGCAATGAGCCGAACGGCAGGTCAAGGTCGTCATAGATCACGATCAGGTCCTGCTGCGGATCGATCTCGTGCTTCACTACCAGCTCTCGCACCGACATGCCGCTGAGGTTCATGTAGGTTTCGGGCTTGGCGAGCAACACAGCCTCGCTTCCGATCCGCGCGCGTCCTGTCATGGCGCGCGCGTGGCGGTTGTCCACAAAGACGCCGCAACGCTCGGCGATCCGGTCGATGGTGAGGAACCCGAGGTTGTGGAGCGTGAACTGGTATTCGATGCCCGGGTTCCCGAGCCCGACGATCAATTTCACGTTCCGTTTCTCCCCGGGGCTAAAGCCCCTGCTCCATCGTGACCTGAGCGGCACGGCTGAAGCCCGAACTTCTCAAGCAACCCTGATCGCTCAGGATGAAATTTTCAAAGAACTGTGGAATCGCAGGGCCGAAGCCCTGCTCCACCGACTACTTCTTCTTCTCCGGCTTCTCTTCGGCTGCGCCCTCTTCGGTCTCCTGCTTGCCCTTCTTGATGACCTCGGGCTCAGCGGGAGCGGCAGTGGCTTCGGCAGCGGCGGCTTCAGGAGTTGGCGCCACAACTTCCTTCACGGCGACCACGTGTGCAACGGTCTGGTTCTCGTCGGTCAGGAACTTGACCTTCTCAGAGCGCGGAAGATCGCTCACGCGGAGCACCTCTCCGAACACCAGGTGGCTGACATCAACGTCAATGTGGCTTGGAATGTCGGCCGGCAGACACTCGATATCGACCTCGCGCAACACGTGCTCGAGGATTCCTCCCTGCGTCTTCACGCCGGCGGCTTCGCCCTTGAGCATGATCGGCACCGACAGGCGGAGTTTCTTATCCATGGCGATCCGCTTGACGTCAACATGCAGCAGGCTGCCCTTGAGCGGCTCATACTGCCAGTCGACGATCATGGCCTTGGTCTTTTCTGCACCTTCAATTGCCAGGTCGAAAATCGTGTTGTGTCCTGACTCGGAGGTCAGGATCTTGGTGATCGACTTCGGATCGACAGAAATTGTGACCGAATCTTTCTTCGCGCCATAAAGAACGGCGGGGATGCGTCCGGTTGCGCGGAGTCGGCGTGCGGCATTCTTGTCCGCGGCTTCGCGCTTCTGCGCTTGTACAGTACTTTCGGTTTTTGTAGCCATAATTTCCTCAGGGGCTAAAGCCCCGATCATCATTGCTTCGATCGGCACGACTGGTCGTGCCCTTCCCAAATTCCCTCAACTCACAAAAACAGCTTGCTGACTGATGTCTCCTCGTGGATCGACTGGATCGCACGCCCGATGAGACCTGCAATGGTCAGCACTCGAATCTTGCACTCACGCTTGCCGGTATCGATCGACGTTGCCGGATCTGTGGTCACAATCCTTTTGGCCGTTTCCGACAATGGAATCGTGTTCGTCACAACCAGTTCGACCAGGTTTGAAGCCGCGAGACGTTCGATTGCCGGTCCGGAGAGCACCGCGTGTGAAGCACATGCGTAAACCTGGCGCGCTCCGTTTTCGAGCAGCGCGTTGACCGTTTTCACCAGCGTGCCCGCCGTGTCCACGATGTCGTCGAGGATCAAGCACGTTCGCCCATCAACGTCACCGATGACGTGCATGATCTCGGCAACGTTGATATCTGTGCGTCGCTTATCGACGATTGCCAGCGCTGCATCCATCTTCTTCGCGAAGAAACGAGCGCGCTCCACACCACCTGCATCGGGCGAAATTACCGTCAAATCCGGCAAGTTCTGCTTCTTGAAATGATCGACCAGCACCGGTGACGCGAACAGGTGATCCACCGGGATGTTGAAGAATCCCTGGATTTGCGGCGCGTGAAGATCCACGACCAACGCACGATCGGCTCCTGCTGTCGTGAGCAGGTCGGCGACGAGCTTTGACGAGATCGGGACGCGCGGCTTGTCCTTGCGGTCCTGGCGCGCGTAGCCGAAGTACGGGATTACGGTCGTGATGCGGCGCGCCGAGGCGCGCTTGAGCGCGTCAATCATCAGCAGCAACTGCATCAGGTTGTGATCGACCGGGTCGCACGTCGGTTGCAGGATGAACACGTCGGCGCCGCGCACGTTCTCGAGAATCTGAACGTACAGTTCTCCGTCGGAGAACTTGGTGAGCTTCGTCTGCCCGAGCGGCAGCCCGAGGAAGTTGCAGACCTCTTCGGCCAGCGCCTGGTTGGCGGTGCCTGAGAAGATCTTGAACTTGTCATCGGGACGCGCGCGCATGGGCTTACGCTCCGTCTTGGCGTCGGTGGCTTGCTGCGTCTTTTTTTCCGCTGCTGCCGTCACAGTTCCCATCACATCTCCGTGTGCCGGCGCCGTCTGGGGCGCGGGCGATTCGGTTGGGGATTCAACTGCCGTCTTGGTCGCCGTGTCCATGAAAAAATCAGTCGTGAGTTATGAGTCGTGAGTAGTGAGTAATCGAGTCGTGCTCACAACTCAAAACTCACGACTCACAACTGCCTTCTTGGCTGGGCGGCTAGGATTCGAACCTAGACAAAGTGCTCCAAAGGCACTTGACCTACCATTAGTCGACCGCCCAATAAAACCAGTCGTCGGTCTTCGGTCGTCGGTCGTCAGCTAAACCAAAGCCGAACAGCGAGAAGCTAGCAGCTATTTGTAAATTTGCGCCCAGTATTCCTTGCGCGTCAACGTCATTGTTGCCTGTGCCGGAGTGCCATTGTTGCGAATGCGCTCCGCAGCATGGGCAGCCTCTGACTGCGTCCGGAACAACCCATAGACGGTCGAGCCTGAGCCTGACAACGATGCGTATCGGGCGCCTTCGCGCTCAAGCGCACGCTTAACCTCTCGTAATTCGGGATTCTCTGAAAAGACGACGTTCTCGAAGTCGTTTTCGATCCCGGCACGGACGAGGTCGAGAAGCAGCGTCTCGGCCTGGTCCCCGCTCTTGGCGGGAACACCGGCTGTGGGTACTCCGCTCAGCCAGTCAAACGCACCTCGGCTGAACATGTCGATTGTAGCGGATCGCCCATTCCCCGTCAATTTCGCTGGTGAATTCATCTTGTCCCACGCAGCAAACGCTTTTGGCGTTGAGATAGCCACTCCCGGCGTGGCAATTACGATCGGTATCGCCGGCACATCATCCAGCGGATAAACCTGCTCTCCTCGCCCAAGGCCAAGAACAGTTCCGCCGAGCAAAAACAGCGGCAGATCGGAACCAACTTCCGACGCGATTCGCAGACGTTCTCCCGATGGAAGCTTGTACTTCAGCGCGCGTTCGAGCGCGAACATCGTCGCGATCGCATTGGACGACGCAGACCCAAGACCTCCCTGTACCGGCAATTGCTTGTCAATCGTGATCGTGACCTTGCCGCGCTGCCGCAACGACCTCAACACACGATCGGCCACGCGCCAACAGGTGTTCGATTCATCTTCGGGAACACGCGGATCCTTGCATCGGATCTCGATACCGGCGCCACGCGCGACATCCACCTTGATCAGATCATGCAGTGCGAGTGTCTGGTAGATGGTGCGGAGTTCGTGGAAGCCATCGTCGCGAGCGGGACCGATAGAAAGCCCTATGTTGATCTTGGCAAAGCTGCGAACCGAGATGGGTGCCATCAGGAGGGGATTGTAAACCTCCCACGGGCGCTTGCGTCCAGTTGGGCGATGAACGCAGCGCCCGCGCCGTAAAGCTACGACGTGCCGTGTTCCGGAACGACAGGCCGCGGGGAGGAACACCGACGGGGTGTTAATGGATAGACGAAGCGTCCCAGTGTTCGTCAACAGCAGTCGTGAGTCGTGAGTTGTGAGTCTCGTACCACGGTGTGTCCTGCGGGGGTCAGTCCGAAGGACAAGAGCTCTGACCGCGCCACGTGCCCAAGAACAAGCTGCCCGCCACAAAGTCCCGCAGGGACACCAGTTCTGAGCCCGCCACGTGAGTGGCGGGTAGGAGAGCACGGGAATTGCAGTCCGTCAGGACGGCAGAAGAATGGTCAACGTTACGATTGTCACCTCGACCACGATTGAAATTCTGGGATTTTGCCCTACCTCGTGCAAGGCTGAGAAGTGATGTCGCACACCCATGTATCGAACCGCCTACATTGCGTCTTCAGCACAAAAGATCGCAAACCATTTTTCGACGAGGAACTTCAACCGCGCCTCTGGTCCTACGTCGGTGGAATTGCGCACAACCTTGATATTGAGATCATCGCCATCGGCGGCAGCTGCGATCATATGCACATGCTGATCGCGCTTCCTGCAAAGTTTGCGCTCGCCGAGGCCATGCAAAAGATCAAAGCGAATTCATCGCGGTGGCTCACCCAGGTTATTGGCACCAGAGGGTTCGCATGGCAGGAAGGGTATGGCGCGTTCAGCGTCAGCATCTCGCAAACGGATGCTACGGTGACATATATTCATGCTCAACCGGAACATCACCGCAAGCGGGATTACGCGGAGGAGTTTCGGAAGATGCTTGCGATGCACGGCATCAGTCTGCCGTCCTGACGGACTCGGCGCTTTTCGCTCCACTCACCCGCCACTTACGTGGCGCGCTCAGAACTGGCGTCCTTCGGACTTCGCGATGTCGGTCGCAACCGACTCTCGATGGCCACGCTTGGCGCGAATCACTCCCGCAATTTATAGTTGTCCGTTTGCCTGGGGAGAGAATGAAACTTCTAGTTGCCTTCTTACTATTGTCGACCTTTGCCGCTGCCCAACCAGCGCCTGCCACTGATTTCGACAAGCTTGTCGATCAATTCTTCGATGGCTACTTCAGCTTCAACCCGACGCAGGGCACCGCAGCCGGCTTCCATCAGTACGACACCAAGTTAGAAGACTATTCGCGGCCATCGGTAGAACGCGAGCTTGCATTTTGGAGGGAGATCGAGAAGAAGTTCGAAGCAGTCGACTTGAGCAACTATCCTCAAGGAACCGCTGATTTTCTGGCTGTAATCTCCGAAACAGGCAAAGTTCTGAGCGCAAAGCCTCAGAAGGTCACCGGGACCGCAACAAAGGCCCAAGTCGATCGTGTCGCGCGAGAGATCAAAGCCTGGAAGTTCTCACCGGGAATGAAAGATGGCCGTCCCGTAATGGTGCAGGTTGTCGTCAAAAGAAATATCGAGCCGCCCGATTCCGATCGAGAGCTAGTGTTGTCCACGGTCAAAGCCTCTCTCCTCGAACTCGAAACGATCCGCATGTGGGAGCGCAATCCTGACCGCTACTCCAGCGGCGTGACCAGCTCCATCTTCTACATCATGAGCCGCAACTTCGCGAGCCAGGACGAGCGGCTGAAATCAGTTATCGCACGCGAGCGGCAAATCCCTGCGGTGTTCCAGGCAGCGCGGCAAAATTTGAAGAATGTCCCGAAAATCTACGCCGAGGTCACGCTCGAACAACTTCCGGGAATCACTCGCTTCTTCCAGAATGATGTTCCAAAAGCCTTCGACAAAGTCACCAATCAGAAACTGCTCGACGAATTCAAGCAAGCGAACTCTGCTGTCGTGGACAGTCTGAAGCAATACCAGGATTTCATCCAAAAAGAACTCCTCCCGAAGGCGGATGGTGATTATCGAATTGGCGCCGTGAACTTCAGCAAAAAACTGCTTTACGAAGAAATGGTCGACATTCCGCTCGAACGCGTTCTGGAGATCGGAATGGCGGACTTAAAGCGCAACCAGGATGAGTTCGCGCGCGTCTCGAAACTGCTTGATCCCAGCAAAACACCGCAGCAGATCCTTGAAGATGTTCAGAAGCATCATCCATCGCGAGAAGAATTGATCCCGACTTTTCGCTCGCAGCTTGCGGGACTGAAATCGTTCATCGAGACGAACAAGATCCTGACGATTCCATCGGAAGTCCCTCCGATCGTGCAGGAGACGCCGCCGTTCATGCGCGCGCTGAGCTCGGCTTCGATGGAGACTCCAGGACCGTACGAGAAAGTGGCTAAAGAAGCATTCTTCAACGTGACTCTGCCCGATCCTTCTTGGACGAAAGAACAACAGGAAAGCTGGCTGCAAGGCTTTAACTATGGAACGATAAACAGCACCGCGACGCACGAAGCCTATCCGGGACACTACACGCAATTCCTCTGGGTTCCGATGGCGCCATCAAAGGTCCGAAAGTTACTCGGCTGTGGCACGAACGCGGAAGGGTGGGCACATTACAC
>Ga0307410_10000417_pt1 | contig 16888 bp, 11 predicted proteins | sample 322Ometagenome_3_FD_203707 | JGI IMG/M metagenome (GOLD analysis project Ga0307410, IMG submission 203707) | Maize rhizosphere microbial communities from greenhouse at UC Davis, California, United States - 322HYB-O-3 | ecosystem: Host-associated > Plants > Roots > Rhizosphere > Soil | place... | reverse complement strand
GGCCGGGGCGGATGCCACACCCCCCGTGCGTCCCGTGGCGTATGCCGCCCACGACAAGCCCTGCAACGAGCAGCTCTTCGAAATGCTGCGCGCTCGGCGCCACTTGACCGTGGTGCGCGGGAGCGAGGGGTGTACGCTCGGCATCGTCACGCTGGAAGACTTGCTGGAGGAGCTGGTCGGCGACATCCGCGACGAGCACGACGAGCAGGACGATGCCGGCCAGCAGGATGCCGCCGAAATCCGCGGCTCCCCCGGCTCCCCCGGCCCCGCGGGCCCCGCGTGACGAGCGAGTCCCGGCGGCGCGCACGGGCAGGCCGCGGACCGCAGACGGCGCGACGGTACGTCTAGTGAGTGCTCCTCCGGCCGCCGACACAGCCGTCCAGCGACTGCTCGGGGACTTCGACGCGCGAAAGCCGGCGGCGCTGGCCCGCGCTGTCAGCATCGTCGAGAACCACCGTCCCGGGTTCGATCACGTCCTAACCACTCTGCACGCGCGTCTGGGCCGGGCGCGCCGCATCGGGATCACCGGCCCGCCTGGTGCCGGCAAGAGCACGGTCACCACGGAGCTCGTGAAGGGCTACCGTGCGCAGGGCTTGACGGTCGCGGTCGTGGCCGTGGACCCGACGTCCCCGTTCACGGGCGGCGCGCTCCTCGGCGACCGCATTCGAATGGAGGCCGTCGCCCTCGATCCCGGGGTCTACATTCGGTCGCTCGCGACGCGAGGGTCGCTCGGCGGGCTCTCCGCGGCGACGCGCGAGGTCGCCGACGTGCTCGACGCCTTCGGGTTCGACCGGCTCATCCTCGAGACGGTGGGAGTGGGCCAGAGCGAGCTGGATGTCGCGCGCTCGTCCGATTCGACGGTGGTCGTGCTGGTCCCCGAATCGGGCGACTCGATTCAGACCCTCAAGGCGGGAGTGATGGAGATTGCCGACATTTTCGTCGTCAACAAAGCGGACCGCCCGGGCGCGGACCGGCTACGGAACGACATCGAGCTGATGCTCGGGCTGCGAATCGGGGCCACGATGAAGAGCGTCCCGGCTCACCACGGGCTGGACTTGCGCGACGCGGCCAACCCCGACGCCGCGCGGAGAGCGATGAACCCGGCCCGTGCCGCGCGGGAGGCCGCGCACCGCGACCAGGCCGAGACCTGGATTCCCCCCGTGCTGCGCACCGTCGCCGCGAAGGGTGAAGGGATCGACCACCTGGCCACCGCCTTGGACCGCCATTTCGCTTATCTTGAGGCCAGTGGCGCGCTTCGCGCCCGGCGGCTTGGCCGCCTGCGCGAGCGGGTCGTCGAGGTGGTGGAGCAGAAAGTGCGACAACGGCTGTGGACGGACCCCGAGACCGCGGCGTGGGTCGAGGCGCAGCTTCCCGCGCTCCAGGCGGGCACGGCCACGCCATTCGGCGTGGCGGACGACCTCCTGGCGCGGAGCGCCGGTCTCCTGACCCGGACCAGGTAACCCGGACGACGCTATGACTTCGATGCGCGAATTGACGGACACCGTGCGGGGCCAGCAGGCCCAGATCGAGCGGCTGCGTGCCGAGGTGGCCGAGTGGCGGCGGCGATACGAGCGTGGCGAGAAGCGCGATATCGCCTTCGTGAACTCGGCGACGGAGGTGCAGCCCGTCTATACCGCGCTCGACACCGCGGGCCTCGATCGCGCGGCCGAAGGTCTGCCCGGCGCATATCCCTACACGCGCGGCATTCACCCCACCGGGTACCGCGGCCGGCTGTGGACCATGCGCCAGTTCGCGGGCTTCGGGAGCGCGAAGGACACGAACGAGCGGTTCAAGTTCCTCCTCGCCCACGGGCAGACCGGGCTCTCGGTGGCGTTCGACTTCCCAACGCTGATGGGCTACGACTCGGACCACCCGCGGTCGGAGGGCGAAGTGGGGAAGACGGGGGTCGCGATCTCCAGCCTCGCCGACATGGAGACGCTCTTCGAGGGCATCCCGCTCGACCAGGTCTCGACCTCGATGACCATCAACGGGCCCGCGATCATCCTCTATTGCTTCTACGTCGCCGCGGCCGAGCGGCAAGGCGTGGCGCCGCACGAGCTCCGCGGGACGGTGCAGAATGACATCCTGAAGGAGTACATGGCGCAGCACGCGTGGGTCTACCCCATCGAGCCGGCGTTGCGCCTGATCGTCGACTGTTTCGAGTGGTCGGCCGAGCACGCGCCGCAGTGGAATACGGTGTCCATCTCGGGCTATCACATCCGCGAGGCCGGTGCGACGGCGGCGCAGGAGCTGGCGTTCACGCTGGCGGACGGGTTCACGTACGTGGAGCGCGGGATCGCGCGCGGGCTCGACGTCGACCAGTTCGCGCCGCGCTTGTCATTCTTCTTCGACATTCACAACGACTTCTTCGAGGAGGTCGCGAAGCTGCGGGCGGCGCGGCGGATCTGGGCGCGCACCGTGCGCGAGAAGTACGACGCGACGGACCCGCGCTCGTGGATGCTGCGGTTCCACTCGCAGACTGCCGGCGTGACGCTCACCGCGCAGCAGCCGATGAACAACATCGTGCGCGTTGCCTACCAGGCGCTCGCCGCGGTGCTCGGCGGCACCCAATCACTGCACACCAACTCCATGGACGAGACCCTGGCGCTCCCGACGGAGCAAGCCGTCCAGGTCGCCCTCCGCACGCAGCAGGTGCTCGCCTACGAGACGGGCGTGCCCAACGTCATCGACCCGCTCGGCGGCTCGTACTACGTCGAGGCGCTCACCGACGCATTGGAGCGCGAGGCGGAGGAGCTGTTCCGGCAGATCGAGGAGGCCGGTGGCGTCGTCCACGGACTCGAGACGGGCTGGTTCCAGCGCAAGATCGCCGAGAGCGCCGCGCGGCAGCAGTGGGAAATCGAACAGCGGCGGCGCCTGACCGTGGGCGTCAACGAGTTTGTGACCGACGAGCCGGAGCTGACGATTCCCTTGCTTCGGGTCGGTGCCGATGCCGAGCGCGACCAGCGCGACCGGCTCGCCATACTGCGCGCGGAGCGGGACGCTTCGCTGTGCGCGGCCCGCCTCCAGTCGCTCCGGGAGGCGGCGGCGTCCGACCGGAACGTCGTGCCGTTCATCCTGGACTGCGCGCGGGCGTATTGCACGCTGTACGAAATCCGCGCCGCCATGGAAGACGTGTTCGGCGCGTACCGCGAGCCTGTCTTCTTCTGAGCGACGCCGCCGCGCGCTCGACCCAGGCTCGGCATGCGACGCGCGGCGCCCGCGTTGGCGGGAAGTCGGCCGAGCCTCGGGCGTCGAGCCGCGCGCACGCTAGGAGCGCCGCCGCCGAACCCTCCGAGTGGTGGGCGTCGTACTTCGACGCGCAATACCTGCTCGAGTACGAGCCGATCTTCACCCCCGAACAGGACCGGCGGGAGGCCGCGCGGCTGATCGACGTGCTCGGACTCCCAGCCGGCGCCCGCGTGCTCGACGTCCCGTGTGGGCAGGGCAGGCACGCCCACCTGCTCGCCGAGGCCGGATTCGTCGTGGACGGCCTGGATTACTCCGAGCACCTGCTTCGGATCGCACGCGATCGGGGCACGGGCCCGCGCCTCCGCTACGTACAGGGCGACATGCGAGCGCTCCCGCCGCGCTGGACCGGCCGCTACGACGCGGTGCTCAATCTCTTTACGTCCTTCGGCTTCTTCCGTGCCCCGTCGGACGACGCGCGAACGCTGGCGGAGTTCGCCCGCGTGCTGGCGCCGGGCGGCACGCTCGTCTGGCACGGCGGGAGCCGCGACGGGGTCATGGCGCGCTTCCTGGCGCGCGATTGGTGGCAGACGGCGGACGGAACCATCGTCGCCCACGAGCGAACCTTCGACCCCCTCTCGGGCCTCCTCTCGATCCGCTCGACGTGGAACGGGCCCTCCGGTCCCGGGGAGCGGCGCCACGCCATTCGGTTGTACACGGCGAGTCGCCTGGCCGAGCTGTGCGCGGAGGTGGGTCTGCTGGTCGAGGAGGCGTACGACGGTTGGCGCACGCGCCCCCTCGGCCGCCGGTCCCCGGAGATGCTTCTCGTCGCCCGCAAGCGCGAGTTGCCGCGAGGCCGACGGCGCCGCTAGCTTATTTCGCTGCCGCGCCGCACACCGATCGGATCCGCCGGGCTGCGTGCGCCAACGGCCAGAGCGGCTGCCAAGTGTGGCGAAGGCGAGCCGCCACGCCCGACCGCGTCCGCCGCTCCCGTTCCTCTGAGCCAGTTCCCGATGCACCGTCCCATACGCGTCCTCGTCGCCAAGCCGGGCCTCGACGGCCACGACCGCGGCGCAAAGGTGGTCGCGGCGGCCTTGCGTGACGCCGGCATGGAGGTCGTCTACACCGGGCTGCACCAGACCCCGGAGATGATCGCGACCGCGGCCGTCCAGGAGGACGTGGACGTCGTCGGGCTGTCCATCCTCAGTGGGGCACACATGACGCTCTTCCCTCGCGTCCTCGAGTTGCTGCGGCAACAGGGGCGCGACGACGTGCTGCTCACTGGCGGCGGCATTATCCCCAAGGAAGACATGGAGGAGCTGCAGCGGCGCGGCGTCGGCAAGCTGTTCGGGCCGGGAACCCCGACCAGTGAGCTGATCGAGTACATCCAGCGCTGGTACGCCGAGCGCGAGGGCGCGGCGTCGGGGCCGGCGACGGCGTGACGTCCCGCCTGCGGGAGCTGAGCGCCGCCGTACGCGAACTCGAAGCGAGGCTGCGGCTAGGGGGCGGGGCCGAGAAGGTCGAACGCCAGCACAAGCAGGGAAAGCTCACGGCGCGCGAGCGGGTGGAGCGGCTCTGTGACCCGGGGGCGGCCTTTCTCGAAGTGGGGCTGCTCGTCGCCTACGATCAGTACGGCGGCCAGGCGCCCGCGGCGGGCGTGGTCACTGGGCTGGGGAGCGTTCACGGACGTGAGGTCGTGGTCGTAGCCAACGACGCCACCGTCAAGGCGGGCTCCTGGTGGCCCGAAACGATCCGGAAGATCTTACGCGCGCAGGAGATCGCGATGCGCTGTCGGATCCCGATCGTGTACCTCGTGGACAGTGCCGGCGTGAACCTGCCGTACCAGGGTGGCGTCTTCCCCGGGCAGTACGGCGCGAGCCGCATCTTCTACTACAACTCGATCATGCGCCGCTACCTGCGGGTCCCGCAGCTCGCGGCGGTGATGGGGCCGTGCATCGCCGGCGGCGCCTACCTTCCCGCGCTGTCCGACGTGATCCTGATGGTGAAAGGCACCTCGTTCATGGGGCTCGGCGGCCCGAACTTGGTCAAAGGAGCCACCGGCCAGACGATCGACGCAGAGTCGCTCGGTGGCGCGGCGACGCACACCCGGGTGAGCGGCGTCGCGCACTACGCCCTGGACGACGACGAGACGTGCCTGGCGAAGTTGCGCGAGTTGGTCGACCGACTGCCCCCGGCACGACCGGTCGCGGGGTGGACTGGTGAAGCGACTACCTCCCCGGTCGCACGCGGGACGGGAACCCGGCCGGCCGGCCAGATCGTCAGCGAGCGCGCAGTTCGCGGCACGGAGGGCAGTCCGACGATCGCACTCGGCGCGGCGCTGGGCCCCGGGGAGTCGCAGCACGCGACCGAGTCGCGTGTCGGTGCCGCGCGCACGGGCGGGAACGGGGCGGGGCCGGCGGCACTCGAGGCGCTCTACGACCTGCTACCGGTCGACCACCGGATGTCGTACGACATGCACGCCGTGCTGCGCGCGGTCGTCGACGAGGGCGCGCTCGACGAATTCCAGGCCGACCTCGCACGAGAGATGATCTGCGCCGATGCGCGGATCACCGGGATCCCGGTAGGCGTGATCGCGAACCAGCGTGGTCTCGTGAAAGGGCGGCCGGGTGAAAAGCCCCGCTTCGGCGGCATTATTTACGCCGAGAGCGCCGAAAAGGTGGCATACTACATCGACCGGTGCGATCGGCAGGGAATCCCGCTGCTCTTCGTGCAGGACGTGTCCGGGTTCATGGTGGGACCCGAGGCCGAGCACGAGGGGATCATTCGCGCGGGCGCGCGCTTCGTCGAGGCGATGGCCACGGCCCGCGTTCCGAAGATCGTTCTCACCGTGAACCACGCCTCCGGCGCAGGCTACTACGCGATGGCCGGGCAGGGCTTCGATCCCGATTTCATATTCTCGTGGCCCACGGGGCGGATGGCCGTCATGGAAGGCGAGGCGGCCGTGCAGGCCGTGCACGGTCCGGCGCTCGACGCCGCCAAGCGCGCCGGCACTCCCCCTCCGCCCGACGTGCTTGCCAGCGTCGAGGAGATGCGGGGGGACTACGAGCACCAGCTCGACGCCCGCTACGCGGGCGCGCGCGGCTTCGTCGACGCCATCGTCTACCCCGAGGAGACCCGAACCGTATTGTCCATGGCGCTACGCGCCGGGCTCCAGAATCCCGGCCCGCACCTCGGGCCCTTCGACATCCCCCCGCAGCCCGGCGAAACGCTGTGACGCCAGGGAACCGAAAGAGCGTGGTCAGGGTCGCCGGCGGCCAAGGATTTTGGGGCGACTCGCTCGACGCCCCGCGCCAGCAGGTGGAGGGAGGCGCCGTGGACTACCTGATGCTCGACTACCTGGCCGAAGTCACGATGTCCATTCTGCAGAAGCAGAAGGAGCGCGATCCCACCGCGGGCTACGCGCGGGACTTCGTGGGCGCCATGGAGAGCGTGCTTCCCGCGGTGGTGGAGCGGGGGGTCAGAGTCATCGCCAACGCCGGCGGCGTGAACCCGCCCGCGTGCGCCGCCGCAGTGCGGCAGATGGCGGCCAGGCACGGCGCCGCCGACCGGCTCCGCATCGGCGTCGTCACCGGCGACGACCTCCTGCCCCGGCTCGACCAGCTGATCGAGGCGGGGCATCCGCTCCGGAACATGGACACCGGCGAGCCGCTATCGATGGTCCGGGACCGGGTATTGTCGGCGAACGCCTACATCGGTTCGGCCCCGATCGTCGAGGCGCTCGAGCGCGGCGCTAACGTGGTCGTCACCGGCCGCTCCACCGACACGGCGCTCACCATGGCGCCGCTGCGATACGAGTTCGGGTGGGGCGCCGAGGATTGGGACCGACTCGCCGCCGGCATCATCGCCGGGCACATCATCGAGTGCGGGGCGCAGTGCTCGGGCGGCAACTGCCTGTACGAGTGGCGCAGCATTCCGGACCTCGCGAACGTCGGCTACCCGATCGTCGAAGGGTCCGCCGACGGAACGTTCGTGGTCACGAAGCACGCCGGCACTGGCGGACGAGTCTCCACGCACACCATCGCCGAGCAGCTCCTGTACGAGATGGGCGATCCACGATCGTACATCACACCCGACGTGGTCGCAGACTTCACGACCATTCGCCTCGAGGACGTCGGTCCCGATCGTGTGCGCGTCTATGGCATCGAGGGACGTGAGGCGACCGACAAGCTCAAGGTGTCGGTCGCCTACCGGGCGGGGTTCAAGGCGGTCGGCACGCTCGTGTACTCCTGGCCCGACGCGCTCGAGAAGGCGCAACTGGCCGACGGGGTTCTTCGGGAACGCCTCGATCGGCTCGGCCTGAAATTCGACCGTGTCCTGACGGAGTATGTCGGAGCGTCGGCCACGCATGGCCCGCTCGTGGGGACGCATCCGGACCTGCCGGAGGTGCAACTCCGCGTCGGCGTCCGCGGCCAGGACCGGGCGGCAGTCGAGCGGTTCACGCGCGAGATCGCGCCCCTGGTGCTGAACGGTCCGCCAAGCGTCACGGGATTTGCTGGCGGTCGGCCGAAGGTCGAGGAGATCGTCGCCTACTGGCCCGCGCTCGTGGACAAGCGCGTTGTGACAACGGCGGTGGAGGTGCTCTCGTGAAGGTGCGGATGTTGGACATCGCCCACGCCCGGTCGGGCGACAAGGGCGACACGGCGAACGTGGGCGTCATCGCCCTGCGGCGCGAGTGGTATCCGGTAATCGCCGCCCACCTGACCGCGGCTCGCGTTGCCGAGCACTTCCGCGGCATGATCACCGGCCCGGTCGAGCGCTTCGAGCTGCCCAACCTGGCGGCGGTCAACTTCCTGCTGCACGGCGCGCTCGACGGCGGCGGCACCTTGTCACTCAAGACCGACGCACAGGGTAAGGTCTTCTCGACGGCGCTCCTGCGCATGACCCTGGACATGCCGGACAGCGAAGCGGCTCGCCTCGCGCTCCCGCCGGCGCCGCCCGTGCCCCCGGCGCCGGCTGCGTCGTGATCGCTCGGACCTCGACTGCCCCGGGGTGGCGCCTCGCGCACGAGCCTGTTCGCGACCCCCACGCGGCGTGCAGATGACGCCTCTGCTCGTCGGTCGACTCCTGCTGGGGGCGGTGGGTCTCCTGGTTTTCGGGTACGGCGTCCGCGTGGAATCCAGTGCCGTCCGCTGGGCCGGGATCGGCCTAATCGCCGTCGCGTTGGCACTTCGCTTCGTAAGGCGCCAGGGTGGCATCGAGCGCTGAGCTGGCCGCCGTTGCCCCGAGCGATGCCGGGGACGCCGAGCCTGACGGGCTGGCCGGCGGGCCTGCACCACCGGGCCTAAAGTTGTTAAATTGCGGGACTTATGACGTCCCGCCTTGTTCCAGAGCTGCTTTCCCCCGCCGGCTCCCTCGACGCTGTGCGAGCAGCCGTCGCCAACGGCGCCAACGCGGTATACCTGGGCGCAGCGCGCTTCAACGCGCGTGACGACGGCGCGCAGCTGACCCTGGACGAGCTCGAGGCTGCATGTCAGCTCGCGCATGCCCGGGGCGTGCGCGTCTACCTGACGTTCAACGTCCTGATCAAGCCCGCCGAGCTCGCGGAGGCGCTGGCCTACCTCGGAGATTGCATCGACCGCGGGATCGATGCGGCGATCGTGCAGGACGTCGGTGTGATCCGGCTGATACAGCGCGTGTACCCGGAGCTCGAGATCCACGGGTCGACGCAGATGACGGTGCACGACGCGACCGGCGCTGCCGTGCTACGCGACCTCGGCGTCGACCGCGTCGTGCTCGCACGTGAGAACACGCTCGAGGACGTTCGAGCCATTCGTGCGGCCGTCCCGGACCTCGGGCTGGAGACCTTCGTCCACGGCGCGCTCTGCATCTCATACTCCGGGCAGTGCTACATGTCCGGGATGATCTCCGACCGGTCTGCGAACCGCGGCTCGTGCGCGCAGTCGTGCCGCAAGGACTACGTGCTGACCGATGCGGCGACCGGTCAGACTCTCGACGCTGGCTATCTCATCTCCGCGAAGGACCTCGGTGCATACGACCACTTGCCGGGCATCGCCGAGGCAGGTGTCGGATGCCTGAAGATTGAAGGCCGGAAGAAGCGGCCCGAGTACGTGGCGACCGTTACGCGCGCCTACCGAGACTTCCTGGACGGCGTGGCACGCGGGGAGCGCGCGCCGATCGCTGCCGAAGACGTGCAGCCGCTCGTCCAGATTTTCAGCCGCGGCTTCACGGGCGGCATGTACGGCGGACGGGCTGGGCGCGATTACATCACTCGAACGCAGCCCGACAATCGCGGAGAAGAGCTCGGAACGGTCCTCGGCGCGGACCAGGGCGACCTCCTGGTGGAGGTCTCGTCACCGATCGCCGAAGGGGACGGACTTGCCTTCGAGCCGCCGACGGGCACCAGGGGGCAGACTGTCGGCTTCGCGGCGTCGTCGGTGCGCACGCTGCGCGAGCGGCCGGGCGCCGTGCGCCAGGCGATCGCGACGCGGGCCTTCGTGCCGGCAGGCTGGCGCGTCGTGCGCAGCTCACACGCGGCCTTGTTGCAGCGGGCCCGTGCCACCTACGCGTCACTCGCTGACCAGCTTCGCGCGCGAAAAGTGCGGGTCGATGCGCGGGTTTTTGGGACGGCCGGCGCGCCACTCAAAGTCGTGTTGGCGACCGCGGACGACAGCGTGGCGGTGCGCGGCGAAGTGCCCCTCGCGCCAGCGACCAAGCGCGCGCTCGACGTGCAAGTGCTCCGCGAGCACTTGGGGCGCCTCGGCGACACGCCGTTCGCGCTCGCTGGCGTGGATGACAGCGGGCTCGCCGCGGGGTTGTTCCTGCCGCTGAGCGAGCTGAATCGCCTGCGGCAGGAGGCGACCGAGCAGCTGTTGGTGCGGCGTGATTGGGCGCGTGAGGCGGCGCTCGCCGAGCGGCGGGCGCGGATCGAGGAAGCGGTCGGGGATGTCGGCGCGGCCCAGCGCGACCGGTCGCCGGGGCCCCCCCCCGACGAACACGATGGCACCACAGCCGCCACCGGGCCGGATCACCACGACGCGGCCTGGATCGCTTCTACGCCGCACTGCGGGTCCGAGAGCCACGGGGGGGTTCCCTTCACCCTGTCCGCCGAGGTCTACACCGTCGATGCCGCGCGTGAAGCCGCCGAGGCCGGGGCCACCGAGATCACGTTCGATCCCTTCCTACGGCACCCAGCTCCGCCGGTCGCGCGAGTGAGAGCTCTGGCTGACGAGCTAGCGGCGCGCGGCGTCGGGCTCCGCATTCGAACTCCCACGATCGTGCGCCCCGGCGAGCGCCGGGCGCTCGACAAGTGGCTCGCCCTCGCCACGCCTCTGCTCTCCGGTCACGTCGGGCTCGTGGCGGAGCTGTCGCGAGCGGGTCGAGACGTTGTCGCCGATTACGCCGTCAACTGCTTCAACCAGCACACCGCGGCCGAGTACTTCACGTTGGGCGCGCGTCGCATCGTGCTGTCCGTCGAGCTGACCGCCGCGGAGATCGCGGAGCTCACGGCTCCGTGGCAGGGCGCGGGGTTCGACGTCGTCGTGTACGGCCGGCCAGAGGGCATGACGATCGAGCATTGCGTGCTCTCGGCCGCATTCGACCGCGTCCCGACCACCTGCCGCGACCTGTGCGTACAGAAGCACGCGACGGTGGAGCTCACAGACCCCGCGGGCTACACCTTTCCGGTCGCGACTGACTCGGCGTGCCGCAATCGGCTGCTCCATTCGCGGCCGATCGACGCCTCGGAGTACGCCCCGCGCTTGTGGCGCGCCGGGCTCCGCGGCTACCGTCTGCTGTTCAACGTACCGGGGGACCCCGTGGTGGAGGTGGTGCGCGCGTTCAGAGATGCCCTCGATGCGCTCTCGGCCGGAGGGCCACCGGAGCTCGGGCGCGTCCGCACGGCACTCGGCAGTTCCTTCACTCGCGGACACTTCGCCCGTGCGGTATAGCGCCCCGCCGTGCGGGGAAGCGGTCGCGCGCCCATGATGCGCCGGGGCAGTATGCCTGCCATGCCAGACGCGAGCCCCGAGCTCTCGCTCGAGCGGGCAAGACAGGTGTTGCGCAGCACGTTCGGCTACGCCGACTTCCGGCCCGGGCAGGAGCAGGCCGTCAGTGCGGTGCTGGCCGGGCGCGATACCCTCGTCATCCTGCCGACGGGCGGCGGCAAGTCGCTGTGCTTCCAAGTGCCGGCGTTGCTGCTCCCGGGCCTGACGGTGGTCGTCTCGCCACTCATTTCACTCATGAAGGACCAAGTGGACGCCCTCACTGCACGTGGGCTTCCCGCCACCTTCGTGAACAGTACGCTGACGCCCGGCCAGGTAGCCGACCGGCTGTCACGAGCGGCCCGCGGCGACGTGAAGCTGCTCTACGTCGCTCCCGAGCGGTTCGATTTCGGCACCGCGGCGGAGCGGCTTCGCGACATGGGTGTCTCGCTCCTCGCCGTGGACGAGGCTCATTGCATCAGCGAGTGGGGTCATGACTTCCGGCCCAGCTACCTGCGGATGGCGTCCGTCCGCGAGCGGCTCGGGGACCCGCCCACCATTGCGCTGACCGCGACGGCGACGCCCATCGTTCGCCAGGACATCGCGCAGCAGTTACACCTCAGCAACCCCGCCACGGTCATCACGGGGTTCGATCGCCGCAATCTCCACTACCACGTCGTGCCGACCAAGACGGAGCGCGACAAGGACGCGGCGCTCGTGCACCTGCTGCAGAGCCACGAGGGTCTCGCGGTCGTCTACGCCTCGACGCGCAAGGCGGTCGAACGAATCACTGGTGTGCTCGACCGCGCGAAGATCTCGGCCGTCGGGTACCACGCCGGCATCGACGACGCGCAGCGGCACGAGGTCCAGGACGCCTTCATGAACGAGGACGTGCGGGCCATCGTCGCGACCAACGCATTCGGGATGGGGATCGACAAGCCGAACGTGCGGCTCGTGATTCACCACGCAATGCCGGGAACGCTCGAGGCGTACTACCAGGAGGCGGGCCGGGCCGGCCGCGACGGCCAGCACTCCGACTGCTTCCTCCTTCATGCGTTCCCCGACCGCTTCACCCACGAATTCTTCATCAAGGGCGCGCATCCGGATCGCAAGCTGATCGAGCACCTCTACGAAACGCTCCGCCGGCGAGCTGACGCGACGGGGATGATCCGTGCGACCCCGGAAGATCTGGCGATTGAGCTACCCGGCAAGATCAGCTCGCGCGAGGTGGAGTCCGCGATGCGCGTGCTCGCCCGGGCGGGCGCGTTGCGCGCCGAGGCCGAGTCCACATCCCGTGTATTCGTGCGGCTCCTGGCCACGCCGGACCGAATCAAGCGCGAGCTGAGTGGTGAGCACGACGTCGAGCGCGAGTTGCTCCGCGCGCTTTGGCGTGCCGTCGGGAAGTCGATTTATGACGGAGCGACGATAGAGCTCGAGGGGCTGCCGCCGGGCTTCGGGGGAGCATCGGGCACGATCCCCGTCCTCGACGCGCTGCAGAGCCGCCAGTTCGTCGTCTGGGAGCGGACGGGGGGCGGCACCCGGCTCGCCAACGCGAAGTCGTCGCTCGCCGCGTTCGACGTGGACTGGGCGGCCCTCGATCGGCGCCGCAAGGGCGAGCTGGCCAAACTCGAGGCCATGCAGAGCTACGCCTACACGGCGCGTTGTCGCCGCGGCTTCGTGCTCAGGTACTTCGGTGATCCCGCGGCGACGGACCGGTGCGCGGGTTGCGACAATTGCCTGGGGCTCACGCACGCTGCCGCGTCCGCCCCACACCTCGATCCAGCCCCGACTCGGGCCCGCGCCCCCGCCGAGCGCCGCCGCTCGAGTGCCGGCGGTGACCGCAGGGTGGCGGCGCCGGCAGCGGAGATCGTCGTCGGCCCCGAGGACGCGCCCCTCTTCGCGGCGTTGCGCGCGCTCCGCGGAGCGATCGCGCGCGAGGAGAAGGTTCCAGCGTACGTGGTCTTCCCCGATCGCACACTGGCGGAGATCGCCGTTCGGCGTCCGCGCTCGCTCCCCGCGCTCAGTGAGGTGCGAGGCGTCGGACCCGCGAAGTTGGACAAGTACGGCGAACGCTTCCTGGCGGTAGTGCGCACCGGCGGCGAGACTGAGGCGGCATGAGCCGCGGCGCTCGGCGCGGGCGCCCGCGCCCTCCGGCGACCGGGCGGCGTGCCGCCCGCGCCCGGGCACCACGTGGCGTCCGGAGTTCCGGGCGCGATGACCGACGATAACCCGCCCGGATTCCCGGCATATGGACGACTCTCTCTACTTCTCCGAGCAGCACCTGGCCGTCCGCGAGATGGTTCGCAGCTTCGCCCACGAGGAAGTGGCGCCTGTGGCCGCCCGGCACGACGCCGACGCCACCTTCCCGTGGGAAAACGTCAAGAGGATGGCCGACCTCGGCCTGCTTGGTGTGCCGTGGCCCGAGGAGCTCGGGGGGGCGGGGCTGGACCTGCTCAGTTACATCATCACGATCCACGAGATGGCAAAGGTCGACGCCTCGCACGCCATTACCATCTCGGCCCACACGACCCTCGGCACGTCACCGATCGTCTACTTCGGCTCTGAGGAGCAGCGCCGCCGCTACGTTCCGCTCCTCGCGTCGGGGCGGGTGCTCGGCGGATTCGGGCTCACCGAGCCGAGCGCCGGAAGCGACGCCGGCGGTACCCGAACGACCGCCGTCCGGAAGAACGGACACTACGTGCTCAATGGATCCAAGATCTTCATTACGCACGCCGGCGTCGGCGAAATTTTTGTCGCGACGGCGGTCACCGATCCGTCGAAGGGGAGCAAGGGGATCAGCTCTTTCATCCTGACGAAGGACACCGTAGATGTGGATCAGGCTCGCGCCATCGGGGTCGGACATGCCGACGAGCTGCCGAAGCTTTCGGGGTTCCGGGCGGGTAAGAAGGAGGACAAGCTCGGCTGGCGCGCGTCCGACACCCGCGAGCTGATCTTCGACGACGTGGAGGTACCCGCGGAGAACCTCCTGGGCGAGGAGGGCATGGGCTTCATCAACTTCATGCGCACCCTCGACGCTGGCCGGATCGGAATCGCGGCGCTCTCGATCGGCCTGGCGGAGGGCGCCTTCGAGGCATCGGTCCGGTACGCCAGCGGGCGCCGGCAATTCGGACAGCCGATCGCGAACTTTCAGGGGGTGCAGTTCCAGCTCTCGGACATGGCTACCGAGATCGAGGCGGGCAAGCACCTCGTCTATCACGCGACTTGGCTCGCTCAGCACGGTAAGCCATTCGGGAAGCAGGCGGCGATGGCCAAGCTCTTCTGTTCCGAGCTCGCCATGCGGGTAACTATCAAGGCCATTCAGATTCATGGAGGATACGGCTACACGAAAGACTATCCGGTCGAGCGTATGATGCGGGATGCAAAGATCTGCGAGATCGGGGAGGGGACGTCCGAGATCCAGCGCCTAGTCATCGCGCGTCAGCTCCTGAAGGAGCTCGCCGATTGAGCTACTCGCTTCTCGCAAAGCGGCTTCGCCTGCCGCTTGGCTTCGTCATCGCCGGGCTGTACCTCTATCTGACGCCCACCCCGTCGACTACCCCGCTGACGCTGGCCGTCGGGGCTGGCATCGCCCTGGTGGGCGTGTTGATCCGGGCGTGGGCGTCGGGGCACATCGTCAAGAACGACCAGCTCGCGACGACCGGACCATACGCGCACACGCGCAATCCGCTCTATTTCGGCAGCTTCTTGATTGGCGCGGGCTTCGCGATCGCCGCGCATTGGTCGCTCCTCCTGCTGGTAGTCGCGTTCTGGGCGCTGATCTACGCTCCCACGATGGAGCGCGAACGCGCAAACATTCGGAACCGCTTTCCGGACGCGTACTCCGAGTACGAGCGGAACGTACCGGCATTCGTTCCACGGCCGCGTCCGTGGCGTCGCGGCGGTCCGGAGCGGACGCCGTTCAGTCTCGCCTTGTACATGAAGCACGGGGAGTGGAAGGCCGCGTTGGGGTATGCCGCCGTCGTGCTCTGGGTAGCCGTGCGACTGCTGCGCCGCGACTGAACGCGGTGCGTCATCGGGGGCTAAGTCGTTGCGGGCGTTGCCAGGGTCCTCGCGGTGCGGTTAGTTTGGAGAAGCGTTAGACAAGCAGCTTTGCCCTGACGTGCGCGGCGCCCAGCGACTCGTGGCGTCGCGCACGTCTCTGGTCCGGCGGCGTCGGCGGAGCTGTTGCCGCCCCCGTGGCCGGGCCGTCCTCCCCCGTGTGCATCGAGAGATGTGACGATGGATCGCACGCTCGCCCGCACTTCACCGGACCTCGCCCCGCTGCCGGATGCCGAACGCGGCGCGGCGGTACGGGCCGCGAGACACCGGGCGGACGCGACGTGGACGATCACACGCGGCGAGCGGAGGACCCCTTCACATGCCGCGCCGCACGCTTCGATCTCGAAGCGTGCGGCGTTCGCGTACCCACTTCGGCCACCCCGCCGAGCCCTGGGCGCCGAGTCGCCGCCCCGGAGCGCTGCGGTGGAACTCAATGAAACGAGAGATTCTCATCAACGCGACGCAGCGGGAGACCCGCGTCGCCATTCTGGAGGACGACCAGCTAGTCGAGTTGCTCGTTGAGCGCCCGGAGGCCCGCCGCATGGTGGGCGACATCTATCTCGGAAAGGTCGAGGCTGTCCAGCCCGGGCTCCAGGCGGCGTTCGTCGACATCGGGACGGAGAAGAGCGCCTTCCTCCACGCGTCGGACCTCGTCTTCGACGAGGAGCCCGATGACGAGGACTCGGACGAGGAGGGCGAAGAGGACGTTCGCGCCCGCAACGGTCGATCGAAGGCTCCGCCCATCCAGGACGTCCTGAAGCGCGGTCAGCAGCTCATCGTCCAGGTCTCCAAGGAACCGATCTCCACGAAAGGGCCCCGGGTCACCGCGCAAGTCTCGCTTGCCGGTCGGTTCCTCGTGTACATGCCGTTCGCCGCGCGCGTCGGCGTAAGCCGAAAGATCGGAGACCGCGCGGAGCGGCAACGCCTCAGGGACCAGGTGCAGGCCGTTCTGCCTGCCGACTCGGGTGGGGTGATCGTACGCACGGTGGGCGAGGACGTCACCCAGGACACGTTCACCCGCGAGCTGACGACGCTCATCAACCAATGGAAGCGCATCAAGCGCAAAACGCAGTTCATGCGCGCGCCGGCGCTCATCCACCGGGAGACTAGCCTGACGCGCGGGCTCATCCGCGACATCTTCAGCGACAAGGTCGACAGTCTGACCGTCGACTCGAAGCAGCTCTACAACGAGATCAGCGAGTACCTCAAGGGAATCGCTCCCGATCTGATCGAGCGGGTGAAGCTCTACGAAGACCCGGTGCCCTTGTTCGACAAGGCGAACATCGAGACCGAGATCCGGGACCTGTTCAAGCGGCGGTGCGACCTACCGTCCGGAGGGTACCTGATCATCGAGCCCACCGAGGCGCTGGTCTCGATTGACGTCAACTCGGGCCGATATACGGGAAAGAAGGACCCGGAGAAGACAATTCTGCGCACGAACATCGAGGCCGCCCGAGAGGTCGCGCGTCAGCTCCGACTCCGAGACGTCGGCGGCATCATCGTTTGCGACTTCATCGACATGGAGGCCAAGCAGAACCGAGACAAGGTCCTCCAGGAGCTCCGCACCCACCTAGGGCGTGATCGGGCGCGCACCAAGGCCTTCGGAGTGAGTGACCTCGGACTGATCGAGATGACCCGGCAGCGGGTGCGCCAGAGCCACCTGCAGAGCATGACGGAGCCAT
>Ga0307410_10000414_pt1 | contig 16895 bp, 12 predicted proteins | sample 322Ometagenome_3_FD_203707 | JGI IMG/M metagenome (GOLD analysis project Ga0307410, IMG submission 203707) | Maize rhizosphere microbial communities from greenhouse at UC Davis, California, United States - 322HYB-O-3 | ecosystem: Host-associated > Plants > Roots > Rhizosphere > Soil | place... | reverse complement strand
ATGATTTTGGCAGTCATGACCCGTGCCACCCTTGGCCATACTGGTCGGGAATTGCGCGCGGGGCCTGGTACGATAGTCATCTACATTTTGGTCACCCTCGGCGCTCTGTTGCGCGTCGCAACGTCGCTAAATGCGATCGACTATCGCATCGGCATGGATGTCGCGGGCCTTTGTTGGATCGGAAGCTTCCTGTTGTTTATCGGTTGCTACGGCCCCATCCTGTCCGCTCCGCGCATCGGCGAGCGCGAATAGCGAAGCGCGCGATGCGCTAGATCAATTCGCTCCGCCGGAGATGAGCTAGATTCTGTCCCTCGAAAGAGGGAGGGATCGATGGGCTTTGATGTGGCGCTGGCGGATGAAATCTGGACGGCAAAATATCGGTTCGCGCCAATTGATGGCGAAGCCGATGAGGATTTTGCGGCGACGGTCGATCGTGTCGCCGCCGCGCTGGCCGAAGCGGAAGCTCCGAATCTCCGTAATCACTGGCGGGACCGGTTTCGAGAGGCGATGCTCGATTTTCGCTTTCTTCCGGCAGGACGCATCATTGCCGGGGCAGGTACCGGCCGGTCGGTAACTCTGTTCAATTGCTTCGTCATGGGCACGGTGCCCGACAGCTTGGGCGGCATCTTTGAACATCTGCGCGAAGCCGCCCTGACCATGCAGCAGGGTGGCGGCGTCGGGATCGATTTTTCGACCGTCCGGCCGAATGGCGCCGCGGTCGAGGGCGTCGGCGCTGAGGCCTCAGGCCCGCTGTCGTTCATGGACTGCTGGGACTCGATGTGCCGCACGGTCCAATCCGCCGGCCAGCGGCGGGGCGCGATGATGGGCTGCCTGTCGATCGGCCATCCCGACATTGAGGCGTTCATCGACGCCAAGCGAGACCCTCAACGGCTCAGGAACTTCAATCTTTCCGTGCTGGTCAGCGATGAATTCATGGCCGCGCTCGGTGCCGATTCCGACTGGCCGCTCCAGTTCGGAGGCAAGACTTTTCGTACCGTTCGGGCACGCGACGTGTGGCAACGGCTGATGCAGTCGACCTATGACTGCGCCGAACCCGGGGTGATTTTCATCGACCGGGTCAACGCAGCCAACAACCTTCGGCATTGCGAAACGATTAGCGCCAGCAATCCCTGCGGCGAGCAGATGCTGCCGCCCTACGGTGCATGCCTTCTTGGCTCGATCAATCTTGCCCGACTGGTTGCGAGGCCGTTCGAGGACGAAGCGACCATCGACGAAGAGGAGCTCGCCCATCTCACCGCTACTGCCGTGAGGATGCTGGATAATGTCATCGACATCTCGAGTTACCCACTGCCGCAGCAGGAAGCAGAGGCGAAAGCCAAACGACGCATCGGCCTTGGTGTCACTGGCTTGGCCGATGCGCTGCTCTTCTGCGGCAAGATTTACGGCAGCAGCGATGCGGTAGAGCAAACGCGGCGATGGTTGGCCATTATCAAGCGAGAGGCCTATCGCACCTCGGCTCGGCTTGCGGGCGAAAAAGGGCCCTTCCCGCTCTACGACGAGATCATGCTGGAGACGCCCAACCTTAAGTGCCTTGACGATGAGACGCGGGCAATGATCGCCGAGCATGGGCTTCGCAACGGCTGCCTGACTTCAATCGCGCCGACCGGAACGACTTCGCTGCTTGCCGGCAACGTTTCGTCGGGGATCGAGCCCGTGTTCGCTTATTCCTACGAACGTCGGATCCTCCAGCCTGACGGCAGGGCCCGGTTCGAGCCGGTTGAGGATTATGCGATGCATGTCTGGCGCCAGCTTCGCGGCGATGTTGCACCTCCTGGCGACTTGTTCGTGAGCGCCCAAACGCTGAGACCGTCCGATCATTTGGCGATGCAGGCTGCGGCCCAGGCGCTGGTCGACAGCTCGATCTCCAAGACCGTTAACTGCCCCGAGGGTATATCGTTCGAGGAGTTCGCCGACATCTATGTCGAAGGCTATCATTTGGGCTGCAAGGGGCTGACTACATACCGCCCTAACGAGGTCACCGGATCCGTTCTGAAGCTGTCCGCCGGCGAAACCCCTGGCGGCGACATTCGCGACGGGCCGCAGCTCGCCGAGCGATCCGACGCGATGCGTGGTACGACCTACAAGCTAAAATGGCCCGAAAGCGCGCACGCCGTCTATGTGACGATCAACGACCTCGAGACCGACGGCGACCGTCGCCCGTTCGAGATCTTCGTCAATTCCAAGAACATGGAGCATTACGCATGGACCTTGGGCCTGACGCGCATGATCTCGGCAGTTTTCCGGCGCGGCGGCGACGTTTCGTTCGTGCCGGAAGAACTGAAGGCGGTGTTCGACCCAAGGGGCGGGGCATGGATGAAGGGGCGTTATGTCCCGTCGCTGCTCGCGGCGATCGGCGAGGTGATCGAGCGGCACATCGGCCAGGCGATCGAAGACGGCGGGCCCAAAGCCGATGCGCCGGGCGCCGGGACAATTGCGAGACCTTGCTGCCCGCGGTGTGGTGCGCCGGCCCTGATCCGGGTCGAAGGATGCGACAAGTGCCTCGAATGCGGCCACTCGAAATGCGGCTGACTTGATTCAGATCACGTGGGGGTCTTCAAGAGTGGCCTAGCCGAATCCTCGTTTGACGTCGGAGACGAAGCGGGATGGAAGCAGTGACGGCCATGTTGCCTGGATCAATGGTCGACAGCTTCGGCCGTAGGATCGACTATGTCCGCATATCGGTGACCGACCGCTGCAATCTGCGCTGCCGCTACTGCATGGCGGAACATATGCAGTTCCTTCCCAAGCGCGACATCCTGACCTTGGAAGAGATTGTCGAGCTAGGCGATATCTTCATATCCCGCGGCGTCCGCCGGATTCGCTTGACCGGCGGCGAGCCGTTGGTTCGGCGCGGGGTCGGGGAGCTGTTCCGTAAGCTCGGTGGTCGCATCGGCAATGGGCTGGAGGAAGTCACGTTGACGACCAACGGGGTGCTGCTCGGGCAATTCGCGGCGCTGCTCGCCGACTCCGGCGTTCGCCGGGTTAACGTCAGCCTCGACAGCCGTCGCCCCGACCGCTTCGCTCACATCACGCGCGGAGGCGAATTGGGCAGCGTGCTGGGAGGCATAGTTGCGGCTCGGGATGCGGGACTCAAGGTCAAGATCAACATGGTCGCGCTGGCAGGCCTCAACGACGATGAGTTCGAGGAGATGTTGCTGTGGTGCGACTGCGAGGGGCTCGACCTCACGCTGATCGAGACCATGCCACTGGGCGACGTGGAGGAAGACCGAACCTGCCATTACCTGCCGCTGGATGCGGTCCGGCGCCTGTTCGAACAGCGCTTCACATTAACCCCGTCGCTTGGCCGCACCGGCGGCCCGGCCCGCTATTATGATGTGTCCGGGCTGTCAGCTCGGCTCGGCATGATCACGCCACTTAGCGCCAATTTCTGCGCCGGATGCAATCGGATCCGGGTCGCCGCCACCGGCACCGTTTACGGTTGTCTGGGTCATGACCAGAAAGTTGAACTTCGCGACGCGCTACGGTCCGGCGGCGCCGAAGCGGTCGACGCGCTTCTCGACCGTCTCCTGGCAGGCAAACCGAAGGGGCATGACTTCCGTATCGCCGCTGAGCGGCCGGCGGTCGCGCGGCACATGAGCGTCACGGGCGGCTAGGAGTGGGCAGAAAATGATCCTGATCAAAGGCCCGACCCGGCAGCTCGGCCAGATAGGCACAGCGAATAGCCTTGCGAAGGATCTATCCGATGACCGCTCCCGTGGCTGAAGCCTCCGCATCTGCCGCCAACCGCGCCCTGTGGACCAGCACCGCCGCGTTTACGACCTGCTTCGCCGTTTGGACGATCTTCTCAATCATCGGCATCGGCGTGAAGGACCAGCTGGGGCTCAGCGAAACCCAGTTTGGCCTGCTCGTGGGCACCCCGATCCTCACCGGCTCGCTAATCCGGGTCGTCCTGGGCGTGTGGGCCGACCAGATCGGCGGGCGGCGGGTATTCGCGGGCGTCATGGTGTTGGCGGCGATCGCCACCTTCCTCACTTCGTATGCGGACACCTATGGCGAGTTGTTGGTTGCCGCACTGGGCGTGGGGATCGCCGGCGGCTCCTTCTCGGTCGGCGTCACTTATGTCTCGAAATTCTTTCCGCAAAAGAGACAGGGCACGGCGCTCGGCATCTTCGGCGCCGGCAACGTCGGGGCGGCAGTCACCAAATTCCTCGCGCCGTTCGTGATGGTAGCGGCCGGGTGGCAGGCCGTGGCACAGGTTTGGGCCGCGGGCCTTGTAGTCATGGCGGTCATGTTCCTTGCGCTCACCAAGGAGGATCCCGAACAGCAGGCCCGGGTCCGCGAGGGCCGCAAATCCGTGCCGATGGCAAGCCAGCTGTCCGTGCTCAGGAACATTCAGGTGTGGCGCTTCGCGCTCTATTATTTCTTTGTGTTCGGCGCCTTCGTTGCGCTGGCGCTCTGGCTGCCGCGCTATCTCATGGGCGTCTATCACCTCGACGTGAAGACCGCGGGCATGCTCGCCGCCTTCTATTCGGTGCCTGCCAGCCTGTTCCGAATCTATGGCGGGACGCTGTCGGATCGCTACGGCGCCCGGGCGGTAATGTATATTACCTTCGCCGTGTCGGTGCTGTGCACCTTCATGCTGTCCTATCCGCCGACCACCTACATCATCGAGGGCGTAACGGCACCCATCACCTTTCGCACCGAGATGGGGCTGATCCCCTTCTTGGTTGTCATATTCGTCCTTGGCTTTTTCATGAGCCTCGGCAAGGCCGCCGTGTTCAAGCATATCCCCGTCTACTATCCCAACCATGTTGGCGCCGTCGGCGGGCTGGTCGGCATGGTCGGCGGTCTGGGCGGCTTCGTCTTGCCACTGGCATTCGGAGCGCTCAATGATCTGACCGGCGTCTGGACCAGCTGCTTTGTCTTGCTGTTCGTGCTGGTCTCGGTCGCGCTTGCCTGGATGCACTTCGCCATCCGTCACATGGAGGCGACCGCGGTCCGCAAGGGCGTCAGCGAAAAGATGCCGGAGCTGCCCGAAATGCGGGGCTTTGGCGAGCCGGACGTAGTCGTGCCGCCGCGCCGGGCGGGGCCGATCGCCGACTGGCGCCCCGAAGATCCGGAATTCTGGCGCAGCGCTGGGCGGGCCGTTGCGCGTCGCAACCTTTGGGTTTCGACTTATTGCCTGTTGCTATCGTTCGCGGTGTGGATGGTGTGGTCAGTCGTGGTCGCACGACTGCCAGCGATCGGCTTTGGGTTCACCACTGGTCAGCTCTTCTGGCTGGCCGCACTGCCGGGACTATCAGGCGCAACTTTGCGCATCTTCTACGCCTTCTTGGTGCCGATCTTCGGCGGCCGGTTGTGGACCACCCTGTCCACCGCCTCCCTGCTGATCCCGGCGTTCGGGATTGGCTATGCAGTGCAGAACCCGGATACGCCTTATTTGATCTTCCTCGTGCTGGCTCTGTTGTGTGGATTCGGAGGCGGCAATTTCGCCTCGTCGATGGCCAATATCAGCTACTTCTTCCCCAAGTCGGAAAAGGGCAACGCGCTGGCGATCAATGCCGGTCTCGGCAATCTCGGGGTCAGCGTCATGCAGTTCCTGGTGCCGGTAGTGGTGACAATGAGTCTGTTCGGCGCGCTCGGCGGCCAGGCGCAGACAGCGAGCGACGGCGCCCAGTTGTGGATGCAAAATGCGGGCTTCGTTTGGGTGCCACTTATCCTGATTGGCAGCGTTGCGGCCTGGTTCGGGATGAACGACATCTTGTCGGCCAAATCTTCGTTTGCGGAACAGTCCGCCATCTTCGGCCGGCTACATACCTGGCTGATGTGCTGGCTCTACACTGGTACCTTCGGCACCTTCATCGGCATGTCGGCGGGCTTCCCGCTGCTCGCCAAGCTGGTGTTCCCCGAGGTCAACGCGCTCAAATATGCGTTCATCGGCCCTCTTCTCGGCGCGATTTCGCGCGCCGGGACCGGGTGGGTTTCCGACCGCTATGGCGGCGCGCGGGTCAGCATGCTCGTCTTCCTGGTCCAGATCTTGGCGATCCTGGGAATGATTTTCTTCCTCGATGCGCAGAGTTTCTGGGGCTTCTTTTCGATGGTCCTGCTGCTCTTCCTCGCCAGCGGCGTCGGCAACGCGTCGACCTTCCAGATGATCCCAGGGATCATGCGCCATGAGGTCGATCGGGCCGAACCAGGATTGCCCGAGGCAGAACGGCGGATGCAGGCAGAGCGGGAATCGGCTGCTGTGATCGGCTTCACTTCTGCCATCGCCGCTTATGGCGCATTCTACATCCCCAAGGCCTATGGCTCCTCGATCGAGCTGACCGGGACCGCCAATATGGCGCTGTGGGGCTTCCTCATTTTCTACATCAGCTGCGCCGCCTTGACCTGGCTTGCCTACAGCGGGCCGCGCGGAATTTTGCACGATGTCGAGCGTCGGCTGGCGCCCGCCAAGACCGCGGCATTACCAGCCTAGAAGGACCAAGCGGATGAGTCATTTCCTCGATCGCCTCAACTATTTCCGCAGGACTCGCGAGAAGTTCTCGGACGGGCACGGGATCACTACCGACGAGGCACGCGACTGGGAGGACGCCTACCGCAAGCGTTGGGCGGCGGACAAGATCGTCCGCTCGACCCACGGCGTAAACTGCACCGGTTCCTGCTCATGGAAGATCTATGTGAAGGGCGGGATCGTCACCTGGGAAACCCAGCAGACCGATTACCCGCGCACGAGGCCGGACCTGCCCAACCATGAGCCGCGCGGCTGCCCGCGCGGGGCCAGCTACAGCTGGTATCTATATTCGGGCACCCGCATCAAATATCCGCTCGTCCGGTCGCGGCTAATCCGCCACTGGCGCGAGGCGCGCAAGACGATGAGCCCGGTCGCTGCCTGGAAGTCGATCGTTCAGGACGGCGACAAGCGGCGCGACTGGGTCGCCAAGCGCGGTCGCGGCGGCTTCGTCCGGGTCGGCTGGGACGAGGTCACCGAAATCATCGCTGCGGCCAATGCCCATACGATCAAGGAATATGGTCCTGATCGGATCGCCGGCTTTTCGCCGATCCCCGCGATGTCGATGATCTCCTATGCGGCCGGCAGCCGCTACCTGTCGCTGATTGGAGGTAACCTCCTGAGTTTCTACGATTGGTACTGCGATCTGCCGCCGTCGAGCCCTCAGACTTGGGGCGAGCAGACCGACGTTCCGGAAAGCGCAGACTGGTACAACGCCGGATTCCTGCTGGTGTGGGGTTCAAACATTCCGATGACCCGCGCGCCCGACGCGCACTTCTATTCAGAGGTGCGCTATCGCGGTGCCAAGAGCGTCGTCATCGCGCCCGACTTCAACGAGGCGGCCAAGTTCTCGGACTTGTGGCTGCACCCCAAGCAGGGGACCGACGCAGCATTGGCGATGGCACTCGGACATGTGGTGCTACGCGAATTCTATGTCGATCGGCAGGCCGAATATTTCGGCGACTATACGCGCAAATATTCGGACTTCCCGCTGCTCGTGAAGCTGATCGAACGCGACGGCAAGCTGATTCCCGATCGCTTACTGCGCGCCGCCGATATCAAGGGCGCTCTGGGCGAGAAGAGCAACGAGGACTGGAAGGCCGTCGCCTATGACGAATTGAGCGGCAAACTGGTCGCGCCGGCCGGTTCGGCGGGTCATCGCTGGGACACCCAAGGCAAATGGAACCTCGAAGAGAAGGACGGGCTAGGCAAGGACGTCAAGCTGCGCACTACGCTCGCCCAAGAGCATGACTCGATCGAACCGGTCGCCTTCCCCTATTTCGGGGCTGAGGCACCGCACGATTTCGTCGCCACCGATCATGACGAGGTACTGCTGCGCAACGTCCCGGTTAAGCAGGTCAAGCTGGCCCACGGCGGCAGCTGCGCCGTAGCGACCGTGTTCGACCTATTCTGCGCCAACTATGGCGTCGACCGCGAGTTCGGTGGCAGCAATGTCGCCAAGAGCTATGACGACGACTTGCCTTTCACCCCGGCCTGGGGCGAGAAGGTCACCGGCGTTCCGCGCCAGGCGATCATCCAGGTCGCGCGGGAATTCGCCGCTAATGCCGAAGTGACCAAGGGCCGTTCGATGGTCATCCTCGGGGCCGGGCTCAACCATTGGTACCATATGGACATGAGCTATCGCGGGATCATCGCGCTACTCGTGATGTGCGGCTGCATCGGCCAGTCGGGTGGGGGCTGGTCGCACTATGTCGGCCAGGAGAAGCTGCGCCCCCAGACCGGCTGGCTGCCGCTAGCCTTCGGTCTCGACTGGACCCGTCCACCGAGGCAGATGAACGGCACCAGCTTCTTCTACGCTCACACCGACCAATGGCGATATGAATCACTCAGGATGTCGGAAATCCTGTCGCCGCTCGCACCTGATGGCGACTGGTCGGGCAGCATCATCGATTACAATGTCCGGGCGGAGCGCATGGGCTGGCTGCCATCGGCACCGCAACTGCAGACCAATCCGATCGAGCTTGGCCGGAAGATCCATGCGGCCGGCGGCGATGCGACGGCGACAGTGGTCGAGGGGTTGAAATCGGGAGAGCTGAAGCCGGCGTGCCTCGACCCCGACAATCCGGTCAACTGGCCGCGCAACATGTTCTTCTGGCGGTCCAACGTACTCGGAGCGAGCGGCAAGGGCCACGAATATTTCCTCAAGCACCTGGTCGGCTCGATGCACGGCGTGATCGGCACTGACGAGGAGGCGGCCGGGCACGATCGGCCGAAAGATGTCGTGTGGCACGACGAGGCGCCCGTCGGGAAGCTCGACCTGATGGTCAACATCGACTTCCGCATGTCGACCACCAGCATTTATTCCGACATCGTGCTGCCAACGGCGACCTGGTACGAAAAGCACGACCTCAACACGTCGGACATGCATCCCTTCATCCACCCTTTGTCTGCCGCGGTGGACCCGGCGTGGGAGACCAAGAGCGATTGGAACATCTTCCGCGCGATCGCCAAGAAATTCTCGGATATCGCGCCCGAGGTGCTGGGCATCGAGCACGACGTCGTCATGACTCCGATCCAGCACGATACGCCGGCCGAGCTTGCCCAGCCCTATGAGCCGAAGGACTGGATGAAGGGCGAATGCGAGCCCATCCCCGGTAAGACCATGTCGACCATTTCGCTGGTCGAGCGAAACTACCCCGAAACCTATGCCCGCTTCACGTCGCTGGGGCCCTTGCTCGAGAAGCTGGGCAACGGTGGCAAGGGGATCGGCTGGGATACCAAGCATGAGGTCGAGCTGCTCGGGGATCTCAACGGCCGAGTGCTCGACGGGCCGACCGCCGGACGGCCCAAGGTCGATAGCGATATCGACGCCTGCGAGACGATCCTGATGCTAGCGCCGGAGACCAACGGCGAAGTGGCGGTCAAGGCATGGGACGCATTGGGCAAGATTACCGGGCGCGAGCACGGGCACCTTGCCCATGGAAAGGAAGAAGAGAAGATCCGCTTCCGCGATGTGGCTGCCCAGCCGCGCAAGATCATCTCCTCACCGACCTGGTCGGGGCTGGAGAGCGAACATGTCTGCTACAACGCCGGCTATACCAACGTCCATGAACTGATCCCGTGGCGGACGTTGACCGGCCGTCAGTCGCTTTACCAGGATCACCATTGGATGCGGGCGTTCGGCGAGGGCTTCGTCACCTGGCGGCCGCCGATCGACACAAAGACGGTGCGGCAGGTGCTCGGCAAGCTGCCCAACGGCAACCGGGAGATACTCCTCAACATCCTCACGCCCCACCAGAAGTGGGGCATCCATTCGACCTATACCGAGAACCTGATCATGCTCAGCCTAAACCGGGGCGGGCCGACGGTGTGGATCAGCGAGGATGACGCGCGCGCTGCGGGCATCGTCGACAACGACTGGATCGAGGTGTTCAACATCAATGGCGCACTGACCGCGCGGGCCATCGTGTCACAACGCATCATGCCGGGTTCGGCGATCATGTACCACGCCCAGGAAAAGCTGGTGAATACGGTCGGATCGGAGATCACCGGCCAGCGCGGCGGCATCCATAACAGCGTCACTCGGATCAACATGAAGCCGACCCACATGATCGGCGGCTATGCCCAGCTCGCCTATGGCTTCAACTATTACGGGACGGTCGGCGCCAATCGCGACGAGTTCGTCATCGTCCGCAAGATGAGTGAGGTGAACTGGTTTGACAAGGCGGCCGACGACGCCGCCAATGTGGCGGGCGGAACGGCCGATTGGGGGACCGGGGTCAAAGACAGTCAGGCCACCGGAAAGGAGGTGGCGTGATGAAGGTCCGCGCACAGATTGCGATGGTGCTGAACCTCGACAAGTGCATCGGCTGTCACACCTGCTCGATCACCTGCAAGAACGTCTGGACCAATCGCGAAGGCGTCGAATACGCCTGGTTCAACAACGTCGAGACTAAGCCCGGTATCGGCTATCCCAAGGACTGGGAAAACCAGGAGCGGTGGAAGGGCGGCTGGATCCGCAAGAAGAATGGCAAGATCGTTCCCCGGCAGGGGGCCAAATGGCGCATCCTGTCGAAGATCTTCGCCAACCCGCACCTCCCCGAAATCGACGATTTCTACGAGCCCTATACATTTGACTATGAATGGCTGCAGGCCGCTCCGGAGCTTCAGGCGCAGCCGACCGCCAGGCCGCGATCGCTCGTCACCGGCGAAGCGATGAACAAGATCGAATGGAGCGGCAACTGGGAGGATATGCTCGGCGGCGAGTTTGAGAAGCGCAGCCATGATCGCAATTTCGAGGGCGTTGAGAAGGAGATCTACGGCCAGTTCGAAAAGACGTTCATGATGTACTTGCCGAGGCTGTGCGAGCATTGCCTCAACCCGACCTGCCTCGCGTCCTGCCCATCGGGTGCCATCTACAAGCGGGCCGAGGACGGCATCGTCCTGATCGACCAGGAAAAATGCCGCGGTTGGCGGATGTGTGTGTCCGGCTGCCCCTACAAGAAAATCTACTATAACTGGTCGACCGGCAAATCCGAGAAATGCATTTTCTGCTACCCGCGGATCGAAGTTGGCCAGCCGACGGTCTGCTCGGAAACCTGTGTTGGCCGCATCCGCTACCTCGGTGTCGTCCTTTACGATGCTGACAGGATCGAGGAGGCGGCATCGGTCGAGGATCCCAAGGATCTCTATCCGGCCCAGCTCGGCGTTTTCCTCGATCCCAATGACGTCGCGGTGCAGGAGGCCGCGCGGGCGGAGGGCATCACCGACCAGTGGCTCGAGGCGGCGACCCGCTCCCCGGTCTACAAGATGGCGATGGAATGGAAGATCGCCTTCCCGCTTCACCCAGAATATCGCACGCTGCCGATGGTTTGGTATGTGCCGCCGCTGTCGCCGATCCAGTCGGCGGCCGAGGCCGGAAAGATTTCGGCCGTCGACGGCATGCCCGACGTTCGCAGCCTGCGCATCCCGTTGCGCTATCTCGCCAACCTGCTGACAGCAGGCGACGAGGAGCCGATCGCCGCTGCGCTGGAGCGAATGCTTGCGATGCGCTCCTACATGCGGGCCAAGAGCGTCGAGGGCCGCATCGACGAGAGCATTCCGGAGCGGGTCGGACTGACCCGGGCACGCATCGAGGAAATGTACAAGGTCATGGCTCTGGCAGCCTATGAGGACCGCTATGTCATCCCCACCGCTCGCCGCGAGTTCGAGGAGGACGCCTATGTCCTTCGCGGCTCGTCGGGGTTCGGCTTCGGCGAGCCGACCCAGGGGTCGAACAAGGTCAACCTGTTCGGCGGCGCCAAACGCAGCCCAGGCAGACCGCAGATGAAGGTCCCGACATGAAGATGACACTGAGAACGCTGGCCGTTCTGCTTGGCTATCCGTCCGCGGAGTTGCAGGCCCATGCGGGAGAGTTGCGTGAGGCACTTCGCAGCGAAGGAATGCTGGCGGCTGCCGACCGCAACCGCCTGGATCCATTGCTTCTGTCGCTTGAGTCTGACGATTTGCTGGAGCTTCAGGCGTCTTACAGCGAACTGTTCGACCGCTCGCGGTCGCTGTCGCTTCACCTGTTCGAGCATGTCCATGGCGACAATCGCGAGCGCGGCCAGGCGATGATCGATCTTGGCCAGCAGTACCTTGCCAACGGCTTCTTCCTGGAAGCCAATGAGTTGCCGGACTTCGTGCCCGTCTTCCTCGAATATGCGTCGTGCCTGCCGCCATCGGAGGCGCGTGAGACGCTGGGTCAGCCCGCCCATGTGTTCGCCGCGCTGGCGGAGCGTCTCGACAAGAGGCAGTCGCGCTATGCTCCCATCTTTCATTGCTTGGTGGCGCTGGCGGGCGTGCGGCCTGACGTCGAAGCGTTGGCCGAGATAGATCAGAACACGCCTGCCGTGGATCCGGCAGAGATCGACGAGGAATGGGAGGAGGCGCCCGTCTCCTTCAATAATAGCTCCGCCCATGAGATGGGCGGCCCAACCGGGGTCGTGGCCAAGATCAGGGCGTCGAACCGAAGCGTCAGCAGGGAGGCCGGGGCATGAACGATTTTATCAACCAACTTGCATTCGGCTGGTACCCCTATCTGGCCGTGACCGTTTTGGTTGTCGGCAGCATCTTTCGCTTCGACGCCAATCAGTTCGGCTGGCGGTCGCAATCAAGCCAGTTCCTGCGCAAGCGGCAGATGATGATCGGTTCCAACCTGTTCCATATGGGCATTTTGGTGCTGCTGATGGGGCATTTCATCGGCCTACTGACACCTATCAACGTGTTCGACGCGCTCGGCGTCAGCCATTCATTCAAACAGACGATGGCCTTGGTCGTGGGCGGCATCGCCGGCGTCGCCGCCTTCATTGGCTGCACGCTGTTGCTGCACCGCCGGCTGTTCGACTCCCGCATCCGCAAGAGTTCGTCATGGGGCGATATACTGGTCCTGGTCTTGCTGTGGGTGCAGCTGACTCTCGGCATCCTCACGACCTTCTGGACGATTGAGCATCTCGACGGCAGCGAGATGGTCAAGTTCATGAGCTGGGCCAATGGCATCCTCACCTTGGATCCCGCGGCACCGCAGCAGCTCACCGAAGTTGCCCTGGTCTACAAGCTCCACATCATACTCGGGCTGACGCTCTTCCTGATCACGCCGTTCACCCGGCTTGTGCATATCTGGAGTGCCCCGATCGGGTTCCTGATCAGACCGGGGTATCAAATCGTCCGCTCGCGCCGCGCCGGCCGCAAGGACCGCTCGCCGACCCGCGGGCCCGCCGGCGTCGCCCCCAGCTATGGCGGTGACACGGTAATGCGCGCGGCATTGGACGAAGGCCGAGCCACATGAGCCGTCGCCTCGATGTCATCAATCTAGGCGATCCGGAGCAGCGGCCGGCGCCGAAGTTAATGAGCTCGTGCGAAACGGGCGGCTGCGGTGGCGGCCCGGAACCGGCCATCCCGCCGCCGCCAACTTTTGGCGACGTCCGGGTGAACGGCGTGGAAATCATGCCGGAGGCGATCGCCCAGGAAATTCAACACCATCCTGCTCCCGACGCCGAGACCGCGTGGACAGAGGCCGCAAGGGCGCTCGTTATAAGAGAGCTGCTCCTTCAGGAAGCTCGCAGGCTGGGCCTAGAGCCGGAGCCGGAGTGTGACGAGGCTGGGCGCCGTGAGGCAGAGGATGATGCACTTGTCCGCACGCTGCTCGAACATGCGGTCGCGGCGGCGGAGCCGGACGAAGAGGAATGTCGCCGTTTCTACGACGCTTATCAGGACCGGTTCCGAACACCCGACCTGTTTGAGGCCGCGCACATATTGATCGAACCGGAAGCCAACGACGAGGCGGGGTGGTCCGCAGCCGAGCGCCAGGCTCGCGAGATCGCCAAACAGGTCGGCGATGATGCGACGTCATTTGCGTCCGCCGCCCGCGCCTATTCCGCTTGTGCATCGGCCCAGCAGGACGGCTCGCTCGGCCAGGTCCGCCGAGGTGAGCTGGTTGAGTCGATCCAGCGGGGCCTCGAAGCTTTGGGCGACGGCGAAACCGGCAGCGAGCCCGTCCGATCGCGCTTCGGCTGGCATGTCCTGCGATTGCAGAGGCGCATTCCAGGACGGACGATTCCCTTCGAGCTGGCCCGCGACAAGATTGCGGATACGCTCGAGGCTCGGAGCTGGACGGTTCAATCGGCGCGCTATGTGGCGGGCCTCGCCGAACGCGGATCGGTTGAAGGCATCCTGATCCAAGGCGCAAGCGGCTGATGCCGATGCTCGGCGATCTTCTCGCGGCGGCGAGGGATGGGGCGGGAAACTTCCAGCCTTGGCTGAAGGTCGCCAATCCAGAGCTCGCGGCAGCGATCGAAGCAGCGGCCGGCGCGGAGGCGATGACTCCGACGTCCTACGTGCGGGCGGCGATCTCTGACTTCGCGCGCTTTGCCAGCGAGGAGGACTGGGCCACGCTCACCTCGACGCTCAAGAGCACCGAGGATCCCGGCACTGCTTGCCTGGTCGCAATGGTTGACTGGCGCCTGACGGTCAAAGCCTGCACACAGCATTCCCACCAGCATCTTGCCTGAAGGAGGAGCGGCCGATGAACGACCCCACCCGTGATCGGCCTGACGAGGCCCCGCTCAACCCAGCACTGAAAAGCACCACTGAGACCGTCTATGACACCAGCAATCCTTCCCCTCCGCCGATCGACACGGCGTCGGCCCAGGAAGGCGAGGGGGAAGGCTGGCCGATCGTCTGGTTGATCGTAACGGTACTGGGCGTCGCTTTCGCGATCTACTTGATGTCCTAATCCTCTGCCTTTTCCGATCTGGAGCCAGCCGGCGCCCCGCCATCGAGATGGCGCACAAAATCGATCGTTGCCGCGGAGAGGCCGAGCGCTTCCCAGCCGCGCCATCGCCGCGAGCGCCTGCCGGACACGCCGTTCGCATCCAGGCTGATGATCACGGCGCCGCAGTCTTTCTTCCGGGCCACAATATCGAGCGCCGAGCATAGCGTCTGCCGGACAGTCATCGAGTGCCCGAACTCAAATGCGGCGATGGCGTCGACCCGCAACGCCTTGCCGTACTTCAGGCTGGCGACCGGCAAATAGGCGGCCAAGCCGTGAATGCACTCATCCTCGCCCCGCACGGATAGCACTCCGCCGCCCAGACGAATGAGCTGGCGGTAAAAATCGTCCCATTGTTCCAGGTCGATCCCCGCAAGATGGCGGATGAGCGAATAGGCTTCCGACACGCGCTCAAGTTCCAGGTTGCTGACCAAAAGTCTGGGCATGTGCCGCCAATTGCCGGATAGGACGAGTTTGAAGCCTAGACGCGAGAGGCTATGGCGCGTTGAGCCAGATCATTCTTGCCGCGCGGATTCGCGACCGGGGAACTTCGATTGCCGTATCAAGCCAAGGGGCCATTGACCGAGTTGCCAAAGGGGCATCCGTGCGAGGATTGCCCCGTTCGGCCGATTACCATTTGCCGGCGGCTGGACGCGGTGACGCTCGCCAATCTGCGGGCCATGGGAACCATGCAGCGGCTGGAGCCCGGGCAGCCGATATTTCATGAGGGCGACCCGGTTCGCCGGGTCTTCATGCTCGCCAGCGGATCCTTGAAGATCTACACCCTGTTGGCAGACGGCCGACGCCAGATCACCGGCTTCATGTTCCCCGGCGACTTCTTGGGGATTTCTATCGACGATGAATACGCCTTCACCGCCGAAGCGCTGGTGCGGAGCGAGCTGTGGTGGTTCACCCGGGAGACGTTCGACCGGTTCGTGGAAGACCACCCCAAAATCGAGCGTGAATTGTACCGGCTCGCGGCGAACGAGCTGGCGGCAGCCCAATCGCAAATGGTGTTGCTGGGGCGGAAGACTGCGGCCGAGCGCCTGGCCAGCTTCTTCCTGTCGCTTGTCGAACGGCAGGAATTGGTCGTTGGCGAAAAGCAGTCGGAATTTGATTTGCCGATGAGCCGGCTGGACATTGCCGATTATCTGGGCCTAACGAAGGAAACGGTCAGCCGGATGCTGGCGCACCTGCGGAATCGCAAGCTTATCCGCCTGATGAGCCAGGATCGAGTGGAGATTCTCGACCGCGCGGAGTTGCGGGAGATGGCCGAGGGGTTTGGCGAATAAAATCCCTCAGGGCGAAATCGCCCATTCCGCCTGCAGCCAGAATTTGCGCGCGTCGACGCCGAAGTCCTTAGCATCATAATCGGCGAGTTTGGCAAGGAAGGCGACGCGGCCGAGCTTGAACCCGAGTGACGCGTCCCACTCGGTGCCATATTCGATGTTGCCGACGTCGCTGTCGAACTGATGGAAGACAACCGTCGCGTTGAGGCCCGGCAGCAACTTCACTCCGTCGAACTTGCGCCCCAGCGATACATAGGCGTCCTCCAGCCCCGTCGTGGGTGTGGTCAGGAACAGGTCGGCCCAGCCATTGAACTTATGCAACGTGGCCATCGGCGTCTGCAGCCCGCGCCCGTTATCGCTGCCGAGCTTTTCCCAGCCGCCGGCGATCGCAAAGCCAGCCAAGGTCGTGCCCGCGTCGAACGACCAATAATCCGCAGCATAGTCGAACGGATTTTCGGCAGAATCGGATTGGCGGGCATAACTGGCCCGAAGCGACAGCTTGGTCTTGGCGGCGATCGGGACGGCCGTGTTCAAGGTAAGGCCGTAGGTCTGGCTGCTGTTAGCCAGGAAGAAATCCTCATCATAGTCGAGCAGATAGGCGAACAGCTTTCCCTGGATCGGTCCGAGCTTCGACGACAAGCCGGCGAAGATGAAACGGCCGTCGAACGCGGTGCGCGGCCCAGCGTTGGTGCCGAAGATGGTCCGCTGTTTGATCGCGTAGGTCAGATCGGCCGCGACCGGACCGATGCTGGCTTCGCCGCGGATCGCGTCGAACGTCTGCTCATTTTGCCGCCAACCGACCGAGCCGACCCACCGCTGGTCGTCGAGATTGATCCGCTGACGG
>Ga0307410_10000413_pt1 | contig 16966 bp, 19 predicted proteins | sample 322Ometagenome_3_FD_203707 | JGI IMG/M metagenome (GOLD analysis project Ga0307410, IMG submission 203707) | Maize rhizosphere microbial communities from greenhouse at UC Davis, California, United States - 322HYB-O-3 | ecosystem: Host-associated > Plants > Roots > Rhizosphere > Soil | place... | reverse complement strand
TTCTCGGTCGCCTCGAATGCCAGATAGGCACCGCCGATCATCAGGATCGGCGTGATCAGCCATGGCGCGAAATAGGACAGGGCGATGGCGCCGGGCAGCAGGAAGATCAGCTTGTTCTTGAAGCTGCCCTTGGCGATCTTCCAGATGATCGGCAGCTCGCGCTCGGGTGTCAGGCCGGTGACGTAGCGCGGGGTGACCGCGGTGTCGTCGATCACCACGCCCGCCGCCTTGGTGCCGGCCTTGCCGACCGCCAGGCCGATGTCGTCGGCGCTGGCCGAGGCCAGCTTGGCGATCATCGAAATATCGTCGAGCAGTGCGATCAGGCCGGACGGCATGCAATTCCCCTGGTTTGACGGAGCGGCTTGGTAAGCGGCAGTTGCGGTCCTGCCAAGCGCGTCAACGAACTCCGTTGCGTTCGGCTGCAATTGCCAGCCGTCCGCCGGCCCCCCGCTTTACGCCGCCGTCCCCGCCCGGTTCCTCGCGCGGGACCAGCTTTGGAGGAACGGAGTGAACATCTTCATGACTGCGATTGCCGCATCGACCCTGGCTTTCGGCCCAATCGACCATGCCTCGATCATCGAGGCCGCCGACACCTTCGACCGTATCCAGCTGGCCCAGGACGAGATGGCGATGGAACGGATGATCCTCGACGACTTCGTCTTCATCGACGGCTCGGGCAAGCGCCAGGGCAAGCACGCCTTCATCGCCGGCTGGCTCACGCCCGGCGACAGATATGACCCGATCACCCTGATCGACCGCACGGTCACGCCGCTCGGCTCCGACGCGGCGGTGGTCAGCGCGGAGACCAGCCTGTGCGGCACCTCCGACGGCGCCCAATTCTGCCGCAAGATGCGCTTCTCCGACACCTTCGTCCGCGTCGCCGGCGAATGGCGCGTCGCCCACGTCCAGGTGACCCGCATCGCCGATTGACCCGCCGGGCGGAGATGACCGCTTTCGACCCATTGCGGTCATTAGATGCGGAAGGCTCAGAGATTCTACTTTCCGGCAGCTCGCCGACCTTACAGCCTTGAAAGCGCGAGCTCGATGGAATCGATGCGGCGTTCCATTGCGTCGAACCGTCGGACATAGTTCGCTTCCCGATCCTCGCGCATCAAGGCGACCTGCACCGCACGAGCCACCGGCTCGGCGATCTCTTGGACGGCGGCTCTTTCGGTGCCGCCGAAAAAGCTTCCGTCAGGTCTCGGCCCGACCAGCAGCCAGCCGACACGGCCGTGGCCTTCTGCCTCGAGCGGCACGCGAAGCGGGAAAGTCGGATCGGAGCGGTCGCAGTCAGGGCCATCATGCGCCGACGGAGTCCAGCCCTCCAGCCAGGACTGCGCATCCTCCGCGGCTATTCCGCGCGCATTGGCCAAATCCTGTCCTACAACGAGGGCGGCGGCTCGGGCTCGGACGCCTTCGACGATATTGTCGAGCGTTGCCCCGGCGATGCTGTCGAGGTCGGATGTTTCGCGCAGATCGCCAACCAGCGCAGGCAGACCGTATCGCAGCTTGTGGAGTGAGCGTTGGAATCGGCGCTCGGCCCATTGCTGGACGCGGGCATGCATTGGTGCAATCGCGATCGCGGCCAGTGCCGCGGCGACTCCTCCGGCCAGAGCGCCCACGCTCTGTCCGAGATATTCCTCGCCAAGCAGTTCGATGATCTTCTGGCTTGCCGCGAACAATGCCACGAACCCGAGGGTGAGGACCGCATAGGCTGCCGACCGGCCGATCACCGCGTCCGCATCATAGAGGCGGTAACGGAGGATCGAGACCACCAGCCCACCGGCCATCATCATCAGGCCTAGAGACCACATCAGGTTGCCGGCAACGCTCAAAACGCCCCAGCGCGGATCGCTGCCGAAAGCAGCCTGGATCGCTATGCCGCCGAGGTAAGCTAGAAGGACGAGGACTCCACCGACGCCGAACCCGAAAAACACCCAGCGAAGCTGTTGCCGTTCTGCGCCGGCGGAGAGCTGGCGGTAACGGCTTACCAAGGCGCTCAAGCTCAGCAGGAATGTGAGCGAGAATGCTGCTGCACCCCAATAGCCTGGGATTGAAATGCCAAGCAAAAGGAGCGGCAGTAGGAGCACGCAGGCGCTCGTCCAGCGGGGTTCCAGCCTGCCTGACGGAAAGGCGAAGAACGCGGCGAACACCAGCATCCACCCGAATGCACCAAAATAAACGATAGCAAGGACCCCGATGCCAAGTTCGGTCCACGCGTTCCAGGCGCTGTCGAAAGCCACTGGCGCGATCATGAGGAATCCGAGAGATAGCAGCGCGGGAACGGCTTCGTCCCGACGCCGAACGAACAACAGCACCGCCGCCGATACGAACATGACCGCGGACACCAGGCCCGGCACCAGGAAGGCGAACTTGTACGTTTCCCTGCTCAAGCCGGCATCCCGGTACCATTGGTCTTCCGACTCCCGGCTTCGCGTCAGCCTGACCTTATAAAATTCGCCGTCCGCCCGTCGGAATGTGAACGTCGCTGTCGATCCGTACGGCCTTACGAGATGCTCTTCGATCAACGCATTGGCGGTGTCGACGCGGGGAATAACCCAGTCATCCACCGCAATGACGTTGTCTCCGACCGAGAGCCCGAACTTCTGAGCAGTGCCCGAGCTCACGGCCGCGACGTGGAAGCCGGAAGAATCCAGGGTGGTGGTGAAACCGTACGGAGACCAATTGAACTTTTTCGGAACAGCCAAGTCTATGTAGGCGCCTCGAAGGATCATGAACAACGCAATTGCCAGGGCCACCGCCCACGCCAATGAATAAGCGGTTAGCCACGATCCCCTGAGGTTAGGGACCCGGCGGGGCAACGGCAGCGATAGCTCCCGGCCAACCCCGCGACTATTGGACGCTGCATCCATCGCATGTCCCCCCTCGAGAGGTAAATTTACACTAACTTCAGTTCGAGCCAAGGATGAGCCGCCCTCTGGCAGCTTATCGCATCCAAATGCTATGATTTCGCCTTCGTAACGGTGGAGGGGGCATGTCCAGATCCGACGCGGATTAGGGCGCGGTCGTGCCCATAACCGATTTCAGCGAAATCTGGCGCACCGGATGCATTTGTCGGGAAAAGGCGGGGGAGATCGCGTCCCACCGATTGCTGTTCACTTCCCACCCAAAACAGACATAAGTAAGCCGCTAGCGGACGGGAGGGCGACGCTTGACGGCCTGAAGCTAGCCGCCGTCCTTCAGATGTTGTTCGATATCGGCGATCAACTTTAGGGCGTGAGCGGCAGCTATCTCACTGTCCCGGCGGACGCGTTCCTGGTGGGCAGCCATGCTGATCAACATATTTGGTAATCGCGGATGCGAGCGGGCAGCCTGCCAGATCGCCCGATCTTCAGCGGGGGATATTGTCGGCTCGGTCTCGCGGATCGCCGCGCGGAGGATGGGACCGGGCAAGACACCGGCGGTCTCCGACCAATAGTCGCTCTGCTGGCCGCGCATCAACGAGTCCCATTGGCGGGTTGTGTCAAAGGTCGCATAATAGTTTGCGATTTCGGACTTGAGCCGGGAGTTGCGCAGCAGCCCCAGGTTTCCGGTGCTGACTAGCTCATCATAGGTGCCGCGCGACGCTTTGGGGATAAAGATCCAGCCGGCGTGGTGAATGGCGGTCGCCATTTGACCTGGAGAAGCGTGGGGCGGGGCTTTGCCGCCCAGCCGGTCGATCACCAGCTCCGCGGCCTTATCGAATGTACCAGCGCGCTTTTGCGCGAACGCAAGCGCATCGAGGTCGGCCCTTAAATCAACCAGCAGCTGGCCATAATAGCGCCGCTCTTCCTGGCGGTCCTGCCGGGCCTGGTTCCAGTTGGCGACTTCAATGCCGATGAAGACACCCATGACGACTATGAAGAAGTCGAGCGTGACCGCGAACCAGTTCTGAGCTTTCGCATGTTCGGCCACGCGTCTGGGAATCATGGGCCTTCCCTCCCTTTTGACCGAGCGCTAGCAGAAGAAGCCCGAGCTGGTTGAGTGTCAAGCTAATGACCGCCTTCCACCCTTTGCGGTCATTGGCTCCGACGCTTGATTTTCCTGTCCTACAGGCAGCCGGATGTGAAAGAGTCTCCGCCGCTCTTTCTCATCGTCGACCCGATGCAAATCCTTAAGTTTACACCGGACACGCAAAAAGGCGCCCCTCACCGTGAACTTAGAGAAATTAAGAGCCTAATCCGGCAGCCTTTCCGCCTTCAAGATCTTCAACGCCGGGTCGAGCATCTGGCCCTTGAGCGGCCCCTCGCCCTTGGTCGGCGACACTGGCAAGGCGAGGATCTTCTTTGCCACGGCCAGCCCCTCGACCACATGGCCGAACACGGCGAATCCCTGGTCGCCGGCGCTTGCGTCCAGTGCCGGGATGTCGGTCGTCAGGATGAAGAAGTCGGCCTGCGCGGTGCCCGGCCCCAAGTGCGCCATCGAGACCGCTCCGGCGACATGCTTGAGGCCCGTCTTGGTGGTTGGCTCATGCTCGACCGCCTTGCCCAGCTTGGCGGCGTCGCTGGTGATCCCGCCCTGGATGAAGCCGCCGTCACCATAGGGCATGGCGCGGTAGATGCTCTCGCCATCATATTTGCCGCTTTCGACATAGCGCAGGAAGTTGGCGGTGGTCAGCGGCGCACGTCCTCGGTCGAGCGCGATGACGATCCGGCCGGCACCGGTCTCCAGGGCGACTTTGACAAGCTCCTCTTTCACCGGTTCCCCGGCGGCTGCGGGCGCCGGCGGCGTCTGGGCGACGATCGGCGCAGAGCAGAAGAGCAACAGGGCCAGTGCGAATCGTGCGGTCATGGTGGCCGAGACTAGCGCGGCAATGCTGAACATACACTAATCGCAAAGCTCCGGCTCGATCATGCACTGCTCATCATCATCGTCGTCCGAACCGCCCAGTTGAGTAGCCAAGAACACGGCTGCCGCGACACCGGCGATGGCCAGCACCGTCTCGCCGGTACCCCAGCCACCGCCGCCCTCCGCAGCCGACAGACGACGGCCGCCAAGATAGATTGCGGGCCGCCGGGCGACGGTGAAATCCAATTGAATAGCAGACGTCCGGGGTGCGCCCGCCAGGCCGCTTATTTTTCCACTGCCATGGGGTTGAAGGCCTAGGCCAAGCCGAAGGCCCGGACCGCTTGTCCGCCGATCAGACGGCAGGATCGAGATGGTCGCTCCGAGAAATCCGCCTGACCTGGTCCGCTCGGATGGTTCGTGGAAGAATTGATTTGGGTCCGCCGCTGCTGCCGGACTTGCCGAAAGACAACCAAGGATAGCCGCTGCGGCGGAAAGCTTCCAACACATAGCCCTACTCCTGCTGACGTCGGGTAAAACGGACCCGCACAGGTCAGACGGAGTCGAATGCGACCTGCCTCATTTATCACGCCAGCCAAGCGAGGCCGTCCTCATTTTGCCCAACTCCTTGGCCCTGCCGGGTTTTGTCGAATCGCCGCCGAGAATTTCCCGCCGATCGAATCTTAGAAAACTGAAATCGTAAGCCTGTGGAGATATCTAACCATCGTTGCGGGGAGGGCGCTCGTGGCTACCAGCAATTTGGACGGCGTGTCGCGCGGTGAAAGGTTGCGGCATAATGCACTGTTTCGGTTGGGGGTGATGGCAACCTGCCTGATGGTTTGGCTGGTTGCGTTTCGCGGCCTGGCAATACCTGCCTTGCGGGGGTTGGGGCCTCCAGGCTCTGCAGTTGGAGATGGAGCTCGCGTCCTCGGCGCGCTGATCTATGTTGCCGGCGGGCTCTACATTTATCATGCCTTGGTCCGGTTGATTGAGCGTCGATCGACGACGGAGCTTGCTCGCGACCCCGGCATAGGGCTCGGCTTCTGCGGTTTCACGATCGGACTTGCGCTATGCTCTTCCGCCATCGGCGTAATGTGGTTGGCCGGCGCTGCGAAACCGATTGGATTTGGCGACTCCTCACATATTGTGGCCTCCTTCACCGCCGCAACCATGGCATCGGTGGGGGAGGAGCTGCTGTTTCGAGCTATCCTGTTCCGGATTCTGGAGCAGTCATTGGGAACGCTCCGCGCTCTGCTTGTGTCAGCTCTGATTTTCGGCCTGGTGCATTTGGTCAACCCGGATGCAACGCTAATCAGCTCGCTTGCGATCTCGCTTGAGGCGGGTCTGTTGCTGGGACTTGCCTTCGTTGTGACACGCAACCTTTGGTTTCCGATCGGAATCCACCTGGCCTGGAACTTTGCGCAAGGCGGCATCTATGGTGCATCTGGCTCCTCCGAATCGCCGAGCCTGATTGAGATGGCCTTTTTCGGCCCCAACTGGGTTACCGGCGGTGCCACCGGAACTGACACGTCGGCAGTCACGATCATTCTCTGCGTCGCCGCCACCGTTACATTTGCCCTAATGGCGCGCAATCGAGGGCATTGGGAGCCGGCCAGGCTGCGATTCAGGCTGGGCTAGGCGCCGCATGGCACCCGGCTCTGCCAGCCGAGCACCCGAAGCGTCACGCGGCTGGGTTGCCAAGCGGAGCAGGAAGGTCAGAAGCCCGCCCTGGTGGCACTTTCCTCATCGTGCCCGACTCCCTATAGGGCGCGGCGTGACCAGCATCCCGATCACGGAAACGCAAAGCCTGCCAGCCGATTGGCGCGATCTCCTCGCGCTGACCAAGCCGCGCGTCATGAGCCTGGTCGTGTTCACCGGCCTGTGCGGTCTGTTGGCGGCGCCGGTGGCGGTTCATCCGGTGCTGGGCTTTACCGCCGTGCTGTGCATAGCCCTTGGCGCGGGCGCGGCCGGGGCGCTCAACCAATGGTATGAAGCCGACCTCGACGGCAAGATGAAGCGGACCGCCAACCGCCCGCTTCCGGCGGGCCGCATGAGCCGCCAGACGGCGCTTCATTTCGGGGTCGGGCTGGGGGCCTTCTCGGTGATCCTGATGGACATCGCCGCCAATCATCTCGCGGCTGCGGTGCTGGCCGTTTCGATCCTCTTCTATGTGCTGGTCTATACCGTCTGGCTGAAGCGGCGGACGGCGCAGAACATCGTCATTGGCGGCGCGGCTGGCGCCTTCCCGCCGCTGATCGGCTGGGCCGCCGCTACCGGCGACGTAACCGCGCTGCCGGTCCTGCTGTTCGCGATCATCTTCCTGTGGACCCCGCCTCATTTCTGGGCGCTGTCGCTGTTCGTGCGCAGCGATTACGCCAATGCCGGCGTGCCGATGCTGCCGGTGGTCGCCGGGGTCGAAAGCACGCGACGGCACATCCTGCTCTATACCGTGCCGATGATCGCTGCGGCGGTCGCGCCCTGGGCATTGGGGCTGACCGGCTGGATCTATGGCGCCGTGTCGATCGCGCTCAACGCGGCCTTCCTGGTTCTGGCCTTCGCGGTGCTGGTCAACAAAGCGACCGAGCCCAAGTCGATGAGGCCGGAGAAGCGGCTGTTCGCCTTTTCCATCCTTTACTTGTTCGGCCTGTTCGCGGCGCTGGTTGCCGACCGGTGGATGATCTGATGCCGAATCCGGAAGACGAACTGATCCGCAGGCGCCAGCGGGAGCGTTCGCGCTTGCTGGCCATCCTGCTCGGCGCCTTCGTGGTGCTGATGTTCGCCATCACCATCGCCAAGATGGGCATCAACCGGTGAACCGGGCGACAAGGACGGCATTGCTCGCGGCGGCATTTGCGATGGGAATGGTGGGCGTGTCCTTCGCAGCCGTGCCGCTTTATCGCGTCTTCTGTCAGGTCACCGGCTTCGGCGGCACGACGATGAAGGCGGAAGGGCCCGCTCCGGGCGCCGTCGCCGGCGAGATCGGGGTTCGGTTCGACGCAAATATTTCGCCGACGCTGCCGTGGAAGTTCGAGCCCGAGCAGGCGACGATCCGAATCCACCCGGGCGCCAAGACCACCGTCTATTACGAAGCGAGCAACTACACGGCCCGCCGGACGGTCGGCACCGCATCCTTCAATGTCACTCCGGAGACGGCCGGCAAATATTTCAGCAAGATCGAATGCTTCTGCTTCACCGAGCAGGTCCTGAAAGGCGGCGAGAGCGTGCGCATGCCGGTGGTGTTCTATGTCGATCCCAAGCTGCGCGATGACCCCGACACCCGGAACATCGACGAGATCACCCTGAGCTACACATTTTATCCGGTGGAAAATCCGAATCCAGGCAGCTAGAGCCGCCCGCAAGGAAAATGGGAATCCCGTAAATGGCCGCGACCAAGAACCACGATTATCACATCCTGCCGCCCGATCAGTGGCCGCTGATCGGCGCCTTCTCCGCGCTTGCCCTGACCGGCGGCGGCGTGATGTGGATGCATGACAATCCCTACGGCAAGTTCGTGTTCCTGCTCGGCCTGGTCGGCGTGCTGACCACCATGTTCAGCTGGTGGAGCAACGTCATCCGCGAGGCACATGAGGGCCACCACACGCCGGTGGTCCAGCTTCACCTGCGCTACGGAATGATCCTCTTCATCGCCTCGGAAGTGATGTTCTTCGTCGCCTGGTTCTGGGCCTTCTTCTCCGCGGCCCTTTTCCCGGCCCCGGTCGAGATGGTTGACGGCGCGGTGCAGACGATCAGCGACGCGTCGGTCGCGGCAACCTTCCCGATGCACGGCATCGAGGTGCTCGATCCGTTCGGCTTCCCGCTCCTGAACACGTTCATCCTGCTCTGTTCTGGCACGACCGTAACCTGGGCTCACCACGCGCTGATCCACGGCGACCGCGAGGGCCTCAAGAAGGGGCTGTGGTGCACCATCCTGCTCGGCCTGCTGTTCACCAGCATCCAGGCCTATGAGTATGTCCATGCGCCGTTCGGCTTTAAGGGCAGCATTTATGGTGCGACCTTCTTCATGGCCACCGGCTTCCACGGCGCCCATGTCATCATTGGCACCATCTTCCTGATCGTCTGCCTGGCCCGCGCCTACAAGGGCGAGTTCACGCCGAAGCAGCACTTCGGATTCGAGGCGGCGGCCTGGTATTGGCACTTCGTCGACGTCGTGTGGCTGTTCCTGTTCGTCTCAATCTATGTGTGGGGCGGCTGGGGCGCGCCGACGCACGGCTGATGGTTGGGGCGCCGCTGAGCGGCGCTGCGCCGCCGCTGGCGGCGGCGGCATTCCGGGGACTCTGTCCGAGCTGCGGGGAACGAACGCTGTTTGCGGGCCTTGCCAGCTTCACGCCCAAATGCCGTGCCTGCGGGCTCGATTTTCAGGCTTACAACGTCGGGGACGGGCCCGCCGCTTTTTTGATTTTGATCGTCGGCGCAGTCCTGGCCGTCGGGGCGATCCTGCTCGACCAAATGGCCGGCCCGCCCTTCTGGGTGCACGTCATCTGGCTGCCGATCGGCGCAGCGCTGACGATCTACGGGCTAAGGCTGGGCAAGGCGGCCCTGATCTACCAGGAGCATAAGCATCGGGCCCGCGAGGGAAGGTTGGCCAAGTGACGCGCAGGCTCCCACTCTTCCCAACCATCCTCGTCGGCCTGGCCGTGGCCGTGATGATCGGCCTCGGCATCTGGCAGCTCGACCGGCGCGGAGAGAAGGATGCATTGCTCGCCACCTTTCGGGCGGCAGAGGGCAAGCCGCCGATCAGCTGGCCGGTAATTCCGCCCAAGGATCCGCTGCCACTGTTCCGCCATGCGACCGGCAATTGCCTGCAGGTCGCCGGCTTCCGCACGGCGGCCGGGCAGAACCGCCAGGGCGAGCCCGGCTATCTGATCATCGCCGAGTGCCGTACCGGCGCCGAGGGGCCGGGGATGGCGGTCGAGCTCGGCTGGTCGAAGAACCCCAACGCCGGCACCGCCTATCGCGGCGGGCTGGTCAGCGGCGTGATCGCGCCCGACCGGATCAGCCGAATGCGGCTGGTCGCGGCGAGCCCGGGCCCTGGGCTGATGGCCAGCGCTCCGCCATCGCCGGACATTATTCCCAACAACCACTTCAGCTATGCCATCCAGTGGTTCCTGTTCGCACTGATCGCCGTGGTGATCTACCTCCTCGCGCTTCGCCAGCGTTGGCGAAAGGAGGATGCAGCCAATGGCTGAGCTGAGCCGTCTCGCCAACGGGCTGACCGTTGCCATCGACCCGATGCCCGGCGCTCAGTCGGCGGCGATCGGGCTGCATGCCCTGGTCGGCTCGCGTTCCGAGCCCGACGGCAAGGGCGGGCTCGCCCATCTCGTCGAGCATATGGTTTTCAAGGGCACGCGGAGCCGCGACGCCCGCGCCATCGCCGAGGCGATCGAGGATGTCGGCGGTTCGCTCAATGCCTGGACCTCGCGCGACCAGACGGCTTTCCATGCCCGGACCCTCGCCCCCCATGTCGGGCTGGCTCTCGAGCTGATCGCCGACCTGGTCCGGGCGCCGAAGCTCGACTCGGCCGAGCTGGAGCGCGAGAAGCTGGTCATCCTGTCGGAGCTTGGCGAATGCCTCGACGCCCCCGACGACCTGATCCATGACCGGCTCTTCGAAGCGGCGTTCGACGATCAGCCGCTGGCCCGGTCCGTGCTTGGCGACGAGGACAGCATCGGAGGGCTGGAGCGGGCCGACTGTGTGCGCTGGCTTGCTGACCAGTATCGGCCCGAACGGCTCGTCATCTCGGCCGCCGGCAATGTCGATCCGGGACATATTCTGTTGCTCGCGGAGGCGCTGTTCGGAGATTTGAACGCGAAAGCTTCGCCCGCAATCGCACCGGCGCGATTCGTCGGGGGGATCCGGTCGGAGCGGCGGTCGGTCGAGCAGACCCATCTGGCCCTGGCCTATCCGGGCCTGCCCGCCTCGGCCGAAGACGCGCCGGCGTTGTCGCTGTTCGCGCAAGCGGTCGGCGGCGGGATGTCTTCACGGCTGTTCCAGCAGCTGCGCGAGGAGCGCGGCCTCGCTTATTCCGTGTACGCCTGGACCCAGGGCTTCACCGACACCGGGCTGTTCGCAGTCAATCTCGCGGCCGACAAGGCCCGCGCCACCGAGGCTTTGAACCTGGCGCGCGAGGTCGTGGAGCGGTCGGCTGACGAACTGACCGAGGCCGAACTCAACCGGGCCCGGGCCCAGGTCGAGGCGGCGATCCTGATGGCGCTGGAAACGCCCCAAGGCCGGTCCGACGCCATGGCTCGCTCGATCGAAATCTTCGGGCGGATCATGTCGGTCGAGGAAATGCTGGCGGAGCTCCGCGCGGTCGACGTCGCTGCGGCACGAGCTGCAGGTGTGGCCATGCTCGATGCCCCTCGGGCGATCGCATCGATCGGCGGCAAGCTCGCCCTCGCTGCTTGATGGCGCCGACATGAGCTTCGAGCTGCAAACCATCATCGCCGAGCCTTGGGACGATTGGGGCCTGATCGATAGCGGCAACGGCCGGAAATGGGAGCGCTACGGCCCGTTCACCGTCGTCCGACCCGAGCCGCAGGCGATGTGGGCACCGGCACGGGCCGACTGGTCGCCCGACGCCACCTTCGTGCCAGGCTCCGACGAGGAGGGCGGCGGCCGCTGGGTCCGCCACCGCGACCTGCCGGGCGACTGGCCGCTCGGCCGCGGCAATGTTCGCTTCAATGCCAGCCTGACGCCCTTCCGCCATCTCGCCTTCTTCCCCGACATGGCGCCGCAATGGGACTGGATGCAGAGCCAGGCGCTCGACGCCGACATATTGAACCTGTTCGGCTACACCGGCGTCGGCACGCTGCTGTTGTCGGAGGCCGGCGCCCGGATGGTGCATGTCGATGCCTCCAAGAAGTCGGTGGAGGGCGGACGCGCCAATGCCGCCCTGTCCGAACTGGGCGAGCGTCCGATCCGCTGGATCGTCGACGACGCTGCCAAGTTCACGGCGCGTGAGGTGAGACGGGGACGCCGCTACGATGGCATTCTGCTCGACCCGCCCAAGTTCGGCCGCGGTCCGGAGGGCGAACTGTGGCGGCTGGAGGAGCATCTTGCGCCGCTCCTGGCGGATTGCCGCAAGCTGCTGGATTCCAATAGCCGCTTCCTGGTGCTGACCGTCTATGCGGTTCGCATGTCGGCGCTGGCGATCGGCGAGCTGCTGCGCCAGGTGACCGAAGATTTGGGCGGAACGATCGAGTGCGGCGAGATGGCGGTGCGCGAGGAGGCTCGCGGATTGCTCCTTCCGACGGCGATTTTCGCCCGATGGTGCGGCGACTAGGTCAGGTTCGACCGGCGCGGATCGCGGCGCCCGTGACGAAGGGCGATCCGGCCACCAATAGAAGCGCCATCGCCGCTTCTAGCTTTAGCGCCGCGCTTTCGCCGTCCCCGGCCGCAGCTGCGCCGAATATCACCAGGGGAACGGCAAGGGGCAGCAGCAGCAGCCCGGCCAGCCCGCCGGAGCGCGGCAGTCCGGCGGTCAACGCGGCGACCGCGACCGCCAGGGCGGCGAGCGCCGGTGTTCCAACAGCCAGCGACACCAGGCTGCGAAGCAGCGCAGGGCCGTCGAGGCCGACCAGCAGGCTGGCCGGTACGGCAGCGGCAAGCATCATTGGGCCGAAGGTCAGCCAGTGGCCGATCATCTTGGCCGCGCCGACGGCCTCCTCGGTGGTTCCGGTCAGCGCCAGCTGGTCGAGCATTCCATCGGCCCGATCGGGCTCGATCAGCCGCTCGACCGGCAGCAAGGCGGCAGTCAGCGCCGCGATCCACAGCGCCCCGCCGCCGATGCGCGCCAGCAGCCGCGCGTCCGGTCCGACCGCGAACGGGACTATGGTCGCGACGAGCAGGAAGAAGGCAACGGGAAGCCAGGCCGAGCCATGCAGGCCGCGACGCACTTCGCGCAGGATCAGCGCCCCAGTCACGCCTCAAGCTCCAGCGTCCGCCAGTGGCCGCCGAGAGGCACATGGCTGGCCGCCAGCACGGCCCCGCCCGCCGAGCGGTGGGCGGCGATCACGCGGTCGAGCTCGTCGATGCCTTTGAGGTCCAGGCCGTTCAGCGGTTCGTCGAGGAGCCACAAGGGTGCGCTGCTCGCCATGACTCTCGCGAGGCGCGCGCGCTTGGCCTGTCCCGTCGACAGCAACCGCACGGGTACGTCCAGCAGGTCATCGAGACCGAAGGCCGATACCGCGGGGCGCACTCTCTCTCCGACCCAGAAAGCCAGCGCGCGGCCCAGCGGCAGCTCGCGATCGAGCGCCAGGGCCTCATCCGCAAGGGCTACGGGAGCTCGTTCGATCCGCCCAGCATCGGGATCGAGCAGCCCGGCGACCAGCCGGATCAGGCTCGACTTGCCGCTTCCGTTGGGCCCGGTGACGTGAAGCCCCTCGCCAGATCCAAGCTCGACCCCGAGCCCTTCGAAAAGCAGCCTCCCGCCACGAATGAGGGTCAGCCCTTCACCTCTGAGCAGCGGGCTCAATCCCGGTCCTCCAGGGCGTGCATGTCCTCGTCACTGAGGCCGAAATGATGGCCGACCTCATGGATCAATATGTGACGGACCAGATGCTCGAACCGCTCGCCTTCCTCGGCCCATTCGGCGAGGATCGCCTGGCGGAACAGACGGATGCGGTCGGGCAGCGTGCCGCTGGTCTCGACGCTCCGCTCGCCGATCGGGATGCCCTCGTAAACGCCGGTCAAGTCGAATGGATTCTCGATCCCCAACTCGCCGAGCAGAGCGTCGTCGGCAAATTCATCCACCTGAAGCACGACATCGGACAGGTGGCCGACGAACGGCTCCGGAAGCAGCTCCATCGCGTCGCGCGCGATGGCCTCGATTTCCTCGGCCGAAGGGGGATGGTCGAAGCGTCGCGCCATGGCCAGGGCATAGAGGCCTTGCACGCGATGCGGCAAGCTTGCCCCTGGCGATAACCGCCTCTACATGGCCCTCCATTCCAGAGCATGCGGAGCGGTGGCCGAGTGGTCGAAGGCGCTCGCCTGGAAAGTGAGTATACGGCAAAACCGTATCGAGGGTTCGAATCCCTCCCGCTCCGCCACTTGCCTATCGTTTGATATGCTTCACAATGAGGCGCCGCAGTCGTCCGGCAGGTGAAAGCCCCGATCCATGAACCTGATCGATCCCAACCTTCGTCGGAAGTTTGACGATGCACTCGGGACCGGGGACATGTTCGCGCTGTTCGAGCGCACCCGCGAAGCGATCCAGCAGTTTCCCGACGACCCCGACGCGCGATACCTCCAGGCCCTTGCCATGGCGCGGCTGGGTGACCCTCACGCTGCGCTTCGGATCTTCGAGCGCAACCGGGTCGAGGAGATCGGGACCGAAGATGCGCTGGCGCTGAGGGGCCGGCTGCTCAAGGATCTTGCAACCCGGGCTGATGGCCAGAAGAGGATCGATTTGTTCCGGCAATCGAGCCAGGCATATCGGCTCGCCTACGACGTGTCGGACGGCTATTTCTCCGGAATCAATGCCGCAACGACGTCGCTGCTGGCCGGCGACGACGAGGAGGCGAGGCGGCTTGCGACGTCGATTGGCAGACGGCCGGATATTGCCGATCCGCAGGATTATTATGCCGCTGCCTCGGCGGCAGAAGCCATGCTGGTGCGGGGCGAGGTAGAAGAGGCCACGGCCCTGTTCGACGCGGCGCGCCGGCGGCCCGATGCATCGCCCGGCAATGTGGCGTCGACCGCCAGGCAGGTGCGGTTGATCGCGGAACGCCTCTCGATTCCGGACGAGCAGTGCGAGCGCCTGCTGGCCGCGATTAGGCCATCGCCCGTGATCCACTTCTGCGGCCATATGTTCCGGGCAGGCTGGCCGGTGGAACAAGAGCTTCGCCGCGCGATCGACGCCATCCTTGACGAAACCGGGGCGCTCATTGCCTACGGCCCCTTGGCCTGCGGGGCCGACATATTGATCGCCGAGGCCGTCCTGGCGCGTGGCGGCGAGCTACACGCGGTAATGCCCTTTGCCGAAGAGGATTTCCTGAGGACATCGGTCCGCCTTGGCGGCGCGGACTGGGAGGCCCGCTATGTTCGCGCCAGAGACGCTGCGGCCTCGGTAACCTTTGCGACGCAGATCCAGCATAGCGACGACGACGAGCTGTTCGCCTATTGCTCGAAACTGGTCATGGGCCTGGCCCGGCTGCGCGCCGGGGTCATGCAATCGGAGGTCTTCCAGCTCGCGGTCTGGGACGGCAGGCCCGCGAACGGGGTTGCCGGCACCGCCGCGGACTGCGTCGAATGGGAGCGGCAGGGCGGCAAGACTCGGATCGTTCCGATCCCGAAGGACCGGCCGCCGCTGGATGCGGTGATTTTCGCCCAACCCGGCGACCGCCCGCGCTGGGCGCTCCGGTCGATCCTGTTCGCCGATTTCGCCGGATTTTCGAGGCTTGAGGAGGACCGGCTGTCGCAATTCCTGCAGGTCGTGATGGGGCGGATCGCCAAGGTATTGGATCGGCACGGCGATGCGGTTTTGACACGGAACAGCTGGGGCGATGCAGCTCATGTGGTCATTGCCACTCCTGCCCAGGCCGCCCAAATCGCGCTCGAGATTCAATCGGAGCTGAATCCCCGCCTGCTCCAGGAGATGGGCCTGCCGCCGGAAGGCGGGATGCGGATCAGCCTGCACCACGGTCCGATCTTCGAACATTTCGACGCGGTGCGGTCCGCTCAGACATTCTACGGGACCGAAGTCACCGTTGCGGCGCGGATCGAACCGCGCGTGCCGGTGGGCGCGATTTATACGACGCAGCCTTTTGCGGCGATGGTCGAATCCGACCAGAACGACCTCAATTTCGAGTTGGTGGGCAAGATGGACCTGGCCAAGAACTACGGGGTTCGGATCCTCTACAGGCTGGCAAGCCGCGAGTAGCTAGTCCCGATTTGGATCAACCGATGCGGTTCATCCCAGAAACAAGGCCTAGGTTCACACTCGACTTTTAACGTCGGTTAACAGACAATAAACCCAAACGCGCTGTTCGAGTCGCATTGAGTAGGTGTGCCGGAAACGGTCTCCCTGAGGGAGGGTTCGAACGAAGGGGGATTTGGTGTCCGGACCTGATATTTTCATTTCCTATTGTCGACAGGACCGTCCTTCGGCCCGACTCTTCGCCGAGGGCTTCGCCGAGGAGGGCTTCAGCGTTTGGTGGGATGCCGTGATGCACTCCGGCGAGACCTTTGACGAGGTGATCGAGCGGAATTTGCGAGCAGCCAAGGCGGTCGTTGTGCTGTGGTCGCCGCGCTCGGTCGCTTCCAGGTGGGTGAGGGCCGAGGCGACGCAGGCGGACCGGGCCAACAAGCTGGTCCCGGTGATCATCGAGCCCTGCGAGCGGCCGATCATCTTCGAGCTGACCCACACGTCCGACCTCCCTGAGTGGAAGGGCGACCGATCCGATTCCGGCTGGCAGTCACTGGTCAACGACCTTCGCCGCCTGGTCGGGCCGGTCAAGGAGAAGGCAGCAGCCGAAGAGAAAGCGGCGGAAAGTCCCGCCCCGGCTGCACCACCGGAACCGGCGCCTGCCGAACAAAAGCCGCTCTCCGCGGGAACCGAGCAGGCAGCTCCGCCAGCCAATGACGAGGAGCTGATCAAGGCGCTCGAGCGGCTGGCGATCAAGCGCAGGTCGGCGCTTCAGGAGCCGACCCCGGCCGAAGATGCTCAGGCCAAATTCTTCAAGAAATCTGATGAGTTTCGCCAAGTTGAGAGCGAAGAGGTGCATTGCTTGCGAAGGGTGCATGCGCTCGACTCCGACGCCTTTCATGTGGTGGGGCCAGCGGGACTCAAGATCGGGCGAACCAAGCCGGCCGATATCATCATCTCCGAGCCGAGCGTTTCGCGCGAGCATTGCGTGGTCGAGCTTGCGGCCAACAAGCTTCGTGTGATGGATCTGAACTCCACCAACGGTACTTACATCGACAACAAGCGGATCGGCCGGGCCGAAATCCTGCCGGTGGGCTCCGTGCTCAGGGTCGGGAATGTTTCTTTCGAGCATGAAGTGCGCGACCGCTCGGACCTAGACGAGCGTGGCGACGGCTTCGGGATCGGTCTTGGAGCGGGCTCTCGCGAATCCAGGATTGCCAGTTCGTCCTGACCTAAGTTCAGGCAATATCGCCTGCGAGGCGGCTATTCCTCCTGCGAGGATTGCCGGTGCAGGAA